>JABAHQ010014683.1_pt1 | contig 13239 bp, 7 predicted proteins | sample 7062091 | NCBI WGS metagenome assembly JABAHQ01 (sample SAMN14534359, study PRJNA622989) | marine sediment metagenome | biome: marine biome [ENVO:00000428]; feature: marine pelagic biome [ENVO:01000023]; material: deep marine sediment [ENVO:00002113] | place: India: Gulf of Kutch | collected...
CTTATGCGAGACTCGTAAACTTATATTAGCCTAGACAAAATCCGCTAGCAATGTTATTCGCTTTATTAGATTCTATTATTTCGTTTTTCCAATCGACGGTGATCTTGAAATGGCAGTCAGGGACGAAGCATCCTGCTGGAAAACTGATTGGCGGGAGATCAACTGATGCACCCGCTGGTATAAGCGGCGTTGGAATTTCGACAACGCCGCCAGGGAAAAACTCAACTTTGGTAGTAGAGGGAGGTGCATCGGAATCACCCTGGTTTTTTACGGTAACAATCAACCTGTTTTGGTTATCTAATTTACAAAATCCAATACCAGGCTCTGGATCCGGAACAGGTATTAAATCAGGTAGTTTGACGTCAGGGCGTTTCACCTCTCTACGCCTTGGCAATACGTGTTCAATGTGAAATGTTTCGACTTGTTTATCTTTGCTCGCTGCTGTATATACGGCGACTATATCCAATTCAACATCAGTTTCTATAACAACAAAGCCTTTTAGAAAATCTTCCTGACTGTCAGTCAGCTTGCGAATGTCTGGGCAGTCAATTTCCAATGCTTCATCAGGGCCAAGCTTCGCATTTATGAACTTAGATACGCGACCAGGCTGCTCACCAGGTAAGGCAATAGCGACCTTTTTTCTAAACTCAATTGGTTTAAAAGTCGGATTATGTACATTTATTGCGGTAAAATACACTCCAGGGGCCATAATCTCACCATCCGATTTCCCACAAACGAATTTTACTGAATACTGGAAGGTAAGCGCCCGTTGGGTTAATTTAAGTTGGGCCGAGGATAGGATGGCGTCATCTGAATAGTGCATAGGGATTTTCCCCGCATCACTTGCCAACACATCAAGAATGGTATCCGAAGTGTATCCGAATGCTGGAAAGCTCAATAACTCTAGATGTATAGTGTTTGTCTCATCAATAGGCAGACTTTGGATTGCAGGGGTAATAATACCATCTAGTGGCTCAATTCTGACTCGGTCGGTTGTGATTAATCTATTTTTAGGGGTGAGAGTCAAAGTTAGTAGTGCAGAAACCAACGGTAACTCAGTTGAAAAAAACGAAAAAGCGGGGTCACGAGTGAAATCAAATGTCCAGGTCGTAATCTCATTATTACCATCGCCTATGAGAGGAGGTCTATCAGGGCCTTTTCCGGCAATAAGAAAATCGCCATTTGTTACTGTCTCAGGGAATAGTGCTGTTTTGGGAGTAAGACTCCCGCTGGCCGTAGCTATTATAGTGATGACCATATTGTTTCCTCCTTTCTCTTCTGCTCTCCTGTACTACAAACCTACAACATTGTGTTTTTCTAGCAAAATTCTATTTTGCTATGTGGCAATTTGGAGAACCAACATATTTGAATTATGAAAAGTGAGTTAAGTAGGCATAAGTAATTGGCTTTGTTGTATTGCGATAAAGTCGTGTTTTTGAGTCTTTCTGTATCACTCCGTGTGCCCATAGAAACCGTATCGTCTAGAAGTTTTCTTCCTATCTGACGACTTTTTTCCTGCTTGGAGGTTGGTTCTGGAAAAGCAGAGCAGGCAAATCCGCGTTACGAAACCGGCGAAGGAGGAATTCTCCACGCAGAGCAGATTCAAAGTGCTTTGCTTCATCCGGTGCAATTGGATGCAGTGGGCCATAACGCCGATTTTTTTGTGTATTGGCTTAGAGACCCGCATCGAAATGCTAACGACTGCGTTGTCCCTCACCAATTGCATCTTAGATAATCTGGCATTAGCAGCGTGGCTGAAAGGTTCCCAATAATAGTAAACTTGCTTAAATTAATTAACATAACACAATAGTAAGTGGTTACAAGGCAACCTGACGCAGGCAAAAATCAATAATCATGATATGGGTTCTTACGGACATGAAAAAACAGCAGCCACGATTGTTGAACTTCTTGACCGATATATATACATACAGTACCGTGTAGACCACTTGACCCACGAATCTCTTCCTCTATTTGCACCACTTAGGCATACCAAGGTGGTGTAAAATAAAAAATGCCACGACGGTGAGGAATCAACTTGGGCAATCGTTCTTAGTCTGCCCCTTGGAGAACCAGTCAGGGACCAGTCGTCATTTAAAACCAATCTTCACACTAATCTGCTGTACCCGTATAGTAAACATCACCGAGGTGAATCGTACCCCTAATTTGTTTCATGTATCAGGTTCGTCACCTTTGCCTGCGGGATTCGCGCCGGCACCGCTCTCCGAAGTCAAATCAACAGGACAGGTATCCGGAAGGGAAAGATTTTAGATCGCTTTCCATGCCTCGCTTCAACATATTCAACAAAGGGGTGTCACCTTATGAAAAGGTGGACGGAAATTTTTCCTGAACCAACGCCACCAAGTTTTCTTTAGAAAATTCTTAGGCTTTCCTCTCACCAACTCTCTTGGAGCCTCAAGGTCGTCCTCTTTTCACTGTGAGTGTGCCAAAGAGAATCAACCCCTTCTCTTGCTTATCCGAGGTGAGCTTGGCAAAGCAAATGCTTCTTCTGACATAGGTTTATTGTTTTTACTTGCCACTTTTCAATCTTCTTCTTAAGAAATAGGATGGAGAGGGATTACAAAACTCCATGGAAATTCTTAAGCAATTTGTTTAAATCCAGCGGGCCCGTAGCAGGTCGATAGCCCTCGCTGTCATTAAAATAGTCGCGCAGCTTGAAGTTGTTCTTTTTCTCAGCTTCATCCAGTCTCATACCTTTCTTGAAAAGAGGCCCCCGGCCGCCGGACCAGCCTTTATAATTCACTTTTTCACCCCATAATCCCTTGTAATCCCACCAGTCTTTATCGCCATTGCCACTTTCAATATATTCATAATCCCAAGTCAACACGTTAATGTCTTCCGCCTTCATTGAATCGAATAGTTTCGATTGCGATTTAACATAATCTTTGAGGTAATTCGGTGTGTTTTCGGGTGGTGGCCCATCCTTAGCTTTTTTCATAACCTCTACAATCATGTTCTTATCATAATCTGGGGGCAGGATACACATAGTAGAAAAGGTTCGATTATCTTGATTGGTCTTAAAACTCCCAATAGAACCAAAATCGGAAAACCCAGGTGTAGGATAGCCTCCGTGCGCCCCTCTCGCTATGAAAACAAAGGGATGCATATTTATTGAGAAACAGGTTCCAAAATGAGGATTGTTAAAGTATTCTGATGAAGGACTGTTTACGTCTTGAGCCCAACGCTCATGTTCACGAATCATCCAATGCATCAGCCACTCTTTCATGTTCACCTGATGGGGTTTTTGTGGGAAAACCGTCAGCCAATTTCTGCCATGCATGTGATAATTGACCATCCTGAAAAGCACTTGGTCATCATCATCCTTTCTTACCAACAAAATTTCAACGGTTGAATCCCAATCGGTCTCATGCAGATTGAAATAAGAATCATTAAAAAGATAGAAAAAGAAAAATTGAATGACGTCATAAGTGAAGCCTTCATAATGCTCGGCATGGCGATACCTAAAAGCCGGATTCCTATCCAACTCGTCCGTTCGAAACTTCAAATCTTGGTAGATTTTTATAAAACACTTCGGAGTTCTTCCCTGCAATTTTTTTTCATCCAGATCTTCAAAAAGTTTGGTGTTACCGATTTCCTTGGCCTTCTTTCGAATAGCATGGTCGCCGTAACCTTCGATCTGGCTCGAATCTCCATGTTTAAGAACAAGCTGACGCTGCATGTCAATAGTTCGAAGATCCAAGAAATTTGAATCATCATTTAGTTCGCCGTCTCCCAGATCGGATAATTCATAATTGTTATTCTTCCCAACGAGTCCGGCATTGCGAAGAATTCTGCCCTTTTTGTCACGAACATCCGAAACTTTCGTAACGATTGCGCAATCCTCAGGCATAAAATTTTCTTCTGGATGTAACCATAATATCGGCAGATAAAATCTAGCTTCTTCTTTTAGACCCATCTTCAACACCTCCCAAAAAAAATTTCAATTTGGCTAAAAGAAACTAAAATTTATTGTTAAAATCCTGGAGAGGGTAAGGACTACTTCTTTTCGAAAAGAGAAATCGAAGCAGAAGCAGATTAAGAGGGACTTCAAACAAGAAGATATACAAGAAGATTCACACCCGCGAAATAGAAGTAGTTTCTCATTTCAGTCCACACAACACAGATTACCCTCACATGAGAAACAAATCAGCACCCTTCCTTTTCAATTTATTTTCACTACTTTTAATCTTTTAGACATAAATTGCGCGGCATTTCTCTCATCAGGTGTGAAAATTTTTCACGCAAGCAGCTTATGATAAACCCAGTATTTTCTGAAAAAGAGACAACATCTCTTTGCAGTTTACCCATCATTTGATTGCAGAGGGTTTCTCTCCGCTTAACACCTCGCCAGTTAGAAACGCATCTGAATAAATCGTTTTGCCGTTTGCGGTTTTTACGTGAAATCGGACGTTTTGCGTATAGTCGGCATGAGAGGGAACGAGCCAAATGGTTCGCCACCGGTACAGAGTATCACTGGGTACGGATTCAACAACGGTAACGAAATTCACGCTGGTTGTATCGGATTCGACGAACGCGATTTGAGCATTATCAGTCGAATATTTCAAAGGCTCCCAACCCGCATCCTTCTTGTATTCAATGCTAACAATGGGATTTACTCTTATCGTAGCTTTTGAATCACCTCTCTTTTCCGCATCTTGAAGAAAAACCGGTTTATCCCACCAGGCAAACTGCGGAAAATTTCGCCTGGTCGGGCCACTTGCTATGTCTTGTAAGATATTTTCCAACGCTTCGGATAGGTGCCAGGGTTCTCGTTGAGGTAATTTCCCAAATTTTTCAGCGGCTTTAGCGCCGGAGATATACGTTTTTTCGAGTTTATAGTCCGCGATATTTTTCGGAAGCTTGGCTATCCGTTCGAGCTCTTGCTCCACGTACACTCCGGACATTTGTCCATACATGGTCGAAGCCCCCTCGTAATGCTGAGCGTTATATTCCAAGGGGGTTGTAAAATAGACTAAATAGCCATTAGCCAGCCCAACCAAAAGCACGATTTCCGCATCCGTGGCTGTGCGAAGAGTATTATGAATTCGGTTGCCGAGGGCTACGGTGAATTCGCCCGGCAACGCGGCAAGTACGATGGAGCCGATAGCGTAAACTCCCAAAGGGACTTCCTCGGGTAATTTTACGATTTCATTGGTAAGATTGCGAACGAACTCGCGCAGCAGCGGTTTTTCCTCTTTCGGAAAAAGCTTATCCAAAAATATATCCGCGGAAAATAATTTATACCCATGCTGCGGATGGCATTCATTCGTAACATATCCTTCTCGGAATCCGAGGTTATAAAAAAATGTCCGTCCGTCTTCGGCTCCCCCTAAAGTTGCAACCCCCGGCAGCGGCTTTTCCGCTGTGCGCGGCTGGTTTTCCGAGATACATAGAGACGCCACATCGCCATGTCTATCTTCCACTTTTCGGGATGCCATTTTCACCACTTGGTAGCGATAAGAAATCTCGCCGCTGATGGCTTGGGTCGCTTTGTTTAGAGCCGTTAAAATCCCGGCTGCTAATTTTTGGCCGATATCCAAGGTATTGTCTCTGCCTCGGTTATCCCAATTCGGGGAGACATCTCCCTCCGCGCCGTTGAAAATGGCAACCACCGGGTTTCCACTGGCTTGATAGCTGCTCAGATGCCGCTCCACCAACGTGGAGGCCACCCCAAAAATATCGCTGCTGTACACCTCGGTTTTCGGTCCCATAGCCGTCGGATGAACGGCATAGAAGGCCGCGACCGCAATTGTGACTGGCTGCGCACTCTCCTCTTCAAATTTCAGAACCGTCAGCTTCGGGTCTATCGCCCGCAAGGCGTTCGGTGAAGTGACGAATGCTGCGGGACTATATGTAAAAAGGCTGTCCGTTTTTTCTAAAGATACCCGTCTTAGTATGGCGTCCTTTTCAGACTCCAGATTCCTCTCAAAGGCATCTAAACTGCGATTTCGAATCAGTCCGGGAAGGTCGATGGCGGCTTTCTTGATGGTGGCAGCTTTCTTTGATTCCACGGCTTCCACAATTGAGGATGCGATGCGGTCGGCCAGAAAATGAAACAGCTTGGCATCGAAGCCGCTTTCGGCGGTATAAAGCATGTTATAAGCTGCCGAAGTATAAAAATTGCCTGGCCCGTTGTGGGTATGGGTAGCGGCGAGGATCACTTGCTCTTTCCCCAGGAAAGAAGAATCGGGGTGAGAAGAAGCGATCCGCTGATCTACGATTTCGACGACGCGATCGGTTAAACCCTCTGGTATTGAATTAAGATCACATGAAACCAGAACGATTCTGTTTCCGGCGTGGTCCTGGATGTAAATAGATTTAGCATACAAACGGCACCACCAGCCCCTGGAGAACTTCCCGGATATCGCATAACCGGCCATCGGATACCCTGGAGGCGGAGTAATATCAACTTTAGCCGCGCCCGCCCAAAACGGGGTCGTCATTCCCGGCTCCGGGGTTATTTTTTTCGCCGGCTTACGCACGACGTGAATCTTTTCGGAACGCTGACAGCTAGAAAATATTAATGCGCAACAAAAAAGTGTTAACAGACCGAATAAAAATTTATTTTTTAATTTCATGATTGCCCCTTCTTATGTTCAGGCAAGTTGTTTGGCTTTTGTTTTTTACGTTTCACGTCTCATGTTTCACATTTGATTAAGAAACCCCGGCAACCGTCTCCTTGGAAAATCCCACACGTTTAGTAAACGGACTGGCAAACGTGCCTTTTTTGTTGAGTTCATTATATATCTTAAGCCAGGTATCGAATTTGGGATACAGTTTTTGGATTATATCAAAAGTGAGGGAATGCACCTGTCCCCAATGCGGACGTCCGGAATATTTGTACATTTCGTTTTCGTAGCGCTCCATCATCTCAAAAGCGCCCTGTGTATTCTTTACCGTGATGATTTCGACCATGCAGGTATCGTACCCATGCATCATGGAAAGATAGGCTTTGGAGGCTTTAACAAATCGAATTGTGATGGAAGCCGTATGATACAATTCCCCAATTGCTTCATTTACATGCACCATCTCCAGCAATCTGTCTATGGCTTTGATATATGCGTGATCTTTCATCGGAAATCCAATTTCCTGTGAGTAAGCGGTGATCCGGCTCGGTTTGCCGACGAGAAACACATTATAGCTGATGTCGGTGTAATCGTCTACCTGACCTTCTAAGCTTGATTTAATTATCTCAGGAGTAATCTTTGGATCCAGATTGAAAATGAAGTTCAGAATACGGTTGATATAAGGCAGCGATGCCAAGATCCCGGAAACGACATTTCGGTTCTTTTGAGCTTTCGTTAAATTATGGATATCCGTGGTCCTATTGCGTTCGGTAATCAGACAGGGATAATCTCCGTTATCCTTATACGGACTGAGATAAAGCTCATAGTGATCGTGTTTTTTAAGTACACCCCCTTTAAGATCCTCCTTCACCTTGCTCCAGGTACTCATGGTGCGTACTTCTTTCAGATAGAATTTCGGCACAATGCGGAGTATTACCGAATAAAAAATACCCATGCAACCCATACTCATCACAACGGAGTTAATCCAGTCGTCATCTTGTTTGAGTTCGCGATCAGGGTGCGCTTTCTTGTATTCGCTTGGGTTGGTAATGCCATTTGCAGGTTCAATCCTGTACACTTTTCCGCCCTCCCCGACCAACTCGAGCGACTCCACACTCTGATCGAAAGGACCGAATTCGATGCCCGAGCCGTGGGTCGAGGTTGAAATGACCCCAACAATGGTTTGACCGTCGTAGCCTCCCAGGTTCGGCAAAGCTAAATCTTTAGACTCCAAGATCTCATTGAGTTCCCGCAAAGTTATGCCGGACTCGACGCGAAAAAGTGTCGAAGTGTCTACGTTATCTTTTAGCAACGATTCCTCGAGTGGCAAGACTTTATTCAACTTTTGCGGCAGCACTAAAAAATCGGTCGTCACGGCGACATCAGACCAGGAGTGACCCGAGCCAACAGCTCTAACTTGAAGTTCATGTTTTTCAGCAAATTTAACAACTTCGATGATTTCTGCTAAGCTGTCCGGCCAATATTGTCGCATCGGTTGGGATATTTGGGTGTCGGAATAGTTCTTCCAGGTTTCTCGCGTTGTATATTCCAATTCTTTGCCTTTGAAAAACTTTCTGCTGTATACTAAAGCGATAACGACACCGCCAATTCCCTGCTCGACCACCGCCCAACCGGTATCAAAAAACAGGGCCAAACCCGGAAATTTAAACCCCCCATGTAATATCAGATTAAACGGAAGTACCCACAGAAACGCCATGATGACGCCAAATTTGAGCCCCTGGCCGATGATACCGCGTGCGTTATCGGTACGATCTTCATCTTCAATATACGGGTATAAGTATGCCATGAAAAACGCAAGAATTAGATAAGCAATCACAATCAAGGGCATAATAAACTTGTCACGAGCAATGGAATCAGCGAGGTGAGATTGAACGAAATCCTTGATAATTACCAGGTTAAATAAAGCGGAAAGTAATAACATCAGAATAAACGCACCGACGATGGCGAGTAAAAATTTTTTGCCGTTCATTTNNACGAAAATTTGATTGGGGTCCAACTCTGCTCTCAGTTTCATAAAATCATCCCATTGGGGGAAGCGAGCTCTCAAATACTGCACACCTTGTAGCGGGTCCTCAGGCAGGTATTTTCCCCAATGCAGTCTATAATCGAACTCCCTGAACAATTTCCAGAACTGCGGGAAATAGGTAGAGGACGGATTTTCCTTGTTTTTGCCGAACCAAAAGAAATTAATTTTAAGAATATTTTTTCCGTAAGCCGGACTCATCCAAAACTCGCTTTTTTTCTTCACATAGAATTCAAATGGATAGACACCGGTGGCGGATAAGCCATTTTGCTCAAAGTGTTGTTTTAGCTGGTTCATTACCTGTTGGGTTTTGGAAATGTCTACCCACATCTCCATAAATTCAAACGGTATCCATTTGTCGCTGAGTTTGTTGTCCATGGGCAGCACCTTCCACCACGTGTCCCAAAATGACTGCCGGCCGCCCTCGCCAACGGTCTCAGCGAAAAAACTGATGGACGGAGCCAAAAGGAACTTGAGGAAAAAACGGGTGATGCTGCCGAGTAAGCCCGCGGCATTCCAGCGTTTTATGAGCCGGTAGTAAATCCCGGCGAAGATTTGCGCGGGCAGGTTAGAGTTGAAAAGCTCCGGGAATTGTTTGTACGGTTTTGGTTTGAAATTCTCAAAGCTGCCCGTTTGACTATTGTAATCTTCAGGCCTCATGGTGTGGCCTTCCCAAACCGTAATTTTCTCAGCGCCTTTCTGCGGCCACCACAACAGTCGGGCGTGTTCCGTATCCTCGAGATATTTTTGCAAACTGGGTTTGCCGTTGCCGCCGGATCCGAAAAGATCGATCTTGCAATCTTCCACCTTCGTAGTCACTTCCTCACCGATAACGTGGAATTTCTTCAGGCATTTAAAGGTCACCGCGGTGATGATTCCGAACAGACCCATGGACACCCCTGCGGCAAAAAACTTACCGCTGTCTTTGGCCTCGGAAAGCTCGTGGATCTCGCCCTTGCCATCTACCAGCCTGATGGCTGCAATGTGCTCGCCCAGCGAATGCTGCAAAGTTCCTCCCGCCGACCCGGTAGACATAAATCCGGCGACGGTTTGGTGGATGATGCCTCCCATAGTGGGCAAAGCCCAGCCATGCCTGTCAAGTTGGTAAAAAAGGCTGTTTTCTTCCGTTGAGGTCTTGGTTGGATCCGCCGGGTCTTTACCAAGATGACACCCCGCCTGCACGGTGACTCGCATGTTGTCGTGAAATTTTACGTTTATCATCCTGTCGAGCAAAATATTTATGCCCGCCTCTCCGCCTTTCTTTGCCCCTCGCTCTGCCCCATGATGGGGCACTTCGAAGTGATCGGTGAAGATCGCGGCGTGAACGGAATGGTGTGAACCTGAAGCACGCACTTGCAAACCGTCCTCATTGGCGCGTTTGACCAGTTGGACGATTTCATCCTCGTTAGCCGGATGGTAAAATCCATCTGAGCCAGGAGAAATTGCTTTTATCCTTTTGTCGGATTTTACTTTTTCGACTCCTGGCTGTACGCGGGTCAAGTCTTGGTCTTTTTCTATTTTGGTACTCATGGCATTATCTCCTCATGGGATCGGGTTTCAAGTAACTACGATAACCTTAAAACTGGCGGTGTCAATAAGCGACACACTCCTGCTGGCGGTCTCGTACCTTCTTGGTGGCCCTAATGCGGTGAACATTAGCAATAGGCTTCAATGAAGAACAATCTGAAAGTACACACCGTGTAAAGAAGAGCCGGTAAAAATTCTTTGTACCATAATTCTGGATGTTATGCCAGCATAGGTAAATGACAAATCTAGCATAGGTAATTCAATACCTGCTGCAATTTTATAATCAAATAAATCGAACCTCCTATCTATTTCATGTGCTTTACCTAATTCAAATCGAAAAGCTATTGGTTCAACTACGATACCCGTTCCAAATGTGAGTGTGATGAAATGGCGATCCTTGTTGTCAAATATCCGTGTATAAAGTAAATCTGCTGAGGGATTATTGAAAAATAATAGGTTATCCGCAAGACCGAACCCGGCACCAAGAACTATTGTTGATTTTAAGTCGCCGTTAAAAGACCCGCCTCCGGCAGCGTTAAGTAACACACCGTAAATTGACGGCGGAAAACTTCTCGGTTGGGTGAAACGCACCGACGCGAAATTTGTATCTTCTTTAATGATCTCGCGCGCAAAATCAGGATTTGGATCACGCTCAAATTCTCCAGAGATAAGCCAATCCGGAACGGATTCCTTGCTCAAGAGAAAATCGGGATCAATTCCGTCCATATCTGGATCATATAAACCCGATTCACGTAATTGTGGGTAATGAATTCTTCGATGAATTCTGTGCTCGTCAGCCACCTCTGATTTTTTACTCCAGGTCGCGGATACGGGCATGGGCAAACACAAAAGAGACGGCATTTTGTGAACCGCATAGTAATTTTGACCGGCTCGTGTCTCAAGCCAAGTACTTACAGGATGCGCTGGAGGCAAAGACTCCTTAAGTGATGATAAAGAGGCGGGTAAGGTATCTGAAGCTACGGCTAAATGGAAAACCAGCAGAACCTCACGTAAAGACGTCGTGGCCCCATCCAACACATGCCTATACGTTGGTTCATACCACAGCATTAGTCCATCGCCAAAGGTCTGCCAGGCCTCTCCCTTAGAATTAATGACAAACACTCCCTTGTTTCGGAAAAAAGAATGGGCTTTCCGGTAGTTAAATGGTTGAAGCCCTGATAAGAATTTATGCTTTATAAGCATGTGGGCGGATGAAAATGCATCAACTAAATAGCTGAGCGCGATGGCTTCGTAACTAAAGGCAGACTTTAGATTTTCATGTCGGTTTGCGGCATTTACGCCCGCCCGGTTTGCTAATCGCAAAGCGATAAGATGGTGCAGCAAATAATTTACGACGACATTCTTATCTTTATTTTCAAATGATTTAACAGTTGTGGCTGATTCAAGGTCACTGAAAGTTTTTTCTATCTCTGAAGAAGCCAATGATTTAAGCTGTTCCAAAATTGAGCGTCCCGGTTTATGGTAACTTGCAGGGGAATAATCATTTTCGGAAAAAGCTACACTGATATCGGCAAAAGATTTTTCGTCCCACAAAGGAGTGTTGGTGATCACAGAATCGTTGCGAAGAAACAAAGCCGCGAGGGCAGGATGCAATTCCCCTTTACTATCCGCAAGGACAGAGTCTAAGGCAATCCTGGCGAATTCTCTATGTTCCTCCTTCTCGCCTGAAACGGCTAATTTGCAAATGCTAAGAAGTATGAAACAAACGAGTCTAACCTTTACAATCTTCTTCATCACCCTTCTCCATCATCGGGTAAACCTGACTGCCAATTTTTTATAAAGAAATTAATGGCATTTTGGGCCATAATGTCTTCAACAATATTTACATCTTCAAATTCTTTCCACAACTTGTCACGTAGTAATTCAATATTTCCGTGGCATTTTATATCTCTTGGAGGAGGAATAAATCCAGCGACATCGGTGCCGATACCTATACTTTTATGATCGTTCCCACATATCTTGTAGATGTATCGAATGGTGCGCACCACATCATCCAGTGAGCCTTCCTCACTGGATATGGTTGCATCGCTGTAATTGGATAACCAATAAGGCATCAGGATAACGCCAATAATACCACCCTTATTTGCAATCTCCTGAATGTGTTCATCGTAAAGTGATTTTGGATGATGGCCCAATGTACGAGCTGCCGAATGACTTGAAATAATGGGTTTTTTTGCACACGTCAGCACCTCCTCAACTGTTGTAGAAGTGCCATGGCTCACATCGACGATTATCCCTAGTTCTTCCATCTTCTCAATTACCTCAAGGCCAAATTCGCTCAACCCTCTTTTAGCTCTTAAACCCTGGTTGTCTGGAAAATAGGGAATGGAATTCGCGCTTGTTGCAATCCCTTTGTTGAAGAAATGAGTGATAGCAATCATTGCGACACCTCGTTTGGCAAATTCCTTTAATGGTTCTACACTTCCGCCTAGTGTGTGACCACCTTCAAAAGCATGTAATACCGCGATTCGATATTCTTTTAAATTTTTCTTTTTTAGAGTGGTTATATATTCAAGCTCTTTCGCGTTCCGAGCCAGACGCGCATATGGTTTCGCGGGTCCCTCAAGTTCACGTTCTAACATTTCGATCATGCGAAGGGTCTGGCGAGGAGCGTCAGGATTGGGATCGGTTGGCATACTAGCAAATTCATCAAACGCATTAAGATGGGCAACGCACATCATGTCCACACCAGCTTGATGGCTGGTTTCCCACGTGACTTCGGTCTGGTTGAGTGCCTGGAAAAGTACCTTATCAGCTCCAGGCACCATTTCATTTAGCTGGATAAGTTGGGGTGATCGACTGAGCCAACTTTCCATTAATGGATGTACGTGTAAGTCTGCGAGTACTCGCCTTGATCTATTTTTCCTATTTTCTGCCGAAATCGCTTTTGGACATCGCGAAGCACAGCCAATCAAGCCAAATTGACTAAGGGATAAAAAGCCGCCAACTGAACAAAGTCCATTGCGAATAAACTGCCTTCGTGAAATCGTTTTCATGTGGTTCCTAACTGTAGTAGTATTTGTACAAGATTTGAGGTCTATCCGTTGAACGCTCAATCATCAT
>JABAHQ010004153.1_pt2 | contig 13232 bp, 11 predicted proteins | sample 7062091 | NCBI WGS metagenome assembly JABAHQ01 (sample SAMN14534359, study PRJNA622989) | marine sediment metagenome | biome: marine biome [ENVO:00000428]; feature: marine pelagic biome [ENVO:01000023]; material: deep marine sediment [ENVO:00002113] | place: India: Gulf of Kutch | collected...
TCATTGGTGTGGCGATTTTGGTACTCGCCGTGAACGCATTCGGGCAAGATTCGGAGAAGCCCTCTACACAGTATGCAGGACGCTCCAAACACAATATCCAACTGAATGTCGGCTTGTTGTTCGACACTGAGGTAGATAATGAAGTCATGGGGGGCGTCAGCAACCGAGTCAGCAATGATGGCTTCATCGGTTCAATTTCTTATTGGTATTGGAGCAAACAAGAGCTGGCTGTTGGGTTGGCGGTAGCCGTGTTGGGTTCGGAGGTAAGTAATGCAGTTATTGCATCGGAGGTGTTCAACGAAACTGCTTCCGTGATTCCCGTGCTACTTGGCTTTAAATACCAACCTCGAGGGATGGCCTTGAGTGATGATTTTAGAGGTTATTTTTCTGCCGCCATTGGACCCTGCTTCGGATTCGGCACCAGCAATCGAGCAGGTTCAGTTGTCCGGAATGAGACGTTTTCGGAAACGGCATTGGCAACACATTTCGCCCTGGGTGTTGATCTGTCCATCAGCAAACTCATAACGCTGGGATTTGGCGCCGGTTATTATCTGATGACGGACTTCGATAGACGTGTCGGATCAAGGGAGAACTACAGTAGCCCGGAGCTAACCATCTTCTTTGGGTTTAATTGGGGGAGATAAAATCATGAAGGTATTCTGACGGGCTATTCTGATGCGCCGGAGTGAATGCAATTGAGGAACAACAAACAACATGACACGAAGAGAACTTCTCAAGTTAGGGGCGAGCGCAGCCGTCGCCTTTGGTGCGCCGCCAATCTTAACGAACTGCGGCGGCTGTGGGGGCAAAGAATCTATTACTAACCCCGCAAAAATAAATGCAAGCGTGGCGGCAGTTCGTGGCGATGATCTGTCGACCATCACCCATAGTGCACTCGAGGCTTTGGGTGGAATAGAGAAAGTCGTAAACAAAGGCCACGTCGTCTTCATTAAGCCGAATTTTGTGAGTTTCCCGTGGGCGAGAACCAATAACTGCTTCGCCATCGGAGAGTGTACCAAGCCGGAAATCATCATTGCCGTGACCGAAGAATGCCTGAAAGCCGGAGCCGCCGAAGTCATCATCGGTGACGGGTCTCATTTACCAACCTTCGACTGGCAGTATGCTACGACGTTTGACGGCTCGACCAACCTGGTGCTCGAGGCAGAGCGTCTTCGTTCAAAATACCGGGGGAATGTGACGCTAGCCTGCCTGGAAACCGACTCTCCGGCTTGGGACGAGGTCCCTTCACGCACCTACCTCGGCAAGATCGCTATCTCGAGTCTCGTCGCCCGGGCAGACCGCGTGATTTCCATCCCCGTTGCCAAAACACACTCATGGGCACAGCTTACACTATCGCTAAAGAATTTCATTGGCATCACTCCTCTGGACCGCTATGCGGCTTGGGTCAACAACAGTTATTGGGATCGCGGGAAAGTTTTGGACCACAGCAGTCCAAAAGCCATTGCTCAAATTTATCTGGATATCGTTGATGCGGTGAGGCCGGATCTGGCCATCATCGACTTCTCCATTGGACTCGAGGGTGACGGACCAACGCTCGGTTCAGGAAGCCGGACCGTAAACATGAAGCACAAACTCGGTTCCTGGCTTGTCCTGGCAAGTACCGATCTGATGGCGGCAGATGCGACGGCGGCACGAATTATGAGCCACAATGTTGCGGACATGAAGCAGCTCACCATGGGTTATGAAATGGGACTGGGTGAAATACGTGAAGAAGCAATCGAGCTCCTGGGCGAAAAGCTCGACGACCTGCGTGTCGACTGGTTGCCCGCGAAGCTCAAGAACCGGCTGGGGCTGCAGTCGGATGACGCTCCTGTTTGCCCGTTTGCGTATCAGATGGCTCATCATGTGGGATAAGACAACTTATCAGGTTGCAACAGGGACGTCTATTTTGACATGATATTTTGATTAGGGATATTTTGACTAAGGATATAATGATGGGATCAGCCAAGACAATTCGGACTTTTGATGGCGCTACAGCGATTATTACGGGTGGCGCCTCCGGAATTGGCCGGGCTCTCGCCGAAGAACTGGCAAAACGTGGCTGCGAGGTGGTCCTGGGTGACCGGCAGATCGCACTTGCAAAAGACGTCGCTTCGGCAATCGACGCGTCTGGAGGCAAAGCAAAAGCCGTGGAAGCGAACGTGAGCAATTTCTCTGCCGTAGAACAGCTCGTTCATGAGACGGTGGAGCGGACAGGTCGGTTGGACTACATTTTCAACAATGCAGGAATTGCAATTGCAGGCGATGTCACTCGTTACAGCATCAAAGATTGGAATCAAATTCTGGATGTCAATCTTCGTGGCGTGATACATGGAGTTCAAGCGGCGTATCCAATCATGGTGGACCAGGGATTTGGACACATTATCAATACGGCCTCTATGTCTGCTTTCTTCCCCCATCCCGGCGGGGTCGGTTACACGACAACCAAACACGCGGTCGTAGGCCTTTCGATATCCCTGCGAGCCGAAGCCGCCTCACTGGGAGTACGTGTAAGTGTCTTATGTCCAGGCGTTATTCGGACTCCGATTCTGGAAGAAGGTGGGAAATACGGCAAAATACTCGTAGAGATTCCTCCGGAACAGATGCGTAAACACTGGGAAAAATCGAGACCAATGCCGCCAGACATATTCGCAACCAAAACCCTCCGGTTAATCGCCAAAAACAAAGCCATTATTATTGTGCCGTCACGGTGGAAACTGTTTTGGTGGTATAACCGCTTGTTCCCCGTGCTGGCAATACGGCTGATTGGGAAGAAATATGAAGAGTTTCAAAACCAGTTCGGGATGGCAGAAAAGACTACGGGTAGCAAATGGACTAGCAGAAAGCACAGAGAGGATCTTGATAAGATCAAAATTTGATGTGAAAATACTACCGGGTGTTTGTCATGGGGCATGATCTGAATCGACCCACTGGGGAGGAAGGAGCTAATCAGCAGGTCACAATTCCAAATGAATTAATTGACCTGCAACAAAAACCCTTATTTTCTGAAAGGAGGTGTTGATCATGAAAATGTTACTCTCCTTCGTCACCGTGATAGTGCTCACTTTCTCTCAATTCGCCTGGTGCGACGTGGGTGCGGATACTCAGAAACCTGATTGGTCGGCGTTCAGCAAAAATCTGGTCAGAGCCATGAAGACGCCGTGCGAAGGTTTGCAGTTATCGGCTATGCAGCAAATTATTACTTATGCAGACAATCTGCACACGGATAGTGCTGTCTTCGAGGTCATGCGTTTTTATCGAAACCATCAGGACGATAGAGTGCGCGTATTGGCCCTGAACACTTTGCATCGGATGAAAAATAAATGGGCGATGGGATTTCTGAGAGTGCTTGTTGAAGATGAGAAGTCAGAGGTCGTAAAAAGGCATATTTACTTTATCCTCGCAGATTGTGAGCGGTAGACGAATATCCACGGGAACCGACTTTCCCCAAGAAAGTCGGTTCCTTAATTGCAGTTGAAGGGTGGATGTTATTTCTGGCGTTTCATATTGAAAAAAAGAGATTTAAACAGATAGTGGAAACTCATGTTCAAGGTGCCAGAGAAACGTAGAAACAGAGCGCCACTTTTCAAATTCTGTCGTACCAACTATTAGGGGAAAAGAGCTTCTAACACAGAATAGAGGCCATCGTCATGAAAATCACAAACGCGAGCGTTTTTGCAGACTACCTGTCCTGTGCAAAATATGATTCAACATTGGCATATCAGAGGGGAAAGCTCCAATCCCCTGCCGACAAAATAACATTTGTGGTTGTGATGATGGTTGCGGCAATCTGCATTCCCAGCATGGCGCAAGTTGGAATCACCATCGATGCCCAAAAAGACGCCTTTTATGAACAATTAACCGGTCCCGATGATGGGCATGTTTTTATTCCACACTCGGATTTTCTGCCGCTCAGCGGTCCCAGACCTGACGGCGACGCCGATCTTTCGGCAAATGTATGGGTGGCCTGGGACCAGAAGTATTTCTATCTCTATGCGGAAGTAAAAGACGATGTTGTTAAAGTCAATAACCGTTTCCATCCCGAGAATGACTGCATTGAATTGAAATTTGATCCTGATCCTAAAAAGAAAGCTTTAGCTGGAATCGTTAACGCGAGGTTGTCAGCTTTGGACAGCACGGAGGCCCGCAACCCTAGCGGTGTGGATAATCTGTATTCGGAGGGTAATCTGGCACCGGAAGCGGTTTCACCTGAAAACTATGCCCGTAGACTCACAGACGATGGCTATGTTCTTGAAATGCGGCTGGCCTGGAATTGGCTCAAAACAAAAGGTCGGGTCGTTAATGTTGGCGTGGGTGAAATTTTTGGCCTGGCAATCAATTTTCATGACAATGATTCGGATAACAGAGATGGTTCAATCCAATGGTCGCCAACGCTGGCAGACGAAGTCTGGAACACCCCGCAATTATTGGGAACGATGGAATTCCTTGCCGATCACAAACTAAGATTTATACGACGGAATGCCATCGACCCGGGCGCTTCTATGGGGAAGACCTATCTCTCAAAAGACCGACTTGCAGAGAGACCTGGAAGACCTTTCAGGCTCGAAAACTGGAAATATCAGCCGGGGGATAATCCCGAATGGGCCAATCCCGGATTCGATGACAGCTCCTGGGATGCCACCTGCCCATGCATTCTTGCAGACCACAAACCCGAAGGAGGATGGGACGGTATCGGCTGGTTTCGGGTAGACGTGTCGGTCGATTCATCACTGTGGGGTGTACCGTTAGCCTTCGACCTGCGGCAGACGGGCGCTTCGGAAATTTACCTGGATGGCAAACTGCTTTACAGTTTCGGCAAAGTAGGCCGGTCGAAGGAGGATGAAGTGGCCCTGATAGATATAAATCCAAAGTATATCGTATTCAACAATCAACAAGACCATGTGCTCGCTATTCGCTATTCCAATTTCTCAACGGATTATCACAATCAACTTGGGATTGATGCGGGATTTAACTGTTTTGTCTCACAGGACTTGAATTCGCATTTTAGGGAAAGAGCAGAAGGAATTCGGACTAAAACAATCTATCAAATCCTATTTGTCGCCATCCCGGTCGTTTTGGCATTTTTGCACTTTTTCCTATTTCTGTTCTATCCCCGCACCAAAGAAAACCTCTATTTTGCCATCTGTATGTTTTGCTGGGCGATCATTGTCTTTGAGGATTTTCATACCCCATTTACAACGAACATCAGACAGCTAATTTTATTTGAGAGTATTTCCCTTTCGGCGATAACTCCGGCGATTGTGTTTGGCTTGCTAACAGCCTACGCCAGTGTCTATGAAAAACTCCCCAAACAATATCTTTTCTTCATCGTTACCGGCGTGATACTGACAACATGGGGACTCCTGTCTATGTGGGGGCAGTTTCCGTCTACACTCAAGGCTGCCGGACTTTCTTTATACTTATATATCGCCCTTGCAGCCATCGAAATTTTCCGTGTTTATTTCATTCGCGGATTCAAAAAAAAGAAAGCACATTGGATTACCGGCATCGGTTTTGTTGCGTTCATGCTGGCTATCCTGTACCAAATCCTGATCGCACTGCAAGTCTTCAGGCCGCTCGGTGGGTTTGGTATCGTCTATGTCTATGGGATTCTCATCCTCAGCGTCACCGTCTCAATTGACATCTCACGCAATTTTGCCAGAACAAACCGAGACCTCGAGGATCAGCTTATCCAGGTCAAACAGCTTTCTCGAAAAGCCATCGAACAGGAGCGTCACGCCAAGGAAGAAGAAATCGCCAGAAAGATGCTGGAGGCAGATAATGCGCGCAAAACTCAGGAGCTTGAAGAAGCGCGCAAGTTGCAACTTTCCATGCTACCGAAAGAAATTCCACGACTTGCCAATCTTGAGATCTCAGCTTTTATGCTACCCGCCTACGAAGTTGGCGGCGATTACTATGATTTTCATGTTGCCGACGACGGGGCGCTGACAGTTGCGGTCGGTGATGCGACGGGCCACGGTATGAAAGCAGGCACCATGGTTGCTTCTGTCAAGAGTCTATTCACAGCTTTCGGCGATAATACTGAAATCGTGTTTTTGTTGAAGAAGTGGTCAGAGATTATTAGACACATGCACCTCTACAACATTTATATGGCGATGACTCTCGTCAGGCTAAAAGGGCAACGGCTGGTTGCCTCTGCTGCCGGCATGCCGCCACTTCTCCTTTACCGCAAACGGACCCAAACGGTTGAAGAAATGGTGATCAAAGGCATGCCTTTGGGAGCACCAGCACCGTACCAGTATGAAAAAAGGGAAACCATGCTGGCATCTGGCGATACGGTGCTACTCATGTCTGACGGCTTCCCCGAATTGTTCAATGACCAAAATGAAATGTTCGATTATCCTCAGGTTAAAGAGCTATACAGGAAAACGGCTGAACGACCGGCAAATCAGATCATCGAGATTCTCATGGCAGCCGGAGAAAAATGGAAAAATGGTCGGTCGCAGTTGGATGATATTACTTTAGTCGTTCTGAAAGTTAAGTAGAATGAAACCGCAGTCGATGCAGACATTCCTGAATGACGAACGGAAATGAAAAATATATGTCCAAAGCAATAGCATCATCATGTCGGCATTCCTCTGACCAAGCTCCTCTTCCGAAATTGGGGTAAGGATTATTTGACAGAGGTATGAGCGTGATAAGAATGTGAAGGAGGGTAACGCAATGGGTAAAAAAATCATTTTTCTACTGGTTGCGATCAACTTACTTCTGACCTGTTGTGGCGGTGACTCACCGACACAATTTCAACAGCCACCACGGTCCTCGTTCAAGATAGACTATTACGATTTGTTCTTTGAGATCGATGCCGGTGAGAAGCTGTTCCGATCAACGCAGAACCTAACAATAACTCCCTCACTCAGTACGGCGAGCATCATTTTTGATCTTCACTCAGATCTGACAATAGACAGCCTTTCTTTAAGGGAGAACAATGGGGTAGAATTTCCGATTGTTCAGTGGGAAGTCCTCGGCGATGTTGGTTACGATCGCGGCTGGGGAACCGAGCAGTTTACCAGGGTCAAGATACAGACTGTCGATGATATCCTTGCCGGGCAGACGCTGAAACTCCTTATCGTATATCACATGAACCCCGCGGTGATCGGCAGTAGCCCTGGGGATGAATTACTCAAATTGACGATTAGCACGGGCGGAAGCCGGGCGCTACACCCGACCAGCGGGATCCTTCCGGTTTTCGGAGGCAATATATCAGCTCCCTTCCGCATTGGAATCAAATATCCTCAGGGACAATATTCCTGTGTCCCCGGAAACTTGATGGCCACACAGGCCAAAGCTGGATATGTGACGGAAATCTATGAGACTGAGTTTGCCCACATTCCGGTGTTTTACATCGGTCCCGCAGAAAAGGTAGAACGAAGCCGAAACGGTCTCACGGTAGAGTATTACCTCGCCCCCGGACAACCATTTGTTGAAGATATAATTGATAAGACTTTCGAGGTAGCGCAGCTTTACACAGAGCGTTTTGGAAACCCCGGTACCACGGCTTATCGATTCGCATTTGTTGATGTGCGCGGCAGTTCTACAACTGGTGAGAGTAAAGGCAACGCCATATATTTCGCCTATAGAGGCTCGAATGATTTTGTCTGGAACGAAGAAGGGAAAACCAACTTTGTACAGCTCATCAGTCATGAACTCTTTCATAACTGGAATCTGTGGTACGTTCACTGGACCGGGAAGCTGTATGAATGGTTTGGCGAAGGCGGTGCCAGTTTTATGTCAGCCTGGGCGGGTGAGCAGGTATTTGGCCAAGACGCCGGAGCGGCCATCCGGTCAAGTTTTGTAAATGGCTTCATACAAAATAGAGGATACGAGGCTTTGCGAACCCTTGAGAATGCACAAAAATCGAGCTCGGCCGAGCGGTCCCTGATATACTCCTACGGAGCCCTGGTCTGGGAGCAATTACGTCAGAAACTCGGCGAAATTGCGCTCTTTGCGGGCCTGGACGATTTTTTTACCACAAACGAATATAAGTCGGCAGGATACAGTGAGCTCTATGCCTCCCTGCAGGCGCATACAGAAGTTCCAGTAGAACCGTACCTCGATCAGTGGATAAAACACAACGCCAAAATCGATCTCTCCATCCGCAATGTGACGATTCACCAAAGTGGCAATCTTTACGAAACAACAGTCGAGTTTAATATTGATTCCGATCGGGACTACGAGATTTTTACCGCTATCGGATACAAAACATCCGTAACGGGGCAGATAACGAACATTGAAATCCATACCTCTCAAAAAGGCATCCAAACGCTCACATTTACAAGTGACCAGCAACCAGTGCTTATTCAACTTGATCCAGACTACAGAGTCCCGCAGATTGAATCGAACAACGATAGCTGGTCTGACTGAGGATCTGGGCTCTCTTAGCAGTTGTCATCAAAGCGAAAAACAAGGGCCGATAAAAATGACACACCAAGCTCGCAGCAAACTCAAATTCCCGGTCGGATACCACAAATTCTACAAAGATCAGCTCTTCAATTTCCAACTAAATCGTTGGCACTCGCTCGGATACGCCAGATTCGAGGACATGCAAGAAGCCGGTCAAAAGATCCGGTCTTTTGAGGATTGGAAAACTGAAATGCTAAAGCTGGCAGAGAAAGCTGTTTCCGAAGACAGACTTTTGAATGCAGCCTTTTATTACCGGGCGGCTGAATTCTACACTTTTTCTAATGACCCGGACAAAGAATCTCTGTATGACAAGTTCCGTCATCTTTTTTATAGCGTTTTTGAAAATGACGACCTCAAGAGATTTGAAGCACCTTATGATCAAGGTTATCTGCCAGGTGTAAGAATTCCATCCGTGAACGACAGCAAGAAAGGTACCTTCGTCATGCATGGGGGGGTTGATTCCTACATCGAAGAGTTTTACTCCTGGATGCGACATTTTTCCGAGCATGGTTATGAAGTGATCGCCTTTGAAGGTCCTGGACAGGGGACCGCTCGCAAGAAACATGGCTTCGTGCTCGATTACCGCTGGGAAAAGCCAACTAAGGTCATTCTTGATCATTTCAAGCTGAATGAGGTTACCCTGCTTGGAATCTCAATGGGTGGCTGGTTTTGCTTTAGAGCTGCAGCATTTGAACCCAGAATAAAAAGAGTGATCGGCATTTGATTATTCGCAATTCCCCAATGTCGTGGGACAATTTATTATGAAATTGTTTTCAGACATTTCAGGAATTTCACAAACAAAGTGACCTTAAAGAAAATGCAAAAGGGTGGCATGCATACCTGGACCATTGGCAACCTGATGTACATCACAGATAAACAGACGCCTATGGACGCCGCCGATGTTGCCTTTCAGATGAATGAAGAAAATCTTCATTCGAACCTGGTAACCCAAGACGTTCTGATTCTCACGGGGAGAGACGATCATTTCATCCCCTTTAAGAGGCACAAAAAGCAAGTACAAGCTCTCACCAACGCCAACTCCGTAACCACCAGGGTGTTCACAAAAGAAGAGCACGGCCAAAATCATTGTCAGATCGGAAATATCGGGTTGGCACTTGACGTGATGGTGAAATGGATCGACGAAATATCTTAATCCAATGGGAAACACTCTCGGGTGTCTTTAAATTGACCAGGAGGGATAATAAAAATTTCCAGACTCTCTATTGTTTGTGTTTTTATAATTAGCCTGGATTCCAGGTGCCAAAAATTGCACGAATATTCAGAATGAGTACTTAATTGTGGTAAATATGCAGTTATGCTTATGATGTAAAATCATATCAGTGAAATATGATAAGCGTGCCTAGATTTTAAGGGAGATAGGTTGGATGATTAAGAAAAGTCTTTATGAATCAGAAGTTTATCAAGAATGCTTAAACCGTTTAGAGCAGATAAAGCCAGATTCTAAGCCAGGGTGGGGGAAGATGACAGCAGCACAAATGTTGTCTCACTGTGCTGAAATTGTGGAGGTAATGAATGGAAAAGAACTAAAGAATATTCCTTTTGTGGCAAAGCTGTTTAAAGGGATAATTCGAAAAATGGTGCTCAGTGAAAAGCCATATCCAAGAAATTCAGGAACGCATCCACAATATGAACAAGAATCAGATCGTGATTTCGAAACTGAGAAAAAACGTGCATTCGACGCATTGGATAAATTTGTAAATGCCGACATCGAAGTCGCAAGACAATTAAAACATCCACTTTTTGAAGAGATGACGCCAGAAGAGAAAGGCTGGAGTATGTATAAGCATCTTGATCATCATCTCAGACAATTCGGGGTTTAGAATAATATAGAATGGGAGGTTATCCTCGATGAGCAGTCTTTCCGCTCAGTAAAAAAAGCATCGCTTTTCAGGCTAGTGGGCAATTAATACTCCAAGTTTGATGAAGGCAAAAAAAATCCTTCCCCGGCAACTCAGGCAATGATTTTGGACGAGAGGAATGGAAAATGAGCATTGTGCCATGCACCAAAAGATGCGAGGTGAGCATGAAAAGAGAAAACCTGGTAGTCATGACATGGTTAGTAGCCATGTTTCTTGGATGCGGTGGGGAAAACGAAAATAATCCCATTGGACCGATCAAGGTCGGCGAGCCTGCGCAAACCCTGCAACAATTCGAACAACGGCTCGATGAGCTGCGAGGACAGTTAAGAATTCCAGCCATCTCCGCCTCCATTACGAACGGTGACAATATCGTCTGGGCCAAAGCCTTTGGCTATGCGGACATTGAGAGGCAATCGAGAGCCACGCCGACAACATGCTTCCATCTTGCTTCGCTCACCAAATCATTCGCCTCGACCATCATCATGCAACTGGTCGAAGAAGAGCTTATCAACCTCGACGATCCGGTGCAAAATTACAGCATCCATCTGGACAGTCCCGGGATTATCCGGGTAAAGCATTTGCTTACGCATACATCCGAAGGCACCCCGGGGACGGTTTTCAGATACAATGGCGGTCGATTCGGCTTGCTCGACAATGTCATCGAAGGGGCAACGGGAAGGACGTTTTGCGAACTTCTGGTTGAAAGGATTATCACACCGCTGGGACTGCGGCGGACAGTGCCAAATCTTAATTCGGAAGACAACTGTTTGCTTAGTCTCGAAGAACGTGTACAGTTTACTGATCTAGCGAATGGCTATGACTCAGATGGCAGGTCGGCTGTTGCTTATCCGAACTACTTTGGGACGGCTGCGGGCTTGATCTCGACCTCCCTGGAAGTCGCCAAATACTCCATCGCCATAGACAACAACATGTTCTTAAGCCAGGAAACTCAGAATTTGGTTTTCAGCCAGACACGGTCCGAGAACGGTACACTGTTGCCCTATGGATTGGGTTGGTTTGTTCAGCGATATCGGGGGGTCAAGTTGGTGTGGCATTACGGATGGTGGACAGGAAACTCATCTCTGATCATTAAGATTCCTGAACGCGGTCTTACATTTATTGTCCTGGCAAACTCGGATATGTTGAGTAGGGGCTTTCCCAACATTGGCGATGGGGATCTTTCAGTTTCAGTGGTAGCGCTGGAGTTTTTGGATGCCTTTGTGTTTGGCAATGCATCCCTCCCAGATGAGCCAGTTATCTTATAAACTTATAAAGTAAAATTTCAAATGATAGAGGTTGGTCATGTTGAACAAGACGTTTTTTTCACATCAACATAAATTTAGATTTGGATTAGCTCTGTTTATCGTTTTCGCTGTTGCCTTCATTTCAATTCGATGTTCGGACGGTCCAAGCAGTATTGTGGGGCCTCCGTACACGCCTCCCGATTTGACGAATTCTACCTGGGAAATGATTTCCGATCTTGAAGCGGTCGGATGGTCTACGGATAAACTTCGGGAGGCTTACGCTTTTTCACAAGAGATTCAAACCGCCGCAGTGATGATCATTTATCAAGGCAAAGTGCTTTATCATTGGGGCGAGATCTCACGCAAGTTCAATATTCACTCCTGCCGAAAAAGTCTGCTCAGCGCGCTCTACGGCATCCATGTAGAAGAGGGAAATATTGACCTCTCAAAAACCATGGGAGATCTGGGTATCGATGACTATCCCCCATCTTTGTCGGATTTGGAGAAAACGGCCACCGTGCAAATGCTTCTGCAGGCCCGATCCGGTATCTATCACGCAGCAGCCTATGAATCAGCCAGTATGAAAGCCAATCGACCGGAGCGGCACAGCCATGCTCCGGGCACGTTCTGGTATTATAACAATTGGGATTTTAACGCACTCGGTACAATTTTCGAACAAGAAACCGGAACACAAATTCATCCCGAATTCAAAAGACGTATCGCGGATGTTATCGGAATGGAGGATTTTCAAGTGAGCGATTGTGACTATGTTTACGAACCCGTGTCCATGCATCCGGCTTATCCATTCCGCATGACGGCCCGCGATATGGCGAGATTTGGTCTGCTTTTTCTTCAGAATGGCCGTTGGGCAGGCAACCAGATTGTCCCCGAAGAATGGATTCGAGAAAGCACGACTGCTTATTCTGATGCCGGTTCAGGGATGGGGTATGGCTATATGTGGTGGATCACCGGGGATGAAGTCCTGGAAAATCTGAACGAGGATTCTTACTTCGCCAGCGGGTATAACGGCCATTATATATTTATTATTCCAGACATGGACCTGGTTGTCGTGCACAGGGTCAATACTGATATCAATGATCAAGTAACAAGCCTGGAATTTTTTTACTTACTCGGTTTAATTCTCGACGCAAAAATCACCTAAGAATCGAATAATGGCTGGAAAAATGAACTAGTAAGGAGACCAAAAAATGAAAAAGCTAACTTGTTTTCTCATTGCGATGCTAACCGTGACCTTAGTGCTGCCTGCGGGTGCGCAGCTCCGGGTTGGGATCGTCGGCGGTATGAATATCGCGGATCTAAATGTTGAGGTGCAAAACCAGCCGGCTGATGTGAGCAGCCGCACTCTCTTCGGGATCGGCGGCGTTGTCGTCTTACCTCTAAGCCAAACCATGAGTTTGCGGTTCGAGCCTATGTATTTGCAGAAAGGCATTGGAGCAACAGAGCTTGCTATTCAACCGGGTGTTGAATATAAGTCCAAGTCATCATACCTGGAACTACCGCTATTCCTGAAGGCAGAATTTGGCAATAGTATTCGTCCTTACATTATGGCCGGCCCAAGCATCGGGATTCTTTTGAGTTCAGATATAGAAGCCACAGTCAGCAGTATTACTTTCAAGGGTGACGCACAGGATGCTACCAAAAACATTGATGTCTTTTCTTTGAA
>JABAHQ010000682.1_pt3 | contig 13231 bp, 13 predicted proteins | sample 7062091 | NCBI WGS metagenome assembly JABAHQ01 (sample SAMN14534359, study PRJNA622989) | marine sediment metagenome | biome: marine biome [ENVO:00000428]; feature: marine pelagic biome [ENVO:01000023]; material: deep marine sediment [ENVO:00002113] | place: India: Gulf of Kutch | collected...
AGGAGGACTACCGCACCGAGGTGCTCGGCCTGGTCAAGGCGCAGCAGGTAAAGAATGCGGTCATCGTCCCGGGTGGGGCCAAGGGCGGCTTCGTGCCGCGGCGGCTGCCGACCACCGGCTCGCGTGACGATATTCAGGCCGAAGCCATCGCCTGCTATCGCATCTTCATCAGCGGGCTGCTGGATATCACCGACAACCTGCGCGAGGGCCAGGTGGTTCCACCCGCCAACGTGCTGCGTTACGACGGCGATGATCCCTATCTGGTGGTTGCCGCGGACAAGGGTACGGCGAGTTTTTCCGACATTGCCAACGGCATTGCCGCCGAGTACGACTTCTGGCTTGGCGATGCCTTCGCCTCGGGCGGCTCGGCGGGTTACGACCACAAGAAGATGGGCATCACGGCCCGTGGCGCCTGGGTATCGGTGCAGCGTCATTTCCGTGAGCGCGGCATCAACGTGCAGACCGACGTGATCAGCGTGATCGGCATTGGCGACATGGCCGGCGACGTATTCGGCAATGGCCTGCTGATGTCCGAAACCCTGCAACTGGTGGCAGCCTTCAACCATCTGCATATCTTCATCGACCCGAATCCCGACCCCGCACGCAGCTTTGCCGAGCGCAAACGCCTGTTCGACTTGCCGCGGTCATCCTGGACCGACTACGACGCTTCGCTGATCTCCGAGGGCGGCGGCATTTTCCCGCGTTCGGCCAAGCGGGTGCAGATCACCGCACAGATGAAGGAGCGTTTCGCCATCGAGGCGGATCAGCTGACGCCGGCCGAACTGATTCACGCCCTGCTCAAGGCGCCGGTGGATCTGCTCTGGAACGGCGGCATCGGTACCTATGTGAAGAGCAGCGGCGAAAGCCACGCCGAGGTCGGCGACAAGGCCAACGATGCGGTGCGAGTCAACGGCGCCGATCTGCGCGCCAAGGTGGTGGGTGAGGGTGGCAACCTCGGCATGACCCAGCTGGGACGCGTCGAGTACGCGCTGCATGGCGGCTCGAGCAACACCGACTTCATCGACAATGCCGGTGGGGTCGACTGCTCCGACCATGAGGTGAATATCAAGATTCTGCTAAACGAGGTTGTCAGCGCGGGGGACATGACAGCCAAGCAGCGCAACCAGTTGCTGTTCGACATGACCGATGCGGTAGCGGATCTGGTGCTGCAGAACAACTACAAGCAGACCCAGGCACTGTCCCAGGCGCAGCATCGCTCCCGTGAGCGGGCCTCCGAGTACGTGCGGCTGATCAATGCGCTGGAGGCTTCCGGACAGCTCGATCGCGCGCTGGAGTTCCTGCCTTCTGACGAGGCGCTCGCCGAGCGCGCCAATATCGGTAAGGGACTGACCCGTCCGGAGCTGTCGGTGCTGATCTCCTACAGCAAGATCGAGCTCAAGAAGGCGCTGCTGGATTCCCGCGTGCCGGACGATGACTACCTCGCGCGGGAGATGGAAACCGCATTCCCGCAGCAGCTGGTCGAACGCTTCCGTGGTGCCATGTTGCAGCACCGCCTCAAGCGCGAGATCGTCAGTACCCAGATCGCCAACGATCTGGTCAACAATATGGGCATCACCTTCGTTCAGCGGCTGCACGAGGCGACGGGCATGAGCGCTGCCAATGTGGCCGGAGCCTATGTCATCGTGCGCGACATCTTCCATCTGCCGCACTGGTTCCGCCAGATCGAGGCGCTGGACCACAAGGTGCCTGCCGAGCTGCAGCTCAGCCTGATGGATGAGCTGATGCGTCTCGGTCGGCGTGCGACGCGCTGGTTCCTGCGTAACCGGCGCAGCGAACTGGATGCCGCGCGGGATGTAGCGCATTTCGGTCCGCGGGTTGCAGCCTTGGGATTGAAGCTGGACGAGCTGTTGCAAGGCTCGACCCGCGACCATTGGCAGGAGCGCTATCGGCGTTACACCGAAGCTGGCGTGCCCGAGCTGCTGGCGCGCATGGTTGCCGGCACGAACCATCTGTACACGCTGCTGCCGATCCTCGAGGCCGCCGACGAAACCGGGCAGGTTCCGGCGCACGTGGCCGCGGCGTATTTCGCCGTCGGCGGGGCGTTGGAGCTGCCGTGGTATCTGCACCAGCTGACCAACATGCCGGTGTCCAACAACTGGCAGGCGATGGCCCGCGAAGGCTTCCGCGACGACCTCGATTCGCAGCAGCGCAGCATCACGGTGTCTGTGCTGCAGATGGACAACGGACCGGAGTCGATCGGCGAGCGAGTCGATAGCTGGCTGGCCCTGCGGCCGGCTCCGCTGGAGCGGTGGCGATCGATGCTTGCCGAGTTGCGCAGCGCCAGCGGCAATGACTATGCGATCTATGCCGTTGCCAGTCGGGAGCTGCAGGGGCTGGCGCAATCGGTAGGGCATGGCTGAACCGCTGCGCCCCCTGCGCACGGGTCGCAGGGGGCGTACATTTGGTCAAACACAAAAAAAGCGCACCGCGACAGCGGTGCGCTTTTTTGTTTGAGCTGCGTTCGAATCGCACCGTGGTGCGGTTCAGTCCTGCGACGGCTGGCCGACCTTGAAGCGGGTAATCTGCGGCAGGTCACGCAGATAACGGATCAGATCCGGCGCGCCAGCCAGCTTGAGCCCTTCGCCGATGGCGTTCGCAGTCGGGTCGCGTCTCTCCAGCAGGAGCAGCTCCGAGTTGCTGGTGTCGCGCAACAGCGTCAGCCGGGCGTAGGGGACATGGCTGTCCAGCAGCAGCGCCATGAATTCGCGATCGCTCCAGGCCTGCGCAGGCATGGTAACGGCATGGTAGTCCGCATCCAGCGCATGCAGGCCGGGACGGTCGAGTCGATATTCGGTGACGTTGGCGGGCAGTGATACTTCCAGCCCGCGCAGGCGAGCATAGGCCACGGCGGAGGCGAACGCTTCGAGGTGATGATCGCCGGCCCAGTAGAGGCGTTCGCCGAGCCAGCTGGCCTGGCGCAGCTCGATCGTCGCGCCTGTGTCGAAGCCGGGGAGGGCAGTGCCAAGGGCGCGGGCGAAGTCCTTGTAGCTGATGATGCGAACCTGCCGGCACGCCGCTGTGCTGGCGAAGGCCTCGAAGGTCGGGTAGCTGGGCTCGTTCTTGCGCTGCGCACCGAAGCCGTCGACCTGGCGCAGGTCGACCAGCGTCTGCACGCTGAGCTTGCTTACCAGCCGGGTCAGGGCTGCGTGGGCACGGGCCTTGTCCTCCTGAACCGGACCGGACAGCGCACCGCGCGGCAACTCCAGGAGGCGTTGCAGGCACGGACCATCGTTCCAGAAGATGCTTGGTTCGGGCTCGGGCAGGCGCGCGAATGGCAACTGCAGACCGCTGGCGCGTTCCTGTACGGGAAGCGCGGACTTCGAGCGCAGCCCGAGGCGTTGCGCAAGTCTGGCGATTTGAGATGTCAATGAAGGCATGGGCTCGGGCAGGCTCATCATGATGCTTGAGCTCTCAGGGCTACGGCCGAAGTGTGGCAGACCTGTGGCATTTGCGCACGGGCTTTGCACCGCGCGTGCCGATGCCACACGCACCAGGGGCGGCCAATCATGGCGTGTCGATGTGGCAATATCGCTGGGTAGATCACTGAGGAGCCTCCATGCCAAATCTGGTGCTGGATATCGCGCTATCCGCCGAACGAATGAAAGCGGTATACCAAGGCCATGCGAATCGCATCCTGATCCGAAGCCGCGATGGCACGCGGGTCAGCCTGCCTGCGCATCATCTGCGCCCGTTTCTGACCCGCGAAGGCGTATATGGTTCCTTCGAGCTCGAGTTTGCCGAACAGGGTCAGTTGCTGGGCTTGCGGCGGCTGAAATGACGCGCTCGCCGACTGCTGGCGACGCCCGTATTTCATCACCCGCCGCTGCGGCTGTACGGACCTCGGGCTGCTATACTCCGCGTCCACCTTTACCGAGACTTTAGGCTGCGTATGTATAACCTGGCCCGCCAGCTGTTGTTCAAGTTATCTCCGGAAACTTCCCACGAACTTTCCCTCGAGCTGATTGGCGCGGGCGGCCGTCTCGGGCTGAATGCGATGCTTAGCAAGCCGCCGGCCAGCCTGCCAGTGCGGGTGATGGGGCTGGACTTTCCCAACCCGGTAGGTCTGGCCGCGGGGCTGGACAAGAACGGTGAGGCCATTCGCGGGCTGTCGCAGCTGGGCTTCGGCTTTATCGAGGTCGGCACCGTGACGCCGCGCCCGCAGCCCGGCAACCCGAAGCCGCGCCTCTTCCGCCTGCCGGAAGCCGAGGCGATCATCAATCGCATGGGCTTCAACAACCACGGTGTCGATGCCTTGCTGGCTCGTGTCGAAGCGGCCAGGTTCAAAGGCGTACTGGGGATCAACATCGGCAAGAATTTCGACACCCCCGTCGAGCGCGCCGATGAGGATTATCTGCTCTGCCTGGACAAGGTCTACCACCACGCCAGTTACGTCACCGTGAACGTCAGTTCGCCCAATACCCCGGGCCTGCGCAGCCTGCAGTTCGGCGACTCGCTCAAGCAGTTGCTCGACGCGTTGCGGCTGCGTCGTGAAGATCTGGAGATCATGCATGGCAAGCGTGTACCGCTGGCCATCAAGATCGCGCCGGACATGACCGATGAAGAAACCGCGCTGGTGGGGGAGGCCGTGTTCCAGGCGGGAATGGACGCGATCATCGCCACCAATACCACCCTCGGCCGCGAAGGCGTCGCCGGCCTGGCGCATGCCGATGAGGCAGGTGGCCTGTCCGGCGCGCCGGTACGGGACAAGAGCACCCATACGGTGAAAGTGCTGGCGCAGACGCTGGGTGGGCGACTGCCGATCATCGCCGTAGGCGGTATCACCGAGGGTCGTCACGCGGCCGAGAAGATCGAGGCGGGTGCCAGCCTGGTCCAGTTGTACTCAGGCTTCATCTACAAGGGACCGGCTCTGATCCGCGAGGCGGTGGATGCCATCGCGGCGCTGCGTTCGCAGGCGAAGTAGGTGGTGGGAAGGGGCTCCTGTTTGGAGCCCCTGGGCTTCTAGCCCGCCGCCCGGGTAGGGCGTGCCGTATCAAGTCGGGTGGATCGGTAAATCAGCCGACCGCGTGAAGTTCGTTGAGTCTATGCAGACCGGCCGTGCCGGTCAGACCATCCCAGTTGTCGCCGCGACCCTCCCGCCAGCCGTTGATCCAGGCTTGGCGAACTTGGGGATGGGAGAAGGGACAGAGGTCGCGAGATTTGCCATGTATGCCATGTTGATAACCGCGCAGAAATGCTCGTTCCATCGGATCACGCTTGAGTCTTCTCATTGGGTATTGCCCTCAGTGGTTGACTGGTGTTCCTGTGGCCTCATGGCGAGACCGGGCAGATAGACTGCCGATTGAGGCGCGCTGCCGGCGTGGCGCGCCTCGCCGACATCCTTGCGATGACGGCCTGAGGTGAGTTCTAACCCAATGCCCCTGAGGCTGGAATGATCGTTTTGTCATAAGTAGGTAACGAATCTATGGTTCTGCCCATAAGCCGGAGTCGGCGAGGCATCTGAAGTGCACGCCCGGCCGCCCCGCCTAATTGCCAGCCATCTTTTTCTTGCCATTCATTTTTTGTTCGTTGCTGCGTTTGTTCCGACGAAAGGGTCGTAGCGGCCCGCAGCACTTTTTCTGGAAACGCCATGACCGATCGCCATGAACTGATCCTGACCTGCCCCAAGGGGCTCGAAGGCCTTTTGCTTGAGGAGGCCACCGCGCTTGGTCTGGAGGAGGGGCGCGAACAGACTTCTGCCGTTCGCGGGTATGGCGCATTGGAGGTGGGCTATCGGCTTTGCCTGTGGTCACGCCTGGCCAACCGCGTACTGCTGGTGATCAGTCGCTTCCCGACGGTCGATGCCGAGACGCTCTACCAGGGCGTGCACGCCGTCGATTGGGCCGAGCACCTGCTGCCATCCGGCAGCCTGGCCGTGGAGTTCAGCGGGCGTGGTTCGGGGATCGACAACACGCATTTCGGTGCGCTCAAGGTCAAGGATGCCATCGTCGACCGGCTGCGCAGCGCATCGGGCGAGCGGCCAAGCATTGATAAGCTCGACCCCGACCTGCGGGTGCACCTGCGCCTGGACAAGGGGCAGGCCGTGCTCTCGCTGGACTTGTCCGGTCATAGCCTGCATCAACGCGGCTATCGTCTGCAGCAAGGTGCTGCACCACTGAAGGAAAACCTTGCCGCCGCCATCCTGATCCGCGCCGGCTGGCCGCGCATCGCCGCCGCTGGTGGTGCGCTGACCGACCCCATGTGCGGTGTGGGTACCTTCCTGGTGGAAGGCGCGATGATGGCGGCCGATATCGCCCCCAATCTGAAGCGCGAACGCTGGGGCTTCAGCGCCTGGCTGGGGCATGTGCCGGCGCTGTGGAATCGCCTGCACGCCGACGCCCAGGCGCGCGCGGAGGCCGGTTTGGCCAGACCACCGCTGTGGATTCGTGGCTACGAAAAGCCGATCCGCGTCTGATCCAGCCTGGTCGCAACAACATCGAGCGCGCCGGACTGTCGAGCTGGATTCGTATCTACCAGGGTGACGTCGGGAGTTTCGAGCCGCGCCCAGACCAGAACCAGAAAGGGCTGGTCATCTGCAACCCACCTTACGGCGAACGCCTGGGTGACGAGGCCAGCCTTCTTTATCTCTACCAGAACCTGGGCGAGCGCCTGCGCCAGGCCTGCCTGGGCTGGGAGGCTGCGGTGTTCACTGCCGCACCGGACCTCGGCAAACGCATGGGTATCCGCAGCCACAAGCAGTACGCCTTCTGGAACGGCGCCCTGGCGTGCAAGCTGCTGCTGCTCAAGGTGCTGCCGGAGCAGTTCGTGACCGGCGAACGANNTCTGGAACGGCGCACTGCCGTGCAAACTGCTACTGATCAAGGTCGAGTTGGACCAGTTCGTTACCGGTCAGCGCGCTGCCTCCACCGAGCCACAGCCTCAGCAGGCTCCGGTGGAGCAGGCACGTCTGAGCGAAGGTGGGCAGATGTTCGCCAACCGCTTGCAGAAGAACCTGCGGCAGCTCGGCAAATGGGCGCGTCGCGAAGGCATCGAGTGTTATCGACTGTACGATGCCGATATGCCGGAGTACGCATTGGCGGTCGATCTGTATCGCGATTGGGTGCATGTGCAGGAATATGTTCCGCCACGCTCCATCGATCCGGACAAGGCCCAGGCTCGCCTGCTCGATGCCCTGGCGGCTATTCCGCAGGCGCTGGGCATTGCGCGCGAGAAGGTGGTGGTCAAACGTCGCGAGCGCCAGAGCGGCACTCGCCAGTACGAGCGCCAGGCCTCCCAGGGTGAATTTCTCGAAGTCAGCGAGGGTGGCGTCAAGCTGCTGGTCAACCTGACCGACTACCTGGATACCGGCCTGTTCCTCGACCATCGCCCGCTGCGCCTGCGCATCCAGCGCGAAGCGGCCGGCAAGCGCTTTCTCAATCTTTTCTGCTATACCGCGACGGCAACCGTGCACGCGGCCAAGGGCGGCGCGCGCAGCACTACCAGTGTCGACCTGTCCAGGACCTATCTGGACTGGGCGCGGCGCAACCTTTCGCTCAACGGCTTCTCGGACCGCCAGCGGCTGGAGCAGGGAGACGTGATGGCCTGGCTGGAAGCGGATCGCGGCGAATACGACCTGATCTTCATCGACCCGCCGACCTTCTCCAACTCCAAGCGCATGGAGGGCGAGTTCGACGTGCAGCGTGACCACGTTGCACTGCTCGACCTGGCGATGGCGCGGCTGGCTACCGGCGGGACGCTGTATTTCTCCAACAACTTCCGCAAGTTCGTGCTGGACGCGAGCCTGATGGATCGTTACGCAGTAGAGGAAATCACGGCTTCAACGCTGGATGAGGACTTCCGCCGCAATCCGCGAATCCACCGTGCCTGGAAACTCCAAGCACGGTGATGACGGTTCTGCGCGGGCCTTAGGCAGGCCCGCTCTTCCTGTAGCGATCAGCGCTGAGCGGTGCTTTCGCTGCGCTGGTTGTACAGGCTGACCAGCACCTGATCCAGGATCGACGAGGCGCCCCATGGACGCGGGTGGTTGAGGATCGCCACCACCGCCCAGACATTGCCGTCGCCGTCTCGACTGTAGCCCGCGATCGCGCGCACGGTATTCAGCGTGCCCGTCTTCACGTGTGCCTTGCCGGCGACAGGCGTGTTGCGCAGACGCTTGCGCATGGTGCCGTCCACGGCCGCCAAAGGCATCGAGGAGATGAACTCGGCCGAGTAGGGGCTGCGCCAGGCGGCCTGCAGCAAACTCGCCAGTTCACGCGCGCTGACCCGCTCGGCACGGGAAAGGCCGGAGCCGTTTTCGATCACCAGGTGCGGGGAAATCAGCCCTTTCTTGGCCAGCCATTGGCGGATCACTCGCTGTGCCGCCTTGGCGTCATCGGCATCCGCTTCGTTGCGGAACGCCGCACCCAGGCTCAGGAACAGCTGCTTGGCCATGGTGTTGTTGCTGTACTTGTTGACGTCGCGAATGATCTCGGTGAGGTCCGGGGAGTAGGCCCTGGCCAGCAGGCGGGCGCTGCTCGGTACCTGGGCGACACGATCAGTGCCCAGGATGCTGCCGCCGAGTTCGCCCCAGATCGCCCGCACCGCGCCTGCGGCATAGCGTTCGTGGTCCAGCAGGGAAAGATAGGTCTGCGCGCTGCAACCAGCGGCGAGCTTGCCCGTGACCACCACGGTGACCCCGTCGCCGTCGGCAACGGGGTTGTACAGCACCTCTGGCCAGCCTGGGCATTTGGCTGCCGGCAAGGCCTGAACGCGGTTGTCGATGCGGACGCTGGCAATGGGCGGCTCCACCGCCACGTTCACCTTGCCCCCATCGTTGCGGACGATGAAGCGCAGCGCCTTGAGGTTGACCAGTAGCGAATCGGGGCCGACCAGGAACGGCTTGTTCTGGTCGCCGCCGTCATCGTCGAATACCGGCAGGTCGGGCTGGACGAAGTGGCTGCGATCCAGCACCAGATCGCCGGTGACCTTGCTCACACCGTTGGCGCGCAGATCACGCAGCAGCAACCAGAGCTTCTCCATGTTCAGCTTGGGATCGCCGCCACCTTTCAGATAAAGATTGCCATTGAGCACGCCATCCACCCGCGGACCNNACGCCATCCACCAGCGGACCGTCGGCATAGAACTCGGTTTTCCACTGATGATTCGGCCCGAGCAGTTCAAGTGCGGCGTAGGTGGTGACCAGTTTCATGGTCGAGGCGGGATTGACCGATACGTCTGCATTGACGATTGTCGGTGCCGCGTTGCCGGTAAGCGGCAGCATGACGACCGACAGCGCATCGTTGTTGATCTTGTTGGCCTTCAGCGCCTGTTCCACACGCGCAGGCAGCGTCTGGTTCACGCCGGCCGCATGAATCGGCAGCGCAATGGGCAAGGCCAGAACGGCCAGGGAGATACCACGAAGGATTCTGTTCATTTGCGAGCGCCTCTGAGCGCACACAGGGGGCTGCTGGCGATTCGATTCGGCATGCGATTTCCCACTGCACTAAGGGAACGATTGCGGGCCATTATGCCCGGCCCGTAGAGGCGCTGTGCCTCTATCCGATAAGCGTAGCTGCGTCGCAGGGGTTACTGCAAAACAAGATGGCGAGCCGTTGCGGCGGCGGTTCTCGGTCATCGCCTTGGCATCGGGTTGCTGTTAGAGTGCGCGCCGTCATCACGTTGAAAAAAGGATCGATCCANNAATCGTTCGCGTCGCCTGCGCAAGAAACTCTGTGTCGATGAGTTCCAGGAGCTGGGCTTCGAGATCAATCTCACCTATCGCGAAGGTATCGAAAGCAAGGCCGTGGATGACTTCCTCGAAGCATTCATCAGCGAGGCGATGGAAGCCAACGAGCTTGGTTATATCGGCGGTGAAGACTACGGTTTCGTCTGCCTGGCGCGCCGTGGTTCGGTCACCGAAGAGCAGCGTGCCAAGGTGGATGCCTGGCTGAAAGGCCGCAGCGAGCTTGCTGAGTACAACGTCAGCCCGCTGATGGATGTGTGGTATCCGGAAAACCCGATCAGGACCGAGAAGTAGTCTGCTCGTCGGTTCGTTGCGCTGCTGCCAGCTGGGCTTTCCTTCGTGAGCGCCTGGCCAGCAGCAGATGCAGCAGCTGCATCAGCGTTGCGATGAGCAACGCAACGCCCACGCCGAGGCTGGCATTGATGAGGCGTATCTGCGGCAAGTTCCAATCCTGCGCCAGGGTTTCTGCCAGCAGCAGGAAGAGCAGGGTGGTCTGCAGCACGAACAGCCCGTAGTGATTCGCCTGGAAGGCCCTGCCGAGCACAACCAGCGGCAGCAGGATCATCACCATCAGCGGCGGGTCCGCCAGGCCATGTCCGATGTAGATGAGGATGGCGGCGGCGGCCAGAATTCCAAGGCTGGCCTGCAGAGCGCGAACCAGGCTGCGCTCGAGGTCCATCTGCAATGTGGTGAACACCGCCAGCGTCAGCCAGTAGCCTCTCGGCAGCTGCGCCATGTTCACGATCACACCACCCAGCGCGCCGGCCAGCATGTAGGTCAGCGCGTGTACTCGCCATTGCCGGATCGGCGTCCGTCGAGCGTGCCGCCGCAGCACCCGCAGGATGCTCAGCAATCGCGGCATGTACGGCCACATACGCAAGCCATGCATGCCGCGCAGACCGAACGCCAGCAGCGTCACCCACAGACCGCCAAGCGCGAACAGCACGGCAATCGCATAGGGGTTGTTGAAATCGGCGACGCCATGCTGGCCCTGGCCGAGGCACAGGCAGATCGCCAGGCCAATGCCGAGTTTGCCGGCTTCGCTGCCATATCGTTGCAACCAGGCCAGAAGCAAACCGTAGAAGGCGAACAGGCCGAGGCTGATCAACGGGTGGGTGGCTGACCAGAAACCCAGGCCGGCACTGCCGGCGCCCAGTGCGATAAGGAGCAGCATCCGCAGCATGCCGAAGCGATGAAGCGGATTGGCCTTGGCGGCCTGGAATGCACCTACCGTCGCCCAGAGAAAACCCGGGTGACCACTGAACAGGCCCAGCAACAGCGGCAGCGCACAGCCGAAGCCTGCGACCATCGCCGCGCCCCAGGCGGGGCGCCCGGGATGCCAGTGAATGCTTTGCCGCAACAGACGCTTCATGGGGTCAGACCGGGCTGGAGCGACCGGTCATTTCTCCGGCCATTTCCGTGGCGTAACTGTCGGTCATGCCGGCAATGAAATCGATCATTCGCAGAAACGACTGGTAGAGCGGTAGCTCGGGAGAGGGTGCGCTGCGTCCGAGCAGATCGAGGATCCGCTGGTTCTTGAATGAAGGTGTACCGCCGCGATGCTGTTCCAGCGCCGCCCCGCAGAAAGCGTTGAGCAGGATCTCCAGCGTCGTGTAGGCGCCGATCTCGTGCAGGGTCTTGCGTTTGTCCTGGAAAATCTTCTGGCGGGCCATCGCTTTCGCCTGCACCACGCAGGCCTTGGCAGGACCGTGCATATGTTCGACCAGGTCGCCCGGCAGTTCGCCGCGCAAGAGGTTATTCTGCTGTTCGACGAACGCAGCGGCAGCGGCATTGGTCAGGTGCTCGATGGCCTTGCCGCGCAGGATCGCCAGCTTGCGGCGCCTGGAGTCGCCTGGGCCGAGTTGGCGATAGGTTTCCGGAATGTCGTCGCCAACCAGCGCCAGCAGCAATTCCTCGACCTCCGCGTACTCGAGCAGCTCCATTTCGAGGCCATCTTCGAGGTCGATCAGCCCGTAGCAGATGTCGTCCGCGGCCTCCATCAGATACACGAGGGGGTGGCGCCCCCAGCGCTGATCGGCAACCTTCGGCAGGTTCAGCTTGTGTGCGATCTGCTCCAGCAACGGCAACTCGTTCTGGTAGCAACCGAACTTGTGTTTCTTGTATCCCAGCGCCTCGGCATGGAGAGACGTCCATGGGTATTTGAGATAGGTGCCCAGCGTGGCGTAGGTAAGCCGGGTGCCTCCGTCGAACTGGTGATACTCCAGCTGCGTGAGCACACGGAAGCCTTGGGCATTGCCCTCGAAGTTGAGAAAGTCCGCCCGCTGCGCATCCGTCATGTCGTCCAGCCAACCGCGTCCCGCAGCCTGCTGAAACCAGCAGCGAATGGCATCCTCCCCGGAGTGGCCGAACGGCGGGTTGCCGATGTCATGGGCGAGGCAGGCCGACTGGACGATCATGCCGAGATCGGCGGGGCTGCACCACTCCGGCAAGTCATCGCGAAGGACTTCGCCGACGCGCATGCCGAGCGAGCGCCCCACGCAGCTCACTTCGAGCGAATGGGTAAGCCGGGTATGGATATGGTCGTTACTGGAAACCGGATGGACCTGGGTCTTGCGGCCGAGGCGGCGAAACGCGCCGGAGAAAATGATACGGTCATGATCCTTGTGGAACGGGCTGCGCCCCAGCTCGTCGCTGCTATGAGCGGACTTGCCGAGTCGTTCACGGGTAAGCAGTGTGTGCCAGTCCAAGACCATCTCCATATTGCCATTAGCGGGCTGGTGCAAAGCTACCATAACCGTCCAACCGCGAATCGCTAATATCGCACTATGCGACCCGCGCGCGCAGGCAGCTTGACCCAGTTGAAGCTGGATCGAGCTGCCAGTACAACAGGTGTTGCTCCAGCGGTTAGTGCAACTTTTCGCGCAACTTCTGCTGGCCTTTGATCAGGGGGTAAACCGTCAAGGCGACACGAGCCAGCTTGCCCAGCCTGCCCATCCGGCGACCAAACAGAGCCAGTACAACCGTGGCGGCAATCATCAGCGGGCCCTTGCCTGAAGAGGGGTCGGCAGATGAGCGCCGGGAAGTTACGAATCCCTTGATCTGCTGAAGCGGATGGGAAAGTGGTTGTGCGTGGTAGAGCATCTGCTGGCGATGCATTTCCATGCGAAGGCGCACCAGATCCTTGCGCATGCTCAACTCGTTCGAGGTGCTCAGGGGTCGACTCATGGCAATAGACGCTCCCGGTTACGCTCCAGCTCTTCAAGAGTGGCTTGGAACGGCGCTGCACATTTCTTGGCCAGTGAAATGGCTCGGCTGATACAGATGATCATGATCACTGCATAGATGGCGCACAACGTCAGGATTGCTGCCATTCGGTGGGTTTCCCAGAACGCGATCACGATCGCGGCCGAGAGGCCGACCAGAACCAGTAGGCCAAGAATCAGGCTGACGCCAGCCAGGAGGAAAAGCCGGAACGTCCGGGCTTTTTCTTCCTGAACCTCGATGCCCACCAGCTCCAAATGCCCTTGGAGCAGGCCGACGAACGCGCCGCCCAGCTTTTTCAGCGACGGT
>JABAHQ010012674.1_pt2 | contig 13219 bp, 10 predicted proteins | sample 7062091 | NCBI WGS metagenome assembly JABAHQ01 (sample SAMN14534359, study PRJNA622989) | marine sediment metagenome | biome: marine biome [ENVO:00000428]; feature: marine pelagic biome [ENVO:01000023]; material: deep marine sediment [ENVO:00002113] | place: India: Gulf of Kutch | collected...
AAAATGAATGATTTTCTTGACCAGGCTGACGACCAATTCGATCATCTCCCGTTCCATTTGGGAGAACATTTTTTTGCGCAGGGTAGACAGGTCCTGGAGGGACTTCTGAAGGGTTTCCAGGAACGGAGCCAATTCCTGGCGGGCTTCGGCCTCGCCTTTTTCAAACCCCTGGGCGTAGCCTTCTTCCCGGCCTTCCTGCTCCGCCCGGGCGCGGATCTCGAGGGCCTGGGTTTTGGCTTTGTGGAGAGCGTCCCGCATGATCTCCTTGACGCCTTCCCGGGCTTTGCGGACGTTTTTCTGGTCCAGGTCGCGGGCCTTGTCGCTGTCGTAGAGGAACATCCGGCGCCGAGGGGCATCCTCGGCCACCAGTTTATCCAGCTTGAACGTGCGCACTCGGGACGGTTCGGCGACCGGGGCCTCTTTTTCGCGTTCTTCGCGGGTGAAATAACTGGGCACGAAGGGCTTGGATCGCTCAGACAAGTTCTTCTCCTCCGGCTCCGCCGATCACGAGTTTGCCTTCTTCCTCCAACCGTTTGCACACGGAGACGATTTTTTGCTGCGCCTTTTCCACTTCGCTGATCTTGGTGGGGCCGAGCGCCTCCAGGTCCTCTTTCAGCATCAGGGAGGCCCGTTCCGACATATTGCCAAACCATTTTTCCTTGAGGGGGTCGCTGGCAGTCTTGAGGGAGAGCAGCAGGTCTTCCTGATTGATTTCCTTGAGGACCAATTGAACACCGTGGTCGTCGATTTTGAGGATGTCTTCGTAGGTGAACCGGAGATTCCGGATTTCATTGGCCATGTCCGGGTCGACCTCGTCCATGGCGCTCAGGATGGACGTTTCCGTGGCCCGGTCGAGGGACCCCATGATGTGGGCGGCCGTTTCCACTCCGCCCAGTTTGCTGCCCGACACCGCTCCCGAGGCGCGAAATTCGGTCTGCAACGCTTCGTCCAGTTCCCGGATGACATTCGGGGACACCCGTTCCAGGGTGGCCAGCCGGTACACCACTTCCATTCGCGCTTCTTCGGGCATTTCGCGGAGAGTCTGGCTGGCGATGGGCGACTCGAGATGCGCCATCACGATCGCCGCGGTCTGTGGGTGTTCGTTGACCAGAAAGGAAGCGATGACTTTGGGTTCCAGCATGCGGACGGTTTCCAGTCCGCCCCCCAATTCCTCTCCGGGGCTGGTGATGTTGTTCAGGATTTCCGACGCCTTGGACGGGTCCATGGCCTTCATCAAGNNNATCAAGGTGCTTTTCAGAAAATCCATTCCGGCGATGCCCAGCCCGCCGGTGCCTTTTTCGACGCTCTCGTAAAATTCACGGGTGATCTTGTCCATGCTCTGGATATCGACATCGGCCAGGGCCGACATGTAATTGCCGATGACCTGGATTTCCCGCTCGTCCATGTGGGAAAGCACGGCGGCGGCGTTTTCCTCTCCCAGAGACATCAATAAGATCGCAGCTTTTTCCGGTCCGGTGAATTTCTTGGCCACAACATTTCCTCCCAACGATCAAGAGGGGGCCCCCTTATCGCGCATCCATTTTCGAACGAGGCCGGCGGTGAATTTGGGATCGCTGGCCACAAAATCGGCCACGGCCTGGCGGACATCGGCGGCTTCCTGACCGGTCTGGCTGAGCCGCTTTTTCTCCTCTTCCACCGCCTCCAAATCCGCGGCGGTCAATTGGGCCGCGGTGTCGGGAACCACCTCCAGAGAAGTCGTCATCCAATTGATAATTGGGCGGATAACCCGGGTAAAAAATAACAGTATAAATATAGCACCCAAGACGTATTTTGCAATCTGGAAGCCCAGATCCATCATTTCCGCCTGCTCCATCCGGGCCTGTTCTTCGAGCAGAAAACTCCTGTCAAACTGGATGTTTTCGACCCGAATCTGGTCTCCGCGTTGTTCGTTGTAGCCGAGGGCGGATTTGACGATTTCCGTATATTTCGCCATTTCTTCGGCCGACCGGGGCTGGTATTCCGGCGGTTCGCCCCCCCGGGTGCCGTCGATCAAAACAGCCGCGGACAGTTTTTTGATGCTGCCGGTGGGCTTGGAAATTTGACGGACCACTTTGTTGATTTCGTAATTGAAAGTCTGGTTTTCCTTTTCCCGTTGGGCGGGTTGGCCGGCGGCCGCCCCGGCCGCCTCGGGATTGGGCACCAGCCCCTGCGCCCCCGGCACGCCGCCCGGCGGCGCTGCGCCGGTGGTGGATTCCGTCACGATCTGCTCGCTGCGGACGACCTGGGAATCCGGATCATAGATTTCCTCGGTGCGTTCGACCTTCTCGAAATCCAGGTCCGCGTTGACCCGGGCGATCACCTTGCCTTCCCCCAGGGCGTCTTCCAGCATTTTCACGATATTGTCCTGGAACTTTTTTTCCACCCGCTGCTTGAATTCAAAATGAGAGGCGGTGAGCAGCGCCTCGGTGGTTCCTTCCTGGCCTCCCGAGAGCAGATTCCCTTCCAGGTCGACCACCACCACATCCTGGGCGGCGATGCCCTCCACGCTGGCGGAAACCAGGTGCACGATGCCTTGGGCCTGGGATTTGGTCAAGGTTTTTCCCGGCTTGATCTTGAGCATGACCGAGGCCTTGCCCCGGGGTTTCTCCTTGAGGAACAGGGTGTCCTTGGGAATCACCAGGTGCACCCGGGCCTGGTCCACCGCTTCCAACGTTTTGATGGTGCGCACCAGTTCCCCCTGCAGCGCCCGCTGGTAATTCAGTTTCTGGATGAAATCGGTCATGCCCAGGTTGGATTCTTCAAAGATCTCCAACCCCACTTCGCCGCCTTCCGGGAGGCCTTCGCTGGCCAGGTTCAGGCGGATATCGTGCAACCGGTCGGCCGGCACCCGGATGGTCCGGCCGTTGTTGGAAAGTTCGTAAGAGACTTTCTGGTTTTTCAGGTGTTCGACGATGGCCGCCGCATCCTCCGAGGTGAGGTTGGCGTACAAAAGCTGGTGATCGGGCGCCCGCAGCCAGAGGGACATGACCAACATCGACGCCACCCCGGCGGCGGCCAGGACCAGCACGGCAACCTTTTGAACCTGCGACAATTCCTGGAACCGTTGGTTCAGTTTCCTGAAAAAAGCCAGCAATTTTTCCATGATGTCCGGGGGAGGCTACGGGTCCGTTTCTGAAAGGTTGCGGTTACCGGCCCAGCTCGATGGCTCGCATGGCCATGGCCTTGGCCGCGTTGATCGCGGTGATGTTGGCTTCGAACGACCGGGTGGCGGTGACCAGATCCACCATTTCGCTGATGGTGTCGATGTTGGGCAGCGAGACGTAGCCGGATGCATTGGCATCCGGGTGGTTCGGATCGAAGACCACGCGCGGTTCCTTTTGGTCCTGCACCACCTGGGTCACTTGGCTCTGAAGCACCGATTCTCCCAATTGAGATTGGAGCACCGCCGCGAAATCGTTTTCCAAGGGAACGGCACTGACCACCAGGTTTTTCCGGCGGTAGGGGCCGCCCTCGGGGGTGCGGGTGGTCTCGAGGTTGGCGAGGTTGCTCGAGATCACTTCCATGCGCTGGCGCTGAACGTTGAGTCCGGAGGCGCTGATTTTCATCGACGTCATCAAATCCATAAGGTTCGCCTTTCTTCCAGAAGGGGTTGGCAGGTTGGCGCCGTGGATCCGTCCCGGCTTGGAGTTCGTTATAAACAAAGCAATATTTATACCAAAAGAGGTCCGGGTCCGGCGCCGGGGGCGACAAAAAATAAATTTTTACCCTTTGGTTTTTCAAGGGGTTGCAAGGGAGCGCCGAAAATCCTGTCCTGGCCGGGAAGTCGGCTCCCCGGGCGCCCGGAAATCCCCGTCAGGGTTTTGACGATGGGGGAAATTTTTGCTTCCACCCGCCCCCCCGGGACCGCCCGCCAGCGGTCACGACGTGGAGGGTTCCTGTTCCTTGTTTTTCTGGTATTCCGTCAGTTTGTTGCGCAGGGTCCGGATGCTGATTCCCAGGCTTTCCGCGGCGCGGGTTCGGTTGCCGTTCATTTCCTGGAGCGTCTGCAGAATCAGGGCTTTTTCCATTTCGTAGATGGTCCCTCGAAAAGGCAACGGGCCGGCCGCGTTGGCTTCGCTTTTCTCCCATTCCGCATCCGGGTCGAAAAACAGGTGCGAGGGCATCAGCGTGTCGGTCTGGCAAATGAGCACCGCCCGCTCGATGATGTTGGCCAACTCGCGGACGTTGCCGGGCCAATGGTATTTTCGCAGGAGCGCCAGCGTCGCCTCGTCGATGGCGTCGATGGTCTTGGAATTCTCCCGGCTGTGGATCTTGAGAAAGTGCTCGGCCAAAAGGGGGATGTCTTCCTTCCGTTCTCGGAGGGAAAGGAGGCGGATGGGAATCACGTTCAGGCGGTAGTACAGGTCCTCCCGGAACTGTTGGTTCTGGATCCGCTGTTTCAGGTCCCGGTTGGTGGTGGCGATGACCCGAACGTCCACCGGAATGGGGTCGCGTCCCCCGACTTTGTCGATTTCGTGTTCCTGGAGCACGCGGAGCAGCTTGGCTTGCAGCGGCAGGCTCATCTCCGTCACCTCGTCGAGGAGCAGGGTGCCCTTGTGGGCCAGCTCAAACTTGCCTTCCTTCCGGTACGTGGCCCCGGTGAAGGCGCCTTTTTCGTGCCCGAACATCTCGGTTTCCAGCAGGCCTTCGGGCAGGGCGGCGCAGTTGATGGCCATGAAGGGCTGGTCGCCCCGGGGACTGCATTGGTGGATGTGGCGGGCGATCAGTTCCTTCCCCGTCCCGGTTTCGCCCTGGATCAACACCGTGGATTTGCTGTAGGCGATGTTTTCCACGAAGTGGAGGAGTTTTTTCATGGCCTCGTTCCGGGTGAGAAAACTCCGGTCTTCGGGCCGCGGCAGCGGAGCGGGGCGGGCCGCCGCGGACGGTTCCGACCGGAAGGCCCGGTTGACCGCCGACAGGAGCACCTCCGCCGAAAAGGGCTTCAACAGGTAATCGAAGGCCCCTTCCTTCATGGTTTCCACGGCGTTGTCGATGTCGCCGTAGGCGGTCATCATGATCACGAACGTTTGCGGAGCCTGGCGTTTCACCCCGCGCAGCAGTTCCAGACCGCCCAACCGGGGCATTTTGACGTCGGTGAGGACCAGGTCGAAGATCTCGCGCTCGCACCGGTCCAGGGCTTCCTGACCGTCTGAGGCGCACGTGCACTCGAAGCCTTCGCGTTTCAACGTGGTTTCGAGGGCGATCCGCATTTCCTGCTCGTCGTCGACGATCAGGACTTTTTTTCCGCCGTCAGGTTTCATCCAGCTCGTCGTCCCAGCGGGGGAGATTGACGGTAAACCGGGTTCCCCGGCTTTCTTCGCTTTCGGCGTCGATGGTGCCCTGGTGGGCCTTGATGATGTTGTAGGCGATGGACAAGCCGAGACCGGTTCCCTTGTCCTTGGTGGAGAAAAAGGGGTTGAATATGTTGCTCAGGTGATCGGAAGGAATCCCGGAGCCGGTGTCGGAAACGGTGATGGTGATGAATTCGCGGTGGTTTTCCTGGGTCGGGGAAACGGTTCCCTTTTCCGTGCGCAGGCCCAGTTCGCCGCCCTCGGGCATGGCCTGGATGGCGTTCCGGAGGAGGTTGAGAAGCACCTGCCGCAACAACTCCCGGTCGCCGTTGACCTGGAGATCGCCGCCGCCGAAATGTTGCGTCACCTTCACGTTGTCGGGCACCGCGATGCCGGAAGAACCCTCCAACAACTCGCGCAACAGGCGGTTGATATCGCATTTCTGCCGGGACGGCTTGGGCGACTTGGCAAACAGCAGCAAAGAGGAAATGATCCGGTCCATGGTTTTCACCCCGGAGCGGATGTGCTCGACCAGCGGGGCTTTGTCGGGATCGGCTTCCAGGTCCCGCGCCAGCAGGGAGGCGAACAGCTCGATGCTGCCCAGGGGATTGCGGATTTCATGGGCAATGCCGGCGGCCATTTCCCCCGTCGCGCGGAGCCGCTGGTTCCGCTGGGCTTCCTCTTCCAGATCCTTCATGCGGGTGAGGTCCTGAAGGATGAGCACCGTCCCGATCTGACCGCTGGTGTTGTCGAAAACCGGCGAAGCGGAGATGCGGGCGTGGATCTGCCCGCCGCCGGGCAGGGTCAACTCGCGGTTGAGGCTCAGGGGCCGGCCCTGGTTTTTGGCCAGGCGGGCGACCAGGGTTTCCAGCAGATCGCTCTCAAAAACCGATTTCAAGGGCCGGCCCAGACAGGTTTGCGGGTCCAGCCCCAGGATGGTGCCCAGCGTCCGGTTGAAGGTGGTGATCACGTTCGACCGGTCCACCACCAGCACTCCGGAGGTCAAACTTTCAAGAATATCGTTGAGATAGTTTTTGACCTCTTCCTTTTCCTTCAGGTTTTTTTCCAACGCCTCGTTTTTTTGGGCGAGCTCCAGGTCCAGCTGCTTGACCCGGGTTTGCAGCCGGTCGTACGAATCCTGCAGTTGCTGCGTGGCTTCGTTGAATGCCTGGAAAGCCTTGTTGAGGATTTCGATTTCTTCCTTGGATTTTTTTTCCTGGAGGGATTCCGCCATGGACGCGTCAGGGAACGGGGGGCCAGATTCGAATTTAGCTTATTATAGTGGATTACAGGTTTTCTTTGAATTCTTTTTCCCAGTCCAGGATTTTGAGTTTGGACTGGGCCGCTTGTTTGAGGAGGGGGTCCGAGTTTTCGGACTGGACCAGGTCCTGAAGTTGGGAGGCCAACCGGGTCTCGTCTTTTACCTTTTCATAACTCTCCATCAGGAGGAAATCGGCCCAGCTTTTCTGCGGCTGTTCCGGAAAAAGGGACCGGGCCGATTCCAGGGCCTGGATGGCCTTGGGGTACTGTCCCGTTTTATAAAAAGAGAAACCGAGTCGGTAATGGGCCTTGCGGATGTAGTCGGGGACGATTTTGGACCGGCGATCGAAACGCGCGATGGCTTTCTGGTACGCCCGGCTGGCCTGTTTCAAGTTGTCGAGTCCGGCATAGGTTTCCCCCATCAAAAAATAGGTTTCCGAGGCGGCGCCTTGTTTTTTTCTCAGCAGGTCCCGGTATACCTTGAGGGCTTTTGGGTGCTGGTTGCGGCCGGCGTACGACTGGGCCATCAGTTTCATGGCTTCGGGAAGGCGGTCGCTTCGGGGATAGTGCTTCAGAAACGACCGGGCCACCAACTCCGCTTCCTGAAAATTTTTCTGCGCCAGGTGAATGCGACCCAGGTTCAGGAAAACCCGATCGCGGTACACCTTGGAGGGGTCCTGCCGTTTGACCCGTTCATAGAACCGGAGGGCCTGCGGGTACATGCGGATGGCCTGATAGGCTTCTCCCACCTGGAGCAGGGTTTTAGGATTCGTGATGTTGCCCAGGTCGAGGCTGGTGTAATCGCTGTAGGAATACAGGACGGGCAGCACGCCGCCCTGGTCGGCGTACTGGTCGACCAAAAGCACCAGTCCCTGGCGGATGAATTTACGGGCTTTTTCGTAAAACCGGGATTCGCGGCCCAACGGCAGCAGCTNNAGGTAATTCTGTTCCTTGAGAAAAGCGATGCCGCGGCTCAGGGTCACCTCGGCCAGGGTGTCGACGTTTTTCGCATTCTTGGATACGGCCTCGTAGGTTTGGTACGGGCGGTAATAAGCCGAGACATCGAAAATGATGTCCCGCACCTCGAGCCGGGGGTCGCGGATGCCGATGTCGGCCATGCGGATGAGCCCGTACTGGCTTTCCGGGCTGTCCGGCTGGATTTGGACCGACTCGTCGAACACCAGGAGCGCGTTCAGGAATTTGTTCTCGATCATGTACGCATCGCCGATCAGGTTCAGGGCGCGGTGGGCTTTGGGATGCTCGGGGTCGAGATTGATGAAATTGAAGAAATGGGTCCGGGCGCGAGGATACTGGTTGCGGCTGAAATAGATTTGGCCCATGTTGAAATTGATTTCAGGCCGTTCGTTGAGCTCGTTGGGCCACCGTTTCGCCCCGTCTTCGTAAATTCGGATGGCCCGGTCAAAGTCGCCGGTTTCGTAAAAATGATCGGCGATTTGAAACAAACCCGCGCGGGCTCGAAGGTCCTTGGGATTGCCCTGGAGAATTTCCTGAAAGGCGCGGTAAGCCTGGTCGTATTTTCCCTCCTGAAGCATGAAGGAGGCCAGGCTGCTTTTTCGAGCCGGATTGTAAATGTCCTGCGGATCTTTTTTCAGGGCTTCTTCGAACAAGGTCTTGGCTTCCAGGATCAGCCCCATTTCCCCGAAGATGAACCCGATCTTGTAGCGGGCGTGTTTGGCAAACTCGGAGTCGGGAAACCGGCGCACCGCTTGCTTGTAGGCTTCCAGGGCTTTCTCGTAGACGGGATACGGTTTTCGAAACGCAATCTGGAACAACGCTTCGGCTTTCAGATACAGAATGTGAGGCAGGTATTTGCTGTTGCCGTGTTCCTCTTCAAAGCGGGTGAACAGCTCGACGGCTTTGGGGTAATTTTTATCCTGGTAGGTGGTCAGGGCTTTCTGGTAATCCTCCCAGCCGTGTTCGAGTTTGCTCTCGATGGCTTTCCGATTCAGTTCCCGCACGGACTCGGGCGTCATGCCCAGGATGCGAACCGGGGGGGAAGAGGCCGGCGGCCGGGACCGGGCCCGCTGGGGAACGGCCTCCCGGTCCCCGGAATCGCCGGCGCGGGACTCCGGCGGCGGTGCGGGTTGGCCGATCTGCGCCCCCAGGTACGGTTTGGTTTCGCCTTTCAAATCCAGGATGATTTGCGCGCGGTCCGAACTCATGGAATGAAAAAACCGGGTGTTGGACTGCGTCAACTGAAACCGGATGTGCACGGCCTGTCCCCGAGCCTCTACCCCGATGCGTTCCAGATTTTTGTCGTGATAGGTTTTGGATCGGAGCCGGGGACCCGGGCGCGCATTGGGCAGGATCAGCGTCAGGGTCTTGTGTTCGAAATCCGGCTGCAACCGGTAATCCGTGGAGCGGTTCAGATCGACCAGGATGCGCGTGTATTCCGGATGAGGCCCCAACCGGACCCTTTGCACCTCCACCGGCTCGCCGGTTTCGGCCGCCAGGGGTGGAACGAACCCTCCGCCCAGCCAACCGCAGAGGAGGACCACCGGGAGGAGGGATTGCGAAAAAAGGCGGTTTGGGTTTGGAGCCATCTCCACATCCTTTAAAAAACCTTACCAAACAGGTTTTAAAGCAAATTCTATACCAACGCCACCCCCTTTTGTCTACGGGTAAAAGGGGTTGAAAAATCCTTCTTTATTCTTGTTTACCTATTGTGTAAATCTTATAGATGGGGCATAATGAGAAAGGGATTTGAATAAGTTACCGCCGAACGGGCTCTTGAAGGATGAACCCTCCGCCCGGGCGTGTCAACTATTTGACTCGGCGCCCTGGGGCGGCCGGGGGTCCCGGGCCGGAAGTGCTGGGTTCCCCGAGGAGAACGCGCTCTCGCATGGACACTCAACAACTGGAAAAACTGAAGAAGCAGGAACTGTCGGTGGTGCGGACGCTGTTGAAACGGCAAAACGAAATGCTGGGTCAATCGCTGTTGCACCTGGACCACCTGATTTTCCTGCAGAAATCCATCAGCCTGTTGAGTTCGCGGGAAATCTACCGGGTGCTGGTGGACAAACTGCCTCCCATCCTCTGCATCAAATACTACTCGTTGTTTCTCTACGACAAAATCCGGAAAACCTTCCGCCTCACCAGCCACAACCATCCGGATTGGAACGGTGACTTCGAGATTTCTCTGGAGGAATCGGAGATCATGGGGGAAGCGGTGCGTCGAGGGCGGTACATCCTCGAACAGGATTTTCCCAAATCGAGGTACTTCAAGGGCAAGAAAAATCCGCTGTTTGAAAACCATTTCTTTTTGACCATTCCCCTGATGATCGAGAATGAAATCGTGGGGGTTTTGAATTTGAACGATTGCCAGGCCGGATATTTCACCGTCAGCGACCTCGATTTCGCCCTCAACGTGGCCGAATTCATTTCCCTGTCGATCAACAACGCGTTGTCCTATGAAAAGGCGGAGCGGCTTTCGGTGACCGACGGTCTGACGGGGCTCAACAACCATCAGCAGATGGAGACGCTTTTGCGCCGGGAAGTGCATCGCAGCCGTCGCTATTGTTCCCCTCTGTCCTTGATCATCCTGGATATCGATCATTTCAAGCGCATCAACGATACCTACGGTCACCAGGCCGGGGACGAGGTCCTGATCGCCGTGGCGTCTTTCCTGGAGGAAATGTGCCGCGAGAACGACATCGCCGCCCGGTACGGCGGCGAGGAGTTCGTCCTGATCCTGCCGGAAACGCCGAGCTCCGGGGCCTTCCAGATCGCCGAACGCCTCCGGCAGACGATTTCCCAACGCTGCTTCCCGCATGAAAAAGGGGATTACTCCATCACCCTGAGCGGCGGCATCAGTGAATTCGACGCCGAAAAAATGACCGATCATTCCGACCTGATTCGGGTCGCCGACCAGGCCCTCTATCAGGCTAAGGAATCGGGGCGAAACTGCACGGTGACCTTGAGGCCCGATGACCTCCCTCAAGATTGAATGGTTCAGAACGCTCGAAGCCTTACCCTCTCTGCCGGGACAGATGCTTGTCCTGCTGGATGAAATCAGCCAGTGCTCGGCGATGGATTACAACCTCCTCGAGCGCATCCAGTACGATCCTTCCATGGCCTTCCGGGTGCTGAAGGTCGCGAACCTGCCGGTGTATGGGTATGCCGAGCGCATCACCTCCCTCCACCAGGCGGCGGGACTGCTCGGCCCCGGGGCCATCCGCAACCTGGTGTTGACCACCCCGATCCTGGAGCGCTTTCAGGACCCGGTGTACGTGGAGCGTGAGATGGATTTCCAGAAGATCTGGCTGCATGCCAGCGTTACCGGCGCCCTGGCGGGGTCGCTGGCTGGGCGGATCGGGAACCTGGAGCCGGATGTATGTTTTACCGCGGGGTTGATTCACCCGGTGGGGACGATCGCTCTCGCGGTCCACCATCCGCGAATTTTGCTGGAGGTGCTGCAACTCGCCGAAAAACAGGGAGGCTCCCGGGTGGATGCGGAACGCCGGGTGCTGGGCTTCACCCACGCCGAGGTGGCGGCGGACATGGCGGCGGCCGCCAACTTCCCTCCTGCCCTGGTGCAATCCGTGAGGTCCCTTGCCGCCTCGGAGGGGGAAGACGAGGGGCCCTCTATGGGGGCCTTGGTGCAACTGGCCCGGTCCCTCGCGATCGAGTGGGGCTATGCGGACGGGTTGGGACGGGAGGTCCCGGTGGATCGGAAGCGCCTGCTCGCGGTCTTCAAAATTTCCGCCGGGGACTTAATAAAATGGACGCCTCAACTCAAAGAGTTCGTGAACCCCGCGGTCCAGGCTTTGGGCTGAGCGAGGCGAGCGCGCTTACCGGTTTTGGCGGTCCAAAGAATCGGCCAGGTCCCGAAGGGCCTGGGAGATTTCCACCGGGTAAGGGGGATCGGTTTTCAGGGCCCGCAGAGGATCGGGCAACCGCTGCAACTGGTGAGCGGCCCGCTCGCGGATCCGCGCCGGGGACGGCGGGAAATGAAGGCGGCGGCCGGCCCGCAGGACCGGTTCGATGAGGGGCTCCCCGGCGCCGGATTCCTTGGACAGCACCAGCCGGTCCCCAACCATCCGGCCCCGGTCGTCGTACTCCCGGAGCACTTGTTTGGCGCCGGGCCAGGTGGCCTTGCCTTCCGACCGCTTTCGCCGCGGCCGGCCGGCATACTCCTGGAGTTTGTAGGCGCAGTTCAGAGACGGGGCATCCTCGGACGTGGTGACGCGAGTGCCGATGCCGAACCCGTTCAACGGAGCCTGCATTTGGACGAACTCCTGGAGAGCCGATTCGTCCAGGTTGCCGCTGGCAAAAATGCTCACGTCCTTCAAACCTCCTTCGTCCAGAATCTTGCGCACCGCGACCGCGTGTTCCGCCAGGTTGCCGCTGTCGAGGCGCACGCCTCGAACGACGATGCCCTCCTTTTTCAACCGGGGATACAAGGCCACCACTTTTTCCGCCGCCCGTTCGGTATCGTACGTGTCGATCAGCAGGATCACATTGTCCGGATGCGACCGGGCAAACTGTTCGAACGCCGCCTCTTCCTGGTCGTGCGCCTGGATGTAGGAGTGCGCCATGGTGCCGAAAATCGGGATTTCCCAGAAAAAGCCGGCCTGCACCGTGGCGGTGCCCTGAAAGCCCGCCAGGTAACTGGCGCGGGCGGCGTACAGTCCCGCCTCTCCCCCGTGCGCCCGGCGGAATCCAAAATCGACCAACGTCTTGCCGGGGGCGGCGAGCACCATCCGCGCCGCCTTGGACGCAATCATGATCTGGAACTGCAGCAGGTTGATGATCCGGGTTTCCAGGAGCTGGGCCTGGGGCAGGGGCGCCGTCACCCGGAGGATGGGCTCATCCGGAAAGAAAAGGGTGCCTTCGGGCATGGCGTGGACGTCGCCGGTGAAACGGAACGGTTCCAGGGAGTCCACAAATTTCTCATGGAAGCGCCCGCTTTCTTTCAGCCATTCCCGCTCTTCCTCGGAAAACCGGACGGTTTCGAGGTATTGAAGCACTTGTTCGAGTCCGGCGGCCATCAGGAACCCCCGGTCGGGCGGCAGAGCGCGGACGAAAAATTCGAACACCGCCGTGTCGTTCATCCCCGAATCGTAATAAGCCTGCAACATCGTCAACTGGTACAGATCGGTGAACAGCGGCGAGGCCTCGGGGACGGACACCCGAAGATCCGGTTCCCGGCACCGCCGGGCCCCCTTCTTGGTCATGCGGTCGAGGGCTTGGTCCCCGTCGCCGGGCTGGACGTTGACGGCGCGGACGGCGTCTTCCAGGAGGAAGACCTTGAACCCGGCTTGCAGAGCGTCCTGGACCGTGTTGAGGACGCAGTAATCGGTGGCCAGGCCGCCGATAAAAAGCCGGCGCACGTCCAGTGTTTTCAAGCGAGCTTCCAGGTCGGTGCCCTGAAAGCCCGAATAAGCGTCTTTTTCGGGGGTCTGGGCTTTGGAGACGATTTCAGCGCTGGGCGGCAGGCGCAGCCCCTCGGCAAAGCGGGCGCCTTCTGTCTCGGCGACGCAGTGCGGCGGCCACGGGCCCCCCTGTTCCTGGAAGGAACAGTGATTTTGCGGGTGCCAGTCGCGCGTGGCGAACATCGGCAGGCCCTGCTGCTCGAATCGCTCCGCCACCCGGTGGAGCACCGGCACCACCTCGTCCCCGCACGGCACCCCGAGCGCGCCGCCCGG
>JABAHQ010002666.1_pt3 | contig 13216 bp, 10 predicted proteins | sample 7062091 | NCBI WGS metagenome assembly JABAHQ01 (sample SAMN14534359, study PRJNA622989) | marine sediment metagenome | biome: marine biome [ENVO:00000428]; feature: marine pelagic biome [ENVO:01000023]; material: deep marine sediment [ENVO:00002113] | place: India: Gulf of Kutch | collected...
CCGTCTGGGTGGCCGACTACGTCCTCATGGAGTACGGCACGGGGGCGATCATGGCGGTGCCGGCCCACGACGAGCGGGACTTCGAGTTCGCCCGATCGTTCGACCTGCCGATCCGGACGGTGGTCGTGCCCGCCGGAGACCTCCCCGACGACGCCGATCCGGCGGACGTGACGCCCGACGCAGGGGAGGAGGCGTTCGTGGAGCACACCGAGGACGAAGTGCTCGTCAACTCCGACCGCTTCAGCGGCATGAGCGCCGACGCCGGCGGGCGGGCGATCGTGGAGAGCCTCGAGGAGCGGGGCCTGGCCGAGTCCAGGGTGAACTACCGCCTGCACGACTGGTGCATCAGCCGCCAGCGGTACTGGGGCCCGCCCATCCCGGTGATCCACTGCGAGGAATGCGGGCCCGTGGGGGTACCCGAGGCGGATCTCCCGGTGGTGCTTCCCAGGGTGGAGGATTTCCGCCCCGACGACACCGGGGTCAGTCCCCTGGCCCGGGTGGAGGAGTGGTACCGGACCTCGTGTCCGGAGTGCGGCGGGGAGGGCCGGAGGGAAACAGACGTTTCCGACACCTTCCTCGACTCGTCCTGGTACTTCCTGCGCTATCCATCCACGGACCGGAACGACGTGGCCATCGATCCGGAGCTCACCGGGAGATGGCTGCCCGTGGACTGCTACATCGGCGGCGAGGAGCACGCGGTCCTCCACCTCATGTACGCCCGCTTCCTCACCATGGCGCTCCACGACCTGGGCTGGCTCGAGTTCGAGGAGCCCTTCGTCCGGTTTCGCAAGCACGGGCTGATCACCCGCGAGGGCTCGAAGATGTCCAAGAGCCGGGGCAACGTGATCGTCCCGGACCGGATGATCGAGGAGTACGGCGCCGACACCTTCCGGCTCTACCTCATGTTCATGGGGCCCTTCCAGGAGGGTGGCGACTGGAGGGACGAGGGGATCCAGGGGCCCTACGGCTTCCTGCACCGCCTCTGGGAGACCGTGATCCCCGCCGACGCGCTGGAGGAGGGGGAGCCCGCGTCGGCGGTGGAGGGGAAGCTCCACCGCACGATCCGCCGGGTGACCGAACAGGTCCCCGCGCTCCAGTACAACACCGCCATCGCGGCGATGATGGAGTACATGAACGTGGTCCGTGAGGGAGGGCGGGCGGCGAGGCGAAGCGAGGTGGAGCCCCTGGTGATCTTGGTGGCCCCCTTCGCCCCCCACGTAGCGGAGGAGCTGTGGGCCCGTCTCGGCCACGAGGAGAGCGTCTTCGAGGGCGGGCGCTGGCCACCGTACGACCCGGACAAGGCCCGGGAGCGAACCGTGGAGATCGCGGTGCAGGTGAACGGGAAGCTCCGGGCGACGATCCAGGGCCGCCCCGGAATGGGCGAGGAGGACGCCGTGGCCCTGGCGAAGGAGGAGGAGAACGTGGCCCGATACCTGGAAAACGGCTCGGTGCGACGGGTGATCTACGTGCCGGACCGCCTCGTGAACTTCGTGGTGGGGTGACCGGATGAGCCAGAGCCCCGGCAGACCCGACGCGGAACTGGAGCGCCTCATGATCGACGCGATCCGCATCCTCTCCATGGACGCGGTCCAGAAGGCCGAATCCGGGCACCCCGGAACGCCCATGGCCCTGGCCCCACTGGGCTACCTGGTGTGGACCCGGCACCTGCGGCACAATCCCGCCGACCCGTCGTGGCCCGACCGGGACCGGTTCGTCCTCTCCTGCGGCCACGCCTCCATGCTCCTCTACTCCCTCCTCCACCTCACGGGCTACGACCTCCCCCTGGAGGAGATCCGCGACTTCCGCCAGCTCGGCTCCCGCACCCCGGGCCATCCCGAGGCCCACCTCACCCCCGGCGTGGAGACCACCACCGGCCCCCTGGGCCAGGGCGTGGCCAACTCGGTGGGGATGGCCCTGGCCGAGCGCTGGCTCGCCCGCCACTTCAACCGCCCGGGCCACGAGATCGTCGACCACCGGACCTGGGCGTTCTGCTCCGACGGCGACCTCATGGAGGGGATCTCCCACGAGGCCGCCGCCCTCGCCGGCCACCAGAAGCTGGGGAAGCTGATCTGGATCTTCGACGACAACCGGATCACGATCGAGGGAAGCACCGACCTGGCCACCTCCACGGACCACGAGGCCCGATTCCGGGCCTACGGCTGGCACGTCCAGCGGGTCGACGACGGCAACGACCTGGACGGGCTGAACGCCGCCCTCCAGGCCGCCGCCGACGAGGAAGAGCGCCCGTCGATCGTCGTCCTCCGCACCACGATCGCCTACGGGAGCCCGAATCTGGCCGGCCACCACTCGACCCACGGCGCGCCCCTGGGCCGGGACGAGGTGACGGCGACGAAGCGCAACCTGGGATATCCCTCCGAGGATCCCTTCCACGTGGACCCGGACGCTCTGGCCCGATGGCGGACCGCGACCGAGCGCGGCCGCGGGCTCCAGGAGGAGTGGGAGGAGCGCTTCGCGGCCTACCGCGCCGAGCATCCCGAGCTGGCGGAGCGTTTCCTGGAGTGGACCTCGGGGGATCTTCCCGTCGACTGGGACGCGGAGATCCCGGACTTCTCCGGCGCCACGAAGCCCCTGGCCACGCGCGCCGCGTCGGGAACGGTGCTCCAGGGGCTGGCGCGCCAGATCCCCAACCTGCTGGGCGGATCGGCGGACCTGGGAGGCTCGAACAAGACCGACATCGAGGGCGCCGAGGACCTGTTCGCGGAGACCCCCGGAGGAAGGATCCTCCACTTCGGGGTGCGGGAGCACGCCATGGGCGGGCTCATGAACGGGATGGCGCTCCACGGAGGGGTGCGGTCCTTCGGGGGGACGTTCCTGATCTTCTCCGACTACATGAGGCCCGCGATCCGCCTCGCCGCGCTCATGGAGCTTCCGCTGGTCTACGTCTTCACCCACGATTCGATCGGGCTGGGCGAGGACGGCCCCACCCATCAGCCGGTCGAGCATCTCATGGCCCTGCGGGCGATGCCCGGGCTCATGGACCTGCGGCCCGCCGACGCCCACGAGACCGCCGAGGCCTGGCGGGTCGCCGTGGCCCGGAGGGAGGGGCCCAGCTTCCTCTCCCTCACACGCCAGAAGGTGCCCGTCCTGGACCGGAGCGAGCTGGCGGCGGCCGACGGGCTCCGGAAGGGAGCCTACGTGCTCTCCGAGGCGTCCACGGGCACACCCGAGGCGATCCTCGTCGCCAGCGGATCGGAGGTCCACGTGGCCCTCGGGGCCCAGGAGATCCTCGAGGGAGAAGGGGTCGCCACGCGGGTCGTGAGCATGCCGAGCTGGTTCCTGTTCTCACGCCAGGAGGAGAGCTACCGGGCCCGCGTCTTTCCCCCGGAGGTCCCAGGTCGGGTCTCGGTCGAGGCGGGCGCGACGCTGGGCTGGGAGCGGTGGCTCGGAGCATGCGGAAGCGCCGTGGGCATCGACCGCTTCGGCGCCTCCGCGCCGAGCGCGGAGCTCTTCCGTGAGTTCGGATTCACGCCGGAGGCCGTGGCCGAGCGGACCCGGGCCGTCCTGGATGAGACGCGGTCCGGGAGCCCCGTCTGAGTCCCCGCCGGGACGGGGAGGTTGCAGATTCGAGGAGCGGTGGTCACAATGGGTTCCCCCCCATCCGACCCGACTGATGCCAGACGAGACATCGTCCACCGGCCGCGACTCCGACCCGAGAGCGGAGTCCAGCGAGGCCGGCGGAGGAGAGGAACCCGGCCGCATGATCCTCCTGGTCGAGGACGAGGACACCGTCCGAAAGGTGATCGAGCGTCTCCTCGTGAAGCTCGGATACGGGGTCGTCGCCGCCTCCGACGCCGAGGAAGCGATCGATCTCTTCGACGAGCTGGACGAGGTCGTCGACCTCGTGCTCACCGACGTCGTCATGCCGGGCCTCACCGGGGTCGAGATGGCCCGGGTCCTGAAGCGACGGCGTCCCGACGTGAAGTTCCTCTTCACCTCGGGCTACACCTCCAAAGAGCTCGGGGGAAGCCCCCAGGCGCCCCCCGAGCCGTTCCTTCCCAAGCCCTTCTCCATGGAGGAGCTCTCCCGCAGCTTGCGGGAGGCGCTGGATTCGTGAGCCGGTTCCAGGGTCGGTACCCCGGTGGACCCCGGCGGCCCGACGAGGAGGACGGTCCCGAACGGAGGCCAGCCCCGGACCTGGCCATGGCCGAGGAGATGGAGCTCCGCACCGCCCGTATGCACCGTGTTCGAACGCGAAGGCGCCGCAGGCGGAGGGTGCTCGCGGGGTTTCTTCTCGCGTTCGTGGCCGCCGGCGGAACTGGTTTCTGGCTCGGCCGGCGAAGCCACAGAACGGCGGCGGAGATCGCCCGGCAGGAGGAAGAGCCCCGGAGCACCGAGCCGGACCTGACCCGGGAGCGCAACGCGATTCTCCAGCAGCTCTGGCTCATGGAGGACCTGGAGCGAGCCCGCCGGCCCTGAGCCCCACCTTCCGTCCCCACCCGGAGACACCCGCGCCAACTCATGTCCGCCGTCCCGCAGAGGCTCGCGTTCAGAGACCTGCTCGATCACGGACCGTCCGCAGGGCGGGTCCTCGTGGTGGACGACGAACGTCCCGTCCGCGAGGGCATCGAGCGGCTGATCCGGAGATTCGGTCACACGGTGAAGACCGCCGCGTCGGCGGAGAAGGCGGACCACTGGCTCGCGTCCCACCGCTTCGACCTCTGCCTCCTCGACATCGACCTCCCCAAGATGAAGGGTGTCGAGTTCCTCGAGTGGGCCCTGGGCCGGGATCCCGAGATGGCGGTGATCATGCTCACGGGGATCGACGATCCGGAGCTGGCTCTCCGCTGCATGGAACGGGGAGCCCGCACCTACCTCGTGAAGCCGGTGGAGGCGGAGTTCCTCCACCTGGCCGTGCGCGACGCCCTGGCGGTGAGGACCCTCCTGATCGAACGGAACGACGGGCTGGATCCGCCGGTGTGAGGGGCCCTCCGGGGTGAGCCGTCAGAGCGGCCAGAGGCGCGGGATCAGGAGCAGCGCCACGATCGCCACCGAGAGCTGGAGCAGTCCCCCGACCCGGGTGAAGTCGGTGAAGCGGTAGTTCCCCGCCCCGTACACCATGAGGTTCGTCTGGTAGCCGATCGGCGTCAGCATCGAGGTGGAGGCGGCGATCGTGATCCCGATCATGAAGGGCCGGGGATCGAGCCCCTGGCTCTGGGCCACGGAGAGAGCCACGGGGAAGAGGAGGGCCGCCGCCCCGTTGTTCGTGATCACCTCCGTGAGGACCACGGTGGAGACGTAGACCCCGACCAGGAGCCATAGCGGACCCTGGTCGGCCAGGGCGTCGACGAGCCCATGGCCCATCCACTCGGCCGCGCCGGTGGACTCCATCGCCTGACCGAGCCCCAGCGCCCCGCCGATCACCACCAGGATCGACCAGTCCACGGCCTCCCGGGCTTCTCCCGGGGTCAGGTACCCCAGGAGCACCATGGCGAAGGCGCCGATCGTCCCGGCGACCGCGATGTGGGCGAGCCCCACGGCGGCGATCCCCACCACGGCCACCAGCACGATCGTCGCGCCCAGAGGCCCGGGGGCCTCGCGGTCCCGTTCGGTCGCCGCCGTGCGCTCTCCCGCGGCACCCGCCTCGCTGGTGACGAAGAATTCGGGCGTCTCCTCGAAGGCGTGCCGGAACCCGCGGCCGGTCTCGAGGACCAGGACGTCTCCGGGATGGAGCTCCAAGTCGGCGAGGGGCTTCTTCACGTGCTTCCCACCCCTCCGCACTCCGATCACGGTGGCGCCGAACCGCTCGCCCAGATTCAACTCCTTCAACGGCTTGCCAACCAGGCCCGAGCCCTCCCTGACCACCACCTCGTGGCGCTCGGTGGCCCGGTCCCGGGCGGGGCTCGTGGCCCGGTCCTCCGGCCGCGGCGCCACCTCCAGCCCCGGCTCGCTGGGCATGCTGGGCACGCTCTCCCCCCGGTCGTGCTCGACCCGCTCGTAGGAGAGGATGTCCCCTTCGCTGAGCTCTTCACCCCCCTCGACCGGACCGTACGACCGTTCGCCCCGCTCGATCCGGACCAGGGAGTGACCGGGGAGGGCATCGAGCCCCGCGTCTTCCACGGTGCGGCCCGCCACCGGGGAGCCCTTTCCCACCTCCAGCTCGAGGAGGGGGCCTCGCTTCCCGCCTCTCCGCCTCCTGGACCTCCTCCCGCTCGGGCAGGAGGCGAGGAGCGACGAAGACCAGATACGCCAAGCCCACCAGGGCACACGGAAGACCGACGCGCGCCAGCTCGAAGAAGCCAAGCCCGTCCATCCCGTGAGACTGGAGNNCAGCCCGTCCATCCCGTGGGACTGGAGGAGCCCGTGGGTGACGAGGTTCGTCGAGGTGCCGATGAGGGTGCAGATGCCGCCGAGGATCGACGCGTAGGACAGCGGGATCAGGAGCTTCGAGGTCGAGAACCCCCGCCGGTGGGCCCAGTTGCGGACCGCGGGAATGCCCATGGCCACGATAGGCGTGTTGTTCAGGAACGCCGACGACGCCGTGGCCGTGGCGGTGAGGCGGGCCAGAGCCTTCCGAAGATCCCTCTCCCCGCCCAGGAGACGTTCCGCGGCAGCGTCGAGGGCGCCAGCCCTGCGGAGGCCGGCCGCGATCACATACAGGGATCCCAGAGCGAGGAGCGTGGAGTTGGCGAATCCCAGCAGCGCGCTGTCGAGGTCCACCACACCCAGGATCACCAGCGTCACGAGAGCCATCAGCATCAGGAAGTCGACGCTGAAGAGCTCCAGCGCCAGGGTGACCAGCAGGATGGCCAGGACGGCGACGGTGATCCAGCCGTCTGCGCTCATCCACCTCCTCCGTTCGGGACGAATCCGGGGGCCTCCTGGTGGGGGACGGGAACTCCGGGATTCCCGTCCGCGGTGATTCTACCGAAGCGGATGGGGGAGGTTCAGAGACGGGGAGCGTGCGGACGCCGCTCCGGGTCGAGGGACAAGAAGGGCAGTCAAGGGAAGAAGGAGAGGTCCCCGGACCGACCGCGACCGGCCCGCAGGTTGGCGATCAGGAGCGAACCGGCCCCCGATCACTCCTCGGACACGGCCAAACGTGCCAGACCGAGGAGGCGCGCGGGAGACAGCGGCGCCACCAGCGCCTGCTCGACCTTGGCGTCCGACCAGACCACCACCGCCGGGCTGAGCGTACCAGTTTTTCCGGGAGCCGGCGGTTCGACGAGGGTCGGTGCGCGAATCCTGGCCCCCTCCCGGGGGACCACGTAGTGGGAGACGACCCCGGTCTCGCTCCGGTACCGTATCATCGCTCCGCGACGGCCCTCAAGCAGGCAGATCTCCGCTCCGTCCAGGTCCAGCCCGGCGACCTCCAGGGGGGTGACGCCCATCCCGAGCTCGCGGGCCAGGAAGCGGCTCACCTCGGAGGGGTCCGAGCTGGAGATCCGGTCCTGGCTGACCGCCCTGCGGAGATAGTCCTCCACGAACATGGAGCTCTCCGTGGAAACCACGTCTCGCGCGCCCGGGACGACGAGGAGCGCCCCGACCGCCGCGGCAACCAGGGCTCCGGCCGCGAGACGCCTCCACGACACGAAGTCGCCGAGGCCGAACCGCCGAAGGCGCGTCCCTCGTCCGGCCTCGGAGCTCGATCGCCCATGGGAAACGTCGTCGTCCGCCGCCGATACGGCCAGAGACCGGTCCGTGCTCTCCCGGCCCAGCATGTCGATGACCCGCTCCTTCACGCGCTCGGGTGTCCGAACACCGCGGAGGCGATCGTAGAGCTCGAGGAGCCGGCGGTCCTGCTCGAAATAGTCCGCGCACGCCGGACACCGCCGCACGTGGCGGCGAGCCCGCACCACCCAATCCTCGGCCAGCCGTGGCCGTTCGGGTGGCCAGAGTCCCTCTCGAACACTCCTGCAATCCATCGTTTCGTCACTCACACCGCCATCTCTCCGTCGATGGGCCCCGCTCTTGCTGTCCTCATCACGTCCGCCATGAATCCGTGACGGTACGCCATTAGTTCCCGGAGTTCGTCCAGATTCGTCCCCAGAGCCTCCGCCGCCTCCGCGTAGGACCAACGCGCGAAGACCACGAGCCAGATCGCCGCACGCGCCGGGGGGGGAAGGCGCCCGGCGGCCCGAAAGAGGGCGTCCGCGTCTACCCCCTCCGGCCCCGATGCCGCACCGATCTCCAGGGCGGAGAACGGTCCCCGCCAGGGCCAGCGCAGCGGCGGCCGCGCGGCTGCGGCCCGCTTCACCTCCGCGAGGAAGTCACGGATCATGCGCCGCTGGAACCATCGGCGCGGCTCTTCGTCGGGCCGTTCCTGTCCGAGGTTACGGAACGCGCGGCTCAGCGCGTCCAGGAGCAGACGCTCCGCCTCTACCTCGTCTCCCGCCCGGAGGAAGAGGGCCTGCCGGTACAGGTCGTCGATCTCTCGGACCGCGACTTTCTCGAAAGCTTGGCTCATGGCGGGTCGGTTGACTCCGTGCCTGCCTGCGGGATCGATCATCCCCTGCTCACGAAGATCAATACACGGGCCGCCGAGCGGGTTCGCGGAGAGATGGAGGGGAGAGGTCCGGGAGGGTCTCCCGGACCGATGTCGACTCAGGAGAGGGCGATCAGCCCACCGGGACGCGCGTCAGCGGGTGTCGATCAGGAGAACCCCGTTTCTCCCCTGGCGGCCGTAGATCCCTGCGGCCTCCATGGGAGAGAGGACCTGAAAGCGCTCGACGGTCCGGTGGTCGAAGTCCTGCAGGGTATACTCGGGGCTGGGAAGGCGGACCCCGTTCAGGTACACGGTCACCATCGCGCAGGTCTCCGGGGCCAGCCTCCGGGCCCTCGACACCTCGACGCAGAGACCCTGGAGGGCGAATCCCTCGTCCTTGAACGTCACTTCCCGGACGTTGAGCCCGGGGATGTTGGCATTGCGGAGGAGCTCGGCCATGGTCTGAACCCGGGGCACGAGCTTCTGGATCTCGGACCGCGTGAGCCCGTCCATGCGGGTGCCCAGCTCCCCCCACGGCATCTCCTCCGTCCGCGATCTTCCCAGAACGACCAGCGGCTCCAGGGCGATCGGCTCCGTGGAGAGCCGGACCTCCACTCCCAGGGCCTCCCGGCTGAATACCGTGAGGGTATCCACCCGCTCCTGGTACCCCAGGAACTCGCTCACGAGAACGTGCCGACCGGGAGGAAGCCCAGCGAAGCCGAACCGACCCTTCTCGTCGGTCAGGGCTTCGGCGGACGTCCCGAGCACGTCGACGTGCGCGCCTTCGATCGGGGCCAGGGTCTCGCGATCCACGACCCGTCCGGTGATCCGAACCTCGTGGGAGAGTCGGAGCGTGAAATCGTGGATCAGCGCCTCCCCCGAGGCCGGGCGGACCGCCGCGCCTTCGAGCTTCTGGTTGCCGAAGCTGACGCTGAGGTTCATCCACCGATCGCCGCCGACGTTGCAGAAGCGAAAGCGGCCCTCCGCGTCGGTGCGGGTTTCGAGCCGGATCCGCGAGCCCCCCTGTCCCGACGCCAGGTCGAGCTCGACCCGGGCGTTGGGGAACGGTACCTGTGTGAGGGAATCCCGGACCACCCCGCCCACGTGTGCGGTGCCGAGGCGGCCGCCTTCCAGGGCACACCATCCCTTGAGGATCGTCTCCCGGGACGGAATCGCCAGGTCGACCCGAAGCTGGGCCCCCTCCTCGAGCCGCACCATCGGGCTTCCCGGGCTCACCCCCAGCTCCTGGATGCGCGAATGGTGAAAGGTCAGCGAATAGTCGCCGGGGGGGATCCCTTCCAGCCTGTAGGCTCCCGCGCTGTCGGTGACCCCCGAGATCGCGGTCCCGATCACCGCCACCCGGGCTCCCGCCAGCCTCCGGGCCCGGGTGCTGTCGTAGACCACCCCGGTGACGGTGGCGGGGACCGTGTCCGCCTCCCAGGCCACGGACGTCCGGGAGCCCTGCGCGTCCCGGGTCGACTGGGCCGCGGCGGGGAGGGTCAGGAAGACGGCCGCAGCGGTCAGGAAACGAAGGCTTCGAAGCATCGCAAAGGAGAGTCTTTTCACGACCTGCGTGTCGTCGCGGTCAGGGGACGCGGCCGGGGCTCGGCGGTTGCTGGATCCGTGCACCTATACGCTCGATGGGCGCTCAGGTTTTCTCAACCCCGTACGACGTCGAAAAAAAACCCACGGCCGACGCGCCGTGGGCACCCAGCAACACCCGGAGCGGAGGGGGAGGGATTCGAACCCCCGTGAGCTCTCGCTCGCACCGCTTTCGAGGCGGGCCCGTTTGGCCAACTCCGGCACCCCTCCGATACACGGCTCGTCGGACACGGCCGGACCACCCGTGCCGGAAGATGGCCCGGACGCCTCCCGGGCACCACCGGCCGGGGCGCGGCCCGCGGCGACACCAGAAATCGGGGCGCCCGGATTTGAACCGGGGACCTCTGCGTCCCGAACGCAGCGCTCTACCGGACTGAGCCACGCCCCGCACTCATCACAGAAGCGGACGGGGTGGGATTCGGACCGAGGGCCGAAGGCCCGACGTGACCGAGGATGCGCCGCGCCACGCACCGCAGGTCCACCCACGAGCGGACTGGCAAAGCCAGGACGCCGCGGGTGAGAAGCCCACCCGGCAACCCTCTCACTTCCGACAAAAACGGACGGGGTGGGATTCGAACCCACGAGGGCGTTTAGCCCCACACGATTTCCAATCGTGCGCCTTAAGCCACTCGGCCACCCGTCCTCATGTCGATGGCGAAGGCGAGCCACGACGAAGAAATGGTGGGAGCGGAGGGAGTGGGATTCGAACCCACGCGGGCCTCTCGGCCCAACGCCTTAGCAGGGCGCCGCCTTAAGCCACTCGGCCATCCCTCCGAGATGGCCCCGACACCTGCCCTTCCAGGGACCGGCGAGAAGACGAAAAAGTTGCCCCTCCTGGGCTCGAACCAGGACTCTTCTGATCCAGAGTCAGACGTGTTGCCAATTACACCAAGGGGCAATCATCGGGCCCATACCCGATCCGTGGAAACGCGTTCCCCCGCACGGGCGCGGCGGTTCCGCTCCGGCCGGAGAGCCACCAGTCGGACTCGAACCGACGACCCCGTCATTACGAGTGACGTGCTCTACCAGCTGAGCTATGGTGGCTTGCTCGCTCCCAGTGGAGCCGAGGGGATTCGAACCCCTGACCTCTAGAGTGCGATTCTAGCGCTCTCCCAACTGAGCTACAGCCCCGAGGGAGGGCGCACTATACTCACGGATTGGGGGGGTGCAATGAGGGAGGGCGATCTCTCGCTCGGGGGCAGGGACCCCTGGCCAGACCTCCCGGTTCGTGGCACTCAAGCCGCTCTTCCCAGGAGCGAACGCCATGGCCCAGAGCCTCGACTACTACCTGATCGATGAAGAGCTGACGGACGAGGAGCGCCTCGTGCGGGACAACGTCCGGCGGTTCGTGGACGCCAAGATCCGGCCGTCGATCGCGAAGCACTACGAAGACGGGACCTTTCCGACGGAGCTCATCCCGACCTTCGGGGAGCTGGGGCTCCTCGGGTCGAACCTCGAGGGGTACGACTGCCCGGGGATGGGCGACGTCGCCTACGGGCTCGCGATGCAGGAGCTCGAGAAGGCCGACAGCGGGATCCGCTCGTTCTGCTCGGTGCAGGGGAGCCTGTCGATGTATCCGATCCACGCCTTCGGCAGCGAGGAGCAGAAGAAGAAGTTCCTGCCGGAGATGGCCCGCGGGGAGATCATCGGCTGCTTCGGGCTGACCGAGCCCGACTTCGGCTCGAATCCCACGGGGATGATCACCCGCGCCGAGAAGCTCCCGAACGGCGGCTACAAGCTCAACGGGGTCAAGCGCTGGATCACCAACGGCAACCTCGCCCACATCGCGATCGTGTGGGCGAAGCTCGACGGGGTCGTCCACGGCTTCATCGTCCCGACCCACGCGAAGGGCTTCAAAGCCGAGAAGATCGAGGGCAAGTGGTCGCTCCGGGCGAGCGTCACCTCGGAGCTCATCCTCGAGGACGTGGAGGTCGGCGAGGACGCGATCCTGCCCGGCGTCAAAGGGATGCGCGGGCCGCTGAGCTGCCTGAGCCAGGCGCGCTACGGCATCTGCTGGGGCGTCATCGGCGCCGCCATGGATTGCTATCAGACCGCCCTCGACTACGCGAAGGAGCGGGTGCAGTTCTCGAAGCCCATCGCCGGCTATCAGCTCGTGCAGCAGAAGCTGGTGCACATGCTGACCGAGATCACGAAGGCGCAGTGCCTCACGCTCCGCCTCGGGCGCATCAAGGAAGCGGGCAAGTGGCGCCCGCAGCACATCTCCCTCGCCAAGCGGAACAACGTCTCGATGGCCCTCGAGATCGCCCGCCTCGCCCGCGACGTCCTGGGCGGCAATGGTATCATGTATGAGTACAGCCCTGGACGGCACATGATGAACCTCGAGACCGTCTACACCTACGAGGGCACCCACGACATCCACACGCTCATCCTCGGCCAGGACATCACGGGGATGGCGGCCTTCGACGGCTGACGCATCGTCCCCCGTCAGGCCAGGATGTGGCTCAGGAGACCAGAGGCGATGGCGCCGCGTGCGAGCGCTTCGTCGTCGTCCTCGCTCTTCGGGAAGTCGAAGATCGGCGCGTCGAGTCGCGCCTCGAGGATCGCGCGGTTGTGCCGCGTGCTCGCGTCGGGCGCGGCCATCGGCGTAAGCACCACGGCCCGGACCTCGAGCTCGCGGCGGGTCGCAGCTTCGAATGCGGTGAGGGTGTGGGAGAGGACGCCGAGCCCGTTCGGCGCGACCAGGAGTAGGGGCATCGCCAGGGCGACGGCGAGATCGGCGACGTCGCGCTCCGCGTCGACCGGCACCAGGAGGCCGCCCGCGCCTTCGACCAACACGAGGTCGGCGTCGCGTTGCCGGGCGCGCACGACCTCGGTCAGCGCGTCGATCGATGGCGGGGGCGTCTCGCCGGCGAGGGTCGCGGCCCACGGAGCGAGAGGGCGCTCGGCGCGGTAGAGCCCCGTCCCGTCCGCCTGGGCGGGGTCCCCGGCGGCCGTCGCGAGGGCCACCGCGTCTTGGGCGACAGGTGCGCAGCCGGTTTCGTAGGGCTTGATGGCAGCGACCTCGAGACCACGCTCCCGCGCGCCGGCGGCGAGGCCACGGGTGACCCACGTCTTGCCGATCTCGGTGCCCGTGCCGGTGACGAAGAGGCGGGTCGTCATGGATGCGCCGCGCTTCGCGCCGGGGGACGGAGCGCGGCGAACGCGGCGATC
>JABAHQ010010371.1_pt3 | contig 13215 bp, 14 predicted proteins | sample 7062091 | NCBI WGS metagenome assembly JABAHQ01 (sample SAMN14534359, study PRJNA622989) | marine sediment metagenome | biome: marine biome [ENVO:00000428]; feature: marine pelagic biome [ENVO:01000023]; material: deep marine sediment [ENVO:00002113] | place: India: Gulf of Kutch | collected...
GAGCTTGAATCGTTTTGACGGCGGCGACACTGGGTTCGCCCCAGGCGGCCAGCACTGAGACGCATTGGGCCTGTAACTGACTGCAATAGCGGCGATGCAGGGCCCACTCGCCGCCGAGGTCTCCGGTATCGTGATCCAGTATCCAGACAACGGGGCGTTCCGGGTCCAGTGCCTCGACCAGTGTGGATTGCTTCAACCATTGGCTCGACGACTGATGGTGTAACGCGAACCGCAGGGCCGGTACTTCGTCGAGGGCGGCCTGNNCGGCCTGGCGCTCGCCGCCACTGGCTAACATTGCGAATAGATGGCGTGCATTGCGGGCGGAGCGATTGAGCCAGTAGGCACGGGCCTGCAGCCAATCCCGGTAACGGGGAAACTGGCGTTGTTTGTTGCTGAGCCCCTCGGCGCTGGTCATGCTGTCGCTGTCGCCGACCACCGCTTCGGGGATCGATTCATCGAAAAGGGGCCCGCGACGATCGACACTCAGTGAGAGGAGGCGCCGGTCGCTGTGCAGAACATAACGTTGTTGCTCCGATGGATAACGCAGGTTGAGCAGACGCTCCACCGGGTCCCCAAACACGGCGACAATCGCCAGTGACCGGGCTCCATTAACCAGTTGTTGCAGCTCCCGATTATCGAGGCCGGCAAGCTGATTGACGGTCCGTACCTGTATTGCCAGATCCGGCTGTTCTTCCAGCAGGCGTTGGGCACCGGCGACCAGAGTCGGCGCCGAGCGATCCGATACAATAGCCAGCACAGTGGCATCAGCGGCATAAAGCTGAGCGGCGCCGAGCAAAGCCACGAGACATGCAGCGCGGTAAGCATAATGCGCTACGCCATGTCGAAGCTTTTCGAACATACGTCTACTCCACAAAGATGTAGGGGGTCAGTACCGTTGTCCAAGGGGGTTCAATAAATGCAGAGGGGGATGACACCGCGAGGATGTGCACACCGACACTACCGACACCCCGTCGTGTTCGTCGTAGCGTTTGAGGCCGGTATCCGGGCTCGCAGTGTTGTCGCCGATCCTTGCTGACAAGTATCGACAACGTCCGGCTTCGCCTTCCCATGTTTTGCTCTCGCCGTTGGCGTGGAAAACACAGTGGCTGCTGTTGTCCGGGGTGACTACAGCACGAAGCGGGACGACTGCTTACCGTTGCGGGGGCAGCACAGGCTTTGCGAATGGAGTGTCGCGCACCTGTTTCCCGTTTAACCTGATCGACTGACATCGACCGGGCACCTGAAACGATGTGCAAATCATACAGGGATAGTGCTGTGAGTCAAATCGCCGGGTGATCAATAGCCACGGTTGGCAGGTCAGATAGCATTGAGTTGGCAATAAGATAAGTTGTATCTTAGCGCTTTTGTGGTAGCAGCAGTCACGCCGGGTCGCGCAATGCCCCTTTTATTTTCAAACAATTCCGTTCACTCGGCACCACCGCCTCACGGTGGTGATATTCAGGATGCCAGTGAGCGTTTCGGTATTCCCGTTGACGCGTGGCTGGATCTGTCCACCGGTATCAACCCCGATACTTATCCGATACCGGAAATACCCGTCCGNNGAGGCATTTCGCGCTGCGGTGAGCCGCTATTATGGATGCGAACAGACCGTGGTGGCCGGCGGCTCGCAGCGTTTTATCGAGTGTCTGCCGCGCCTGCGGCCAGCCTGTCGGGTGGCATTGCCGCTGGTCGGTTATCAGGAGCATGCTTATCACTGGCAGTGCCACGGTCACGAGTTGGTTTTTTATGACAGTTTTCGTCCCGAGTGTATCGAAGCGATGATTGCGGCAGGTGGCGTCGATGTGCTGGTGGTCATCAACCCCTGTAACCCTACCGGGGCCAGGGTATCGGCAGACCGTTTGCTGAGATGGCATCGGCAGCTCGCCGAGCGCGGCGGCTGGTTGGTGGTCGATGAGGCGTTTGTCGATGCCACACCCGAGCATAGCCTAGCCCCGCGATGTCCGCGCCCGGGGCTGATCGTGTTGCGTTCGCTGGGCAAGTTTTTCGGACTGGCCGGTATCCGCATGGGGTTCGCGCTGACCGATGCGACGCTGGCACAACGTCTTGTCGAAGCGGTAGGCCCCTGGGCCATCAGCGGGCCTTCTCAATATATCGCCACCAGTGCCCTGGCAGACGATAGCTGGCAACAGGCCAATCGCCAACGCCTGGCGAACAACGCGATGTGGATGAGTGGGTTATTGCGGCAGTATCTGCCGGCATCGGTTGAGTTGTTAACCGGTGTCTCCCTGTTTGTATCGCTGGTGATGGAGACAGCATCGGCAGCGACGTTGTTTGACCGACTGGCGCGAGCGGGCATACTGATTCGGCAGTGGCCGCTGCCATCGACGTTCGGTGACAAGACTCTGTTGCGTTTTGGCTTGATTAGTGAAAAGGATGATAAGAGTCGCCAGCGTTTGCACTCGGCGTTGGCCGATATAGGAAGCCTCGAGTAAAGGGGGCTACTATCGCGTACTGCCTGGTCGGGAAAGTGTTTATAAAGCGTTAATTCAGTCCGTGTTCAGCCGCTTGACGGCTTCGACAATAGAGCGATTTTCCGGGCTGGGAATGCCGTGGCGTTGGGCCTGCTCTACCAGGTAGCCGTTGAGGCAATCGATTTCCGTGGTGCGGCCGTTGATAATGTCCTGACAGGTGGAGGAATAATTGTCAGCGGTGTCGCGCAGGGTCCGGGTGATGTCAGCCTCCAGATCTTCGACCAGATCGCCTTTCCCTAGCTGTTGCAGAATGCTGGTAATTTCCTCGCACAGAGCGTGCAGCCGCTGCCGGGCCTCGGGGTTATTCAGCAGGGCGCCGTTGCGGCATCGGTAGAGGGCAGTCAGGCCGTTGACCGCGCAATTTACTGCGAGTTTTTTCCATCGGCGTGTCTCGATATCGTCGCAGGTTTCAATGGCCAGAAACTCAGTGGGGAGTCGTTCGAGGAACGACTGGTCCGCATCGATATAGGTGGTGCCGATGCCCGCGTGTACCACGGTATTGGGTTCCGGTCGGTACACGCCGTCGCTGGTAATGCCGGTGATCAGCCGTTGTGTGGGCAGTATCTCCGGCAATTGGCGGGCGGCCATGCCGTTTTGCAGCGTAAGCACGGTGGCCGATGGGTCTATGCGCGTTGCGATTGCCCTGACTGCCGCTGCCGTGTCCTGTGCCTTGGTGCTGATAAGCAGGTACTGAATGCGATGATCGGACGTTTGCAGTTGGTCGGCGCTGATTTGTTCAACTGCCACCTGCACTGTGTCGTTATTGCGCAACTGCAAGGGTGAGCGCGGTGTCTCTGAGCGGGTGATCAACACCACCGGGAAACCCGCCCGGCGCCAGTAACAGGCCCACAGGCTGCCGATAGCGCCGGCACCGAGGATATACCAGGTGGGTTTAGCGGGGACTGTGTTCATAAGACGGGCATTGTAATACGCATGCCCGGATAAGCCTACGGACCTTCTTTTGCTGTACCGGTTTGAGCCAGGTTCTCCCGCGCCCGCTGCAGGCTGTGACACATTTGTTCGGCGCCCTGCAGAATCCGCACCGTATGACGCTGCAGAATATCCGGGGGCACAAAAAACAGGTTTTCCCGCGCCACCGCGGTCATTTGCGGGTACTGGCGCCATTCATTCAGCCATTCCGGGCGTTCTTGCCCCATGCCGCTGGCGACTATCGCCTGTGGGTTTCGGGCAATCACGGCTTCCAGGCTGACCTTGGGGGCAATGACCGGAGTATCCTTGAACACATTGTCGCCCCCGCACAGCTCGATCACGGCACTGATAATATGTGACTCATTGACGGTTTGCAGCGGTTCGTTCCACACCTGGTAAAACACACTGACCGGTTGTCGGTGGCTGTATTCCTCGCGCAGCCGTGCCAGTGTCCGCATAAAATGGTCGGCTCTACGCCGGGCCTGCTCACGGGTGCCACTGAGTGCGCCTATATTGCGCACTGAGCGGGCGACTTCTTTCAGCTCGCGGGGCTCGTCGACATAGACCGGGATGCCCAGCTCTTCAAACGGTTCCGCGACGGCTTCGCCGTCGCCCTCGGCCCAGGTAATCACCAAGTCCGGGCGCAGGGAGGCGATCTTTTCCAGACTAAAAGCGTGGTAACTGCCCACTACCGGAATATCGCCGGCCGCCGGTGGGTAATCGCTGTAACTGACCACGCCCACCAGTTTGTCCCCCGCGCCGGCGCTGAAGACGTTCTCCACAATGTGCGGGGCCAGTGCGACGATACGCTGTGCCGGCTCGTCGAGCACGACGCTGCGTCCAGCGGAATCTGTCGCCTGCACTTTGGCATAACTGTTAGCCGCGCTGAGTGCGATGCACAATCCTGCCGCCAGCTTTACGAGCGCTCGCGCACTAATCATCGATAAACACCATGGGTCTGCCGCTGTCCGGATGGTTCATTACCCGCGTTTCCACATCGAAAAAGCGTCGCATATTGACCTCTGTAATCACTTCGCCCGGTGTCCCCATGGCTTCGGCGAAGCCATCTTTGAGCACCAGCAGCCGATCGGCGTAGCGGGCGGCGATATTGAAATCGTGCACGATCATTATGACCCCCAGGCCCTCTTTCGCCAGACGGCGCACTTCGCGCAACAGTTGTCGGGTATGGGCTACATCCAGGGATGCGGTGGGCTCGTCCAGCACCATTAGCCGCGCGGGGGCATCCTCCGCCCGCCAGATCTGGGCCATAATCCGAGCCAGTTGCACCCGCTGTTTCTCGCCACCGGATAGCCAGGTATAGAGCCGGTCCGCCAGATGGGACATATCCACCGCCGCCAGCGCTTCGCCGACGATACGCTGGTCTTCCACCAGGCCACTGGCGTGAGGGATACGCCCCAGTTTTACCACTTCACTGACCGGAAACGGGAAATGGAGCTCGGTGCGTTGGGCTAGCATCGCCAGTTGCCGGGCCCGGCTGTTGAGGTCGTAATCGGTGAGTGGCCGGCCGTTAAACCGCACCGTGCCACTGTGCAGGGGCAGGTCCCCGGTCACCGCCCGCACCAGGCTGGTCTTGCCGGCGCCGTTGGGGCCGATGACGGCCAGTACCTCGCCGGCGTCCAGTGTCAGGTCAACGCCTTCGACCAGCGTGCTGCCGTGCAGGGTAACAGCGATGTCGGTGGCGCTCAGCAGTGCCATTACTGGATCCCCAGCGTGGTTTTGCGCCGCAGAAGGAAAATAAAGAATGGTGCACCGATCAGCGCGGTGACCATACCCACGGGTATCTCCGTGGGAGCGATCACCACTCTCGCGAAGGTATCCGCCAGCAACAGCAGCACCGCGCCGGCCAGCGCCGAGGTGAGCAACAGGGAGCGGTGATCCGGGCCACCGATCAGGCGCATGATATGGGGCACCACCAGGCCGACGAAGGCGATGCTGCCGGCCAGTGCCACCGAGACACCGACCGCCGCCGCCACCATGGCAATCAACCGGCGTTTGACCCGGTCCACTTCAACCCCCAGATAGCGCGCTTCGGACTCTCCCAGCAACAGGGCGTTGAGCGCCACGGCCTGACGCGGGAGAATGATGGCAATCACCATCGTGACCACCAGTGCGACCCCTACTCGGACGCTGTCGGCTCCCTCCAGTCCGCCCATCTTCCACAGGCTGATACGCCGCAGCATTTCATTGTCGGCGATAAACTCCAGGAAACTGTTGAAACTGCCCGCCAGGGCGGAAATGGCGATACCGGCCAGCAGCATCGTGGGCACCGATGTGCCCATGCTTCCCGTCGCCAGCCGGTACACAAACAGTACCGCCAGAACCCCGCCGATAAACGCGCCCAGGGACACCAGCGACAGCCCCCAGTAACCGACCAGGGCACTGCCCCCCAGGACGATAGCCAGACTGGCGCCGGCCATGGCACCGGCCGTGACACCGATCAGGGACGGGTCGGCCAGGGGGTTGCGAAACAACCCCTGGGTAGCGGCACCGCTGATGCCCAGCAGCGCGCCCACGGCCGCCGCCAGCAGCGCCCGGGGCAGACGGATCTGGAGGATGATCAACTCCACCATATCGCTGGCGCCCAGGCCGGTCAGAGCGCGCAGGGCTTCAGCAGGTGGCAGGCTGACCGCCCCCAGGATCACCGCGCACAGGAAACCCGCCGGCAGCAGCACGGCCAGAATGGCAAATACGCGCGTGGCGGGGAGGTACATGAGAATCCGGTCAGTAGTCCACGCCGCGCCGTGCTTTAACCCCGGCCTTGAAGGCGTGCTTGATATCGTCGATCTCCGAGACGGTGTCCGCCAGTTCGCGGATACCGCTGCCGCCGCCGCGGCCAGTAATTACCACACTTTGTTGCGGCGGGCGGTTGCGAATAGCCTCCAGTACCCGGTCTTCGTCCAGGTACTTATAGGCAATCATGTAAGTCAGCTCATCCAGTACCACCAGGTGATAACTGTCATCCGTGAGCAGTTTTTCGGCGTGGGCCCAGGTTTCCTCGGCGGCTTTGATATCACCGCTGCGATCCTGGGTGTTCCAGGTAAAACCGGTGCCCATCTGGTGGAAATAGACTTCCGGATGCTGGTCGCGCACAAACAGCTCCTCGCCGGACAACTGTTCGCCCTTGATAAATTGCACGATGCCGACCTTGTATCCGTAACCCAGTGAGCGAATCACCATGCCGAAGGCAGAGCTGGATTTGCCCTTGCCGTTGCCGGTGAGCAGAATCACCACGCCGCGCTCGGTGCTGGCGTCCTCGATGCGTTGATCGACTTTGGCTTTCTGCTTCTGCATGGCGGCCTTGTGTCGGGCCTGTTTTTTGTCTTCGCTCATAGGGTGCCTCTCTGCGTATTGCGGAGTTCGTTATCCGGCTCGTCAAAGCGTATAGGTTAACGTCATAAAGGTATTGAAGCCATCCGCGTTGTAGTTGTAACGCGTGCTGTACTCGTTGTCGAAGATATTGTTGAGCTTGAGCTGGGCTTCGAGCCGTTCGGTGAACTGGTAGCCCGCACGGACATCGACGACACCGTATCCGGGCACACGCTCGGTATTGTATTCGTCGCCGTAGCGGTGATCCGTGGCCCGGAGGGTAAAGCCCACTTGCCAGCGCTCGAAGGTCCGATCGGCGTCTATCGACAGGCTTTTCTCCGGACGGTTGACCAGTTGGTTGTCCGTGGCTTCGTCTTCGGCCTGCATCACGTTAATGCCGGCTGTCACTGACCACTCCAGCACCATGGCGCTCAGCGCAAGCTCCGCGCCTTCGATTTCCGCCTCGTTGATGTTGGAGGGGACATAAGTGAAAGAGCCCGGCGATTCAGGTGCCCAGGCGATCAGATTATCGATGTCGGTCTGGTAGACATTGAGCTGCCAGTTGAAGGCCTGATACCGGCCGCGGAATTCCAGCTCATAGTTTTCCGATTGCTCCGGTTGCAGGTCAGGGTTGCCCGCGCCGGGATAGTACAGATCGTTGAAGGTCGGTGCCTTATANNAGAGGCGATAACCCGATGCCGGCCGTCGAGGTCATAGCCGATGGCGGCGTTGGCGGTGATTTCAGTACCGAAGCTCTCGTTATCGTCCTCGCGCAACCCCAGCTGCAGACTGAACTGTCCGGCCTCAGCCTGGTATACGCCGAATACGGCAGAGTTGTCCCGGGTATCGACTGGTTCACCATCCCCGTCGGTATAGGTCCCGCTGGTGTCGATTTCATCCTCATAATAGTCGTAGCCCACCGTCAGGAGTTGATTGGCCCCCAGCTCGACATCGTTTTTCCAGGTAAACGAATCCCGTGTCGTGCGGTACTTGTCGTGTGCCGAGGGGTCCAGGTCGTCAAGTTCGTCGCTGTCATCGACGGCATTGCCGAACAGGACTTTGGTGGTCCACGGGCCGATGGTGGGGCTTACCACTGTCAGGTTGGTGGTTTGGATCCAGTTGTCTGAATAGGGTTTTCCGATGGGGGCCCAGGGATCGTCGGTATGGGTTCTGGCCTTAGTATAAAAGTAGTTCAGGTCGATGCGGCCTCCGGCCTGGAAGTCGTAGCCGACGTTAAGGCTGGCTGAACGGTTGCGGTGGGCATCGTCGTCGTCATTGGGCGGTGTATCATCGGCCAGGTAGTCGAAGCCTTCGGTATCAAAGTAGCTGACATTGGCGGCATAGCGGATGCCTTGCAGCGAACCGCGGCTGCCGGCGGCTACCTGGTAGGCGTTGTGACTGCCAGCGCCGGCGCGGAGATAGTGCGCCGGGTCTTTATCGCCCTTTTTGGTAAAGATCTGGATGACGCCGCCGATGGCGTCCGAGCCATAGATGCTCGAGCGTGGGCCTCTAACCACTTCGATGCGTTCAATCTGCTCCGGGTCGATAAATTGAAAGTTACTCGACCCGAGGGTGGCGCTGTTAACTCTCTGACCATCCACCAGAAATAGTGTATGGCTGTCGTCGGCACCGCGGATATATAAACTGCTGGCCGCACCGCGCCCACCACTGGTGGAAAATTCGATCCCGGGCACGCGTTTTAAGAGTTCTGTGAGCGTCTTCGCCTGCACGCGTTCAATGTCATCGCGTGAAAAGACAGTAACAGGTGCCAGACTGGCGTTAACGGTCTGCTCTGTCCGGGTGGCGGTAACCAGTGTGGTTGCCATTTCGGTGTTTGGCGCGGCCACGACATAGTGGGATGTGATAACAGACACACCCATAATGGCTGTTAAAGCGTTGTTTTTCATTGCATTACCTCATTTCGTCAAAAACTACGTTGAACGAATGAGGGAGGGAAAAGTTAGGCAGGCAAAAGATTTGCTCCCGACGACGCCCTCCGCATCATCGTTGAGATTCGACCGGGTGCTGGGACCCGGGTGAACCGCTGTAAATGGCTGGTGTCGGGCTTCTGTTGGCAAGCAATAGACAGAACAACAGTTACCGTTGCGGGGGCAGCGCCGGACTTTTCAACCAGAGGTTGAAATCACCGGACTTCCCATTTAACGCAGGCAGTATCTGACCTGCGACCAGTTACAGTGGCGCGGACTTTACCCGCTTTCGGGTTGAAAAGTCAATAATGCACCGCGGCTGAGGCCTAGCTTATACTCCGCGACATTCAACTGAGGTGGTTATTGCGATGATTGATGACTTTTCCGGCGACGAGAAAGCCGGTGTCTACAAGGCGATCTATCAACGCCGGGACATGCGGCATTTCGCCGGCGGCAGTATCGAGCCGGCATTGTTTGACAAACTGCTTTGTGCCGCCCATGCGGCGCCGAGTGTCGGCCTGATGCAACCCTGGCGCATTATCCGTATCACTGACCTGTCACTGCGCGAAAAGCTGTATCGACTGGTTGATGACGAGCGCCATGCCACCGCACAGGCGCTCGGTAAGCGCGAGGCGGAGTTTCTGCGCCTGAAAGTGGAGGGCATTCGTGAGTGTGGTGAGTTGTTGGTAATGGCCCTGTGCGATCAGCGCGAGCGCTATATCTTCGGCCGTCGCACGATTCCGGAAATGGATATGGCATCGGTGGCGTGCGCGATCCAGAACTTGTGGCTGGCCGCCCGGGCGGAAGGGCTGGGCATGGGGTGGGTATCCCTATTTGACCCCGAAGCGGTCGGTGAACTGTTGGATATGCCGGAAGATGCCAAGCCGGTTGCGATTCTCTGCCTGGGTGAAGTGGATGCGTTTTATGATCGCCCGATGTTGCAGCGTGAAGGCTGGGATGAGGTGCGTGAGCTGGGGCAGGTGGTTATGGAGAATAAGTGGGAAAATGAATACCCGGGTTGTTAGCCGTAGGTCAGTTTTCTATGAACAGCTTAGTTTGACTAATAGACGTTTCAATTATTGCCTATGATTAGGGTGTATTGTCCTGTGATGGTTCCGTTGATGAGATGGTAGGCATTTCCGGGGAGGGCCTTCTGAGACCAATTAGGGCGCGCTTTAAGCTTTTGGCAATTTTTGGGGCTTTCTGCGAGGACTGTTCGAATCCAGATTTTTGCGCAGTAAAAATTGTTGAGTTCCGCAGCAGCCAAAAATTGCCAAAAGCGGGCGATCCGGTCTCAGAAGGTCCTCCCCGGAAATGCCGGATTTCAATGACCCACATTCGCCAGCAGGGCCCCGCAACCCAACAATACCACGGTTTCCAGTATCTCCGTCGTTGCTCCCGCCGAATCGCCGGTGGCTCCGCCGAGTCGTTGCATCATCAGGCGCCGCAATAACAGAAATACTACCGCGCAAAGACTCAGGATCGCCAGTGCCCTGATCGGCGAGCCCAGCATAAACCCACCAATAGCGACAGCCGCAAAACTGACCAGTCGCGCATAGCCGGGGCAGTAGTCGATAAAGTGACGGGCGATGCCGGTGGGCTGCACGTAAGGGGCATAAAAGATATTGCCGCGCACGAATAACAACGGGCCCACGCAGCGGCCGATGACCGGGGCGACTACCAGTGCGGCCCACAGATGGTTGTCTATCACCACTGTCAGTGCCGCGAATTTGACGATCAGCAGACATGCCACGGCAATCACCGCACCGCTACCGCAACGCGAATCGTGCATGATCTCAAGGGTGCGTTCCGGGTCACCGAGCCCGCCTAGCCAGCCGTCGGCACTGTCGGCCAGCCCGTCCAAATGGATACCGCCGGTGATCACGGCCCAGGCGGCTAACACAATAGCTGAGGTAGCCAGTGTGCTCAGCAGGGGCAGGGCGGCCAGCGCCAGTAGCCATAGCAGCAACCCGATCACCAGGCCCACCAACGGGAAGCAGAGTAGAGAGCGCCCTTCATCCTGCGGAGCAAGGTGGCGCATATGTGGCATCGGCAGGCGGGTCAGGAACAGACAGGCGGTGATGAATGCTTTGGGCCAGGTTTTCATGAATCTCCGAGCCTGATTATTGGGGATTGTGAAAAATCAGTTGTGGCCAGCAGGGCTGACCGGGCTGGTGATAGATGCGTACACGCGTCAGGCAGGCATAGGGAACCTCCACCCGGGACAGAGACGTTATAGGAGAATCCATGACACTGCCGAACAGGGCCCGGATGACCCCCCCATGGCAAATCAGCAGCAAGTGTTCGCCGCGGTGAGTGTCCAGTAAGCGGTCCCAGGCGTCGCAGATCCGGTCGTTGAATTCCCGGAACGACTCGCCATTGGGAGGCGCGTACTTGTGGGGTTCTCGCCAGATACTGGCGAAAACGGCCGGGTTTTCGGCCTGTAAATCCTCCAGGCGGCAGCCGTCCCAGTCGCCGAAGTCCATTTCCAGAAAGCCGTCGTCGATACTGACGGGCAGATTATGTTGCTCGCCCAGATCCGCGGCAAATTGGGCGCAGCGCTGCAGCGGGGAGGTTACCAGGTGCTGCCAGGGGGCTTTGTCCACCATGAGCTGTTGCAGGCGATCGCGCATTTGCCGGTAGCCGTCCCCGGACAACGGCACATCGATGCGTCCGCGCAGGATATCGTCGGCGACGGTCTGGCCGTGGCGCAAAAGGTCGATGGTCGTGAAGGAGGGCGTGGACATGATCTAGTCCGGTGTCTCGCGGTTGCTGACCCCGGCATCAGCAAACGTCGCCATGTTATTGTGCAGCCGGCAGGCCATTTGCAGCAAGGGGACGACGGTGGCAGCACCACTGGCTTCGCCCAATCGCATGTCCAGCTTGATCAGGGGCGGTGACAGTGCGTGTTCCGCAACCAGGGAGTCGATGACGCAGCGGTGTCCCGGCTCTACCGACTGATGCGTGAGAATCAGCCAGGGAGCGGTGCCGGGGTTGATCTCCGCGGCGATCAGCGCCGCCACCGAGGCGATAAAACCGTCCACCAGCGCCGGTATGCCGGTCTGGGCGGCGCGGATATAGGCACCCGTGAGTGCGGCAATCTCGAAACCGCCCACGGTCTGTAGCACGGTTATCGGGTCGGGGCGTGGCGCCCCGGTCAGCGCATGGTATTGCAGGGCCTGCTCGATGACCTGTTGTTTGTGGCGATGGGTGGCCGGGTCGACACCGGTGCCGAGGCCCACCAGTTCGGCGATGGGCTGCTGTAACAGGGCGCCGGCCAGGGCGCTGGCCGAGCAGGTGTTGGCAATACCCATCTCACCGCCGATAAACAGGTCACAGCCGGCGGAGGCGGCTGCATCGGCGTGTTGGCGGCCGATTGCGAGTGCGGTCTGCAATTGCTCAGCGGTCATCGCCGGTTGCCGCATGAAATTGGCGGTGCCGGCGGCAATCCGACAGTCGTCCACGCCGCTGACCGGTTCCAGGGCGGCGACGGTGCCCAGGTTGGCCACACGCAAGCGGGCATTCAGGTGGCGCGCCAGTACGGCGATGGCGGCCCCGCCACCGGCAAAATTGCGCACCATTTCCGCGGTTACCGCCTGGGGAAAGGCGGATACCCCCTCCGCGGCGATGCCGTGGTCGGCGGCGAAAATACTGATGGCGATTGCATCGGCGCGCGGCGTCGCGGTTTTCTGCAGACCGGCGAGTTTGATCGCCAGTGATTCCAGCTGCCCCAGCGAACCCGGCGGTTTGGTGAGTTGCTGCTGGCGGTCTTCGGCTTGCCCGCGACTGCGCTGGCAGGGGCTGGCGGCGGGTTGTCGGTACCAGTCGCTGTTCATGACAAAGGGGGCCCTTTCAAAACCAGGGGCAGACCCGCGGCGGTGAGAATTACACGATCACACAGCGGGGCCAGAGCCTGGTGCAGGAAACCGTTTTCATCGACGAAACGGCGGGTTTCCTCGCCCATGGGAATGACACCGGAGCCCAGTTCGTTGCCGATTAACAGGACGTCGGCGGTCATGGTCGGCAGTACTGCCAGCAGGTGTTCCCGCTCGGTCTGCCAGTGCGCCGGGCTCTGTTCGAACAGGCAATTGCTGAGCCACAGGGTCAGGCAGTCCACCAGCACACAGCGACCGGGGCTGTTCAGCTCCTCGAGACTGGCGGCCAGTTGTAACGGGCTTTCCACCGTCTCCCAGTGGTCCGGCCGGCGCCGGCGATGGTGGGCCACGCGCTGGCGCATTTCCTCGTCGTGTCGGCGGGCATCAGCGGTGGCCAGATACACCACGGTTTTGTCGCCCGCCAGGGCCAGTTGTTCCGCCAGCGCGCTTTTGCCGGAGCGCGCGCCACCGGTAATCAGTTGTTTCATGGGTCCTCGGAGCCGCCGGATAAGCATCCTAGTATAAAGGACTACAGTGAGCGCTTCATCCACTGGAGCCGGGACCGCTGTGATACACTCCGGCTGTTCCCTACCAGGCGGAGAATTCGCTATGCCTTCTTTTGATGTGGTATCGGAAGTCGATCTACACGCGTTTACCAATGCC
>JABAHQ010006830.1_pt1 | contig 13208 bp, 13 predicted proteins | sample 7062091 | NCBI WGS metagenome assembly JABAHQ01 (sample SAMN14534359, study PRJNA622989) | marine sediment metagenome | biome: marine biome [ENVO:00000428]; feature: marine pelagic biome [ENVO:01000023]; material: deep marine sediment [ENVO:00002113] | place: India: Gulf of Kutch | collected...
GACATGGTCCAGTTCACCGGGGCGATCGGCGCCGCGGTCCTGGCCCGGCGCCGCCTGGAGAAGCTGGAGCGCCAGGGCTCGGCGCCGGCGGCGTGAGGGGGTCGCAGTGGGCGACACGGACCGCCGACGGACCCGGGAGCCCGGCGAGGCCGCGCCGGCGGGGACCCGTCCGGACCCGGGGGAGCCCGACGGACCCGCGTCCGCAGGACCGGCGCCCGCCGGCACCTCGCGGGCCCGGAGGGACGCGGAGCTCGCCCGGGAGGGCTGGGTGCGCCGCTTCGTGGGAGGCCCTCCCCGCCTCGGAGAGGTGAAGGAGCTGTACGAGTCGCTGGGACAGGAGGTGCTGTTGGACCCCCTGAAGCCCGAGGAGCTGGCCCGGGAGTGCGGGGAGTGCGGTCTCGCCCTCTCCCTCTTTCGGGTCGTCTACACCAGGAGAGGATCATGAGAGCAGCGGTCTTCCACGGCCCCGAGGGGGGCCTGCGGGTGGAGGACGTGCCCCGGCCCACCGTGGGTCCGGGAGACGTCCTGATCCGGGTCGCCGGGTGCGGGGTCTGCCACACCGACCTCCACTACCTGGACCACGGGACGCCCACCTTCAAGGAGCCGCCGCTGGTCCTGGGCCACGAGGTGGCGGGCACGGTGGAGGAGCTGGGGGAGGGCGTGGAGGGCCTCGCACCCGGCGCCCGGGTGCTGGTGCCGGCGGTGCTCTCGTGCGGGCGCTGCGAGGCGTGCCGGACGGGGCGGGAGAACATCTGCGCCGACTCGGTGATGCTGGGCAACGCCGTGGACGGGGGCTACGCCGAGTACCTGGCGGTCCCGGCGAAGGACGTCTTCATCCTTCCCGAGGAGATCCCCCTGGTCGAGGGGTGCATCATCGCCGACGCCATCACCAGCCCCTACCACGCCGTGGTGAACCGGGGCCGGGTGAAGCCGGGCGACCGGGTGGTGGTGGTGGGGTGCGGGGGGATCGGCCTCAACGTGGTCCAGGTCGCCGCGGCGGTGGGCGCCCGGGTGGTGGCCGTGGACATCTCGGAGGAGAAGCTGGAGTGGGCCCGGAAGCTGGGCGCCGAGGCGACCCTCGACCCGAACGCCTCCGAGCGGCCCGACCGGGACCTGCGCCGGCTGACCGGGGGCGGCGCCCACGTGGCCCTGGAGGCCGTGGGGAAGCCCGAGACCCAGGAGACGGCTCTGGGGGCGCTCCGCACCGGGGGTCGCCTGGTCCTGGTGGGATACAGCCCCGACCCGGTCCTCATGAACTCGGGACGGATCATGTTCCGGGAGCTCGAGGTGGTGGGCTCCCTGGGCTGCCGCCCCGTGGACTACCCCCGGGCGATCGAGCTGGCCCGTCAGGGCCGGATTCGCCTGACCGAGCTGGTCACCCACCGCTTCCCCCTGGAGGAGGTGGGCACGGCGTTCGACACCCTGCGGGCCGGCGAGGCGATCCGGGCCGTGGTCACTCCATGAGCCCCGACACCGGAAGCGAGAGAGCAGCGATGCGGATCACCGACGCGCTCCTGGGAGAGCACGGGGTCCTCTACGCCCTCTTCGACCGGATCGAGGCGGAGCTGGAAGGCGGCGCCGATTCCGCCCCCCACGCCCGGGTCCTGGAGGCGGTGCTCCGCTCCCACGCCCGGACCGAGGACGAGCTCCTCTTCGAGGAGATGGCGTCGCGGGAAGGGGGGGACGGCGGGCCCGCACCGGCGATGATCGAGGAGCACGAGGAGGTGGCAACGCTCCTGGACCGTGCGGAGCGGGTCAGCGGAGAGGACCTGCGAAAGGTCCTCACCGAGGTCATGGCCCTGGCCCGGGACCACTTCCGGCGGGAGGAGGACGCGGCCTTTCCCGTGGCCGAGACGATGCTCGGCGACGCCCGGCTCCGGGAGCTCGGAGCGGAGTGGGGCGCACGCAGGCGGGTGTCCCTGAAAGGAGGATCCCATGAGCGATGACGGAGGCGCGGTCGACACCCTCTTCCCCCTCCTCCTCGAGGAGTGGCGGGACGCCTGGGTGCGGGCGACGAACGAGCCCGGCGAGCTGAAGTGCAAGGTGGAGCTGGCGTGGGGGGACGGCTTCGAAAGCGGCGAGGACCTGATCTCGGCCATGGACGCCGCCGGCGTCGAGACGGTCCTGGCCACCGACCTCCTGGCGTGGTCGTACGCTCGCCAGGAGCGGTTCGTCGCCGACATGACCGACGAGATCCACGAGCTGAGCCGCCGGTTCCCCGGCAGGGTCCACGGGCTGACCGACTACGACCCCCGCCGCATCCGACAGAGCCTGCAGAAGGTCGAGGCCGACGTCACCGAGCGGGGCTTCAAGGGGGTCTACGTCCACATCTACGGCTTCGACATCGGGCTGGACGACCGGAAGATGTACCCCCTCTACGCTCTCTGCGACGGGCTCGGCGTGCCCGTGTCGATGCAGGTGGGCCACGTCCTCGAGGCCATGCCCAGCGAGCACGGGCGGCCGATCCAGCTCGACCGGATCGCCTGCGACTTCCCGGACCTCACCCTGGTCGCCACCCATACCGGTTGGCCGTGGGTCGAGGAGGCCCTGGCCGTGATCACCAAGTGGCCCAACGTCTACCTCTCCACGAGCGCGTGGCTGCCCAAGTACTTCAGCCCGGCCCTGGAGCGCTTCCTGGGCTCCCGGGCCGGGAGCGAGAAGATCCTCTTCGGGACCAACGGCCTGGACTGGGAGCGCTACCTGGCCCAGTTCCAGGAGCTGGGCCTCCGGGAGGACACGGTCCACCGGATCCTGAGGGAGAACCCGAAGCGGGTCTTCGGCGTCTGAGGGGCGCCGCTCCGCCTACGCCTCCCCCCGCTGGGGGAAGTGTCGCCCGATCTCCTCGGCGGAGCGGAGCGAGAGGGCCGAGAAGGTGAGGGTGCCGTTGTTGCACCCGGCCGTGGGCAGGGTGGGGGCGCCCACGACGAAGAGGTTCTCGTGGTCCCAGGATCGCCCCCACCCGTCCACCACGCTGCTCGCCGGGTCGGTCCCCGTGCGGCAGCCCCCCGCGGGGTGGTCCTGGAGCTCGCTCTCGAAGTGGGCCAGCACCGACCCGTCCCCGGAGCGGGCCATCCGGGCGTGGAGGCGGCGAATCCGCTCCTCGCTCCGGCCCCGGAGCTCGGCCGAGACCGGCGCGTCCCGGAACTCGATGCGGGGGAGGGGATCCCCCCAGCGGTTCCTGCGGCCGGGATCGAGGACCAGGCGGCTCTCCCGGTCGGGGATCACGTCGTAGTAGGAGCGGAGCCGGGCCGTCCCCTTCCCGTCGGTGCGCGCCCGCCAGTCCTCCATCACCGCGTCGCCCAGCAGGAGGTCGCCCGTGTCGTCCCGGAGCCGGGGCTCCTGGCGGTAGGTGGACTCCCAGATGCGCAGGTCGTGTCGCAGGTAGCGCTGCTGGGGTCGCTCCGGCCGCTGGAAGCGCTTCGAGAGGAGGCTGTGGCTGGAGAACTCCCCGGGGTAGAGCCGGATGGGGATCTCCACGTAGGTGCTCACGCTCCGGTGCCCGCACATGAAGCGGCCCACCAGCCCCGAAGAGTTGGCCAGGCCGTCGGGGAAGCGCTCGTCGGCGGAGATCAGCAGCAGGTGGGGGCTCCAGCAGTAGCCCGCGGCCACCACGAAGACCGAGGCCCGCACGTGGACGGGCTCGTCGGGGCGGTTCCGGTCCACGGCCTCGGCCCACCCGACCCGGTCGGAGCCCTCCTCCCGATGGAGCCGGCGGACCAGGGTCCCGGTCATGAGGTCCACGCGCCCGGCATCCGCGAGACGGTTCCAGGTGAAGTCGGGGGTGTACTTGGCCCCGGTGGGACAGATGTTGCAGGTGTCGCAGCGCTGGCAGACGGAGCGGCCGTCGTACGGCTCGGTGGCCTTGGCCACCGGGTTCGTCCAGAAGGGGATCCCGGCCCCCTCCCCCCATTCCCGTAGCCGCTCCAGAGACCAGGAGAGTGGCATGGCGGACATGGGGTAGGGCGCGCCCCGGGGGTCGAGCTCGGGGGGACCCTGCTCGCCGGCCACCCCGATCCGCTCTTCGGCCTCCTGGTAGAAGGGGTCGAGCTCCTCGTAGGTCAGGGGCCAGTCCACCGCCACGCCGAAGAGGCTCCGGAGCCGGAAGTCTTCGGGGGAGAAGCGGGGCGTGGTCCCGCCCCAGTGGAGCGCCTGTCCCCCCAGGACCATGGACCGGGAGATGATCCCCTCCGCGCTCTGGTCCCGGATGTGGTCCCGGGGCCAGGGGCTCTCGCCGTAGTCCAGGTAGCGGCGGCGCAGGCGGGAGCGGCGCTCCAGGGGGGCCGAGCGATCGCCCGCCTCCAGGACCACGATCCGGGCCTCCCGGCCCTCGGCCACCTTCTCCGCCACCATGGCGGCGGTGATGCCGCCGCCCACGATGCAGAGGTCGGCCTCGACGGTCCGGGGCACGCCTCAGTCCCCCGGTCGAGCGGGAGCGTCGGTGCGGGGTGCGGAGGACGCTCGGCCCCCCTGGACGCCCCCCGTCGGTCCCTCCAGGGGCGTGGGGCGCTCGGGCGCGCTCCCGATCCCGCGGCAGGTCTCCTTCCCGATCTCCACCCCGTAGCAGCGGTCGGTGGCCTCGGGCGTCTCCAGCCACCACGCCAGGAGCCCCACCGCCACGTGCCGGGCCCGGGCGGGGGGCGGCAGTCCCGGACCCTCGTCCTCGATCTGACGCTCCAGGAGGGCCCTGCGCTCCAGGGCGGCGAGCTGCGCGAAGCCGGCGTCGTGGCGCCTGCGGGCCTCCGTCTCCAGCGCCCGGAGCTGTGCGGCCCAGCGGGGCGCCGGATCGGGTGGCCCGTAGCGGATCTCCGAGGTCCCGTAGCCGTGGTTCAACTCGGCCACGGGCTCGAAGGCGTCGATCCAGGCCTCGAACCCCCGGACGGCCTCCTCCCGACCCCCTGCGCCGAGCTCCCCGGGGAGGACCACCTCGCCCGCGGCCCGGAGCAGCACGGGGTCGAGGCCGAGCCGCTCCTGATCTCCGGCTCGGGCCGGGGCGTCGGGGACGCAGCCCCCCAGCGCGGCGGCCGAGAGGGCAGCGGCGGAGGAGCGGAGGAAGGCGCGGCGGTCGTGGGTCATGGGGGGCTCCCGGTGCGCGGTCGGAGGTGGGGGACCGACGAGAAAAGGGTGTCGAGCCCGTCGGGCCGCATCATCGGGGCAGCCCGAAGACCACCAGTCGGGTCTCGTCGCCCGAGCCGGTGGCGATCGCCACGCGCTGGCCGCCGTCGGAGGTGGCGTAGGTCATGGGGTTGGCGTAGCCTCGGCCCGGCAGCTCGCCCTCCCAGAGCACCTCCCCCGTCTCCTTGTCGAAGGCGTAGAGGACGTCGCCGCCCCCGGTGAGGAAGACGAGGCCGCCCGCGGTCACGATGGGGCCCGGCGCCCCTGCGACCCCCAGGCGCTCCGGGAGGTCCGCGCCCTCCAGGGCCGGGTGGCTCCGGATCTCCGGGTCGTCCCCCACCGCCTCCCGCCAGAGGATCTCGCCCCGGTTCAGGTCGTAGGCGGTGAGGGTGCCGTAGGGCGGCCGGTTGAGGGGAAGGCCGTCCAGGGAGAGGCTCCGGCGGCTCCGGTCCAGGGCGTAGTCGCCCTCGACGCGGGTCGTATCGGCCAGGCCCACGGCCATGAGGCTGGGCCGCTCCGTGGACTTCACGTAGACGACGCCGGTGGTGGGATCCGCGGCCGGCCCGCCCCAGTTCGCGCCGCCGATGATCCCGGGCATCACCACGGTGCCCCGGACCGAGGGCGGCGTGTAGAGGGGCCCGGTCCGGTAGAGGCGGAGCATCTTGAGGGCCTTCTCCCGGACCTCGGGGGTGAAGTCGATCACGTCCTCCTCGGAGAAGCCCTGACGGGCGAAGGGGGGCGGCCTGGTGGGGAAGGGTTGGGTGGGCGCGGCCCGCTCCCCGGGGACGTCGGAGCCGGGCACCGGGCGCTCCTCGATCGGCCAGACTGGCTCCCCGCTCTCCCGGTCGAAGACGTAGAGGAAGCCCGTCTTGCCGGCGGCGGCCACGGCGTCGATCCGCCGCCCGTCCACGTCGATGGGGAGGAGGACCGGGGCGCCGGGGAGGTCATAGTCCCACAGCCCGTGGTGGACGGTCTGGAAGTGCCAGACCCGCTCTCCCGTGCGGGCGTCGAGGCAGACCACGGCCTCGGCGTAGAGGTTGTCGCCGGGGCGGTGGCCGCCGTAGTAGTCGTTGGAGGGGGTGCCCACGGGCACGTAGAGGAGGCTCCGCTCCGGGTCCAGCGTCATGGGGGCCCAGGCGTTGGTGTGGCCGGTGACCCGCCACGATCCATCTTTCCAGGTCTCCACCCCCGGCTCCCCCTCCTGGGGGATCAAGTTGAAGCGCCAGCGCAGCTCCCCGGTTCGCGCGTCGAAGGCCAGGATGTTGCCCGGGGGATCCTTCTCGTAGACGAAGCCGTCCCAGACGCCGTTGCCCAGGATGACCAGGTCCTCGTGGACGACGGGAGGCGAGGTCTGAGTGTAGTGCAGCCGGTTCGTCTCCCACACGAGGTGCTCGGTGAGGTCGATCTCCCCGTCCCCGCCACCGAAGCCGGGCACGGGGCGCCCGGTGGCCGCGTCCAGGGCCACCAGCCGCCAGCGAGTGTTGAGGAAGACCCGCCGCCGGGTCCGTCCGTCCGGACCCGTCCCGGTCCATAGGGCCACTCCCCGGTGGACGAGACCGGTGCCGTTGGGGGGCTGGCCCCAGTCCACCGTGCCCGCATCGTGCTCCCAGAGCACCCGGCCCGACCCGGCGTCCAGGGCCACGACCCGGTTGTAGGGGGTGGACACGTACATGGTGTCGTTCACCACCAGGGGCGTGACCTCGAAGTTGCCGGGACGCACGCTCTGGCCCGGAACCGGCTGGCGGGGGCCGGGGATCGCCCGGTCACCCGTGTGCCAGGTCCACGCCACCTCCAGGCGGTCCACGTTGGAGCGGTCGATCGCCTCCAGGGGCGAGTACTTCGTGCCTCCGGCGTCCCGGCCGTAGTGGGGCCAGTCGGCGGGACGGTCCTGAGCGCCGAGCGGGGGAGTGGCGAGGGCGGCGGCCAGGACGAGGAGGAGGGCGGCCCCGTGATGGGCCCTCATCGGCTTCCCCCCAGCCGGGCCGCAAGGGCNNGCTCGTCTCGGCGAAGCGGTAGCGATCCGAGGTCGAGTCCTCCTCGGCCAGGATCCGGGCGGGCACGAGCCCCGGCAGGAGCGTCCAGCCCACCCCCGGGTCGGGGTGCCACGGGCTCAGGGGCACGTAGAGGACGCGGTGGATGGTTCGGTGCAGCTCGACCAGGGAGGCGTCGAGGTCGGGGCCCGGCGTCGCGCCCTCCAGGGCCCCCTGAAGAGCTCCCACCGCGGCGCCCAGACGGTACAGCGGAGCCCGGGCCCGGGAGAGGTCGAGCCGCTCGCCGGACATCACCTCGTGCCGCCGCAGCGCCTCGCCCAGCTGGGCCACCTGGGCCTCCAGGTCCAACGGGAGGCGAGGGGCCGCCAGGAGGGTGGCCAGGGCGTCGACGTACAGGTCGGTGTCGGTCTTCAGGACGTCCAGGTCGATCTTGTCGTAGGTGTCCTCGGGGGTGTGCCACCACCAGTAGCCGCCGTCCTCCTCCAGCCGGTTGTGGTAGAGCTGGAGGAGGGGGAGTCCGACCCCGTTGAACGCCTGGTCCGAGTTGCGGCCGGGGCGGAAGGGCTCGATCCCTGCCGCTTCCCGCTGCCGCACCACGGTCCGGGCCAGGCCGGCGAGGGAGGCGGTGGTGGCGGCCCCGAAGGTCTTCGCCCCCCGCTGGCCGATCCCGTCCACGTTCAGGTAGGCCACGGCCCGCCGCCGCAGCTCGTCGAAGTACCGGTCGGCGAACCAGGTGGAGCCGGCATAGCGGGCGTTGGAGTGGCCCGGCCACCACGCCACCACCAGCCCGCGGCGCAGCTCCTCCCGCTGGGCGTGGAACGCCCGGGTCAGCTCCACCATGGCCGCGTTGGACGCCCCCTCGTCGGTGGCCCCGTGGTGCCAGCCGTCGATGTGGCCGCCCAGGAGCACGTAGGGGGCGTCGGGGGAGGGGCCCGGGATCCGGGCCACGGCGAGGCGCAGGGGCTTCCACCCGGTGCGGGTCTCGGTGCTCATCCGCACCGTGACCGTACCCCGGGCCAGACGGTCCCGCAGGACCTCACCGGCGCTCCACATCACCTCGGCCACGGGCAGGGTCGGGAGGCGGTGGTAGTTGAGGAGGCTCGGGGTGCCCCAGGTGGAGGTGACGATGAGCTCGTTGAGCCGCTCCTCGGGGTTCACGAAGACCACCCCCACGGCCCCGAGGCGCTCCAGGACCGCCACCGGGACATTCCGGGGCTGGCCCGTGACGAGGGCGATCCGCCCTTCCACGTCCGGGAGCTCGCCTTCGCCGGGCCCGCCGCCCATCCCCGCGCCCTCGAGGACGAGCCGCTCGCCGGTGCCGACCTCGAGGTCGGGGAGGTCGTCGAGGGCGCCCACGTCCACGAGGGGGGCCTCGAGGCCCGTCACAGAGGCCGAGTACGAGACCGTGATCGCCTGGGGCGCGAAATCGCTGCCGGACACCGAGACCGAGGCGGAGAGGGGATCGGAGGCATAGGTCTCGAAGGTGTGGACCTCCACGGCCACGCCGCCCGCCCGGAGGGACTCGGCGATGTGGTCGATCGCCGCGTTCTCGCCCGGGCTTCCGGAGAGGCGCGTGTGCTCGACGATCGCCCGGGCGTGGACGTCCAGGGTGGCGGGGGTGATCCGCTCCCTCACCGCCCGGGCGAGATCGTCGACCGGTGTCTGGGCCCCGGCGGGGCCCGGAGAGACCGCGATCGTGAGTAGGAGGAGCGTCGGCGCGGAGAGGGAGGGGAGACGGCGGGCGCCCGGAGGGCTCGCCCCGCTTCCGGCTCCGCGATGATGGAGGCCGCGTGAGCGCATGTCCGGATCGGTCTGGAGGAGCGCAGGGACACCGGGCCCGGGCCCGCTCGGGAGTCCGCGCCCGGAGGCGTGGGTGGCAACGTGCTCACCGGCGGCCGGCGGCGCCAGCCCCCCATCGACTTGACGGCCCTTCGAGCCACCCCCCTACTCGGACACGACCCCGGGTCCCACGGACAGGATTGAACAACCCGCTCGCGCGAGACGTGACCGGAGGAGGCTCGATGCCGCAACCGACGCCGCTGGCCTACGGGAAGGTCCCCCAGGAGCTCCTGGCCCGCCTGCTCCGCGACCGGACGGCGGCGCCGGAGGAGGTCGTGGGTCCGGGGGTCGGGCTGGACGCCGCCGTCCTCGAGGTGGGGGACGTGGGTGGCTTCCTGGTGGCCGCGTCGGACCCCATCACCTTCACCGCCGGGGAGATCGGGTGGTACGCGGTCCACGTCAACGCCAACGACGTGGCCTGCATGGGCGCCCGACCCGCGTGGTTCGTGGCGACCCTCCTCCTCCCCCGGGGGACGGTTGAAGACGAGATCGCGGAGATCCTCCGGCAGATCGACGAGGCGTGCGCGGGGATCGGAGCCGCCCTTGTGGGCGGCCACACCGAGATCACCTCCGGCATCGACCGGCCGTTGGTGGCGGGCACGATGCTCGGGCTTACCGAGCGCTGGCTCTCCGCCGGAGAGGCGGAGCCCGGAGACGCCCTCCTCCTGACGAAGGGGGTGGCGGTGGAAGGGACGGCGATCCTCGCCCGGGACCTGGCGGAGCGGCTGGAGGGCCGGATCGAGCCGGAGGTCCTGGAGCGGGCCCGGGGGTTCCTCCGGGACCCGGGGCTCAGCGTGGTGCCCGACGCCGCGGTGGCCCTCCGCGCCGGCAGGGTCCACGCCCTCCACGATCCCACCGAGGGCGGAGTGGCCACGGGGATCCGGGAGCTGTGCGAAGCGAGCGGGACGGGGGCCCGGATCGAGGTGGACGCGATCCCCGTCTTCGAGGAGACCCGGGCGATCGCCGAGGCCCTGGACCTCGACCCCCTGGGCCTCATCGCCAGCGGCGCGCTCCTGGTGGCCACCGCCGAAGGGGACGCCGAGCGGATCGCCGAGGCCCTGGAGGAGGAGGGGATCCCCGCGGCCCGGATCGGGACCGTGTCGGAGGGGGGAGAGGGGATCACCGCCGTGGGCACGAGCGGGAAGACCGCCCCGCTCAAGCGCTTCGAGGCCGACGAGCTGACCCGGGTGCTCTGAGGCTCGCGAGATCCTTCCGGACGGCCGCCACCGGCTCCCCGGGCGGGCTCCTAGCCGACCTTCTCCCGAATCTCCGCCAGGAGATCCTCGGGCTCCGCGCCGTGGCGCCGGGCGGCCTCCTTCACCGTCAGGCTTCCCCCGCAGCACGCGTCGATCCCGTGGCGCGCGAAGACGCCCACGGAGGCGGGGACGCGGNNTCGTCTTCCTGTACCAGGGGGGGACGCTTCCGCGTCAGGGGCCCGGGCACGTCGATCCCCACCGGCGGGCCGCCCACGGTCTTCCAGATCGTCCACACGAAGAAGGCGATCCCGACGGTGGTGAGGACGGTCCCGACGAGGAGGGCCGCGTTTCCCGGAGCGTAGAGGTGGGGCCGAAGGAGCCAGCCGCCCACCATGAGGGCCAGGCCGCCGTTGGCGAGCCAGAGGTGGGTGGCCGGGAGGCGTCGGCTGGGGAGGGGCCGTCCGGCGAACCGGGGCATGACGTGGTAGGCGACGCCGAAGATCATCATGCTCACGAAGCCCAGGAGGTTCGCGTGCACGTGGGCGGGCCGGTAGACGAGGTGGCTCCCGGGCGCGAACGCCATGGAGATGCCGATCGCCAAGCCGATCACGAGCCAGACCAGGCTCGAGCGAATGAAGCCGCGGACGAAGGGCTGCAACTCACACCCCCCGCGCCACGATCACCGCCGCGTAGACCAGGGCCAGCCCCAGGAGCCCGTTCACCCGGGCCAGCCACGCCGCCCCCCGTCGTGCCGCCAGGGCGGCCGGCGTGCCGGGCGAGAGGCGTCCCGCCTTNNGTCGTGGTCCAGTATCCGAGGCCGGTCCAGACGGAGGCGGTGAGGAGACCCTTGAAGTGGAGGTTCACGATCCCGGTGGCCACGAGCACCGCGATCGAGAGCCACCCGATGCTCCGGAAGCGCTTCCCGATGCGCCGGAAGAGGGTCGCCCTGAGACGGGGCGGATCCACGCTCCGGAGGACGGGCGCCCCCACCAGGGCGAGGAAGAACATCCCTCCGAGCCAGATCAGCGCGGCGACGACGTGGACGAAGACGTTCAGGTGGTAGAGGGTCAGAACTTCTCTCCCTTCGCTTGGCGCGGATGGCTGCCCATGGGGCGGATCCCCCCGATCGTCCAGAAGTATAGGGAGAGCCCCGCCACCGACGCGGGGGGATCTCGGCTACAGCCGCCCCGCCAGGGCGACGAGGGTCTCCACGTCCCCCCGGCTTGCGAAGGCGACGCGGCCCTCCTCGTCGAGGAGGTAGACCAGGGCCGGGTGGGCCACGTCTCCGGTGCGCAGGTCCCGCTCCCGTGGCACCTTCCAGGCGTCGAGCGCGGCGTTCACCGCCTCGACGCCGCCCCCCACCACCCGGTCCCCGGCCTCCAGCCCCCAGTGCCCGGCCATGTGGGAGAGCCGCCGGGGTGTGTCCCTCCAGGGGTCGAGGGTGAAGACCACCACCCGGAAGCGCCGGCCGTCGGCGAGCCGCTCCCGGGCGTCGAGGACGTTGCGCACCACCAGGGGGCAGATCGTCTCGCAGTTGCCGAAGGCGAAGGTCACGAAGGCCCGGCCGTCCGCCAGCGTGCGGTCCGAGAACGGATCCCCATTCTGATCGACGAGCTCGAAGGCCGGCGGGTCCCGGTCGAGGCGGGGGTAGCTCTCGGGCGGGAGGTCGGCCACGGCGAGACGCACCGCGCTCGCCTGGGCCGCGTCCACCACCCGGGCGGCGGCCGCGAAGATCCCCGTGAAGATCGCGAGCCCCGCGAGCCCGAGCGCGGCCCGGCCGCTCCGGGAGAGCGCCAGGCTCCGCAGCCCGCCGAGGACCGGCTCCGTCCACACCACGAACAGGACGCCGAGCATCCCCAGGGGCTGTCCGATGAGCAGGAGCCAGCCCGAGGCGTCGGGGAGCCCGGTCTCGGTCGTGTTGAAGCAGATCGCCCGGGCCCGGCTCAGCCATTCGGGGGTGGCGCTTCCGGTGGGCCAGAGGGCCAGGGCCCACCACCCCACGGTGACGACGAGGATGAAGCCGAGGGCGAAGAGGCCCCAGCCCTCGGCGGCCCGAAGGCCGGGGCCCGCCGGGCGGCCGCCCGCGCCGCCCGGCCTCCGGGAGGGTAGATCGGTCATGGAGCGGTCCTCCTCATCCCACCTGCCAGACGAAGGAGAGGAGCTTCCAGTTGGCGAAGTAGTAGGTGATGAACGCCGCCAGGAAGATCGCCACCAGCACCGCGGTGCCCGGGACGGGGCCCAGCTTCCACGGCGCGGCCGGCTCCTCCTCGGTCCGGGGCACCTCGTTCCACGGCCTCCGCACCAGCCCCTCGGGGAGCTCGTGTGCGAAGCTCTCCTCCTCCCCCTCGGGGAGCGGCTTCCCGAAGAACACCGACCAGACGGTGACGAGGATGTAGATCCCGCCGCCCACGATCGCCAGCAATCCGGCCACGGCCATGAGCCCCACGACCAGGTCCACGGCGGGCGAGTACTGGACGTCGAAGGGAGCGCCCGAGAAGGTCACGTCCCAGTGGCGCCGGGGGATCCCGAAGGTCCCGGCGAATGTCATCGCCATGCTGAAGACCAGCATCCCGCCGGCGAAGAGGTACGGCTGGATCTTCGCCAGGGGCCAGAAGGCGACCTGCTTCCGGAAGATCAGCGGGATCACGTAGTAGGTGACCCCCATGAAGGCCATGGCCGTGCCGCTCACCACCGTGGCGTGGAAGTGGCCGGGGATCCGCAGCGTGTTGTGGGCGATGATGTTGATCTGCTCGGTGCCGAAGGTGACGCCGGTGATCCCGCCCACGAAGCCGAAGACCACGACGCAGAAGACCAGGGAGCTGAAGCCCGGGTCCCCCCAGGGCGCCCTCCGGAGCCAGCCGAAGACCCCCTTGGTGAAGCCCCGGAGCCGCTGCCCCAGCTCCACGCCCGCCGGGACCGTGAAGCCGTGGATCATGCTGGCCAGCACGGCCATGTACATGAAGTAGCTGGTGTTCCAGACCTTCCAGCTCGGCCCGAAGCCCGGGTCCACCAGCAGGTGGTGGGCCGAGGCCATGGAGATGAAGAGGATGTAGAGGACGAAGGCCGTGCG
>JABAHQ010017247.1_pt2 | contig 13201 bp, 9 predicted proteins | sample 7062091 | NCBI WGS metagenome assembly JABAHQ01 (sample SAMN14534359, study PRJNA622989) | marine sediment metagenome | biome: marine biome [ENVO:00000428]; feature: marine pelagic biome [ENVO:01000023]; material: deep marine sediment [ENVO:00002113] | place: India: Gulf of Kutch | collected...
CCGCATATTGGGTTATTTCTGCGCGGATATACTCGTTATAGTCGGGGTGGTAGTCCTTTTGCTCCAAGATCCACAAGGCATCAGTGACCTCAATATCCCCTTCGCTCGGGACTTGTTCAACTTCGGCCGCCCTCTCGACTTCGACCGTGACGACTTTCTCGGCGACTTGGGTCTGGGGGACGGCGGTGGTGCAGGCAGCCGCCAACAGGCCAACACCGGCTGTGCCGGTCAGCTTTAACATGTCGCGCCGGGTCAGTTTGCGTAGTTTTTGTTGTTTAGACATCCCTAATTCTCCTTTTCCTGTTATTGTTTTTTACCATTAGACCTACTCTACCAGCGGGAAATTCACCTTCCCGGACAAGATTTGAGCAATTTAGCGAATAAATGCACCTCCTTTCCTCAGAACCAAACACTCATCGACTTGGGTCGCTGCTGAGGCTGGATTTTCGCCCAACCATCTTATACTGTTGTATGAACTTCTGCCTAGAATTAAAAATGTGGTGTATTTGGATTACTTAAGTCACGTATTATAGGTTATCTTCACTATCGTGTCAAACTCACCCCCCAGACCTTCATAGCTGTTTACGGGTATAGCTGTTATACAGGCATCTCTGTTTATGATAAAATATAGTTAGTACTCGGTGCGAAACTGTAGCTGACGCATCCCCATGCGTCAGCGATGGGGCATAGGGATGCCCCACCTACGTTTCGCACCGAAAATTAGCTAGAAGTTGTGCCCTTTTCTGTGAGTTTCATTACCTTAATTAAAATTAAAGGGCTTTCAGCAAAATATAAGGGGATTTTGACAATGACGTCAACTATAGACGAGAAAAAGAAGGTCGGAGCTACTTTACTGGCCAGTGCCCAGGCCGCGCTGGACCGGGCAGCGGCCAATTTGAACCTGGATCCTAATATTTACACCCTGCTCAAGACTAATGAACGGGCGCTGATTGTCTCAGTGCCGGTTGAAATGGATGACGGGCATGTGGAAGTCTTTCAGGGCTTCCGCGTCCAACATACCAGTGCTCGTGGGCCGGGCAAGGGGGGTATCCGCTATCATCCCGCCGTTACCTTAGAAGAAGTGACCGCCCTGGCCCAGTTGATGACCTGGAAATGTGCCCTGGTGAACATCCCTTTCAGCGGAGCCAAAGGGGGCATTGCGGTGGACCCCCGGATGCTTTCCGAAAGTGAATTGCGGCGCATGACTCGACGCTATACCTACGGCATCACGCCCATCATCGGCCCTAAAATTGATATTCCCGCCCCCGATATGAACACCGATGAGCGAATCATGTCCTGGATTAACGATACTTACGCCATCCTAACCAGGGAACATAACGCTGAAATCGTCACCGGCAAACCGGTCAGCATGGGGGGAAGTGTTGGCCGGGTTGATGCCACCGGGCAGGGGGTAGCCATTGCCGCCAGAGAGGTTTTGCAGCGTGCTGGCAAAGATTTGAACGCGTGTCGGGCCGTCATTCAAGGGTTTGGTAATGTCGGCACCTGGTCGGCCAGGCACATTCGCGAAATGGGAGTAAAAATTGTAGCCGTTGGTGATATCAGCGGCGGCTACTATCATCCCGATGAATTGAACATTGAGGAGATGATCCAATATGTTAAGACAAGCCGTACCCGCTCTCTGGAAGGATATGAGCCCCCCGGGGTTGAGAAAATTGATAACGACCAACTCCTGACCATATCCTGCGATTTGCTCGTGCCGGCGGCCATGGAGAACCAGATCACCACTCATAATGCCGGCGATATCCAGGCCCGCTTCGTCGTCGAGGGGGCCAATGGACCCACCACGCCAGAAGCAGACATCATTCTGAAGGAACGCGGGATCACCGTAGTACCGGACATCCTGGCCAATGCCGGGGGAGTCGTCGTTAGCTATTTTGAGTGGGTTCAGGGGCGAGAGGGATTCTACTGGACCGCTGATGAGGTGCGAACGCACTTGAACCGGTTTATGGAAGTGGCTTTCAAAGATATGTACAACTTCAGCCAACATCGTGGTGTGTCCTTACGGGAAAGCGCCATGATGTTAGCCATTCAGCGGGTGGCTGACGCCATTGCCTTACGAGGCATCTTTCCGTAAAAGACCATAAGACATCAGGGCAAAATTATGTTATAATCTCTCGTGCTTAATCGTGGTTTTGCCACGCTGCAATGGCGCTCAGCAGAGCAAAGGCAAGCAGCAGTTACGGGAGATATGATGGGCTTTGTCAAGAGGATCGTTAAAAAATTTTGGACCTGGTTAGGGGGTGGACGAACTTCGATACCACAAGCACCTCCTCCTTCTTTGCTAACTCCCATGCCCCCACCCCCGCCAAGCCAACCGATTTCAGCACCTACCGGACAATCAACAAAGGCACCCCCACTCACAGTGACTGTGCGAGCGGGAGATACCCTCTTCACGATCGCCGATCAATATAATGTCACCGTGCAAGCGATCATTCAGGCCAATCGCTTGGCTTCAAAGCAAATTTATATCGGCCAGAAACTGCTTCTTCCCGAGGGCGCTTCGCCAACACCAGAGCCGACCCCCACCTTCGACAGGCGTGTATTTAATAAAAAAGTACCGCCATCACCGGCTCAAAAAACTAGCCCTGGTGAAGAAGAACCCATCACCTCCTCGCCGGCTTCCAGGCCTATCCGTCATGCAGAGCCGGACCTCGGGCCACGCCAACAAGGGGCACTCGATCTGGATCTTGAGGTTACCTCCTCGACGGCACCAGAAACCCCATCTTCCCCAGAATCCGAACCCAAACCAAAGGAAACACAAACGCCCCCGTCAAAACCGGAAGTCCCCTCAAAACCGCCTCTGAGATCTCTGCCGCCTTCATCGCCAGCCCAAAAGCGACCTCAGAAATCAAAAACTGCACCGATCTCTCCGCCAAAGCTGGTTCCTAAACCACAGCCAGCCGAGCCATCATCTCGACCGCCGGGCTCAAAACCAGGGACGCCACCGCCACCACCTGAATGGCACCCCCAGGCTCGGCCCCCCAAATCAGACCCGGACCAGGGAAAACCTTCTAAACCAACACCGGAAAGACCATCGCCGAGACCCAGCGTTCAACCGCCACCTGCGGCCCGGGCTGTCCATAAACCCCCTCGAGAGACAAAAGGGCCACCATCACCACAACCAAAACCTTCTGCCCCGCTCCCGACGTCACTACCGAAGGAACGCATCACCACGCCCGAAACAGTTCCGCCACCGAAGCCACAAGTACGCCGTTTTCCCCCTGAGGCCATCCAAGGCCTTTATATGGCCTATCATACCCTGGGCAACCGCAACGGCCGGACACACATCTTGCGTTTTATCCAACAGAGTTGCCTCAACACTTTGGTAATTGATCTCAAAAATGATCGGGGCTATTTGAGCTACCGCTCCCAAATACCGTTGGCGGCCACTTTGGGCGCCAACCGCTCGCTTGTTGAAAATTTGGGTCAACTATTGGCCGAGTTCAAAGCCTATGGGGTTTATACCATTGCTCGCCTCGTCACCTTTAAAGACAATCTCCTGGCCAGGACCTACCCTGACCTGGCCGCTAAACATCCTTATACCAACGAAATCTGGCTCGACCGACAGCATATCGCCTGGGTTGATCCTTTTTGCCAAGAAGTGTGGGACTACAACCTACAACTGGCCGCAGAGGCGGCACGCCTGGGCTTCGACGAAATTCAGTTTGACGCCTTACGTTTTCCCACTCCCGGGCTGGGGGGGAGCCCCCAATTTTCCCAGGCGTTAAATGCCGAAGCACGGCTAAACGCGATCACCGGTTTCCTGGGCGCAGCCCAAGGCCTCCTGGCCCCCTTAAAGGTCAAAATTGCCGTTAACCTCGTGGGCTATGCTTGTTGGCGCGAGGATGATGCCTTAGTGGGTCAGCACATTGAGCGGCTGGTCCCTTATTTGGATGTCCTCTCACCTATTCTTTACCCCAGTGCTTTCCCCAACGGGGTTCCAGGCTGCCCCAACCCGCTCGAAAACCCGGCTAAAGTGGTTCGCCAGGGTACCAAACGAGCTGTTGAGCGGGTCAAGGCTCAGGCCCCCCTTTGCCAGGTTCGGCCCTGGTTGCAAGATTTTCAAGACTATGCCTTTGACGAACGAACTTTCGGCCAGGCCGAGGTCCAGGCCCAAATTACCGGGGCTGTAGAAGGGGGCGCAGCCGGATTCATGGCCTGGAATCCGCAAACTGAGTATTCCCAAGTAGCTTATCTTAAGACCAAAGCATAAAAAGCAGGGTCGAAAACCACAACCCCACTCCACTTCTCCCCAATTCACTTGTCACGGTTGACGAACCTCGATAAGGATCCCAAAAAGAACAGCCAAACATCTGCTTCTCAGCAAAACCGGCTGACTTTAGCTCACAGCTTGCCAAGTCGATATGCGCCTGGCAATTGTTGCGTAATCCTAAAGATTGTAGCAAAATCCAACTGCAATGCTGACCATGCCGATATGCTCATCAGACCTCATTGATCATGCAGTCATTCACAATTAACAACTAAAATTCAAAAATACAGAGAGGAGCACAATACACTATGAAACTCGTCACCTTTGATGCCGGTCAAGGATCTCGCTTAGGGGCTCTGAAAAATGATCATGTCGTTGATCTGGCGGCAGTCTCTCAAGGCAAACTCCCCAACGATATGCGCAGTTTTCTGGAATTAGAAGATGAAGGTCTAACCCAGGCCAAAACACTGATCGAGCAAGCGGATCCAACTCATGCCCTGGATGCGGTCAAATTGTTGCCCCCAATTCAAAATCCGTCCAAAATTGTCGCTATTGGTCAGAACTACATGGACCATTGCCGAGAGCAGAATATCGAACCACCCAAACTGCCCAGTATATTCACCAAATTCACGACCGCCATTATCGGCCCGGGCGATACGATTCGCTGGAATCCAGCCCTGACCAGCAAAGTAGACTACGAAGTCGAATTGGCCGTGGTTATGGGCCGAGTCACCCGGCGTGTGTCGGCGGCCAACGCGCTCGACTACGTAGCCGGCTACACCATTTGTAATGACGTTAGCGCCCGCGACATACAACTTGAGGTGGGGGACACGCAATGGGTGCGAGGAAAATCTCTTGACACGTTCTGCCCCCTGGGGCCGTGGCTGGTCAGCCGGGATGAAATTTCCGACCCGAACAATTTAAACATTCGTTGCCTGGTCAACGATCAGGTCTTGCAAGATTCTACCACCGCCGAGATGATCTTTAAGATCCCCTATCTTATCGAATTCTCGTCTCATGCTTTTACCCTCCTCCCTGGTGATATTATTACCACCGGCACCCCGGACGGGGTGGGCGTCTTTCGCTCGCCTCAAATCTTCCTCAAAGACGGGGATGTGGTCACTGTGGAGATAGAAGGGATGGGCAAACTAACCAATCCCTGCCGGGAGGAGCGAGCTGGATGAGTGATGAAAAATTTCTGGTTACCGGCGCTATGGGCTGTATCGGAGCCTGGACGTTACGCAATTTAGTGGCCGAGGGTATCCCTGTCGTTGCCGGCGATTTAGCTACCGACCCGGTTCGACCGCGGCTGCTTATGAGCCAAGAGGCGCTGGATCAAGTCACCCTCGCCCAACTCGATATCACCGACCTGGAGGCCGTGTACAGGCTGGTTGAAACAGAAGGCATCACCCATATTATCCATTTGGCTGCCTTGCAGGTCCCTTTTTGCCGGGCCAACCCATCGCTGGGGGCGCGGGTCAACGTGGTGGGCACAGTCAATATCTTCGAGGCAGCCCGCCGCTATCAAGATCAGGTGCAAGGGTTGGCCTACGCCAGTTCTCTGGCTGTCCTCGGCCCGGCCCACCTTTACCCCGAGCAACCTGTTACCGATGATGTCCCACGCCATCCAGAAACACTGTATGGCGTGTACAAACAGGCCAACGAGCATACAGCACGCATCTATTGGCAAGATTGGGCTATCAGCAGCGTTGGCCTGCGCCCTTATATCGTCTATGGGGTAGCCCGAGATCAGGGCATGACCTCCGACATTGCCAAGGCGATTTTGGCCACAGCCGCCGGTCGCCCTTATCATATTAAGTTCGATGGTCCGATAGCGCTGCAATACGCCGATGATGTGGCCCGCATGTTTATCGGCTGCGCTCGGGCCGATTATCAGGGGGCCGCCGCTTGTAACTTGCGCAATGATGTCGTTACGGTGAGCGATTTTATCGAAATGATTCAGATGGAAGTCCCTGAAAGCCGCCTCACCTATCAGGCGGATAATCTCTTCCCCTTCCCCTCAGATCTGGACGATAGCGGCCTGCGGCAAATTTTAGGTGAGGTTCCCCACACTCCCTTGCAAACGGCTATTCAACAGACGCTGGACATGTTCCGGGAGTTGTTGGCCCAGGGCCGCATTGACTTGGAGCAGTTAGAACAGTAAAAAGGACTTAACCATGAGCAAACTACGCGTTCATTACGTCCTCAGCACCCACTGGGATCGAGAATGGTACCAATCATTTCAAGACTACCGCTATCGCCTGGTACAGTTATTGGACCGGGTGTTGGATGCCCTGGCCGACAGCCGTCTTCGGGGGCCCTTCCAAACTGATGGTCAGGCCATCATTCTGGAAGACTACCTTGAAATCCATCCAGAACGCCGTCCGCTGATCGAACAACTGGCCCAGACAGGCAAACTGGTTATTGGGCCGTGGTATGTACTGCCGGACGAGTTTCTCGTATCGGGGGAGTCGTTGATTCGCAATATCCGGCTGGGGCGCGAGGTAGCTCGCTCCTTTGGGGTTGAACCATCCAATGCCGGTTTCATGTGTGACCTTTTTGGGCACAATAGCCAGATGCCGCAAATCCTGGCCGGGTTCGGTATTCAGGGGGGCTTTGTCTGGCGCGGCCTGAACGCTACCCACACCCGCCACATCCGCTGGCGCGGGGCCGACGGCACTGAGTTGCCGACCTATACGTTTTCCCAGTTCGGCTATAGTGACTACGCTTTCGCCGTGCGTCACGCCATCCAGCACGAGCGTCCCTTCGAGGCCGTCCAAACCGCCGCCGACCTGGAGACCTATCTCCAAAACGAGGCGGAACAGACAGAAATTGACGCCATGTTAATTTTCGACGGAGGGGATCATCAAGAATGGGATCCAGATGTTTATGCCATCCTGAACCAACAAATGGATCGGCCTGATAGCCCCTTCGAAATCAATCATACCAGTCTTGATGCTTACCTGGCCGACATGCTCCCCCAGACCAACCGCATCGGGACTGTCGTGGCTGGAGAATTACGCGAGCCAGGGCGCTACGTGGATGGCAACCAATCCTGGCTCATTCCCGGCGTCCTTTCCAGCCGGGTCTGGATTAAGCAGGCCAACGCCGACTGTCAAACTTTGCTCTGTCATTGGGCCGAGCCGATGAGCGCCTTCGCCCACGCCACTTTGCAGCGTGAATATCCCAATGGATTCCTGGCCGTAGCCTGGCGCTGGCTGTTGAAAAACCACCCCCACGATTCTATTTGCGGCTGTAGCATTGACGAAGTCCACGAAGATATGAAGTTCCGCTTCAGCCAGTCTCAGAAAATCGCCCATCGGCTGACCCTGGAAGCCACGCGCAAACTCGCCGCCAGCGTTATTGGGGAGGTAACGGCGGACGAACTGCGGGTCGTGCTATTCAATCCCCTTCCCCGTCCCTTCGAACAAACCAGCGAAGTCACTTTAGAAATTCCTGCCGATTGGCCCGCCTTCAACGAATTTTTTGGCTTTGAACCCAAACCCGCCTTCCGTATCTACGATGCTGAGGGGCAAGAAATCCCTTATCAGCGGTTAGGGCAAGCCATGAACCGAACCAAGTTCCGCCTGCCTGAGACCAAATTTCCGCAAGCGTATAAAACCAATGACATTCGAGTCAGCTTGCCCCTCAAAATCCCGGCTATGGGCTACACGACGCTGACTGTTCGCCGGGGCGAGCCGAGGCAGCCTACCCGTCATCCAACCACCCCCGGCCTGGCCACCGGTCATCGCTCCATGGCCAATGAATATCTGGCTGTAACTATCGAAGCCAACGGCACCCTGACCCTGACCGACAAACGCAACAACCAAACCTATCAGCAACTCCTGACCTTTGAAGACATAGCCGATATTGGCGATGGCTGGTTCCATGGCCAGGCCGTCAACGATCAGGCTTTTGTCTCGACTGCCTGTCGGGCTGACGTTGCCTTGATTCACAACGGGCCTATGCTAACAACTTTCCGGGTCCGAGTTACCATGGCCCTTCCGGCCGAATTTCACTTCGATCGTATGGTGCGTGCTGAAGAATTTGTAGAGCTGGTGATCGACAATTTGGTTAGTCTCCGCCCTGGTGTTGACCGGGTTGAGATTCAGACAACGGTTCACAATACGGCCAGTGATCACCGGCTACGGGTTCTTCTCCCCAGCGGGACGCAGGCTGAAACCTATCTGGCCGACAGTCCTTTCGATGTGGTCGAACGCCCCATTGCCTTACGGGCGGATAATCATCTCTACCGAGAGCTGGAGGTTGAAACCAAACCGCAACAAAGCTGGACTGCCCTCTACGATGGACAACGGGGATTAGCCGTAGTCAGCACCGGTTTGTATGAGTCAGCCGCTTGTGACCAGGCAGACCATCCCCTTGCCCTGACCCTCTTCCGCGCCACCCAACGCACCGTTTTCACCGATGGCCAGCCCAACGGCCAGTTACACAGCTCTATGACCTTCCGTTACTGGCTCCTCCCTCTAGCTAGTGACCCAAATCGAACTCGTTTGTGTTATTCGGGACAAGAACTGGCCGCAGGTCTACGCGATGTGCAACTCCAATCAAAAGATATCACCCTACATCGGCAGTCCACATCACTGCCGCCAACGGGGAGCTTTCTTCGCGTGGACGGCCCTGCCGTCCTGACCAGCGCTCGCCAGGTCGAGGAGGGGCTGGAGGTACGGCTATTCAATCCCACCAGCGAAACGATCTCGACCACCCTTGATCTAAGCGGACGGCCGGATCCAAATACCTATCCCCGTCAAGTTCAAAAGGTAAACTTCGAGAGCCAGTCTCTGGGGCCTCTGGAGGTGTTTGAGGGGGGCATTCTCAAAACTGAATTAGCGCCAAAACAAATTGTCACCCTTAAGCTAACTTGATTCACGATCTCAATCAGACGTTCAGAAGGTTGCACCTTATTAGAACACAGATTAGTGGAATTTAACGGATTCCTGAACATTGCTTGACTAATCTGCTAAATTCCACGCATCTGTTGTTCTTTTCTCCAACCAATCCATTTCCCATCATGAAATCTACTCTAACCGATGTTTTTCATAACTACTCGGTCAAGCGTGATCTCAGGTCAGACAAATCCATCCCCTTTTAAGGAGAAAATAAATGACAGAAAGTATAGAACAAAATATCAACACCCACTCACGCCCTTCAGAATTAAAGATCACCGATCTGCGGGTAGTCAATCTGGCCAGACTGCCCATGCGTTTATCCATTATCCGCCTTGACACCAATCAAGGCATCTCTGGCTTCGGCGAAGTTCGGGACGGAGCAACGAAGACCTATGCCTTGATGTTAAAACGCCTCGTCGTGGGTGAAAATCCGTGCAATGTGGACAAGATTTTTCGTAAGATTAAGCAATTCGGTCACCATGCCCGACAGGCCGGCGGGGTTTGCGGCATTGAAATGGCTCTGATGGACCTGGCCGGTAAGGCTTATGGCGTGCCAGCTTACCAACTGGCCGGGGGCAAATTCCGGGACAAGATTTTGTGCTATGCCGATACCCCTTCCACGCCGAATGGGGCCGAAATGGGCAAACGACTGCAGAAACGGATGGAACAGGGCTTCAAATTTTTAAAGATGGATATCGGTATCAGGTTGTTAAAAGATATCCCGGGCACCCTCATTGCCCCACCCGGCATGCTTGAGTCCACCGCCATCATGCACCCTTTCACTGGCATCCAAATCACCGATAAGGGGATCGCGCATTTGTGCGATTACGTCGCCGCCGTTCGTGAAGAAATTGGCTATGAAATTCCCCTGGCGGCCGATCATTTTGGCCATATCGGCCTAGAGGCCTGCATTCGATTAGGCAAAGCCCTGGATAAATTCACCCTGGCCTGGTACGAGGACATGATCCCCTGGCAATTTACCGACCAGTACGTCCGCCTCTCCCAGGCCGTTGATACTCCCATCTGCACCGGAGAAGATATTTACCTCAAAGAAGGATTCATGGACCTGTTCAAAGCCCGAGCCATCGCTGTCGCCCATCCTGATCTGGCGACTTCGGGTGGCATTCTGGAAACCAAAAAAATCGGCGACTTGGCTCAAGAACATGGCATCGTTATGGCCATGCACATGGCCGGTTCGCCTGTCTCGGCCATGGCCAACGTCCATTGTGCCGCCGCCACCGAAAACTTCCTGGTCCTGGAAAATCATTCGGTTGACTTGCCGGCCTGGAATGACCTGGTCATTGGTCTGCCCAATCCCCTCATTCAGGATGGCTACATTACCGTGCCAGAGACGCCGGGCCTGGGCTTCAGCGATATTAACGAAGAGGTCATGCGCCAGTTTATCAACCCGGATGACCCCGGCTATTTTGAGCCAACAGACGGTTGGGATCAAGAGCGCTCCCACGACCGCTTGTGGAGTTAAAATGAGCTATAAAGCTGGCGTACAGGTTTTGACACATATTGGGTCAGGCTGGTAACATTTCCTTGATACGTACTGTTTATTTTTTAGCAGAGCGAGGAAGCGGAAGATGGAGCGTTTTTTCAACACGGCAGGGCCGGTTAAATGTGACATCCATTACTGTCTCCCACCTTTGGAGCGGTTTGATCTGAATGAGATCTTGGCGCTGATCGGCCAACAAAAATACTTTGTCTTGCACGCTCCCAGGCAAGTGGGCAAAACATCGTACTTGTTGGCCTTAATGGACTACCTAAATCGAACGGAGCAGTATGACTGTCTCTATGTCAATGTAGAACTTGCTCAGTCAACTCGGGAAGATGTGCAGCAAGGCATTCAAACCATTTTAAGTCAAATTGGTTCACGCGCCAGAACTTCTCTGGGGAATGACTTTGTCGAATCAATCTGGCCAGAAGTACTGAAACGAAGTGGGGGCAACGCGGCCTTACATGAAGTGCTAACCCTCTGGGCCGAAGCAAGCGCTAAACCACTGGTAGTATTGATAGACGAAATAGACACATTAGTGGGAGACACCCTCATTTCCGTTCTGCGGCAACTGCGGGCTGGCTACGACAAACGGCCGGCCCTGTTTCCGCAAAGTATCATCCTGTGCGGGGTGCGCGATGTGCGAGATTATCGCATTCATTCAAGCCGGGATAAAGCTATCATCACTGGCGGCAGCGCTTTCAATATCAAGGCCGAGTCGCTGCGCTTGGGGAATTTCGACCAGGCAGAGGTTGAGGCGCTTTATGCCCAACATACCGCCGAGACTGGACAACCCTTTGAACGAACGGCACTGGATCTGGTCTGGGAATTGACCCAAGGCCAGCCCTGGTTGGTCAATGCCCTGGGTTACGAAGTCTGTTTTAAGGCCAAAACAGGACGAGACCGGTCAAAAACAATCACCGCCGATATGATGATCGCGGCCAAAGAAGCTCTGGTTCTACGACGTGAGACTCACCTCGACCAATTGGTAGATAAGCTCAAAGAAGCCCGGGTGCAGCGGGTTATCAGCCCGATGCTCCAGGGCGAGGACCTCGACCGTTCTGTTCAGCCAGATGACCTACAATATGTGATTGACCTGGGTCTGGTGACTCGGGGGCCAATGGGGCCACAAATCGCTAATGCAATTTATCGCGAAATTATCCCCCGAGAACTGGGTTTTATCACCCAGCTCAACTTTGAAAGCATGATCCAACCCACCTGGTATATTGCCTCCAATGGTCGCCTGGATATGGACAAGCTGCTGACCGCCTTTCAGCAGTTCTTCCGAGAACATTCAGAACAGTGGGTGGAGCGATTTGATTATAAAGAAGCCGGGCCCCAATTGTTGCTGCAAGCCTTCCTGCAGCGAATTATCAACAGCGGGGGACGGGTCGAACGAGAGTATGGTCTGGGCCGGAAACGGACGGACTTGTTGGTCGTCTGGCCCTATAATGGGTCAGTCCAACGGGTGGTCATCGAGTTGAAAATCGTTTACGGTTCCGTCAGCCAGACGATTGACCAAGGGTTGGCCCAGACCTGGCAATATATGGACCGCTGTGGCACAGAGGTAGGGCATCTGGTGATTTTTGACCGGGACCCAAACAAACCCTGGGAAGAAAAGATATTCAGACAGACCAAAACATATCGGGGCCGGCCAATAGAAGTCTGGGGGATGTAGCCAGAAACCGGGCCTCAAAACCCGACTGCCTGCCCATCCTTACGGTGATCTGAGGCGGCTACATAACCATCTTCTAGGCGGTAAATCAACTGGGCCCCGCCAAAACCACCTAAATTTGGCGGTGAGATAACCTTCAATTGATGGCCGCGTCGCTCCAATTCGGCCAATACCTCCGGCTGAAAACCGGCTTCGATCTCCACCTTTAGCCCTTCAATCACCCGCCAGCGCGGCGCATCGGAGGCCGCTTGCGGATTTTGACCGTAGTCATGCAAGCGAATGACCATTTGTGCGTGGCCTTGCGGTTGCATCGGGCCGCCCATCACCCCAAAACTCATGAGGGGCTGCGCTCCATTCATCAAGAAACCGGGGATAATGGTGTGGTAAGGCCGCTTGCCCCCATCAATTTGGTTGGGATGCCCTGGTTCGAGGGTAAAGCCATAGCCACGATTCTGGAAACTGATCCCCGTCCCCGGCACCACAACGCCGGAGCCAAACCCCATATAATTTGATTGAATGAAAGAGATCATCATGCCTGATGCATCGGCCGCCGTCAGGTAAACCGTCCCCCCTTCTTTCGGCACGCCATAGGCGGGAATTTTGGCTTCTTTCATGTCAATCAAAGCAGCGCGCTTCGCCAAATAGCCTTCGTCAAGCAAAGCCTCAACTGCTACATCCATCGTCGTTGGGTCGGAGATGTAGCGGTAGCCATCGACGAAGGCCAGCTTCATAGCCTCCAATTGCAGGTGCAGACTGTCGGCCGAGTCAACTGGATAAGCAGCCAGGTCAAAGTTACGGAGAATGCCCAACATCAGTAATGCAGCCAACCCCTGGCCGTTGGGCGGAATCTCGTGCAAGACCGCCCCCCGATAATCGAGCGAAACAGT
>JABAHQ010023851.1_pt3 | contig 13200 bp, 5 predicted proteins | sample 7062091 | NCBI WGS metagenome assembly JABAHQ01 (sample SAMN14534359, study PRJNA622989) | marine sediment metagenome | biome: marine biome [ENVO:00000428]; feature: marine pelagic biome [ENVO:01000023]; material: deep marine sediment [ENVO:00002113] | place: India: Gulf of Kutch | collected...
CGGGGGGGCTGGGCGGGGAGCTGTCGATCCAGGAGGTGATCCGGGTGGAGCTCACCGACCTCTCCTTCAGCGCCGACCCCGGCGAGATCACGGACATTCGGGGCGGCAGCCTGCCGGGGGCGGGAGAGGGGGCCCGGGGCTCGGCCACGACGGAGAACATGCGGATCAGCCGGTTCTTCAGCTTCGGCGGGTCCCTCACCGTCATGTCCGGCGGCGGGGACGGCGGCGACGGGGGCGGCGAGATCTTCACGGGCGGCGTGGACCGCTTCGTCTTCTACCGGGCCGAGGAGGGGGGCACCGAGACGACCCACATCATCATCCGGAGGGCCCACCTCAGCATTCAGGACGGAGAGGTTCTCACCGCCGAAGCCGACTTCATCTACGACGAGCTGGTGGGCGGGGGCTTCCACATGGCCCTGGGCGCCACCGCCGAGGTGGTGGGCCGGACCGTCAACCTGGTGGGCTTCATGGAGAAGACGGGGGGCGGTCGGGTCAGCGCCGGGATGTTCGTGGCGGCGGAGATCCAGATCACCGTGGGCTACGTGACGATCGAGCGCCTCGGGGGCGGCTTCTTCTGGCGACCTCGGCGGGAGCACGTGGACCTGGTTTACAGCGCCCTGGACGTCACCGCCGGCGGCGAGACGATCCGGCCCACCAGGGAGCCGGATCCCGGCCGCTTCGCCGTCTTCCTCTACGGGGAGCTCTCCCTCTTCACCGACGAGCTGGTGCGGGGGTCGGTCCTCCTGACGATCACCGCCCGCTACTTCTCCTTCGACGCCGAGATCGTCCTCCTGGATCAGGATCCCATCGGCGGGAGCGCCCACCTCACGGTGGGCTTCGCTGACCGGTACGTGGAGGGCAACGTCCGGATCCGGATCAACCTGGTGGACCTGGTGGAGGTGGACGGAGGCCTCGAGTTCTACGCCTACGGGCGGAGCACCTGGGGCGTCCTGGGAGAAGCCCACATCACCCTGGTGAGCTTCATCAACATCGACACCCAGGTCTTCTTCGGCGATCCGGGCTTCGTGGCCGACTTCGAGGCTTCCGCGGGGTTCGACGTCTGGGTGATCTCCGTCAAGACCGGCATCAAGACGACCCTCTGGTTCGCGGCGGACGACCCGAAGCAGTGGGGCGCCTACGTCGAGTTCTACGTCCACGCCAAGATCCTCAAGGGGATCGTGGCCGCGAAGGGGACCCTCCGGGGCGCCCTCGTCCTCGGGTCGCCCTCCACCCTCTACGCCGGCGCCTCGCTGAGCATCTCGGTGATCGGGATCAGCTGGAGCGGAAGCGTCTGGATGACGATCTCCTCCGCCGGCCTCGACGCGGGCCTGGGAAGCGACCCCGCCCTGGAGGAGATCCTCGCCCGGGCGGACGAGATCCGGGAGGAGATCACCTCGGCTCGGGATCGGATGGAGGAGGCGATCGCAGAGGCGAAGTTCGAGGCGGATCTGGTGGGGCTGACCCGGGAGGAGCTTGAGGCGGCCTACGCCCGGATCACGGAGGACCCGACCGTCTCCGAGTGGCTCCTCAACGTCCGGGCCACCCAGGAGCACCGCTTCGAGGAGCAGGGAGGCGAGCGGGCCTATATGCGCTGGTTCATCGCCACCCTCCTCCAGCGGGGCGCCCCCGACGACCGGGCGGAGCCCCTGGACGCGGCCCGGGAGCTGGAGGATCTCTCGGCCCGGATGGAGGAGCTGAGGCCTCGCGTCCAGGAGCGGCTCGGCCAGATCGAGATCACCCTGGCCGAGCTCCGGGGCGAGGACGTGCCCGATCTGGCCGAGAACCCCGCGGCCCTGGAGATCCCGGGGGAGCGCAGGACCACGACCCGGGAGGTGGACGGGAAGACCGAGAAGGTGCTGGAGACCCCGGTGGAGGCCGGGGTGGACGCCGCGGCGGCCCGGGATCAGCGCGACGCCATGGGGGAGTACGGGGAGCGGGTGGCGTCCCTGGAGGAGCAGTTCCGCGCGCAGATCGACGCCCTGGAGGAGGGGCTGGGCACCGTCCGGGCGGCGACCACCGGGGAGGAGGGCTCCCTCCTGGAGTACGGGCGGATCCACTCCAGGCTCACCGCCTCCACCCAGGCGGGCTATGCCACCCAGGTCGCCTACTACCACCGGCGCCAGCTCTGGATCAAGGAGCACAGGGTCGAGCTCGCCCATCGCCGCGGCACGATCAACGCGATCGCTTCGGGGAAGGCGGGGGCCCTGGCGGATCGTTCCCCGGCGACGCTCCGGAACCTGATCTCCGGGCGTCTGCGGGCCTTCGACGCCCTTCTCGGATACGAGGCGGAGGAGAGCAAGGCGGCGGAGTTCCAGGCGGCCGAGCGCGAGCGGCGGGGCACCGACCGTCACCGGGACTACCTGGTCGAGATGGCCGACTCCAGCGCCATGCTCCTCTGGTACCACCTGGGCCGGGTGGGGCTCGAGGTGACCGACGACACCCTGGCGGTCCAGCGCACCCGGCTCGTCGAGGAAGGGGACTCCGTCGGTGAGGAGATCCGGGGTCAGCAGGCCGGGTTCTCCTCCCGTCTGGACCGGATCTACGCCGACCAGGCCGAGCTCACCGGGAGCCTCTACGACCTGATCGACCGCTACCTCTTCTGGCGGGCGGAGCGGGTGACGGATACCACCGTGGTGATCCCCCCGGATCCGGACCTCGAGGATCTCCAGGCCCGGAAGCGGGAGCTGGCCCGGTCGTTCACCGTCCCCCGGGTGAACAGCATCACCGCCGGCATCCGGAACCGGGGATACTGGACCGAGCGCCGGTTCAGCTGGTCCGGCTGGCACCCGGGCGGGTCCCGGTCGACCGGAGGCGGGTCCGGTGGTCCGGAGGGCCCGGGAGGGATCCGTGGGATCGGAGTGGAGGCGGCCCTGGAGGGCCTCGTCGGGGGCGGCTACGAATTCAGCTTCATCGACCGGCCGGGAACGGCCGGAGCGCTGGCTCGCACGCCGGAGCTGGAGGATGTCCAGTTCCTCTCCAACGGCGGCGTGGGCTCCCTGACCCTCTACAGCTTCCTGGAGGGACCGCCGGCCAGGGTGGTGTCACCGGCGCCCGGTCGGCCGATCGGCGACACCCGGCTCTCGGCGGAGGCGATCGTCCGGCCCCGGGTCTTCTTCGGACGGGTCCGGGCCGGCGCCGGCTACACGGCCTTCAAGTCCCTGGCCTACGAGGTCCGGTATCGCGGGGGCGCCTCCTTTACCGGCGGAACCGAGATCACCGACGAGACCCGGCCGAACCCGCCGGTGGTGACCCTCCCAGAGCTCCCGACCCGAACGACCTGGGAGCGGGGCTCCAGAGAGCTGGAGGCCTGGGTCCCCGAGTTCGCCTCCATCCGGGTGGCCTGGAGGGCCACGGACCCCGAGTCGGGGATCCGGCGCTACGTCTACGGGGTCGGCCTCAGCCCCGACACCGCCGACGTGTTCGAGTGGGTGGACGTGGGTGGCCGGCGGAGCGCCGCCGTCAACCTTCGGGCGTACGACATCCCGCCGGACACCACGGTCTACGTTCACGCCGCGGCCCAGAACGGGGCCGGCATGTGGACCTACCACTTCGGGCCCGGGGGCGGACGGGAGTTCGGCACCTCGCCCGTGATCCGGGCCGACACGACCGCCCCCACGGACGTTCGTGTCTCGGTGCACGCCCTCGCGCCGGACTTCGACTGGGCGGAGGAGGCCCGGCTGCGGGACGCGTACGTCCCCTCGGGTGCGACCGAGGCGTGTCCGGTGCCCGAGCCGGAGCTGCCGGGCGGTTCGCCCTTGACCAGCGGATGGACGACGAGCCTCGGGGGGGCGTTCGGTGGCGGGCTCACCGGCGGTGGCGCCGGGTGGACCGGCAGCCTCGAGGCTGGGGGCTCCGGCGGCGGGACGGATTCCGGAGCGGAGGGCCCGGTGGTCGTGCTGGCACCCGCCGTGGAGGTGGCGGACCCGGGAGAGCCGGCGAGGCTGGCGATCAGCGGGCAGGCCACCGATCCCGAGTCCCGGGTGGAGACCTTCTACTACAAAGTGGCCGCCGAGCCGCAGACCGTCTTCGGCCTGGAGGGCTGGGCCGAGGTGGAGGCGGGAGGGGCGGGGTGGAGGACCGGCGATCCCACGGCGAGCCTCGGGCCCCACACGATCGAAGGCGCTCCTCTGGACTATTCCGGCGAATTCTACGTCTCGGTCGTGGCCGTGAACTTCGCCGGCGTGGTGAGCGAGTTCGCCACCGCGGGACCCGTCACCCCCCGGGACCTCTCCCCGCCCGGGGCGCCCACGTTCTGCGCGGGCCAGTCCGGGTCCGGTCGTCGCCTGAAGATCCACCTGCGGGAGCAGGCCCGGGAGTGGGAGAGCGGCATCGCCGGGTATCAGTACCGGGTGCGGGAGGGCGACCGTGTCGTCCGGGGCTGGCCCGGGGACGGGGACCTGGACTGGGAGGGGATCGTCCCCGTGGGCGAGGAGCGGATCACCGCTCCTCTGGAGCTCGAGAGCGGCCGCCGCTACCACGTGGACCTCCGGGCGATCAACCANNGACGTCCGGGCGATCAACCACCACGGTCAGGCCGGGTTCAAGGGGGCTTCGGGCCCGGTCCTGGTGGATCGCTCCGTCCCGCCCCGGCCAACGGTGTCCGCCTACAACTGGACCTTCTTCGGCGCCCACGGCGTGACCCTGATGATCGACGCCCCGGACGACCCCGAATCCGGGCTCCAGGCCGTCCAGGTGGGGATCAGCACCGGGCGTCTGGGCGGGTACGTGGTACCCTGGCGCTCCCTGACCCGGAGTCGGCCCGGCCGCTTCAACACCTCCGTCGAGACGCCCGAGCTCGAGTCCGGGGAGACCTACTGGGTCCACATCCGGTCGGTGAACGGCGTCGGACGGCCGAGTCGAATCTACCGGACGACATTCACGGCGAGGTGAACGCCATGAACCTCTTCGGCCGCCGGGCCGCGATGGTCTCCGTGAGCCTCCTGCTGACGGCGGCGAGCCCTGGCCCGCTCCAGGCCCAAAGGCCGCCCGCCGAGTATCCCCTGCTGGCCGTGCCCAAGGCGGACACCGTGTTCCTGTACCTGACCGAACGGCCGCCCCTGTTCGGGGGCTTCGTCGTGGACCGGACGGGTCCGGAGGGCCAGGAGATCCGTCTCACGGAGGCGCCCGTCCGACGGATTCGGGATCCGTCGTCGGCCGCCGTGACGCTGGGCCGGGAGCTGGAGCGGGTCCGCACCGGCGTTCGGGCCACGAGCGACGCGGAGATCCTGCGAAGGCTCGACAGCGATCCCTTCCTGGGTGGGGTCTTCAGCCTCCTCCTCCGACCGGTGGCCCGGGTCATGGGTCGGCTGTACGTGGACACAACGGCGGTCCCGGGGCAGGCGTACACCTATCGGGCCACCCTGACCGACGCCGACGGTGTCGAGCTGGACTCCACCTTCGAGGCCTCCGTCGCCGTCCGGGACGTCTCCCCGGCCCCCCCCACGGCGGTGGACGCCGAGGCGAGCGACGCTCGGGCGCACCTGACTTGGGAGTACCCTCCCTACACGGGAGAGCAGGGCGACTACACGATCGGCTTCCACGTCGAGCGTTCCGGCGACCAGGGGCCGTTTCGGCGACTCACCGATCTCCCCATCGTCCGCGACGACCTGGGCCGCCTCGAGTACTACGACGACGACGCCCGGAACGGGACCACCTACCGGTACCGGGTCGTCGCCGTGGGCATCGCCGGGCGGGAGAGCGAGCCCGTCCTCTCCCCGCCGGTCACCCCGATCGACGAGACCGCGCCCACCCCGCCCACGGGGCTGGAGATCCAGGTGGGTGACGGGCAGGCGCTCCTGGTCTGGCAGCTCCCCCCGGAGCTGGACGTGGCGGGCTTTCACGTGGAGCGGGCCCCGGGGCTGAACGAGCCCTTCCAGCGGCTCAACCCCCAGCTCGTCCCCGCCCAGAGCCCGCGCTGGCTGGACACGACGGCCGTGGGAGCCACCCGCTACTTCTACCGGGTGCTCGCCGTGGATTCCGCCGGCAACGAGAGCCGTCCCAGCAGCGGGGCCATGGCCGTGGTCGACGACAGGACGGCGCCCGCGCCCCCGGACAGCGTACGGGTCGAGGTCGTGGATCGACGGCTGAGGATCCGCTGGACGCCGTCGCCCTCCCCGGACGTGAAGGGCTACCACGTCTGGCGGGGTCCGGCCCGGGATCGCCTGGTGCGGCTGAACGAGGAGACGATTCTCGGGACCGAGTACGTCGACTCCGGCTACGCCGACGCGGGCCTGGACCCGGGAGGCTCCTACCTGGTCCACGTGGTGGCGATGGATTTTGCCGAGAACACGTCGGAGCCCGCCGTCCTGCGGCCGGTCATTCCCGACGCAGAGGCCCCAGAGGCCCCTTCGGGGATGCGGGTCACGAATCAGCACGGTCGCTTCGCCCGAATCCTGTGGTCGGCCAGTCCCTCCCGGGACGTGGCGTTCTACGAGCTGACGCGCATCGAGGGGGACTCGAGCGTCGTCCTGGCACGATCGGCCGGCGGGGCGGACCGTGAGGTCCGGGACACCGCCGTCGTGGAGGGCCGGACCTACGTCTACGAGCTGGTGGCCGCGGACAGCGCCGACAACCGGTCGCCCCCAGTGGTCGACACCCTGCGCTTCCGGGACTTCACGCCGCCTCCGGCGCCTCGCTTCGCCCGGGCCTCTCCCGTGGACGAGGGAGGGATCGAGATTCTCTGGGAGCGGGTCGTGGACGACGAGCTCGTGGGCTACCACGTCTACCGTTCGGAGATGCCGACCGGGCGGTACGATCGCATCACCGATCAGCCGGTGACGGGTCTGCGCTTCGTCGATCCGGGAGGCCGGCCCGGGCACTTCTACGTGGTGAAGGCCGTGGATCGGTCCGGCAACGAGTCCCGGCCCAGCGATCCGGTCACGGGGGCCTCCCGGTGAGGGCGACCTCCATCCCGGGCCGCTCGCTCCCCGTCCTTCCGGTGGCCTCCCTGATCGGGGTTCTGTGCGCCGTGCTCGCCGCCGGTGCCTCTCCCCTGGAGGCACAGGGGCCGGCTCGGACCGGCGCCGATACCCTCCGCATCCTCCACCTGCAGGGCCGCGTGGTCGAGCAGCCTGCCGACACCCGGGCTTACCTGGCGCTGGCCGAGATCTACGCCGAGCGGGGGCGAGCCGACGCCGCGGAGGAGGTCCTCCGCTCCGGTCTCGACCGGGCGGCGGACCCGAGGAGCGTCCGGTGGACCCTGGTGCAGCTCCTGGGACGGCGGGAGCGCTGGGCGGCCGCGCTGGAGGCCCTGGGTCCCCTGGTGGAGGAGGGGGACTCCACCGCCCTGGAGCTCCGTTCCCGGCTCCTGGTCAACGCGGGCTACGACGCGTACGGGGCCGGGGAGGAGGAGCGGGCGCGCAATCACTGGGAGGAGGCGCTGTCCCTGGCCCCCGACGCCAGAACGGCCGCCCGGAACCTCGCCCAGCTCCTCCTCCAGGCCAGGGAGCCGGATTCGGCCCGGGCGGTGGCGTCGCGGGCCCTCCGTCACTATCCGGCGGACGACCGGCTCCTCTACCTCCGCGCCATGACCCTGGAGGGAGAGGAGGGTCTCGAGGAGGCGATCGAGGCCACGCGGAGGCTGTACGAGTCCAGCGCGGAGGACGAGGCCCTGGGTCTTCAGCTCGCCGGCCTGCTGGAGATGGCGGGAGAGCGGGGAGACGCGGGAGAGATCTACCGGGGCCTCCTGGAGGATGCCGATCCGTCGGAGGAGGTGTTCGTCGCCGTGGCCGACTTCTGGCTGGGCGGACAGCTTTACGAGCGCACTGCCGACGTCCTGACCCAGGCCCTGGACCGGTACCCCCGCTCGGGCCGGATCTGGGCGCTCCTGGGCGAGGCGGAGGCGGGTCGTGAGGCATGGGACGGGGCGGCGGCGGCCTACCTTCAGGCCGCGGTCCTCCTGGACGAGCCGGGCGAGGCCGAGCTGGCCCTGACCGACGTCTACCTGGCGGCCGGCGACACGGCTTCGGCCACCGCCGTGCTGAGGCGCATGGACCCCTCCGCCCGTGGGCGGGCGGTGCTTCTCCGGGCCGCCCGGAAGTCGGAGGAGCTGGCGCTCCCGGATCTGGCCCGAGCCGTCTATGACGCTCTTCTGGAGCGCAATCCGGAGGACCTCATGGCCCTGGAGGGGGCCGGCCGCGCCACGGAGGCCGCGGGTGACACCGCCGCCGCCCTCCACCTCTACCGCCGGGCCATGGCCCGGGATTCGGTCGGACCGGAACCGGCCCTCGGGCTCCTGCGACTGGGCGCCCCCGATCCGGACAGCGCCCGGATCCTCCTCGGAGCCGCCGCGTGGCGCGGGATCGAGCGACTCGGACGCTACGAGCTGGGCGTGGCCGCCTCCATCCGCGGTCCTGCGGACGCCCGCAGGCTGGCTCGGGCCCGGCCGGCGATCGAGCGGACCGCCGAGCTCCGGCGGACGGTCGAGACGGTTCTGGACACCCTCGTCTTCGAGACCGACTGGGGACCCTCGGAGCTGCACCGCCTCCGCCGAGCCTTTCCCGACACCCGGATCCTGGAGACCTACGCCACCCGTCTCGCGGCCCGGCAGGGGCGGGACAGCGTGGCCCTGGCCAGGAGCCGAGCCCTCCTCCGTCGTCATCCCGAGGCCGTCGATCTCCACCGCCTGCGGGCCCGCCTCCTCCAGCGGACCGAGGGCCCCGAGGCCGCCCTCTCCGCCTGGCGGCAGGCCCTGGATCTGGAGCCCGAGGACGGGACGATCTTCCGGGAGTCCCTGGAGGCCCATCGGGCCGCCGGTCGCCTGGAGGAGCTCCTGGTCCAGATCGAGCGTCTGCGGATCATCGACGACGAGTCCCGGGTCCTGGCCGAGTTCCACATCGAGCTTCTCCACCGGATGGGCCGCCTGGAGGAGGCCGCCGAGGTGGCCAGGGATCTCCGGGAACCCCAGGGAGAGGAGGACGCGTCGCAGCCCGGGGGAGGGGCTTCGTGAGGCGCCTCGCCGCGCTCACGATCTTCGCCGTCTTCCTGGGATGCCTGAGCCCCCCCGAGGCCACCGCCCAGGAGGAGGACGACGACGGCTTCGACGTCCCCGCCGGCTTCGCCGGAGAGCTCGAGCTCACCAACGAGTTCTACGAGAACACCGGCATCGACGCCCGGCGCCCCCCCGCCCTGACCCGGCTCAGGGTTCGTCCCACCCTCACCCTCTTCGGACGCTTCGACGTGGGACTCAACCTGCTGGTGTCGACCGAGGGGAGCGACTTCCGCCAGAACATGGACGAGGTCGGGATCAACCCCTCCTGGGGCTGGGGGGAGCTCCACGCCGGCGACTTCGCCAACCCCTATTCGGAATACACCATGGGCGAGGTCCGCATCCGGGGCGGTGGGCTGGATCTCACACCCGGGCCCCTTCGCTTCTCCATCCAGGGCGGACGGCTCCAGCGCTCGGTCGCGTCCGGGGCCGAGGGGAGCACGTTTCAGCGAAACGCGGTGGCCGGACGGCTGGGCTTCGGGAGCGAGGAGGGGACGTACCTGGATCTCCACGCCCTGAAGGCCGAGGACGACCTGGAGTCCGTGGAGCGCTCCCTCCTCATCCGAGACACGACGCTGGCGGACACGATCCCCGACGGTCTCCGGCCCCAGGTCGGGACGCGGCCCCAGGAAAACCTCGTGGCGGGGCTCGAAGGGCAGCTGGTCCTCTTCGACCGGACGCTGCGCCTCCGGGGTGAGGCGGCCGTGGCCCTCATCACCCGGGACAAGCTGAGCTCCGAGGCGGAGCTGGAGGGGACAGGGGTCGCGAGCCTCCTCGGGGGCGTCCACGACTTCCGTCTCTCCACGTCCGGAGACTTTGCCTACCAGGTCGAGGCCGACGTCCGGCGCCCCGGATGGGGCTTCCGGGGGGGCTACGAGTTCATCGGACCGGGCTACGTCTCCCTGGGGCTCCCCTACCTCATCAACGACCGGGAATCCTATCACGTGGGCGGCAACGTCCGGCTCTTCGAAAACACCCTGAGCTTGCAGGGCCGCTTTCGACACCAGAACAACAACCTCTTGGACCAGAAGGAGGTCACGACGGACCGGGACATCGTCGGCGGCTCGGCCTCCCTCCGGATCTCCCGGAGCGTCACCACGAATCTGAGCGTCAACGCCAGCCTCATCTCCAACGACGCCGCATCGGACACCTTCGCGGTGGACAACACCTCGATCTCCGTGTCCAGCAGCACGGCCGTCATGACGGAGCTCTTCGGGAAGACCTCGGCCGTCAGCGTCGCCTACACCGTCTCCCGGAGCTCCAGCGGCAACCCGATCCGTCCCACCCCCACGGTGAACGTCCACAACGCCACCGGGAGCCTCCAGCTCACCCTGAGCCCTCGCTTCACCGTCGGCCCCTCGGTCTCGGGCGTGGTGACGTCGATCGAGGGGCAGGACACGCGCAACAACGTCTTCGTGGGGGCGCGGGGTCGGGGGCGCTTCCTCGACGGGGATCTCACCACCAGCCTGAACGTCACGCGCACCCAGAGCAGCCGGCGGGACATGTTCCGGGTCCTGGGCCGGGCCAGCTACGAGCTTCCCCTGGGCGTGCGCCTCGGCCTCCAGCTCCGACACACCCGCTACTCGTCCTTCGGGACGATGCCTTCCTTCGAAGAGTCCTTCGTGACCACGAGCCTGCGAAGGAGCTTCTGATGTCCCGTGCGCGGCGCCTCGCCCTTCGCGTGTCGGCCCCAGGGGGAGGGCTCCTTCTCGCCGGGACGGCGCTCGTGGCCATTCCCACGGCGCTGCGGGGCCAGGCCGGCCCCACCATCGTGGACGTCTCTCCGGACGCGGGCACCGTCGTCACCGCCGATGCCGATCCCCTCGACCAGGAGAGCGACGTCGACTTCACCTACTGCATCGACTGGGACAACCCTCCCCAGCAGTTCTCCCAGAAGGGCGTCTTGGGCTTCCTGGACCCCGCCGATAACGACGCCGTGGTCCGGGTGGACTCCACCTTCGCACAGAACGCCGGGGCGAGCTGCCCCCAGGGCTGGGAGCTGGGCGATCTGGCGGGCTTTCCCAAAGGTCGCTGGACCCTCTGGTTCCTCCTGGAGGTGGTCGACGGACAGCAGCAGACCTTCACCGACTCCACCACCGAAGGTCCGGTGTGGCTCTTCCCCACCTCCCCCGCCCTGACGATCACCACCCCCCAGGACAGCGCCTCCGCCGCCGCGTCCACCGACCTCCCCTCCCTGACGGCGTCCACGGATCTGGGCTCCTCCCAGGCCGTTCGGCTCGTCCATCGATTCACGCCGGAGGGAGGAGGAGCGGAGAGCACCTTCCGGACCCTCTCCACCTTCACCGACGCCAACGGGCGGGCGTCCTTCTCGAATCTCTCCCTCGATCAGGGGGACGGGACCTACGTCCTGGTGGCCGAGACCGATTCGGTGCCCATACCCGACGGGCAGGGGTTCGACTCTCCGGGCCGGGACCAGATCGTCCGCTCCCTGAACCAGGATCCTCCGGGCCTCCGGGTCGTCGTCCCGGGGGAGGACTCGACCCAGTCCGAGCGATTCGAGGTGCGCGGCGTGGCCCAGCCGGACGCCCAGGTGCGCCTGGACGACTGCGACGGATGCGATGCCCTGAACGAGGTCGTGACCGCGGCCCAGGACAGCGCCTGGAGCTTCGGCGTCGTGACCTTCCCGAACCCGGGACCGCAGAGCCTCCGGGTGGTGGCCACCGACGCCCAGCAGCAGTCGAGCCAGGAGACGGTGAGCTTCGAGGTCGTGCCGAACCAGGCGCCCACGGTCACGATCGTGGAGCCCACCGCCGACACCGTCTCCGTGCCGGTGGGTGAAGGAGTCTCCTTCGCCGCCCAGGCCGCCGATCCCGACGGAGATCAGCCCTTGAGCGTGGTCTGGGACTTCTCCCGTGCAGGGGGCGCGCTCCTCCCCGGGGAGACCCCCCCGGACAGCCTGGTGGGGACCGAGGTCGGTCCGGTTTCTTTCGCCCCGGCGGACACCTTCTTCGTCACCGCCGTCGCCCGGGACCCCCAGGGTGCGGAGTCTTCCCCGGACCGCCGTGTGGTCGTGGTCCGGGGCCGGGGTCCCAACGTGGACCGGACCACCCCCGGGAGCGAAGATCGGGTGGACGGCCACGACGTGGTCTTCGCCATCCGGGCCATCCTCGACGGAAACCTCGAGGGTGACGTGAACGGGGACGGTGCGGTGGACCAGGGAGACCTGGACGGCGTCCGGAACGCCTTCGGGATGGTGATCCCGGGTCCGAAAGGAGGCGGCCCGTGATCCGCTCGGCTCTCCGGCGTCTCCGGGTCCTGGCGCTCCTGCCTCTCCTCGCGCCTCTTCCGGGGTGCGGCGAGTTCGAGCCCTTCGAGCCCGTCCGGCTGGACGGGCCTCTTCGCTTCTTCGGCACCGGCGGCGGGGGCGTGTCGGTCTTCCTGACCGAGGTGGCCTCGTCCGACTCCACCGTCCGGATCGAGCTCCGGGCCCGGAACGTCCAGCGCTTTACGGCCGTGGCCTTCGAGCTCACCGTCGACGAGGAGGTCGTCCGGATCGCCGAGGCCGAGGCCGGGAGCTTCTTCCAGCCCGGCACCCCCGTGGTCTTCGAGCTCACCCCGGCCCAGACGACGGAGCCGGGCCGGCGCTGGATCGGTGTGGTGAGCCTTTCCCGCTACACGACCGACGTCTCGGGGGGAGGCGTCCTCGCCTCCCTGGTCCTGCGACGGACCACGGACCGGCCCTTCGACGCGCGCGTGACCTTCGACCCCGAGAGGACCCGCCTGTACGGACCGCAGGGTGAAGTCCTCGACGATGCCGCGGCGGTCGGGGGGCGCCTGGTCTTCGACCCGCGGAGCGAGGGCCCAGCGGCGCCCTGAGGCTGGCGGGAAGGGCGCGGCGGGTACGTCGGCGGGCACTCCCGCTGTCGCCTCTCCCCGCCTCAGGTCGCGGTCGTGATGAGCCGGTCGAAGAGCCGGTCGCCCAGCCATTTCCTGGCGGCCATGAGCGTCCGGGCGAACCTGCCGGTGGCGTAGCGGGTCCTGGGTCGCCGGGCCTTCAGGGCCCGGGAGACCGCGTCGGCGACGACCGAGGGCGGCGACGCGCTTCCGTCCTCGTAGGAGCTGCGGGTGGCCTCGGCGATGCCCCGGGCCATCTCGGCGTAGGCGGAGCCGCCGGACCGCTCCAGGAGGGGCTCGACCATCACGTCGCCGAACCCGGTCTCGATGATGCCGGGCTCGACGACGACCACGTCGAT
>JABAHQ010006559.1_pt1 | contig 13190 bp, 10 predicted proteins | sample 7062091 | NCBI WGS metagenome assembly JABAHQ01 (sample SAMN14534359, study PRJNA622989) | marine sediment metagenome | biome: marine biome [ENVO:00000428]; feature: marine pelagic biome [ENVO:01000023]; material: deep marine sediment [ENVO:00002113] | place: India: Gulf of Kutch | collected...
CTTACAAGCAATGTCAAACAAGAAGATCAGCCTAGGGTTTTTACCTCAGAGACGGGTACCGACGAGCTCGATCCGTCCTTCCCGGCAGCGGACCTCCATCGTCACCTCGTTGGCTTGGTCCACGAACAGGTAACGGCGATCCTCCTCGGAGCCGAAGGCTTCCTCCAGGCTGAGCTTACGGGGGCTTCGATGGGTCAGCTCCCGGGTTTCGCTTGCATCCGGGCACCGACCTCGCATCATATACATTTCGCTTATCATCACCCGCACCCGCCCCAGCGCGGACACGGCCTGCGCCTTTTTGGCGGCGGACAGGCCTTTTATCGTCAAATTCAGCTGATCCAGCATCCGCTGGACGCGGCTGTTGCGCTTCGGATCGGGCCGGTTCTGCGCTATGGCCTCGCGCAACCGGAACTCGGCCAGCCGGGCCATGCGCTCCTTTTCCTGAAGCGGAACGTTGACATCGGCTAGCCGCAACCGAAGCTGCTGCGCTTCCGCCACCAGCAGGCCGAATTCAAGCTCGTCCCGAGCCAGGGCCATCCACTTCTGCTGGCTGTCGGTGGCCATCTCGGTCACGGCCACGAAGGTCTTGCGCGCCCGCTCGAGCTCCCCGTTCCGCTCCAGCTCCTTCGCCTCGGAAAACCGTCGCGCGATGGTCCTGTCCGCCAGCGTTGGCTCGCCGCTTTCGGCGACCGGTGGGGCCTCGGTCCGTGCCGCAAGCCGGTCCGTGATCTCCGTGCCGGCCTGTTTACCGACGTAGCGGAAGGCACCGAAGAAGCCCTGATGGCCGACACCCTTGACCGCCATGGACGACGTGGCCACCAGGGTGGGCTGTCCGGGCGAGTCCAGCCGGAGGCCGAGCTGCACTATCCGCTCGGGACCGACAAGGGTGATCCGAGCCCGGAGCCGGGCGGATTTTCGGGCTCCGTCGCTGCCGCCGAGGGTAAACTGGTTGGTGGCCGTGATGGTATCGAGGGCGGAGTCCATAACCGTGGTGCGAATCTGCTCCTCCGGCAGGGGATACCATTCGTCGGTGACGATCTCGGATTCCACTTGCAGCGGCGTGGCCGCGTATGCGGGCAGGAAAGCGAATGCTATACCCGCCGCAGCGACCCATTTGATTCCCCGACCTTGCATGGCTCCCTTCCTGTTCGCCTGTCGTTGGCGGAGGGAAATTGCACCCGGGCCAGGCCGAAAAGTCCAGGGACCGACCTTCAATTCACCGGGACATGAGCTGGGAGGCTTTCGGATTATCCGCTCTCCTGGATCCTTGGCCGGCAGCCATCAAGCCCTTGAGCCGGTCGGGCAGGGCGGCGCGGTCTTCGGTGGGTTCAGGCACCGCCCGCCGTCCAGGGGCCGGGCTCTCCGCGGCTGGTGTCTCGGTGCCTTTGGGTCGGCCCCTTGGGGTGAGCTGCCCGGATCGCAGCCGTCTGCTGGCACTTGACCCCTTTCCCCGGTGCCCCCAAATCTTATAAAGAGGGAATCCGGTACCAAGGTTCCAATGGAAATCCAAAGGAGGCAGACCATGACGGACGAAGAGAAGCGGGGCGAAGGCGGGGGCCGAGAGGTCCAGCGTGCGGAGCCCTCCCGCGCCATGACCCCTTTCGAGGAGATGGAGCGGATGTTCGAGGATTTCTTTCCCCGGGGCTGGCTCCGGCCCGGGCGCGGCATGCATCGCTGGGGGGAGATGGCGCCGTTCGAAGGGCGCTGGCCCCGCGTGGACGTGGAGGACCGGGAGAACGACGTCCTGGTCCGTGCCGAGCTTCCCGGCGTGAAGAAGGACGACCTGGACGTCTCCCTGTCGGAGAGCGCGGTAACCATCAAGGCCACCAGCCGCAGGGAGAAGGAAGAGGGCGAGAAGGAAGGCGAGTACTACCGCCACGAGATCTCCAGTGGCGCCTTTTCCCGGACCATCCCCCTGCCGGGGGAGGTGGACGCGGAAAATGTGCAGGCCAAGCTCGAGGACGGAGTGCTGCAATTGACCCTGCCCAAGCGGGAGCAGGCCAAGCGCAAGCGCATCCAGGTGGAGTGACCGGATAGGGCGGGCACCGGCTGGGGGCGGGGGAAGGCGTGGCCGTCAGGGGAGCCCCCTATGTCCCCGGCCGGGCCCGGGGTCCCCTGCACCGGGGTCCCGCCCCTGATCCCGGGGGCCGGATTCTCGTGCTCACCCCGAATGAGCTGGCCTCACTATCCTCCGTCGCCCTCCCCGCCGGAATTGCGGTGGTGGACGGCCCTCCTCTCTCCCATCCCATGCTCCGCCTGTTCGGCCTGGGTAGGCCAGTGGTGATCCTATCCGCCGGCCAAGCCGCGGGGCTGCCCTATGACCGGAAGGTTACCCTGGACGGCGGGACCGGTCGCCTGGGGGAGGAGGTCGCGGAAAAGCCGTTTGGCGCGGGCGGGGAGCCGGCGCCCCGGCCCGGCCAGCCGGTGGCAATGACAGACGGGACCCTGGTTGCCTTGCGCGCTAGTGTCGGGGACGCCGAGGGTGCTCTGCAGGCCCGGAAGAAGGGGGCGGAGGCCATCGGCCTGGTACGCTCCGAGTACCTGTACCCCGACGATGGGCGGGTGCCGGACCTTTCCTACTACCGCCACGCCCTGGGCGCCGTTGCTGCGGCGGCGGCCCCTCTGACGGTCACCGTGCGCCTGCCGGATCTCTCCGCCGACAAGCCGGTCCCCTGGCTCGGGGAGGTGTCCGGTTTCGCCGGGCCCCTGGGTCTCCACGGCTCGCGCCTGTTCCGGGTGGAGCCGGTGGCCTCCGCTGTCCGGGCAGAGGCACGGGCCGTGGGGGGGCTCGGCGAGAGCCGGGCGGCAGGCCTACTCGTGCCCTTCCTGGCAGAGGTGGGCGAGCTTGTTCGCTGGCGGGACGAGCTGCGGCCCCTGATTCCGGAGAACATGGGCGTTGGCGCCATGCTGGAGACTCCCGCCGCCGCCCGGGAGATTGCGGCCTTCCTCGCCGAGGCCGATTTCGTCGCCATCGGCTGCAACGATCTGATGCAGACGCTGTTCGCCGCCGACCGGGACATCCCGGAGGTAGCCCCCTACCTCAACCCCTACTCCCCGGTCATGCTCCGCTTCCTGGCCGCGATGGCCGAGGCCGCCAGCCGGGATCTGGACCGGGTCACGGTCTGCGGCCTGCTGCCCCAGCTCCCGGGCCTGCTACCGATCTTTCTGGGCCTCGGTTTCCGGTCGTTCTCGGTAGAGCCGCTGCTCATCCCCCACCTCGCCCGGGTGGTCACCGACACCGACCCGGAGGCCGCTGCCCGGTTGGCCGGGAAGGCGTGTGCCGCCAACCGGGCGGGGGAAGTCCGGGAAGAGCTGGGACTGCTGGCGGAATCCCCCTGGGCTCCCGAGGGCGGGAATAATCCAGGCCCCGCCCCGGGATGAAGGCCCTCCAAAAGGAGGCCGATGCGGCCCGGCGCGTTGGCGAATTCTCCCGGTTGGGCGAAAATGGTCAGTGCCCGCAGACTTGCCTTTCCCCAACAAGCCCGACGGAGACCCATGCACGATACCCTGAAACGCTTCCTGATCGACAGCACCGATGTGCGCGGCGAGCACGTGGACCTCGCTGCCACCTGGAAGGCCGCCCTGGCCAACGCCGATTACCCCCCTCCCGTGCGGGAGGTCCTCGGCAAGCTCATGGCCGCCTCCCTTCTCTTGACCGGCACCCTCAAGTTCCAGGGGTCCCTAAAGCTGGAGGCCCGGGGTGACGGTCCCCTTACCTTGGTGGTGGTCCAGGCAACCAGCGCGAAGACGGTGCGGGGCTTGGCCCACTGGAAGGGTCCGGTTCCCGTGGCCGATGATCTCGAGGGCCTGCTGGGCCGCAAGGGCTATTTCGTGCTGACTCTGGAGCCGGCTGACGAGGGCCAGCGCTATCAGGGGATCGTGGGCCTGGAGGGTGGCGATGTGGCCGGAGTCCTCGAGAAATATTTCGCCCAGTCCGAGCAGCTGCCCACACGGCTGTGGCTGGCCGCCGACCAGCAGCAGGCCGGTGGCATGCTGCTGCAGCGGCTTCCGGACCGCGAGGGCGAGGATCCCGACGCCTGGAGCCGGGCGGTCCATCTGGCGGAGACGGTAACCGGCAACGAGCTGCTGGGCCTGCAAGCCCACGAGCTCCTGTACCGGCTGTTCCACGAGGAGGAGGTGCGGGTATTCGAGCCAGAGCTGGTGAACTTCCGGTGCACCTGCTCCGGCAAGAAGGTCGGGGACATGCTGCGCGGGCTCGGCCAGGCGGAGGTTCGGGACATCCTCGATCAGGAGGGTGAGATCCGGGTGCACTGCGAGTTCTGTGGCAAGGCCTACGTATATGACGCGGTGGACGCAGAGCAGCTGTTCGCCGCCATCCCTCCCGCCGACGGCTCGGACTCCCGACACTGAAAGGGAGGCCCGGTCCGGGCCAGGGGCTGCCCTCATTCGGCCGGATTGGCTGGGCCAGCCCCCAGCGCCGCCATGGCCGCCGGCACCGCGCTACCGTACTGGATGTCGGCGCCCATGTCGGTGAGCACCGCATCCAGCGCCCCCAGGCAGGTGAGCACGTTGGCCGGGTGGGCCGAGTGGCCCATGAGGCCGATGCGCCAGATCCGCCCCGCCATGGGGCCAAGGCCGGCGCCGATCTCCAGGCTGTACTGCTCCAGCAGGCGGACTCGTACCGTGGCTTCGTCGACGCCATACGGGACGGTCACCGAGTTGAGCTGAGGAAGGCGGTAGGCCTCGTCCACGAAGAAGTCCAGGCCCATTGCCCCGATGCCCGCTTTTAGCGCCTCGTGCATCCGCCGGTGGCGGTCCCAGGCGGCCTCCAGGCCCTCCTCGTGGAGGATCACCAGCGCCTCGTGCAGGGCGTAGAGCGGGTTGATGGGAGCGGTATGGTGGTAGGCGCGCTTGCCGCCACCGTTGCCGCCCCAGTAGCCCATGACCAGGTTCAGGTCCAGGAAGCGGCTCCGGGACCGCAAGCTGGACCGTCTTGAAGGCGATGCTCCGGAGGTCATTGCCACCGCCAACACCGGTTGCCTGCACCACCTCGCCAGCGCCAGCTCGGTGCCCGTGTGTCACTGGATCGAGCTGTTCGATCCCTCTGTGGTCAAGCCTGGGGATTAAAAGAAAAAGAGTAGCGGCAGCCCCCATTTTTTGCCAGGATTGGGCCACCCAGGAAGGGTCCGGATACCCGCACCAAAAAGGGGGAGCGGATGCTGATCCTGCCCTTGGCCCGCAAGCCGGACTGGCGGCGGCCACCCTTTATAACCCTGCTGCTTGTTCTGGCCAGCGTGGCGGCCTATTTCCTTTTGCAGCAGGAGGACAATCGCCACTTTCGGGAGGCGATGGGGTTCTATTTGGACTCCTCGCTTCCGGAGATCGAGCTCCCTCGCTACCTCGATTATCTGGAGCAGCACCACCGCTTCGGCCAAGCCCGGGCTCTCCGCCAGGCCCTGGAGGAGGGCGACAGGGCAGAGGCAAGAGTGCTTTCGGCCATGCAGGGGGACGGCCGCTTCATGCAGCGGCTGGAGGGCGGCGAGGTGGTTCCCTCCGAGCATCCGGATTATGCCGAATGGCGCCAGGCGCGGAGGGAGTTCGAGCAGCGTCTGGAGCGGGTGACCATCCAGCGCCTGGGCTTCATTCCAGCCAGCCCCGAACCTGCCGATGCCCTTGCCCATATGTTCCTTCACGGCGGCTTGCGCCACCTTGTCGGCAACATGGTGTTCCTGGTGCTGGTGGGCTACGTGGTGGAGGCGGTGGTCGGTCCCCTCCTGTACCTCGGGGTCTATCTGCTAGGGGGGCTCATCGCGGCCGGGGTCTTCACCGCGGTTTACAGCAATAGCGCCGTGCCGCTGGTTGGGGCTTCCGGGGCCATATCGGGGCTAATGGGGACCTACGTGGCGCTGTTCGGCCTGCGCCGTATCCCCTTCTTCTATTGGGTGCTTTTCTACTTCGGGTTCGCACGGGCGCCGGCGATTCTGCTGCTGCCGGTCTGGCTTGGGCTTGAGGCCTATCAGCTACTGTACGCCGGGGTCTCCGATGTGGCCTATGTGGCCCACATGGGTGGCTTGGCAGGAGGGGCGCTGCTGGGGCTGGGGCTGCGCCTGACCGGGCAGGTGGACCTGGAATTCCTCGACCGGGACGAGCGGGAGGAGCAGGACACCGCCGACATGGAGAAGGGACTGGAGCACCTGGCCAATCTGGAGCTCGATGCCGCGCGCGAGCGCTTCCAGGCCTTGCTTCAGCGCCATCCCGGCCACCGGGAGGCCCTGGCCAAGCTCTATACCATTGCCCGCTACCAGCCCAGTAGCAAGGAATTCCACGGCATGGCCCGGCGCATCTTTAGCCTGCCCGAGAACGATCCGGCCACACTGCGCTTCAAGCGGGATGTCTTCCGCGACTACATAACCACCGCCAAGCCCCATACCCGCTTCGACCCGGAGCAGTTCATGGAGCTGGCCGGCCGCTTCGCCACCGGCGGCCATCCCGAGGACGCCGCCACCATGGTCTTCTCCCTGCTGAAGCAGGGGAAGGACCATCCCCGTCTGCCGCAGACCCTGATCCTGTTGGCCCGCGGTATGGCCCGCAAGGGGGACCGGGAGCGCGCCAAGCGGTACATGCAGACCCTGGTGGAGCGCTTCCCGGATTCGGACGAGGCTTGGGACGCCCGCGAGCTCCTGGTGAATCCTGACGCCATCACCTAGCTGACCGGGGAAGCGGCCGTGCTCAGGAGGCCGGGGTGAACCCCGGGCGCAGCCGGGGGGCCTCCCCGGCCAGCGGGTGGTCGGGATAGTGACGCAGCAGGGAATCGAGAAGCTGGCAGGCTTCGCCGTGCCTGTGGAAGTCCTCGCCCACGATGCGTGCCGAGAACAGCAGGACCATGGGTGCGTTCGGATGCTGGGGGTGGCGCTTTGCGAAGCCGTTCATGATGCGCAGGGCTAGCTTCGGACGGTTCTCGCGCCGAGCGATGCGCGCCAGCCGGAAGACCTGGTCGGGCTTGGCAGGCCGGAACCCGGGGTCCCGGTTTAGGGCGTCGTGGATGACCTCCATCGCCCTCGCCTCCTCGCCGGCCGTGAGCAGGACGGTAAGGAAGCCCTTGCAGGCCGCCAGGATCGGCTGGTCCCGGTCCAGATGGTGTAGCAGGCGGTAGTAGCGCTCCCACCAATGGAGACTGGTGGGCTGCTTCTTGACCTCGCGGCGGAGTACCTCCGCCGCCTCCTCCAGCCGATCGGCCTTGATCAGGGTACTCACCCGCTCATCCGCGGTGGGCTCGGGCTCCTCTTTGGGGGGCCGTGACGGCGCCGCGGGACGCGGCCGCTTCCTGGCGTAGCCCAGCTCCTCGCTGTAGCGGGCGGCCAAGCAGGCGGCCAGGCGGAAGGTAAGCAGGGTGGTGTAGGCCGCCAGGAGAAAGCTGCCTCCCACCCGGACTTCCGGAGCCAAGCGGCCGCCCATCCCGTAAAGGGTGCCGGCAATGATTGCTGCCAGGACCAGGGGCAGGCCGGCGGCGACGGCGTATGGCCGGTCCGCGATGCGCAGGGTCTCGATCAGGCCCTTTGGGCTCAGGGCCTCCAGAAGGCCGCGGACCAGGGCGTGCTCGCGGCCGATGCTGACGATCACCGCCGGCAGGATCCCGGCCAGAAGCAGGGAGCCGGCCAGAGCTCCCGGAAGCCCGCCGAAGGTCCAGAGGACTAGAGACAAGGCCCCCCATGCCATGAGGGCCATAAGGAAGACTACCGACCGCACGACGGTGTCGCCGTCGGGGAGCAGAACGAGCCGCTCGGAATCGGGCAGACCCTCCCGGGCGGTGTGCTCCAGGGCGCGGAACCCCGTGTGGAAAACGACGGTCGCCAGGGCCAGGGCCAGGATCAATGCCAGGACCGGGATGACGGTGCCCAGGGCGAGAACGGATGTGGCCAGCAGCACGGCCAGCGGCCGCGGCCGCAAGGGCCAGGCGAGGTTGCGGAGCCCGCGCCGGAGCTCGGCCTTGAGCGTCCCCGGAGCGGGCTCGGCAGGTACGTAGGCTTCCATTTGGGATCCCCCCTTTCCGGAGCCCGGATCAGGAAACGTACGGAATGGCGGGGCCGAGAGCAATCAGGCCCCGGAGGAAGGTCGGCAGCAAGCGCGTCTGGTGGCGCTCTCCTGGCATGAGGGACAAGGTCAGGCCGTCCCGATCACCCCAAGGAGGCGCCTGGCCTCGGTCGCCGCCGGGTGATCAGGGAACCGTTTCAGCAGTGCCTCCAGGATGGGGCGGGCCTTGCCGTCCTGCTGCAGGTCCTCGGAAAGGATGCGGGCAAACAGGACTGACACCGCGGGCAGATCGGGATGCTCGGGGTGTTGGCGCCCGAAGCCGTTCATTAGCTGGAGAGCCAGCTTGGGGCGGTTCACCTCCCGCGCGGCCTTGGCCAGCAGGTGCACCTGCTCGGGCTTGGCGGGACGGAAGTCGGGGTCCCGCCCCAGGGCCTGGGCCGCCACCTCCAGTGCAGGGCCTACCCGCCCCGCCAGCAGCAGAGCGGAGATGTAATCCTTGCTCTCCTCCACGAGCCGCCCATCATCGCCCCGGGCTTGAAGGACCCGGTAATAGCGCTTCCAGACCTCCAGGTCGGTGGGATCGGCATCGAGGCGCTTGCAGAGCAGCTCCTCGGCCCGGACCAGCTGCCCCTCCTTGAGCAGGACCTCCACCTGTCCAAGTACCGACTGGCCCGATCCTTGGGCCGCTTCCGGCCGCCTTCCGCCGGAGCGGTCGTCCCGCACGTCCACCTCGAAGCCGAGCTCCTCGTGATATTGATAGATCACATAGCCCAGCAGGTGGAAGGTGACCAGGTGCATGTACATCCAGCCAAAGGCGATGGCCCCGGCGGCACCCCAGGTAGGCACCAGCACCGCCAGGATCCCGGTCAGCTCTCTGCCGCCGATGAACAGCAGCTGCATGAACAGGAACAGCAGCAGGTAGGCCGGACCGATGCGAAGCGCCAGGGCGGTCAGGGAGAGGGGGCTGACCGCCTTGAACAGGATGCGGAACAGACCCTGCTCCAGGCCGACAATGAGGATGCTCGCCGGCAGCATCAGGCTGAAGAAGAGGGTGGCGAGCAGGAATCCGGGCAGGCCCAGGTAGTGGCCGGCCATCCTGGCCAGATACCCCACCAGGATGTAGACCAGGAACAGCGCCACTACCCGCGGGGTGACATCCTCCTTGCTCCGCATGTTGATTTCGGGCGGATGCATGTGTCCCCTCGCAGTGTGGGCCAGAACCCGGAAGCCGTACTGCAGGATGGCCAGGGCGATCAGCAGCACCACGAATATCCCCACAAGGGGAATGGGTACTGCCAGGCCCACCAGGGACAGGCCCAAGAGGTAGATCAGGGCGGTGGGCTGGAGCGGGTAGGCGAAGATGCGCGGCAGCCGCCACCAGAATGGGACGATGACGTTGCCCAGGCCCAGCGATTCAACCGGCTGATCGCATAAGGGACAGTCGGGGTGCTCCTGGAAGGGGCCGGAGGGCTTGCGGACGCAGCCCGGGCAAAGGCTCGTCTCGCAACGAGGGCAGTGCCAGCGCGCCGCCGTTCTGGGGTGGTAGTTGCAGGAAATGCGGGCCATGGCCATTTCCCCCCTGGATCCAACCTAGAACATACGGGCGGCGCCCCGGGCCCGCAAGTGGCGTCCCCGGGATAACCCTCCGTCCGGATGTCGCTCACATGGCCCTGGAGCGCGGGGCGATGAGGCGGTGCGCAGCGACTCCTGCCGGGTGCTGAGGGAAGCGCCGGGCCAGCGACCGCAAGAGAGACTGAGCCTGATCCTTCCGGTCAAGGTCGGCCCACAGGATCTTGGCGGACAGCAGTATAACCCCCGGGAAGCCGGGGTGATTCGGGTAATGATGGGCGAAACGATCCATAAGGCGAAGCGCCAGCCGGGGCCGCCCGCAGCGGCGAGCCGCCCGGGCCAGGGGAAGGATCTGGTCCGGGTTGGCCGGGCGGAACTCGGGATCGAGGTCGAGGCCGTTATGGGCCACCTCCACCGCCCGCCGGGGGTTGCCGGCTCGCAGAAGGACCGTCAGGAAGGCCCTGCTGGCGGCGATCAGGGGCTCCCTTTCTCCGCTTAGCTGGAGGATGCGGTAGTACTGCTCCCAGCGGTTCGGATCGGTGGGCCGGGTCACCACCTCCTGCCGGAGGAGCTCGGCGGCCTCGCCGAGCCGCTTCTCCCGGAGCAAAGTCCGGATCCGCTCCTGGGTCGTTGGCGCCGAATCAGATCGGGCCCGGCGGCGTACCTTGGGCTGGGGGGAAAGGGCGGAGCCCAGCACCTCCTGGTGGCGGCCCGCCAGGCTTCCCGTCATCCGGAATATGACCAGGCAGGTGTAGGCGACCAGGAATAGGCTGGCGGGCAGGAAAAATTCCGCCGGCAGCTGGCCCTGCAGCCTGTCCAGGAGCAGAGTGGTACCTCCGCCCAACAGGAGCACGGTAATGCCGACAAGGGGGTACCCTCCTCTGCCGGCCCGCGCCGCTCGCCGGAGGGTGCCGGGAAGGAGCCCCGAGGCCAGGCCTCGGGCCAGGGTCCGGTAACGGCGCCCCACTGCCAGAAGGGTGGCGGGCAGAAGCAGGGCCACCAGAAAGGATCCCGAAAAAGCACCCTCAGGGCCCCCGAAGGCCCCTGCCGCCAGGACCAGGGCGGAATAAGCCAGAAGGGGCGGGAGAAGGGCTATCACGCGGAGGAAGCTCCTTCCCTGGGGCTCCAGCCGGAGGGGCTCGGAGGGTCGGGGGGACCGGCTTGCATGCTCCAGGACGCGGAACCCCGTATGCAGGATCAGGGCGGCCAGGAGCAGAGCTGCCACCAGCCCCGGAGGNNGAAGAGGGCCACGGCGAACAGGACGCCCAGGAGATGGGGTCGCAGCGGGTAGAGCAGGAAGCCCGGGAGTCGTCGCAGGAGCCAGGCCGGGTCCGAATCCACGAAGAGACGCCTGGCCCGGGACGCGGGATGGCTGGGACCGCCCCGGGGACGCCCGTCGCTGCGGGGAGGTTTTTCGCTCAATGGCTGCGCGGGGCGTCGCCCCTGAATGGAATGGCCCGAGCCCGGGGTGGATCGGGTGGACATCGCCGGGTCCCCCTTCGCTCCCGAGCCATCAACCCTACGCCCCGTCCCCGGCCGGAGCAAGAGCTCGGCCGGACTCTGGTGGGAGCCCGGTGGACGGGAAGCGGGGCTCCGGACCTGAAGCGGCGGGATTCGGCTCCTGGGGCCGGATCGGGGGTGGCGAGAAAAAAGGCCGGCCCCGTGAGGCCGGCCGATCCGAGAGGCGTGTCCGAAGCCTCAGTCGGCGCCGGTCCAGCTCCCTTCCTTGAAGTCCCCGTTCTGGCTGGCCGCATTGGCTGCGGTCTTCCATTCTTCCTGCTCTTCCCGGTATTGCTTCAGTCCCTGCCGGGCCTGGAACTTGGCTTCCTCGGCCGCGTCGACCGCCGCCTTGTAGTCCCCCTGCTCCAGGCTCTTTTCGGCGTTGCCGAGAATCTTCAGGGTGCTCTTCCACAGGCCCACGTCATCGGTCGTTTGGCGAACCTCTGTCACCAGCGAACGGGCCTCTTGGATCTTTTTCTTCGCGACGTCCGTCTGTCCGGCCATGGCAGTGGCGCTCACCAGTGCCACGGCAGCCATCCCCGCAAGAAGGGAGACAAGGCGCTTTCCTGCAATCATGGGCGTTCTCCTGTGTGGGCTTGGATAACAGAACAACCCGGATCCCCGCTTCCGAGCCAACCGGAGGCCATGCGGTTGGGGGAAAGCGGTCCCGCCGCCCCGAGGACGGCCCCTTTGGACAGCAAACGGTACGTTCTTTGGTTGTAATGGTCAAATTTTTAAAGGAGCTCCAAAACTTAAATTAATATTCGAATTTAAGTAGTTTCTTAAGATTACCAAGACAGGCACACCTGCTTGGCCTATCCCGGGGAATGGGGCTTATGCCAGCGCCAGGAGGCTCTTAGCGAGGGTGTCCGCAGGTTTCCCACAGAAACTGTGGAGAACTATGTGGATAGGAAGAGGATAGGCGCCAGAGGACACCCGAGGCCGAGGAAGAGAGGGACTGGCCCATTATGTAGTCCAAAAAAAAAATTGTTGAAAAAATAACTTGTGCTGGATGTTTAAGGACCTGCCCGGTCTCGCCCGGCAGGTGGCTTTGTCCGTGGAGAGGGGCCTTTCACGGTCTTCGCCGAGCGGGCTAGAGCAGGCTTTTCCGGTGGGGGCCCGCGATGGGCTGGGAAAGCCCGGACCGCAGGACCGCAGCAGGTAGGTAAGGGGTATGGTGCTGCACCGTCCAGTTCCCCCAGCGGTCCAGGGCGATCAGGCCGGCCTCGGTGCCCAGCCGGGCCGCCATCTCGGCTAAGGCGTTCCGGGCCGCGGGTTCCGGTGTAAATCACAAAAGAGGTTGGAACCATACCAAAGAAGATGGTACCGACCTTGGGTGAAGCTTCACGCGGGGTCCTCAGGTGGGCTGGCCTTTTCCGAACACCGGGGGATTTAGCCGCTCCCGTAGGGATGAGCGCCCTTCCTGTTTCCCACACCTCCCCATTGAAACCCTTTGGAAATGACAAGCCCAAAAAACCCTCTCCTCCTTTCACAAAGAGGAGAGGGGGCCCCGCTATTAGGCCTTGTTAGCTGGGAATCAGCGAATCCCGCAAATAAACCTATGAAAAAGCCAAGTTTGGCGAGTACCTCTTGTTAACCACCGCGAACCGGAAAAAGGCCAAAAAGCCGAAAAATAGAATTCCGGTAGAAAGGGCCACTTGGTAATCCACAGGCACCAGTAGGAGAGAGCTTGAAATATCCAGGGCGATAAGCCCCAGGAGAAAGCTTACCAGGGTGGTGCGGGAAATCTTCGCGCACAGGAAAGCCCCGAAGGGGGCCCCGAAAACCACGATAGGCACCGACGCCTTCCAATAGCTGACCACCTCCGGAGGTATTACCGGGGCCTGCCATAGGAGGTAGACCGAGGCACCTACCGAGTTCACCGCCATAAGGATCACCGAGGTCGGGGTGGCCACCTTCTCCGATACCTTGAACAGGGTAACTAGCAAGGAGAAGACCACGATATCGATCCCGTTCCCCACCAAGCTTGATAGGCACCCTCCCAGGATGCCGGCCAACAAGAGGTAATGCTGTTCCCTCTGCCCCAAATGGGGAATCTTCGTATTCCTCCCCTCGTTACCGATATTCAGCCATACCAAGGTGATCCCAAGGCTGGCGATCAGGGCGGT
>JABAHQ010007728.1_pt2 | contig 13190 bp, 18 predicted proteins | sample 7062091 | NCBI WGS metagenome assembly JABAHQ01 (sample SAMN14534359, study PRJNA622989) | marine sediment metagenome | biome: marine biome [ENVO:00000428]; feature: marine pelagic biome [ENVO:01000023]; material: deep marine sediment [ENVO:00002113] | place: India: Gulf of Kutch | collected...
CGCGACGACCTCTACTACCGCCTCAACGTCCTGACCCTCCGCGTGCCGCCGTTGCGCGAGCGCGCCAGCGACATCCCCGCCGTGGTCGAGCACCTGCTGGACGACATCGCCAACCGCTCCGGCCAACCGCCCATGGAGCTGAGCCCCGAAGCGCTGGCGCTGCTCTGCGCGCAACCCTGGCGCGGCAACGTGCGCGAGCTGGGCAACCTGCTGGAGCGCGCGCAGCTGTCCGCCGATGGCCCGCAGCTGCAGGCTGCGCACCTGCTGCCGCTGCTGGGCGAACAGGCGCGCTCGGCCGACGCGCCGGCCTATGCGTCAAGCGCGCCAAGCGCTGCCCTGCCGACCGAGGCGGCGCCGAGCGAAGAACTGCCGCTGCAACCGCTGGCGCAGACCCTCGCCCAGGCCGAGCGGCGCGCCCTGCAGAGTGCACTGACCGCCTGCAAGGGCAACCGTCGGCGCGCCGCCATGGAGCTCGGCATCTCCCGNNGCAAGCTGCAGCAGCATGGCCTGAGCCAGCGCTGAGCGGCCTAACGCGCGGGTTGGCGCCAACCGCGACGCGGCAATGTCACAGCGGCTGATCTACATTGGAGTCAGGGCCGCCGACTCCCGGCGCCGCAACTGGGATGCGCGAAGATGACAGACGATGCAGGCAAACTCGTTCTCAGGCTCTCGGTCGGCGTACTGATGCTGCTGCATGGCATCCACAAACTGCTGCATGGCGTCGACGGTATCGGCGGCATGCTGGCCGGCATGGGGCTGCCGGCCTTTCTCGCCTATGGCGTGTTCCTGGGCGAAGTGGTCGGCCCGCTGCTGGTGATCGTCGGCCTGTACACCCGCCTCGGCGCCCTGCTGATGCTGGGCAATATGGTCGTCGCCCTCGCCCTGGCGCACCGGGCCGAGCTATTCGACATCGGGCCGATGGGCGGCTGGGCCATCGAACTGCAGGGCCTGTTCCTGTTCGGCTCGCTGGCCATCCTGCTGCTCGGCGCCGGGCGCTACAGCGTCGGCGGGCTGAACAGCCGCTACAACTAGCCACCTGAGTGTCCGGCGCGGCGGACAGTCGTCCAGCGCGCCGGACATCCTGCCTCGCCCGCCTGAGCCCCAGGCACCCCGCGCAACCTTCCCCGTTATCGACCCGATCCCTGCGCCAGAGCCTTCGCCGCAAGCGCGGCGACCGGCCATCGCCTGCTCTTCCTTCCTTCCGTCCGCTGGCATGTCATTGGCTTGAGCGCTTATGCGCCTACCCGGCGCACGGCCCGAAAACAAGAAGAAGGAAAGCCTCAATGATGCATCCATCCTGCAATTCGCTTGCGCGCTGTTCCCTGCCTCTGGCCTCCCTCGCCCTGGCGCTGCTGGCCAGTCAGTCCGCCCAGGCGGCGACCTGCACCGAGCTGCTCGGCCGCGAGATTCCGGCCCAGGCCATCGGCCTGCCTACCAGCGGCGCCCACGTCACGGCGGCGACCCCGGTGGCCGCCGGCGGCAGCGCCCCGCAGACGTTCGGCGCCTATTGCGATGTCAGCGCCGAGATTCGCCCGGTCGATCCCGCCGCACCGGCAATCCGCATGCGCCTGGTGCTGCCCGAACAATGGAACCGCAAGGCGATGATGTTCGGCGGCGGCGGTTACAACGGCACGGTGCCGAACGTCGCCGGCAACGTCCCTGCCGGCCCGCTGGATCAACCCACGCCGCTCGGCCGTGGCTACGCGGTGTTCGGCAGCGACTCCGGGCACGTCGCCGACCCGGCGAGCCCCGGCTCCTTTGCCTTGAACGACGAAGCCCTGGCCAACTACGCCCACGATGCGCTGAAGAAAACCCGCGATGCCGCCGTCTACCTGATCGAACAACGCTACGGCGCCACGCCCGAGCGCAGCTATTTCGCCGGTGGCTCCACCGGTGGCCGCGAGGCGCTGGCCGTGGTGCAGCAATGACCGACTGACTTCAACGGCGCCATCGTCCTCTACCCCGCCTACAACGCCCTGGCGCTGGACCTGCAGTTCGGCCGCATCACCCGCGCCCTCGCCCAGCCCGGCGCCTTTCCCAGCCTGGAAAAACGCGCCGCACTGCTGGAAGCCGCGATGCAGGCCTGTGACGGGCTGGACGGCGTGCGCGACGGCGTGATCAGCCATCAGGCCGCGTGCAATGCCAAGTTCGACCCGGCCCGCGCCAAGCTCAACGGCAAACCGCTGCGTTGCCCGGGCGGTGCCGACACCTCGCAGCGTTGCCTGTCGGATGCGCAGATCCAGGCGCTGCGGGTGTTCAACAGCCCGATCCGCTTCAACTTCCCGCTGGCCAGCGGCGAGACCCACTACCCTGGCTTCAACACCTGGGGCACCGACCTCGGCCGGCCGGGTGAAGGCGTGCAGCTGGTGGTCAACCGCCTCGGCCTCAATACCCTGCAGCCGAGCTACCCGATGCCCGCGCACGGCACCGGTTTCGCCGAGGGCGCGCCCTACCATTCCGGCTTCTGGGATGAATGGGTGCGCTTCTTCGTGACGCGCAATCCCACCTTCAACTCGCTGACCCTCGACCCGCAGAACCCCGGCCCGTGGCAGGCGCGCATCAGCGAGCTGTCGCTGCGCCAGGACGTCAACCGGACCGACCTGTCCGCATTCGCCCGCAACGGCGGCAAGATCCTCATGGCCCACGGTACCTCCGACCAACTGGTGAGCACCCGCGCCACCGCCGAGTACTACGAGCGTGTGCGCCGCGACATGGGCCCCGGAAAGACGCAGCGCTTCCTGCGCTACTACGAGATCCCCGGCTACGGCCACGCCGCCAGCACCGTGTTCAACGCCGCCTGGGATTCGCTGAGCGCACTGGAAGACTGGGTCGAACAGGGCCGGGCGCCGCGGCGGCAGGTCGTTGCCGACAGCGTCGGCGTGCCCGGCCGCACCCGCCCGCTGTGCGAATACCCCGGCTGGCCGAAGTACGTCGGCAAGGGCGACGTCAATGCCGCCACGAGCTTCGTCTGCGTGCAGAGTCGCAAGGGCACCCGCTAGCATCTGAACCGGCGCCGGTTCTCCGGCCGGCGCCCTCCTCCAACCGTCCGCCGCGCTGGACACCGCCTCGCCAAAGCCGGCCGCGCGCCATACATGTCCAGCCAGCCGGACGCTTCCCATGCCACTCCCGCGCCAAGGCAATGCGACGCGCAAGCGCTCTGGCACGCGCCATCCAGCCGAACAGCCCGGCTACTTCCGCCACTGGCACGCCTTTCGCTCTATGCCCTGTAGCCGCCCGAGAGCGGCCCAAAACAACAACAAGAGGAAATACCATGCGACTGCACCACAAATCCCTCTGCCACATTCTCTGCGGCGGCGCCGTAGTGATCGCCACCCACCCCGCCAGCGCCGCCTTCGTCGAAGACAGCAAGGCCAGCATCGACCTGCGCAACTTCTACATGAACCGTGATTTCCGTTCCGGCACCGGCCAGTCCAAGGCCGAGGAATGGGCCCAGGGCTTCATGCTGAAAATGGAATCCGGCTACACCGAAGGCCCGATCGGCTTCGGCGTGGACGCCATCGGCCTGCTCGGCGTGAAGCTCGACTCCAGCCCCGACCGCGTCGGCACCGGCATCCTGCAGAGCGACCGCGACGCCCCCAACCGAGCCCAGGACGACTACGGCTCCGCCGGCGTGACGGCCAAGGCCAAACTGTCCGCCACCACCCTGCACGTCGGCACCCTGCAACCCATCCTGCCGGTGGTGATGCGCAACGACAGCCGCCTGCTGCCGCAGACCTATCGCGGCGCCTGGCTGCAGAGCAAGGAGATCGACGGCCTGACCCTGGACCTCGGCAAGCTCGACCGCGTCAACCAGCGCAACTCCTCGGATAACGAGGAAATGACCGCCTTCAACGGCGGCCGCCGCAACATCCAGTTCGGCAGCCAGACCAGCAGCGACGAATTCCTCTTCGCCGGCGCACGCTACGCCTGGTCGCCCGAGCTCAGCACCAGCTACTTCTACGGCGGGCTGGACGGCATCTACAAAGAGCACAACTTCGGCCTGGTCCACGTGCTGCCGCTCGGCGACAAGCAGAGCTTCAAGACCGACCTGCGCTACGTACACCAGACCGACGACGGCGGCAGCAACGTCGACGCCGATGCCTTCGGCGCCATGTTCACCTACAAGCTCGGCGGCCACGCCTTCGGCGCCGGCTACCAGCAGCTCAACGGCGACACCGGCTTCGCCTACATCGCCGGCAGCGACAACTCGCTGGTCAACCTGGTGCAGATCAACGACTTCGGCAACGAGGACGAGCGTTCCTGGCAGGTCCGCTACGACTACGACTTCGCCGCCATGGGCATCCCCGGCCTGAGCCTGATGACCCGCTACCTCTCCGGCGACAACGTCGACCGCGGCCCCGGCGCCAGCGAAGGCAAGACCTGGGAACGCAATACCGACCTCGCCTACGTGTTCCAAAGCGGCCCGCTGAAGAACCTCGGCCTGCGCCTGCGCAACGCCACCACCCGCAGCAACTTCGGCAGCGACCTGGACGAGAACCGCTTTATCGTCAGCTACAGCCTGCCACTCTGGTAAGCACCACGCCGCAGCACCTCTCCTCGTTGGACTTCGCCGGGCCCCGCGCCCGGCTTTTTTCCGGGCATGAAAAAGGCGACCCTTGGGCCGCCTGTTTTCACGCTTCAGCCTCGCCTGCCGGCTCAGCTGTGCTTCGTATTACGCCGCAGAATCTCGTTCACCCGCTCGGCGGTATACATCCGCTTCGCCTCGTCGCTCGGCTTGTGCCGCACATCGAGCATCACACCCGCACTGATCGCCAACACACAAACGACCACCGAGACCGCCGTCAGAAAGGTATTCATCGCACGCCCTTACTACACAAAAGAAAACCTGCAGGCGGGGTCGCCCCGCCAAATGGCGCGATTCTGCGCCGCCCGCACGGCATGGTCAACGGCCTGCCATGCACCGGAATCCCTACCGTTGCGGCCTGTGCGCCGGGCAAACGCTCGACCTCAAGGCACCGCTATCTGCAGCCCGCCCAAGGCGAACCGCGCAAACACCGCCCAACCCACGGCGCTGATCAGACCCAACGCCAGATAACCCACCACGATCCCCAATGCGATCTGCTTCCACAGCCCGGCATGGGGATCACGGTTGTAAACAACCGGCTCCACGGAATGAACATCCCGCTCGGCACGAATCTCATCGAAACGCTCACGCATGGTTTACCTCGGTAAACGGAACAGCAAATAGGTGGAACGACAAAGGGCGGCTAGCTTTGGCCAGGCGCCTTTGGATGTCTAGTGGGTGCCGCTAGACGGGTGAGCGGAGCATTATGAATCGCTTGCGTAGCCCCTCAGTAAGCCAGAAACCTCCTTATTTCGGGGCTTATGGATCAATCACGGGCCGGATAGACCAGTGTATTCCACATGAAACGCCAAATGTGGTCACGGTCTAGTGCATGCCCATCCCTCATAACAACATTTGCTTTCGCATGATATCCCTAAGCGTTTCCCTAAGATGGATTATCGAGGGGTTATCATTCTTTACCTTCCCTAGTTCCAATTTCGCCAAAAATCTAAGGGAAGCAGCATCATGAGACAAATGCGAAGAAATAAAATAATTCTTTAGAGCATCTTTCGCCTGTTGGTTTGTTTTAGCAATATCATTTGCCTCATCATCACCAATCAAACACCGCAGAAGAACCAGCTCGGGACATATAGAGTCTAAGAAATGGACCCTATCCCTAATCCAAGACAAATATTCTTTTTGTCGGCACGGATCATTTTCAATGTAGCTCGGTGTACATTCCAGATCTTGTTTAACAGCATCGTAAAGCTGTTTTAATGCGGGCGCCCCCAAGTCATCCAGCTCATCCAAGCTCACAGAAAGCTCTTGATCCCCGTCCACTACAAAGAAAATAGCTCTCTCTTCGTACATGCAGTTTGGAATCAAGCTTTTGAAAATGTCAGAAGCACCCGCTGGCGGAACATACAGCTTGATCGCCTCTCTCTCACCCGGGTCAAGATCAATCATTGCCACTTCAACTAAAGCGCATAACAAATCATCTTCTACCGCAACAACAACCTTATCTCTCTCTATATGCCCAAGCCTATTAAAAGCTACCTGCGGATGTGTAACCTCTACTGGCTGCATCCTGCCACTTATCGACTCCTCCATTGCCTTAATTGCTTTAGGCGGCATATTCTCGATAAGAGTCGGCGAATGAGTCGAGGCCACAACCTGTAGCTTTTTCTTTATTGTCTGATCAAGCAAGAATTTGAGCAGCCGCTTTTGCGCACCGGGATGAAGTGATGTCTCTGGCTCATCTAGCAATACCAAAGTTTTATCCTTACACCTCAGTATTTCTATTACAGCTCTAACTACAGCAAGCTCCCCACTCCCGGCAAACGCTTCTGAGTAAACAAGCTCTTTTCTCTTGAAAATAACACTGGGCGCCTCCATGTTTCCGTACAACCTATGCATAACATAGGTAGCTTCAACATACTCCCTGCCCAGTATGTAGCTCACCGCGTCCAACTCATCCCTGGTGAGTTTTCGATTTTCAAATACCGCCTCTTTACCGCCCGGCTTATAAGTTTGCCTACCAGAAGATATAACACGCTTTAACTTTTCCGCTGATCTTTTTATCGAATCTTGCCGCTCTTCGTTGGTCAAGCCTGTAGCGAAATAAAAAAACTTATCGAAGGCGCTAAACTCACACTTAAAGTTAAGGTAAATAACCTCCCTTTTTACGGGATTCCAGCGATCTTTCGAGCGAAAATCTTTTGTTTCTGGAGAAATTATTACCGGGAGGTCATCCATTCCTTCGCTTTTTAGGGCTCTCGCGGGCTCCCAATAGTCACTTCTTCTCCGCCCTCTCACTTTGCGTGTCTGGAGATCCCTACCCAATTGCTTACACCAGTGTGTATACCAGTATTGGTTAATACCAAACTCGCCACCTTCTTCAATCGGATCCACTGCGGTAGAGAACCAAAATCGGCTCGTGCTGTACCTAAAAGGCATTCCCCATAGCGCGTGCAAGATAGAGCTCTTTCCTGAGCCGTTCCCACCGACCAAGAAGGTGATCGGAAAGTCGAAGCTAATCCGAGTAGATGGAACGATATTTTTAAAGTTGGGAAAAGTCGCATCTTTAATATAACAATCAAAATGATTGTTTATACTCATACCTTCAAGCTTTCTTATGAGCGATTCCATTCTAATCTCGCTTTACAGGGTCGCGGCTATTGCCTCAGCATGAGCCTTGATAAATATGGGCGGAAGAGCATTACCGATCATTAAGGCTATTGATTCCTTCCCGTGGGATACTATGAACTTATAGTCCTCGGGAAAGCCTTGTAAAATTGCTGCCTCTCTCAGCGATATTGTTCTATCAGCTAAGGGGTGCAGGAACCGCCCTTTTGAGGGGTTATGGCAGCCACTGGTAATCGTGGGGGCCACATCATCCCAGCGCATACGGCCATACACATCCGAAAAACCATTGGTCTGTTTGTGGCACTCAAGCACGAGCCGCTCTGGCAGATCCGCCCTGCTTCCACCGTTTTTAGGAATATTCTTTATTATTTCCTTAACTTTCTCCGATCGCTTCTCGGGCAGATCGTGGAGTTGGTCACCCGACTTGCCTGGGGGTTGTAGGTGGGAAATCGCTTCTCTGACTGTGACTTTTCGTCCGATTACTGCGGGCAAGGCGGCTACACCATCCACAGAAGCAGTAAGGATCAGTCGTTTCCGCCTCTGGGGGACGCCATAGTCAGAAACATCGACCACTTGGTAAGTGACGAAGTATCCGTCTCGCTTCAACCTAGTTACGAACCGTTGAAAGCGATAGTGCGTAACTAGCCCGGGCACGTTTTCGAGCATAACTCGCTTGGGTTTTAATCCCAGCACAAATCTTTCGAACTCTTCGATTAGAGCGTTTCTTTCGTCGATTGCTGGCCGCGTCTTATTAAGCTTCCGAATCCTGCTAAACCCTTGACAGGGAGGGCACCCTGCTAAGAGATCCAGCTCACCCGGGGCAATCCTCAGGCGTTCAGCAAGTGCAGAGACATCTACCTTTCGAATGTCTTCTTCTAATAAATAGACGTTTGGATAGTTCGCCCGGTACGTTTCCGCTGCTTTTTTATCTATTTCGATGGCAGAAACAACGTTAAAACCCGCCTCGATGAGCCCTGCTGTGACCCCTCCACAACCGCAAAACAAGTCGATTGCTAAGGGTTTAGAGTCGTTCTTCTCGTTTGACTTGGCCATTTACTTCCTTCGGGCGTACCAGCGCCTAGCTACTTCCTGTGTGATCGCTATCCCGCGTTTTGATCGGTCAAGTTTCGGTTGGCTTCGTCGTACTCTGGGCTGGTCTGGCCAATCTCGGGCGCTACTTCCCCGCTGACCATCCACCAGCGATACGACGGATAGAGCGCTCCCAACGCCTCTATCTCGTCGGTGCTAATCCGAACGTCTTTGTTATAGAGCACGGTTCTCCACCGATTCGAGCCGATCGGCGTCTCTCGCACGAGGCGATCCATCCCGGCCATAGAGGCAACTGTTCTAACGCGCTCGTTTATCGTGCCCATTTCTTCTAAGTATCTTGTTCAAATAGTTTGAATTTCAGAACAGCAATTCATATGCTTTGTTCAAATATGTTGACTCAAGTATCTGGGTCGAATGCTTGGACGAGTATAGGGCAAAAGCTATGGAACAGTCTGGTGTAGTGGGGTTAACCATCGAAGGACAAGCCGAACGAATTGTAAGCTTCCGGGAAGCGCCGTTCTGCACTCAGCTCGTGCTGGCTGAAATGATGGGCGTCGAGCAGATCACCGAAGACGTGGTGCGCGGCTGGGTGGAAACCTACACCCTCCCGACCGTGAAGATTGGCCGCCGCCGCGTCATCAACCTGCACCGCATCCGCCGCGACATCGAGCGGGGCAAGACGGTTTTCTGCCAGGGGGATTACGCCGATGAATGAGGCCATCGACCATGAGCGCCTACAACCGGCTTCCCCATGCACCGGACTGCGACTGCTCTGTCTGCTGGTCCGGACGCGAAGTGGCGAACTCCGCTCCCTCCCCGTCCACACGCTGCGCCCAATGCCGCCCCGCCTCTGCGCGGCCGATTCGCACGCTGCAAATGGGCCGCGTCGGTGGTGCCTGGAAGCCTCTGGTCTCGGAGTGGACAGTGGAACCGGCCTTTATCTGCGAGAAGCACACGCCACCCGACCGCCCCGCGAAGTGGTGGAGCGTTGCTTACCAAAATTCAACATCGGCGCCGAGCGAGCAATTCCCGTTCTAGCCGAAACCGCGACCGAAGCCGAACAGGTCCAGGGCCGCGCTCCCGGCTCGTCGGATCACGCTTCACCGATCCGGCGAACGGAAGCACGGGCGGAGCGCACCCTTGACCCTGCACGAACAGAAATAGCCTCCGCTCGTGAGTGTGGGGCAGCTTCACCGCCCCGCGCTCCCGAGCCCTCGGCGGCAAGAGCGGGATGACAAGGGCAGAGCCCTTGGTGTTAACCAACTAGAGAACACGCACAACGCGAAGTTTTAACCAGTAGGCCAAGTAACAGATCACCTCGGCGAACTTGCGAGTTCACCGGCTCGGGATCGCTCGGCCTGCAGAAAGCAAAGCCGCGCAATAAAGCGCAACTAGAGAGAGGAAACACAAGATGGCACGTTCGACTATGGAAGTTGCATTTCTCGGCACTCAGAAACTCGCCTTCAGCCAAAACGGCAGCGAAGTAAAGATCGTCAAAGTCTTCTATGGCGATGAGCCGGACGGCCAGACCGAAAACGGCCTGTCCATCGTCAGCATGGATGTTCCCCTGGAAGTGGCTGACGAAGTGTTTGCCTCGGGCGCCAACTTCGAGCCGCTGGAAACCGTCCGCATCCACTTCGAGGTTGCCCGAGCCGGCAAACAGAAGGGCAACAATCTCTGCCTGCACCTGGAATCGGTGAAGCCCGCCACCCAGGCCGCCAAGCCCGCCCAGCAACCGACCCCAACCGCCAAGCCAGCCGGCACCCAGCCGGAACCGGCCAAGGCCAACTAACCGGGAGGGGCGGCCATGCTGATCGATGACCGGGTGTACTGCGATTGCTGCGGAAACGACATGGGCAAGCTCATGGCGCTGCCCGCGCCGCAAAGCGACCTGCTGCCGGACCTCAGCCTGCCGCCCCACTTCGCCGTCTGCCCTGACTGCGAACCCTCCGAAGCAACTGCCGACCTCGAGCAGGCCGGCGAATGACTTACGCGCTCACCTGCGACGGCACCGTCTCGGTCGATGCAGGCGGGGCGCCCCTGTGTTCCGGGGGCTGGGTCTTGGTCCAGCTTCCAGAACAGTTCGACCCGAGCCAGCTGGACCCCGCGGTACTGGCCCAGGTGTTCGGGATCGGATTCACGCTCGTAACCACTGTGCTGTTGATCGGCATCGGCTGTAAGGCCGTTCTCGACTTCCTCAAGCACGCCTGAAAACCCATTTGGAGTGACCACCATGCACAACATCAAACGCATCTCCCGCGATCTGGCCCTGGCCGTTCCCTTCGCCATCGCGGCTTCCGCCTCCCACGCTGCCGGCTGGGACTACAGCACCCTGACCGCCGATGTCGATTTCTCGACCATCGCAACCGGCGTCCTCGCCGTCGCAGCCCTGCTGGCAGCGGTATACGCCGGCATCAAGGGTGCCCGCGTCGTCCTCGGCTTCCTGCGTTCGTAACGCTCACCAGCAACCCGGGCCGGCCTAGTGCCGGCCTTTCTCTTAGCGAGGTAGCCATGCAAGCGCTCTGGGAGTTCGCCTTCTTCTGCATCGGATCGGCCTGCGCTTACGCGATCTTTTCGAGGTGGTAGGGATGAAAGCCGTTCGCCTGTTGTTGCTCTGCGCCGTGCTTCTCTTTTCGTTTGCGCAAGGCGCTCACGCCGACGTTTATCAGTGGTTTAGAAGTGGATATACGCAGACTTTTCCTACGCCCAAAGCTGTCTGTGATCATTACAAGTTCGCGCCGTCATCTTCGCGACCTAATGACACGAGCGTTGATTACAAGCTGAATTACTCTCCGGGCGCTACGCAGGCGACCTGTTTGGTTACGTCCATGCCGTCGGGCTACGGCATATTCAACTATGTCATCAAGCGCACTGGTGACTCGTGCCCCACCGGCCAGGTTTACGACGCCACGACCGGTGGCTGTGTGCCTGGGCCAGAAGAGCCAAATCGGTGCGAAGCCACCAATGGCCAGACCGTCAGCCACGAACACCTGATGAAGGCCGCTGTAGGCCAACCGACCATCGACCCTCCGGGGTCTGTCTGCGGTAACGGCTGCCAGTACGCCTTCACCTACACCGCCGCCTCCAACGTCTACGTCTACACCAGCGGCAACCCGCCTGGTGTGTTTGGCGTTTACGCCTATACCGGCAACGGCATCGAGTGCAACGAAAGCACCTTGCGGACCCCGGGCAACCCGTCCGAGGGCGACACCCAGGACCCGGACGACACACCTCCGCCCGAGGATGGCGACAAGTGCCCCGAGGGCTACACCTACAACGGCACCTTCTGTTCCCCGAACAACCCACCAGATCCCGACCCCACGGACCCGACCGACCCAACAGACCCAACCGATCCCACTGACCCCGACGATGGCTCGGGTGATGGTGGTTCGGGTGGCGGCAGTGGCGGTTCTGACGGCGGCTCCGATGGCGGGTCGGGCGATGGCGACGGCTCCGGCGATGGTTCGGGCGACGGTGACGGCGGCAGCTCGGGCGGTGGCGATGGTGGCACGGGCACCGGTGACGGCGAAGGCGAGGACGAAGAAGGCGAGGGCTCTGGCCCCGGCTTCTGCGACGGCGGTGACTGCTCGTTCGTCGCACCGAGCTACTTCGACGGCGCCGACAAAGTGCCGGGCTTCGACGAATCCCTGTCCCGCGTCTTCGACGGCATCCGCAATTCGCCCCTAGGCAGCGCGGTCGGTGCCATTTCCTTTCCGTCCGGCTCCGGTGCCTGCCCGTCTGGGACGGTGACCCTGTTCGGCAAGCCGATCACCTTCGATGGTCACTGCGCCCTCTGGGGCGAGATCTCCGGAATCTTCTCCGCGCTCATGCTGGCCGTCTGGTGCCTGCTGGGCGTTCGTATCGTCCTGTCCTCGTGAGGTGCCGCCATGCTTGAGAAGCTAGGTCGTTTCATCGATTGGGTATGGGCGTTCCCCGCCCAGATATTCAAATGGCTGCAGGATGCCTTCGACTCGGTCATCGACTTCATCGAAACCCTGCCGCAGTGGATCTTCTTCCAACTGTCCGAAGGCATCGTCTCGTTCTTCAACGCCATTCCAGTGCCGGACTTCTTCTACCAGGCCGGCAACGCGATGCAGTCGATTCCGCACGAGGTACTGTTCTTCGCGCATATGTTCCGGCTCGACTTCGGCGTCACCACGGTACTGCTGGCGTACCTGATCCGCTTCGTCATCCGCCGCCTGCCGATCATCGGGTGACCTATGGCCATCGACGCATACACCGGCATGCCCGGCCATGGCAAAACCTACGGGGTCGTTGAGCACGTCATCATCCCCAGCCTGAAACAGGGCCGGCATGTGGTGACCAATATCCCGCTCGAGGTCGATGCCTTGCTGGCCGAATTCGGAGGCACCATCGCCCAGCTACCGGCGGACTGGTTCGAGCGCCGCGATCTTTCCGAGCTGGCCCCCAACGGCTGCGTGCTGGTTCTCGACGAACTCTGGCGCCGCTGGCCGAAGGGGCAGAAGACCAACGCGGCAGCACTCGAAGACAAAGCCTTACTCGCCGAACACCGTCACCGGGTCGATGAAAAGGGCCAGTCCATGCGCGTGGTGCTGGTCACCCAGGATCTGGAGCAGATCGCCACCTGGGTAACCCTGCTTGTCGAAACCACCTACCGCATCGTCAAGAAGTCCAAGAAGTACTACCGGGTCGATATCTACCGTGGAGCCGCCAAGGGCCAGCGGCCACCGAAAACCGCTCTATTGCGGCAGACCGCCGGCACCTTCAAGCCGACCGTGTGGTGCTACTACAAGTCGGCCACGCAATCGGCCACGGGTGATGTAGGCGATGAATCGAAAGCCGATGGCCGCGCCTCGCTGTTGCGCTCCTGGGGCCTGTGGGGGCTGATCGGCATCGTCACCGTGTGCGGTGTCTTCGGCGTGATGGGCGTGCGTTCGTTCTTCAGCACGCCGGTAGTACCCAAACCACCCGAGCCGGCGCCAGTGGC
>JABAHQ010000862.1_pt1 | contig 13185 bp, 9 predicted proteins | sample 7062091 | NCBI WGS metagenome assembly JABAHQ01 (sample SAMN14534359, study PRJNA622989) | marine sediment metagenome | biome: marine biome [ENVO:00000428]; feature: marine pelagic biome [ENVO:01000023]; material: deep marine sediment [ENVO:00002113] | place: India: Gulf of Kutch | collected...
GGACTCGGCCCCGCCGCTGGTGAAGTAGAACGTGTTGATCCGCGCGTAGGCCAGCTCGGCCAGCCGTTCCGCGAGCCGGATTGCGTTCAGGTTGGAGGCGCCGGAATACCCGGAGGCATAGGCCAGGGTTTCCATCTGCTCGGCCCCGGCCTGGGCGAGCTCCTTGCGCCCGTGACCGACGTTGACGTTCCACAGGCCCGCAAGACCGTCGATGTAGGAGTTGCCTTCCATGTCCGTGATCACGCTGCCCTCGCCCTTGACCCAGATCTTGGGCTTCTCGTGGGAAGAGGGGTGGTGCAGCGGATGGATGAGATGCTTGCGGTCCGAAGCGACGGCCGATTGCAGGTCTTGGGTGCTCATGGAATCCTCGGCACGGATGATGGTACGGATGATGATCAGAGGGCTGCCCGACGCACGCGCGGTGCCACTGCCGGCGGCGACCCGGGCCGATTCCGGCACGGCGCGCTCACTGCACGGGCGTTGTCCAGCGCGCGGTAGCAGGCACCGGATAGCCGCGCGCGACGGAGGCCGGCGCATGGAGCGCCGGACAGCGCGCCGCGGGCCCCCCCTCCGCCGTGCGGCGTGCAGCCCGCAGGCCGCCGCTGCGCCCAGGTCAGGGTCAATTGCGCTCACCTTCCGACAAAACCATGGCATTTGCAATGCGCGCCGACGGCCCGCAAGCGGCAGGCTCCTCGCGCCGTCGCACCGCGTTGCCCAGCGTGGGGCGGCGCACTGAACGGATCCGGCTCCGCGGAGGTCGTATAGGGGGTCGTTTTGGCCGTGGCCGTGCCTGCACCCGGCGCCCCGGGGGTGCCTCGCCGGGGGGAATGCGCCCCTTGCCGTGGCCGCAGGCGGCGGAAACCGCTCAGCCCTTGGTACCCACCTCTTGCCCAGGACGTGATTGATGCCACACTTCGCTGCCTCCTTCCGCGGATCGCAACCGCCCCCTGCCGGCCGCGGCGCCGGGCTCCCGCCTCGCCGAGTGCGCCCGCCGCGCAGGCTCGGCGCCGCCCTGCTGGTGCTGCTGTTCGGGGTGGCCGCGGTGCTGGGCGCCTGTCGCCCGCGGGAGATCGTGCCCAATCAGCCCTCGTTGCTGGTGCAGCCGGATCGGGAGCTGGTGACCTATCGCCGCCTGACCCTGCCCAACGCGATGCGCGTGATGCTGGTCTCCAATCCGCGTGCGGAGCGCTCCGCAGCGTCCCTGGCGGTGCGGGTGGGCTCGCTGGACGACCCGCCGGAACGCCCGGGGCTGGCGCACTTCCTGGAGCACATGCTGTTCCTGGGCACGGAGAAGTACCCCGAGCCCAACGGCTATACCAGCTACCTCAGCAGCCACGCCGGGGGCAGCAACGCCTACACGGCGGACGACCACACCAACTACTTCTTCTCCGTCGCCCACGACGGCTTCCCCGAGGCGCTGGATCGTTTCGCGCAGTTCTTCGTCGCGCCCCTGTTCAACCAGGACTATACGGACCGCGAGATGAACGCGGTCGACGCCGAGCACGCGAAGAACGTGGAGAACGACTTTTGGCGCACGCGGCAGGTGCAGCGCCTCGTCTTCAACCCGGAGCACCCCATCAGCCGCTTTTCCACGGGCAACCTGGAAACCCTGCGCGGTACGAGCCGCGCCGAGTTGCTGCGCTTCTATCGCGGACACTACTCGGCAAACCTGATGACGTTGGCGGTGGTGGGCAATCAGTCCCTGGATGCCCTGGAGGCGCTGGTGCGCGAGCGCTTTGCGGCGGTGAAGAACCGTGGGCTGGAGGCCCCGACCTACCCCGCCGAGTACCTGGCGCCGCAACAGGGCCTGCGCGTATTGCGGGTCGAGCCGGTGACGGATCAACGGTTGCTGACGCTGCATTTCCCGTTGCCGTCCCTGCATGCCCACGACGCGGCGAAGCCCTTGCGGGTCATCGGCGCGATTCTTGGGCACGAGGGCGAGGGCAGCCTGCTCTCGCTGCTCAAGGCCGAGGGCCTGGCCACCTCCCTGTCGGCCGGGGGCGGGGAGCAGACCGAGGACTACGCCGCCTTCGAGATCACCGTGGGCCTCACCGATGCGGGGCTGGAGCGCTTCCATGATGTGGCGCGGCTGGCGCTGGGCGCCGTGCGGGGGCTGGAGCGCGCAGGGGTGCCGCGCCACCTGTACGAGGAGTACGGCCGCATGGCGGCGCTGGAGTACCGCTTCCGCGAGGTGCCCGCCGCCGGCTCGCACGCCCGCCACCTGAGCGCCCTGATGCAGCGCTATCCGCTGGAGGACCTGCCAGAGGCGCCGTTCCTGTTCCGCCGCTACGACCCGGCGCTGTACCGGCGGGTGCTGGGGCTGCTGACCGCGGACAATCTGCTGCTCACGCTGGTGGCCAAAGGGCAGGGCGCCGAGCGCATCGACCGCAGCGAGCGCTGGTATGGAGCGCGCTACGGCTACGAGGTGCTGCGTGGAGCGCCCTACGCGGCATTGGCGGGGGCGCAGCCGGACCCGCGCTGGCGAGTGCCGGCGGCCAATCCGTTCATCCCGGAGCGGGTGGCGTTGCGTGAGCCGGACGGGCCCCTCAAACTGGCCGGCATCTCCCTGCGCCGGTATGCGGAGGAAGGCCTGCCGCCGCGCCTGCTGGAGCGGCTGGAGCCCCTGCGGGGCGTGACCTTCACCGGTGCTGCGGCCTTTCTGCAGGAGTTGGAGGGACGGCTCACGCCGGACGAGCGCCGGGAGTGGCTGCCCCTGCTGCTGAAGGACGCGCAGCCGCTGCCCGTGCGGCTGCTGGATACGCGCCTGGCGCGGGTGTGGTACCTGCCCGATTGGCGCTTTCGCCAACCCAAGGCGGAGCTGGTGCTGAAGTTCTACGTGGAAGGCGCCTACGGCACGCCGCGTGGCGCCATGCTCGCGAGCCTGTACGAGGCGGTGCTGGAAGAGGGCCTGAACGAGTACGGCTACCCCATCAAGGAAGCGGGGCTCGGCTATGGCATCCGCGACGTGAAGGGCGGCATCGTGCTTAGCCTGAGCGGCTATTCCGCGCGGATGCTGGAGTTGCTCTCGTTCCTGGTGAGCCGGCTGGGCGAGGTGCACGTGGACCCCGCGACCTTCGCGGCGGTCAAGGAGCGCCTGGCGCGGGATCTGGAGAATCAGCGGCTGAGCCAGCCCTACCTGCAGTCCCGCTACTACGCGAGCATGCTGCTGCGGTCGCCCAATTTCACCCGGGAGGCGCGCCTGGCGGCGCTGGAGCCGCTGACGCTGGAGGATGTGCAGGCCTATGCGGGCAAGCTGCTGCGTCGCACCTATGTGGAGGGCGTGGTGGTGGGCAACATGGCGCCGGGCACCGCCCGCGCGGCACTGCACGACGTGTTGACGGGGCTGAAGGCGCAGGTGCTGCCCGCGCCGTTGCGGGTGGAGGAGAGCGTGCGCGCGTTGCCCGCCGGCGCGGATTGGACCTACGCCGAGAAGTTGCCCGTCGCCAACTCGCTCGCGTACTTCATCTATCAAGCCGGGGAGCAGACGCCCCGCCTGGAAGGCGCGCTGCGCATCATTGCCCGGCCCTTGCGGGAGGGTTTCTATCACGAGCTGCGCACGCAGCAGCAGCTCGGGTACATCGTGTGGGGCGGCATGGGCCGTATGCGCCGCACGCTGCAACTGAGCTTTCTCGTGCAATCCGGGCAGTATCCGGCAGACGTGCTCACCCGGCGCATTCAGGCCTACCTCCCGCAATTCGTGGAGCGCTTCCGGGCGCTCTCGGACGCCGAGTTCGAGCGCTACCGCGAGGCGGTGCGGCAGTCCCTGCTCAGTCGCCCCGACGACCTCTCCGGGGTAGCCCGCGGCCTGTACTGGGCCGCGTTCCGGAATGACGAGCGCTTCGACGCGATCAGCGAGGAGCTCGCCGCGGTCGAACGCCTGTCCCGGGCGGAGGTGGAAGCGGTGCTGACGCGGGTGCTGGCGGACCCGGAGCGGCGGCGTCTGCTGATTCGGCTCACCGGCCGCGAGCATCGGGCCGGGCCGGTGCCGGGGCGGGCGGTCTCCTTGCCGCCCGCGGTGCACGCCAAGGCGGGTTAGGCGCCCAACAGTGACCACGGTGGGGCTCCGCCCCGCGCCCCGCTGCGGCCGAGGGCCCCAGACCCCGATTGGCGCGAAACCCGCTCGCAGAGCGGGTTTCGCAACCCACATGGGTGCAGGGGGCTTGCTCCCTGCCGGAGAGCGCGAGAGGCAGAGCCTCTCGCAACCTGTAAAGACTCAACCCAAAAATGCTCTAGCCTGCCGGTCGCGGCTCCGCTTGCGGCTCGTCCCTCGGCGCAAAGACCTCGGTGCTGCGCGCCACCACCGGCCCCACGATCAGGCCGATGACGGCGAACATGACCGCGGGCGGAATCTCTTCGGCGGGTCGCTCCAGCACGGGCTGCAGGGCCACGCCGAGCGCCGAGAATGTCACCGCGGTCCCCGCCGCGACCACACCGTACTTGCCGGGCCAGCCCCACGGTCGCGGCGCGATGAAATGCTTGGCGAGGTGGAGCAGCCCGCCGGTTGCGGCACCGATCACGGTGCCGGCAACGATCTCGGTGGCGCCGGCGAGGGCGGCGGGCAGCGCCGTCCCCTCCACCGCCACGATGGCCACATGGAATGCCGCATGGCCGACCAGGCCCCCGGCGGCCCCGCAGAACACGGGGAAGAGAAACCGGTCGGGCGACGTTGACCGCCGCACCCCCAACGTGAGCAGCCAGCCGAAGAACCCCAACGCGAAGATGAACAACAGGATCGACAGGCCGGGGTGCAACTCCGAGTTCGTCATGTTGGTCATCACCACCCCCAGCACCATCCCGCCCAGGAGGGACGTCGCCAACGCATTGCCGCACAGGTCCGCCCGGGGCCGGTAGCCCGGACCGACGGGAATTCCCAGCTCCGTGAGCATGGTGTACACGGCCTTGCTGTTGTCTCGGTTCTTGTCGATGAACGCCGTGACGTATTCCTGCATCTTGGTGCGAAAGCTGTCCACCTCCTCCCGCACCTGCCGGTTGAGCTGCTTCTGCACGGCGTTGACGTCCTCGGCCTGCCCCAACTTGTCCGCAATGTCGGTTACGACGTGCACCCGGTTGTTGCTGTCCACGATGCCTTCCCAATGGTCGTCGAGCCGCTCCCAGTCGTTTTCGCACTTGGCCATGAATGCCCGGATGCGCTGAAACAGCTCGGTCGCATTGTCCAACTGCTCGCGCATCGTGGACTTGACCTGGTCCTCCTCGCGGGTGCGGATGCGCACGAACCAATGGGAGAACCGGAACACCCACTGATTGAAGTTCCGCGCCGGAAAGCCCTTGATCGGCATTTCCTGCAGACCGAACAGGCCGGCCGCGATGAATGCCGGCAGCAGAAAGCGCTCCATGTTGTCGACGGGAACGGCCTGATGCAGGAGGTGACGCCACTCTGCGTCCACAAAGACCGAATAGAGCGCGAAGAACACCAGCCCGTTGATGGACAGGAAGGCCGTGACCGCGCCGATCCATTCCCAGGAGCGCCCGCCGTAGGGAATGCGCCGGTGGATTTCCGTATAGGCGAGCGACAACAGGACGACAAAGCCGATCCAGAAGCTGACCGCGGTGTTCATCACCACCCCCTCCGCGCTGACGCGCCCATCGTGGTTGACCGCCGATTGTCCGGCACCGCACTGCCACCCGAATCTAGCAAATGCGACCGCGGAATGGGAGCGGCGATGGGTCGGGATCGCCGCCATTGGAGCGCATTTGCCGCTCGGCGAGTTCCACCGGGCCGGCTAGGGCTGCTTGCGGCCGTCCCAGATCCCGTTCATGGCGGCCACGTCGCCGCGGCAGATTTCCGCGATGCGCTCGGCGAAGACCACGGCCGAGTCGTCCTGCGGCGCGTAGCCGAAGACGCGGCGGGCGTTGGCGATGCTCCAGTAGTTGTGGCTGTTGCCGCTGATGCCGTAGACGACCTGGAAGGGCACGCCGTTGCCGTCGCGGATGTCGGCGGTCTCGATGCAGCGCACGAAGAGCTGCGCCTGATCGCGCGCGGAGAGGTACATGCCCAGGCCGCGCACCATCTTGCGGATCTCGCCGGGCGCGCAGGTGTCCAGGATGGTCTCGCGGGGGGCCCCGATGCGCACCTGCACCACCTCCAGCCGGGGAATCGCCCCGCCATGCACCTGCCCCGTGGCGAAGACGAACCCCAACTCCTCGTAGGCGATCTTGGCCCAGCCGTAGTAGTTGTCCGAGTGGGGGTAGGTGGCCTCGCTCACGGTGGGGTGGCCGTCCGCCCACATCAGGCGCTCGTACCAGTCCGTGGCGTGGTTGGAGCTGGCCACCACCACGCGCGGCACGCCCTCCTCCAGGCAGGTCTGGTAGACGTTGTAGGCCATGGCCACGTTGGCGTGCTCGTTGCGGAACAGCGCCTCCGTGTTGTCCTCCCAGGTCATCCCCGGCGCCCGCACGAAGGCAAGGTGCACGGCCGCATCCGCACTGCGGAAATGCGCGCGGTAGGCGTCACGGTCCGCCGTGGTCAGGTCGCAGACCTCCAGGCCGGGTACGCTGTTGCCATCCCGCGTGCGGTCGGTCACGTCCAGCAGCACCACGTCGTAGCGCTGTCGCAGCGGCTCCAGCATGCGCTGCCCGATGGCACCGGCAGCGCCGGTAATGACGATGCGTTTCCGAGACATACCGGCTCCTTGCTTGAAATGCGGGTCGCGCCTCCGGCATGGGGCGAGGCGTGGCATCGGCTCTACCACGCCGCAGACCGCCACGAAGATCAAGTGCCACTGCCCTCGTCGGCACCCCGGCCGGCGGTGGGCACAAGCGGTTGCATCGAGCGGTGGAAAACTGGCAAGCAATGTGGGCAGGCGGCTGTGCGGAGGGGTTTGCCCGCCGCACGGCCCACCAAGGACAGACCGGCATAGGGGGGACCTCGATGGCCAAGGACTATCAGCGCCTGCACGGGCGCATTCCGTTTTCCGCCCAAGTGCGCCTTCAGGGGTCGCCGCCCGTGGACGCCACCGGGATCGACCTCAGTGCAGGGGGGGCGGCCCTGCACACGCGCACCACCTTCCCACCGGGCAGCGTGGTGGAGGTGGATCTGTTCGGCGACGGCACCGTGACCACGGGCACCGTGCGCAACGTCATCCCCCATGATCGCGGCGGCTACCGCCTCTGCATTCAGTGGCAGGTGGAGGAGCCGGGACTCCCCGCCAAATGGCAGCGCATGGCCCGGTAAGAGCCGCACCGGACCGTGTCGCCCTGTGCCGCACCTTGTCGCACCTTGCCGCACGACGCACCGGGCCGGCGCCGCCCCCTGCCACGGATCCACTCCGCACACGGGCCCCTGCACGATGGCACCTGCTCCCCACCGACCCGGGCGCATCGTCAGTGGCGGCCAGACCGGCGTGGATCGCGCCGCGCTCGACGCCGCGTTGACCCTGGGCGTCCCTTGCGGGGGCTGGTGCCCCGCCGGCCGGCGGGCGGAGGACGGCGTCATTCCGGCACGCTATCCGCTCCACGAGACACCGTCGTCGGACTACGCCCAGCGCACCGCGTGGAACGTCCGCGACAGCGATGCGACCCTGGTGCTGGCCTGGGATGAGGAGCGGGCCATGGACGCCGGCCCGGGCGAGGCCACCGCCCCGCCCCACCTGCGCGGGGGCACCGCGCTCACCGTGCGGGAAGCCACCGCGGCACGGCGTCCCTGGCTGCTGGTGCCACCCGATGCCGCCCACCTGGAGCGGGTGCGGGCATGGTTGGCGGCCCACTCCGTGCGCATGCTGAACGTGGCCGGGCCGCGCGAAAGCGAGGCGCCCGGCATCCAGGCCGCGGCCCGGGAGTTCCTGGATGCCCTGCTGGAAGCCTGATGNNNNGCGGCGGAGTGCGCCGACCCCCGGCAATGCGGGGTGCCGGCTCTCAACGCTCGGCGGTGATCCGCCCCGGCCGCACGCGGATCGAGTCGAACCAGCCCACGGCATGGTCCTGCGTGTTGTCCGCGTCCACCATCACCGCGAGGCGCGCGCGGGCCGGCACCTCGCCTCCGAAGGCCCGGCGGTAGTCCGCGGCGATGTCGCGCCGCGCCCGGCGCCACTGCCCTGCCCGCGCATCGCCGCTCTCCACGGCCAGGATGCGCACGCGCTCGGTATAGGTGCTGACGTGCCAACTGCCGGCCGGCGCGCGATTGCTCCAGACGTAGTACAGGGCCGCCGCGGGTGGGTATTCGCCGTGCAGGGCACGCAGCAGGTCGTACTGCATGCGCTCCCAGAAGCCGGCGTGCTCGGGGTCGTAGGGAAAGAGCACCATCAGGCGCGCGGGCACGTCCTCCCGCTCCTTCACCGTCAGGTCGCCCCGGGGCAGGGTGCGGCGGATCTTCCACTCCCACTCCACCACCGAGTCCATGCGGGGGTCGAACGTCCGCTCCCACACCAGGCTCGATGCCGCACCGTCGGCCTCGCNNTCGAAGTGTTCCTCGAGCACCGCAGGGGCATCGGCACCGGCCGGTGCGCCCTCCGGCGCAGCCTCGCGGCGGCTCGCGGGCGGGGCCGCCCAGGGACCGTGCAGCACCACCGCCGGCAGCACCACCGCCAGCAGCCCCAGACACGCAGCCACGGCGAGCCACGAGCGCACCAGCGTGCGCCGCGCTCTGCCCGACAGGGGCAAGCTTCGGGATGGCATGAACACTCCTGCGCCGCGGCGCACGGCACTGCCGATGGCAGGGCGGAGCGCGCCGGCGACGGTGGGTCACGGCTGCCCGGCGGGGCAAACCGCCGGGTGGAGCCGTTCTTCCATGCAAGATGTGGGGCGCATGGAGGCCCAACAGGCAGCAGCGGACGGGAACGACCAACGCGCCGCCCCGGAACCGCCGCGGCGGATTGTCGCGGAAGGAGGGAGGTGATGTGGAGGAGCGAGGCAGCCCCTCCCCACGGCGCCGCGTCCCGCTCCCGACAAGCCGTGCGCTGCTAGTGGGCGTGCCAACCGTCGTCGACGAACAGCGAGGTGCCGTTGACGCGGCCGGCGTGGGGAGAGGCGAGCCACACCACCGCCGCGGCCACGTCCTCCGGCGTGACGTGCCGCCCGCTCAGGTGGCGGGCGGTGAACTGCGCCAGGGCCTCGGCTTCCTGCAGGGCGAGGCTGCCACCAAGCCCGCGCACCAGATCCGTGGCCACCGTACCGGGGCAGACCGCATTCACGGTGATGTTGTGCGGCGCGACCTCCATCGCCAGCGCGCGGGTGAGCCCGATCAAGGCGTGCTTGGCCGCGGTGTAGGCAACGCCGGTGCCGATGCCGCGATGGCCGGCAACGGACGCCACGTTGACGATGCGCCCGCGGCCGCGGCGCAACATGCCCGGCAGCACGCGGCGGCAGCAATGATACGCCCCCTTGACGATCACCGCGTGCTGCACGTCCCATTCCCCATCGCTGACCCGGTGCAACGGATTGAGGACGATCACCCCCGCGTTGTTGACGAGGATGTCCACCGCCCCCGCTTGGCGCTCGATTTCACCGACGGCAGCGTCCACCGCTTCCGCGCTGCGCACGTCGCAGCGCAGCCCATGGGCAGCCAGGCCTTCGCCGCGCAGGGCCGCCACGGCCTCGTCGAGCCCGTGGTGGGTGGAGAGTGGATAGGGGACATCGGGCAGGTCGTGGCCGATGTCGGCAATAAAGGTGGTGGCCCCCGCTACCGCCAATCCCTTGGCAATCGCGAATCCATTTCCGCGGGCACCTCCCGTAACGAGGGCCACCAGATCGTGCAGAGCGCGCTGCTCAGGCGCCGGGCTGCTTCCTGTGCCGGCCATGGGCGGCATGCTCCTTTGCTTGCAGGGATAAAGCAGCCCTGCCGGGGCTTCTCCTCCTTGAGAATCGGGCGTCGTCCAATGAACTCACCGCGGCAGGGCCGCCCCATCCGGTCTCTAGCCGCCCGTCATGGCCGTCAGGCGTCGTCGCTCCGGCAACCGTGCTGCGGCGTCCGGCGGCGTCACCGCCGCCGGTGGCGCGATGCAGAACGTGTCTTCCAGCGCATCGCGCTGCTTGCTGCGCCGCAGGCGCCAGGTGCCGATCCAGCCCTGCTCGCGCATCAGTTCCAGGTCTCGCCGCAGGGCCTCCAGGGCGCGGTAGCGCCCGCTCTCGCTGACCCAGATGCCCGCATCCGCGAGCAGTTGGCGGGCGGGCACCTCCAGCGGCAGCGCCTCGGACGAGCGGCTCCAGGTGGCCCGCAAGTGCACGTAGAGCGGCAACACATGCGGGTGCTCCGCCCCGGCACATTCCAGCAGCAGTTCCGGCAGGTCCACACAGGGCGCGCCCAGCCCCACGCCGTCCGCCTCGTGGACATAGGGGTCCACCAGTGCGCGCAATTGGTCGGCCTCGTCCTGGGCCGCCATGTGCCCGGCGCCGGCCGAAGCCGCCGGCTGTGCCGTCCAGGCAGCGGTGCGGCCGATGACGGTCAGCAGCCGGCTCACGCTGGCGGTGNNCCGGGTCAGCTCGACCTGCGCAAGCGCTTCCACGGCCCGGTGCAGGCGTGCGATGCGCGTGCGGCGCCCACGGGCCGTCATGTCCCCCAGGCCCGCCGCGGCGGCCAGCGCTCCAAGCTCCAGGGAGACGATCGGGCCGGGACCGGCCTCGTGCAAGCGCGCCAGCAGCACGGCCAGCAGCTTCACCGCTTCCGCTCCGTGGGCGCGGTGCACCTGCCGCAACAGCCCGGCCAGCAGGGCCCCCCGCTCCAGCGGGAACAACTCCAGCTGCGCCGCCCGGTCATCGTCGGCGGCAACCGCCAGGCGCCCGTAGATGCGCATCGTGCCCTGAACCGTGCCCGGCACCGTGCCCTGTGCGGTGGGCCCCGTGGGCCCCGTGGGCACGGGGGCCAGCCGCGTCGGTGCGGTGGCGGACGCCCGCCGCCCCCGGGCCTCTTCCGCGCTGCGGAACAGCGCATGGGCGAAATCCGCCGCCAGATACTCGCGCCGGCACAGCGGCTCCGCCGGACACCACGCGGTGAGGCGACCCAGGTGCTGCGTGCCGCCGCCGACCGCGCACAACTCCCACCAATGCTCCGGGAACGCCCCCCGCCGAAAGCGCAGCACGAGGTTCGGCGGCGGCGTTTCCGCGCTGCACTCCAGGTTGAACAGGGCGGTCACGGTGAGCAGCCGCCCCAGCCGCGAGCCGGAGTCGCTCAGCTCGCGCTTGTAGTGCTCCACGTTCGCCNNCCCCGGCAACGGCGGACGACAGATCAGATCCAGGTGCTCCAGCAACAACGTCCGAATCGCGGCCCAACGCTCCGGCGCACCGCGAAAGTAGAGGAGGTGCTCCAGCAGTTGCCGCTTCAGCGGTGCCAGGTCGGCATCCGCCATGACGAACCCGTGCAGGTCGCGCACCCGCAACAGGCGCTGCAGGTGCTGCCGCGCCTGCGGGCGTGCGTTGTCCACGCACCGCTCCAGCTCGTGCTCGAGCGCCTTGCTGACGACCGCTCCCGCGTCACCGTGCAGATCGTACAACCGCATCAGCTCCAGCAATCCCGGCATCAGCTCCACCGTCTCGCTGAACCGTTGCAGCTGCGCTCCGCGCTTGATCGCACCGCGACTCTGAATCATCGCCTGGACAGACCTATCCGTTGGCGCGGAGGAGGCGTGATCACGACCCATCCGCGCGGTACCTGCATTGCCTGCAGTTGCACCGATTGACCCTGCGCCGCCCCCAAAGCCGTGAACACGGTCAGGCGGGAAACAACATCACGCGCCTGGACACCCTTCCCAAGGCACGCCACTTTTTTCAAATCACCGCAGGGATGACGCACAGCCTTTCCTGATGGGCACTGGGAGTCTTCTTCCCCCGTGAGCCCCCAAAAACAAGGGCTTCACATCGCCTTTGCCTTTCCGGTCAGGTCAGCCTGTGCTGGATGTAGAAAACCACAATGGCGGTCGGCTTTTCAACCAAAATCGCACGAATTCTTACCAAATTCTCTTTCCCGCTGTTCTCACGGCGAAATTCATTTGAAGAACAGTCATCCGCGATAGCCCAGCGTACAACTCTTGCGACAGGCGGGTTTACAGAACAACGGGTTATAGTGATGTATCTGTTAACAATATTCTTTTCTGGCTCCGGAGGATGTGGCGGGCAACCCTTCCCCCCTGTTGCACCTCCACCTATACCGGCGGTTGTGGGCGGAAGTGGCAACGGGTGAGGGCCCTTCGGGCAATCACGAGGCCATGAATACTGTTATTGTGGCGCAGAAAAATCATCCACCCCGCAGTCACATGCGCAACCCGCGCTTGAACAACCGGCCGCCCATGTAGACGAAGAACACCGCGAAGAGCACCTTGAGCATCCCGGGCGGCATCCACACGGCCGCCCACACCCCCACGGCAATGCCCACCACCGCCGCCGGCACCAACGCCGCCACCATGCGCCACCGCAGTTCACCGCGGCCACGGTGTGCGTGCACGCCGGCACCGGCATTGACGATATTCACCAGCAGCGCCAGGGGCAGGCTGCCCAGGATCGTCGTGTGAAACAAGGTGGCGTAGCTGAGCACCACGATCCCGCCACCCCCCACCCCGAGCATGCCGGAAAAGAAGCCCGCCGCGCCCCCCACCAGCGGATAGCTCCACAGCGGCGGTGGCGGGGGGTGCGCCGGCGGCACGGCATACGCCCCGACGCTCTGTAGAATGAGGTGCGTGGACGCGACCACGGTGAACCCGGCGAACAGGAACAGGATGCCGCGTTGCGGCATGCGCAACAGCAGAACGCTGCCCACGCGGGAGCCAAGCACCCCGCCCCCCAACAGCAAGGCCGTACCCAGGGTGCTCGGCGCAAAGCCGGCCAGCCCCACGTGGGCGACGAGTGCAAGCGCGGCGAGCACCAGCACCGCGCCGAGCGAGGTCACCACCGCCGTGCGCGGCACCAGATTGCGCAGCATGATCAGGCCCGGCACGATGATGATCCCGCCGCCGACGCCCAGCAGCCCGTTGAGCAGCCCGGCACCGAACCCCACCGCTGCCGTGAGGGCCTGCGCGGCGGAGCGTGTCCTGGGGCTCGGATCGGGCGCGGAGGCGGTCATGGTGCTGGCTCCTATCGCCCGTGCGTGGCGGGCCTGCCGCGCGGTCGCCGCTCGATGGGCGACGGCGCGGGGCGCAGGCGGAACGTCGCCATCAGACCACGCCGCGCCCAAGCCCACAAGGCGCGCCGGGCACCGCGCCCTGCCCGCCGGCGGCATGGCTTGTCAGGCCGCGGCGCCCCGCC
>JABAHQ010056430.1_pt2 | contig 13185 bp, 22 predicted proteins | sample 7062091 | NCBI WGS metagenome assembly JABAHQ01 (sample SAMN14534359, study PRJNA622989) | marine sediment metagenome | biome: marine biome [ENVO:00000428]; feature: marine pelagic biome [ENVO:01000023]; material: deep marine sediment [ENVO:00002113] | place: India: Gulf of Kutch | collected...
TATTATCCAAAGTTGAAAATAATCTTGTATTACAATATCAACATATTTTTAATTGTGATAATGTTTCATTGTCATTCGATCCATCAGCATTAAAAGAAATAGCAAATACAGCACTATCAAAGAAAATTGGCGCCAGAAGTTTGAAATCAATGATGGAGAAAATTCTTTTGCCTCATATGTATTATTTAAATAAGTATACACATGATCATATAAATAAAGTAGAAATTACAAAAGAAATGGTCTTAAATCCTAAAGAAATTGAAAATACAGAAACAGAATTATTTAAAGGAAAATATGCCGAGCGTAACAGTACATAACAACAATGTTGATAAAGCATTGAAAAAATTAAAGAAAAAAATAATCAATGATGGTATTTTGGTTGAAGCCAAAAAAAGAGCCTATTATGAAAAACCATCATCTAAAAGAAAACGTCAACAATCAGCTGCAAAAGCGAGATGGATTAAAAAAAATAAAATTAATAAATCTGACCATTATGGTTGAAGATTAATCTTTTTTTTAGTATTATAGATAAATATAGTTATATGATGCTTTTAAAAGATCATATAATATAATTCTTGCTTGAGGAGGAGAAAAAATGACAAAACATCTTACAACTATGAACTTAGATCCATTTATCAAAAATACAATTGGAGTATCGCGTTTTTTTGAAAATATGCTTGATCGTGTTGATCGTGTTGGACGGTCAAATTCAGGAAATTATCCACCGTACAACATTATTCAACATGATGAAGAACATTATCGTCTGGAAATGGCTGTAGCAGGATTTACACGTGATCAAATTAATATAAAATTAGATGATAGGGAATTAACAATTAGCGGTTCTGAAATGAAAGATTCAGTCACTGATGAAAATGTAACTTATGTCTACAGGGGCATAAGTTCAAGAAATTTTTATCGTAGTTTTCTATTAGATGAATATGTTGAAATAGTTGAAGCCACTTTAGATAATGGTATTTTAAGTGTTGAATTGGAACGTAAAGTACCTGAATCAAAAAAAGTAAAACAAATTGAAATTAAGTAAATATAACAACGGGGGAAGTTGTTAACTTCCCCCAGAGGAAGCATAAACATGTCAGAATTAAATCCAGAAACGATGATTGAAGTTGATAATAAATTAGAAGCTCCGCCATTTTATCGTTTAATTTTTTTGAATGATGACATAACAACATTTGATTTTGTTGTTGAAACTTTGGTATTTCATTTTAACCATTCCCGAAATGTTGCTGAAGATTTAGCTAGAGCAATAGATTCAAAAGGCCAGGCAACAGTCGCAGTTTTGCCTTTTGAAGTTGCTGAGCAAAAGGGTATGGAAATATCAATGGAAGCAAATACATATAATTTTCCATTGCAAATTCGTTTAGAAAAAGATTAAAACTTAATTATTTTTGGAAAATATATTTCTAGGTTTCGATTAATGCCAGGGTTATTTGTAAATCTAATGCCGTTTATTTTTCGATCAATTATTCCTTTGTATTTTCCAAATAGCCAGGTTCTGACTTTGTAATTTACATCATCAAATAATCCCCGTGTTATTGCTGGATTACCTGCAGTATTACCTAAAGCAGATTGATTATATTCATTGTCAAATTTAACAAATTCTGGCATGGGAACTGAGTTTGTTATAACAATTAAGTTATTAACATCTTTCATATCTTGGCAGGATTTAATACTATTCGATAGATATTCTTGATCACTGATTGACATTTGATAAATTTTACTTGATGCATCTTTTGGTACTTCACCAATTACATCCAAAAAATCAATCACTGATGAAGAATTTTCAGATCCAAGAAAATCAAATGTTGTCCAACCATTAATTGCCATTAGTGTAGCTTCGTTTAAAATGATAATATTTTCATGCAAAAATATTACCTTTTCAAACATATTACATATTGATGTCAATGAACTATAACTTTTTAAGAAATCTCCTTCGAACATGTCATGTTCGAGATCTCCATCAATAAAAAATATAGCTTTGTAATATTTTGATAACTCTTTAAAAAATTCATAAAGAATATTGTGGTCACTGGTAACGTTACCAGCAATAATACAAAATGGGCTTGTTATCTTATTTTTCCATGACACATTTTTCATAGAAGAAAGATATAAATCACTAATCAAATCAAAATTTAAACTCATAATTTTTTTAGAATAACTATAGTATATACAAAGGAGAAAATATGTATATTGTTTATGATGGCAATAATAATATTAATCAACTTCGTTCTAAATATTTAGTATTAGAATTAGATTCTTTAGAATTTATGGATGGTAATATTGTAAAAACATATGTTGTTGTTGACAATCAACATATCACTCTTAATGAAATGCCAATATTAGAAAATTTGGTGGATTTACATGAAAATTTGATTAAAAATTATCATCAAAAAAATTGGAGATTTTGTAAACAAGCTATAGACTATCTAAAAGGGCATTTCAGTGGGGAAATTGATACATTTTACGATGATTTATTATCTCGTATAAAGGATCTTGAAAAGATTTCTCTTCCAGATGANNCTGGAAACATTAAGCTAGTTAGTGATAACTTAGAAGAAAACAAATGAGCATTCGAAAAATAAAAGCTTCGTTAGTAAAAGCTGATATAGATGATTACTATTGTGAGTATTCATATTTATTTTATGATATTGAAACTGGCTGTATACGAGTTGCTGATAATAAAAAAGGTGGCAAACCGATTTATATTGAAGAAGTTAAGTGGGGGAATATTACCGGCGAAATTAGTAGTCAGCCCGAGTTAGAATCAAGATTATTGCAGCACTCAACAAAATCTATTAATTCTGATTCTGTGGAAACAATAATGTCACTAACCACTAATTATAACGAGAGTATTAAATATATCTNNATATCTTAACAGTTACAGACAACACAAATCAAAAATTTGCCACTTCTGAAGTTTTGTCAATTTACAGAACTCAAAATAATTCAATTAGATTTAATTGGTATAGCAAACTTGGTGACTATATTAATTATAGGCCAGATATAATATATAACTCTCCTAATATTGAATTCAGAATAGAAAATAATGATGAAAATACTATTGAGGTTTCTGTAACTCGAATCCGCGTCATTTTTTTATAAATATACTAAAAGGAGAAACAAATGGCCATTGACTTACATAGGATTCATCAAGGACTTGATATTGAAATTGACGGCGGCACTAATGCTTCAGTACTAGTTGGAGTTGGTGCACCAGGTGGAGATTCTAGTTTTCAAGATGCTGCACCAATTGGTACTCTTTATTTACGTACTGATTCTGAATCTGATAATTTACAATTATATTGGAAACATTCAACCACTAATAATGATTCTTCTGATTGGAAACAATCAACTGATAAGAGTTATGTAGATGCTATTGCAGCTGGACTTTCATGGAGAGAACCAGCTCGCGTTCGTGATAATACATTATATGCAGATGTTGCATCAATACCAATAACAGGTACAATTGATGGTGTTAGCTTGAGTGATGGTGACCGTGTATTATTTGATAACCTGACATCTGGTAATGAAAATGTTTATATTTGGGATGCTATAGGTACTTCATGGACTGAAGACACTAATTCCGCAACAGATGGTGATGCATTATTAATTCAAGAAGGTACATCTGCTGATGAACAATGGGTATTTGATGGGACCGCTTGGGTACAATTCAGTTCTGGGACTGGTTCAGATGNNAACTTTCATCGGCAAAACCTCTGCAGGATCTGAAAGCCCATCATATAATTCAACAGATGTAATTACACAAGCAACAGATTTAGAAACAGCAATTGGTGACCTTGATAATGCAATGGGTACTGGTGAAATCACTAATGATGGTGGTAACTATTCACTAAGTGATGACATGTTATGGGGTGCTGCCGGAACATTAGAAGTTACTGACGCATTAAATGAATTAAATGATTCAATTGGTGATAAAACATACACTAATGACAATGTTGTTGTTGATGGTGAATCAATATCAAGTAGTATTGATTCTTTAGATACTGCTGTTGGCGATCTTCAATTACAACACTCATCTCTTTCGGCTACCAATGTTGATGCCAGCGCAACTATAACAGCAGATACAATACCTTTGGCTGACGCAACACAAGCAAAATACTTAGTACAAATACGTGAAAATACAACACCATCCAATCGTTATTCTGCAGAATTACATATTCTTAATGATGGTGTAAGTAATATCAGTGCCACTAAGTATTCAATACTAAAACTTGGTGCGGCTATACCTGGCTTACAGATTGATGCAGATATCAATGGAACGGATATGCGGTTAAGAATAACCGCAAATAACAATATTGATTATGTTGTTAAGCGCATTGGTTATTCTGCATTTTAAACAATAGGAATTTTTTATGAAAGTTAGCGAAATATTACGTGATTTAGCAAATTATATTGATCAAGTACACAGTGATGATGAATCATCAGGACATACCGAACCAGTAGAGGTTGATAATGATGATGATACTGAAAGTGAAACAATGGTATCTCCATTACAACAAAAGCATGAAATTTTAAAGAAAGCAGCTGATAAGTTAGATCATCCTGAATATGAGCCTGATCAAGATTTTGAGCAAGTATCAGATGAAGATGAAATGGCAGAACTTGAAATGCTTAAAAAGTGTGCTGGCATTTATGATGTAAAACCTGTTCCTGGTGATGATATGTCATCAATGACAACAATACCATCCATTAATCCTAAAATGAATGCAGCTCTTGAAGCTAGAAAATGTAAGAAATAAAGGAAGTATTAGATGGCATTTGTACGAAAAGTAAAAGCTTCACTAGTTCGACAAGATTCTTCAACATATATTNNAATTAGAATGTCTGATGGAACAACTCCAGGAGGTCTGCCTGTTGTAACACAAACAGATTCAACAAATGTTACAATCCCAGCAATTACTGGTGCTGATTTTACGGCAGTTCAAGATCAATTAAAGTTTTTTCATTCATCTGGGCTGGTAACTGGCGGTGTTATTTCTGATAATGGTGACGGATCTGTCAATGTTTCAGCAGGCCACGGTTATATAAGGCTAATAGATGATCCAACAGAAGAGCTGTATGCAATTAGCTGGGATGCAGAAGCGTCACTTGGATCATTTACTGAAAATGTTCAATATTGGGTGACTGTTACTGTTAGTGGTGGAAATCCACTTGTTACAGCTTCGAATGGATCAAAACCATCTAGGAATACAGCTATTATTTTGGGATCGTTAATGAGAAATGGTAGCACAATTCATATATATGCCCAACAGGCATTAGAAATAGGTGACCATGCTAGATTAATGATTGATCGTCTTCAAGACACATTACCTTTCTCTCACGTATCAGGATGTGAAATTGGTGAAACCGGCACACGAAACTTCTCTCTAACCACTGGAAAATTTTGGGAAGGATTAACACCGTTTTCAACAGCACAATTTGATAGTTCAGGAAGCGACACTTTCACATATTATTATTCAGATGGAGCCGGCGGGTGGACTGCACAGACAAATCAAACGCAAATTAATAATACACAATATGATGATGGTTCAGGAACATTAGCATCATTGACCGCTTCAAATTATGGTGTTCATTGGGTTTATCTCACCGCCGAGTCAGAATCAACTGCTGAAGTGTATGTTATTTTTGGTTCAGGTGATTATTCATTACAAGATGCACAAGATGCTACACCACCTTCAAGTATTCCGCCTTGGATCTCATTTCACTCTACTATAGTCGGAAAAATTATAATAGAAGAATCAGCGTCTAGTTTTACTAGTGTGCAATCAACATTTGCAGTAACATTTTCAGCAACCTCCGTAACAAGCCATGATGATCTGCTGAATAATGGAATATATACTCATGCCGATATTGACACACATATCGATGATACCAGTAATCCACATAGTACTTCATTGCCATTATTAATTGATGTTTTTTCTTCAATGACTCCAAATGATGGAGATTCATTATATTATGATAATGGTAATTCACGTTGGGATTCTAAATCATTGTATGAAGTTGGGGCTAAGCGAATAATACAAGATACTGTTGGCACGGTTAGTAAATTTTCAGGTACCACTGATATAATATTATCAGCGTCAGCACCAAATAGTTCAGCAGGGACGCAAATTGTGTCTCAGGCATTTACCCCTGCTGAATCTACTTCAGAAATTGTTTTTAATGTATCATTTACGTGGTCGGTTGCTAATAGTAGTACAGCATTAACAGTTGCAGTTTTTAGAGATACCACTTGTGTTGGTATTACTGTAGCATCAGCAGCTGGTAATAATACAGTTGAAACATTTAATTATAGTTTTATTGACACAGGATATGCAGCAGATACACCAGTGACATATACAGTTCGTGTTGGTAGAGCTACAGGTTCATCAACCTGGTATATAAACCAAACAGCATCGTACCCAACTTTATTTAATGACATACCTACCAATTCTCTATATAGAATTCAAGAAGTTATAGTTAGATAATTAATATTATAAGTTTTTAAAGGAGACTCAAATGAAAATGGAAAAGAAAAAAGGTATGAAGAAAAAAGTCCCAAATGTAAAAGCAGCTAAACAAGCTCATGAAGCAGTAGATAATGAACATGCACCAAATGAACATGCTTCTGATGTTGCAAAGAAAAAAGTTGCTAAAAATATGTCTGATAAACTAATTTCTAAAGTTGAAGATAAATTTGGAGTTAAATTAAATAAAGATAAAATGAAAAATACATTAATTGTTCTATTAGGAGCATGTGTACTTGGTTTAATAATCATTCAACATATGGCTAATCTTTAATTTAAAAAAGAAAAAAGGCACATTGTGTCTTTTTTCACGACAAAAGTTTCACAACTTCTTCAGGTGATTTTGCTGTACTAAATAAATAACCTTGAAAACATGAGAACCCAATATCTCTTAAAATATCAAGTTGTGATGTATTTTCAACACCTTCCACTATGGTATGTTTATCTAGTGCATTTGTTAATTCATACATTGCTGTAACTAATGCATGATCTTGTGGAGTTCTATATATATTATCAATAAAAATTTTATCAATTTTAATTTCGTCTATGGGGAGAGATTTTAATCTATATAATGAACTATAACCCGTCCCAAAATCGTCAATTGAAATTTTGATTCCTTTTTCAGACAAATGAAAAATTTTAGAAACATTATAATCATTAATTAAAAATGATTCAGTAATTTCCAAAATTATACTTGATGGTTCCACGTGATAATTGTTGATGATACTAAAAACATCATCAACAAATTTCTTATCTGAAAATTGATTATTATTAATATTAATTGATAATGAAAAACTTGAATTAATAATATTACTTTTAATCCAATTTTCATATTGTTGGCATACCTTTTCAAACATCCATAAACCAAACTTTTTAACTGCAGAAGCATTAGGCAATTTTTCAATATATTCATCTGGCTTAAGCCCATTATTACATCTCAATAAGGCTTCTGACCCAGATAATACAACAATGTCATTGATATAGCAATATTGAGGTTGGTAGTATATTGATAGGTTTGCAAATTGTTTCATGTAAAATATTTATTTTTGGCTTAAAGAGGATTAAAATAGTACTTAAAACATTGACAAAAAATATAGTGGTAGTATAATTTATTGGGTAAACTGGAGAATATTATGTTTTATCATTCGAGCGTAAAACCAGTGGATCTTTAGTCCAGTGGATGTAAGCGAGTTTTCTATCCTTGTTCTTCTATATACCTGGTCTTCCCAAAACTGCTGTTTCAACTCATTCTCAAAGCAAAACCATATTTATGCTACTTGTGAGTCAGTTGGCATAAATATGGTTATGTTTAAATCATATCGATTCAGGCTACAGCCAAATCAACAACAAATAGAACTTCTAAACAAATGGGAAGGGCATACTCGCTGGCTATGGAATCACTTCTTGGATTTGGAACAGAAAGAATATGCTGCCAACAAGAAGTTCATTTGGCGATATGATTTGATCAATCTTATCCCTGAACTGAAGAAACAACACGAATGGTTATGCGAAGCACCAAGTCAATCACTTCAGCAAATAGGGACGACACTTGACATTGCACTCAAAGGACTAAAATCAGGTAAGGGCTTCCCAAAGTTCAAGAAAAAGAATGTTCGCAATGGACAAATATTGATTCAGAATAGCCCAGTACAAATCAAACCAAACAAGACATATATTCAACTACCAAAAATCGGTAAGATCAAATGGAAGCAACATAGAGACTTACCAAATGGTCGTATCAAGCAAGCACAAATCACACGAGATGTAGATAAGTGGTTCGTATCTGTCTTGGTTGAGATACCAGATGTAATGCCAATACCCGTTGATCCGTCTACAGCAACAAGCATTGGTATTGATTTAGGTATCAAACACTTCATTGTTGATAGCAATGGACACAAAGTGGACTCGCCAAAGTTTCTACAAAAGAAAACAGCACGGCTAAAGAGATATCAAAGACAGGTAAGCAGAAAACAACTCGGAGGAAAGAACAGAAACAACGCCAGAATCAAGTTGGCCAAATGGCATCTTAGAATAGCAAATACAAGAAAAGATTGGCTACATAAACTATCTAATGAGATAGTGAATACAAATGATATTGTTTGCGTCGAAGATCTGAAAACCAAAGAACTAATGACACGCAAATCAACTAAATCATTGAATAGGCAAATCAGTGACCAAGGATGGGGGATGTTCCTCAATATGCTTCGCTACAAATGCGAACATAGAGGTAAAACATTTACACAGATCGATCAATACAAACCAAGTAGCAAGACCTGTAGCAGTTGTGGCTACAAAATGTCTGATATGAGTTTGAAAATCAGAGATTGGATTTGCCCTCAGTGCGGTGTGCTGCACGACAGAGATGTCAATGCCGCACTCAATATTTTGTGGTGGGGGCTAATGGCTACACCAAATACCGCCGGGACGGCGGGAATTGACGCTTGTGGAGATACGAAACCACTTGTTGATGAGAGGCATATGACTCAAGTTGACGAGGTATCGATGAAACAGGAAGCCTGTGGATCTTTAGTCCACAGGTAGTTCACTAATCCAAGCAATATTGCTGAAAAAAACATAAAATGAAAAAATGAAAAATCATTTGACCTTTTGGGAATATTATTATACAATTAAAACTAACATATATTTTTAACATTAACTAGGAGGAATGTATGTTGCTGATTGATGATTAGTAAATAAAATACTAAATTATAGATTAAATATGGGATGACAGAGAATATATAGATAGGTTTACGATCCCAGCCAAATAATAAATAAAAGCCCCTTTTAAGGGGCTTTGGCCGTTTAAAGTCTTGATTTTAAATTAAAATTATGCTAGAATATTCAAAAAGGAAAGTATAAATGCATGATTTAATAGTTATTGAAAAATCACCTGGTGGCGAACGAGCATATGATATCTACAGTAGATTATTAAAAGAACGTATTATAATGTTAAATGGTGGTGTCACTGAACAAAGCTGTAATTCTATAATAGCTCAAATGTTATTTTTAGAAAGTGAAGATCCCAATGCTGAAATAATATTTTATATCAATAGCATGGGAGGTACCGTTACTGATGGAATGGCGGTAGTTGATACAATGGAATTTATTCAATGTGATGTAAGGACAATTGTTGCTGGTCAGGCATGTAGTATGGGATCAGTTCTTGCTGCTTCAGGAACGAAAGGAAAGAGAATGATGTTAAGGCATGGAACACATATGATACACCAAATACTTGGGGGTCATAGTGGACAAGCATCGGATTTAAAAATTTACACAGAAGAAACTCTTAGGTGGAAAACTTTATTAAATGAGCATTATGCAAAAATTACAGGTCAGCCAATTGACGTAATTGAAAAAGATACAGACAGGGACAATTATTTAACAGCAGAAGAATCAATTAAATATGGTTTAGCCGATGAAATTATCAAGTCAAGAAAAAAAGGCAATATTACTTAAAATTACCGTTGACAAATTACTTAAGTCTATATAAAATAATAAAAAATGTTGCAACAAAGCAATAAAACTATAACTATAATTATAAAAGAGGTATAAAAATATGGCATATTACAAAGTAAAAGGTCAAACTAGATTTTTAGTTAATCATTTGCGTGGCACAGGACGTACTCTTACTGTGTCACAAGCAGCTAATCGCTATGGTATTTTAAATCTTAGTGCTCGTGCTTCTGACATGCGCAATCTTGGATTACAAGTAAAAGTTAAAAATGGAAAATATCGTGTTTCGGCCCGTGATGTTTTTGGAAGCCGAGCTAAAGTAATCGACTAAAAATTTTCGACTTTTGTTGTTCTCCTGAAAAAACCTAATAACATGATGTTATTAGGTTTTTTCATAAATAAATAAAATTATTGAGGACTGTTATGAAAATTAATGAGGTAACAAAGACTAAAACCGCCCAACCAGATTTAAATACACTCTGGAATGAGTTTCTTTCAACATCTGAAAAAAACGGTATTGTGTTAACAACAAAAAATAAAAAAGAATTAAAACAAGAATTAAAACATCAGATTGCCAGTGGTGCAGATACACGAAAAAAAATAAACAATTTAGCATCTCCAAATCCAGAAGTTGCATTGCAAGCCGCCAAACATCTATTTAATCTATCATCAATTGATTTAGATGATATAATTTCAGATAAAGACGCAGAAGAAATTGCAAACGTTGAACTTAAGCCAGTCAACCCTACAACATTGCCAGCAATCATCAATAAACAAATTGCAGCTGAACAAGATATTGATGTTGAGTTCCACCTTGTTAAAAATTTGCCTGGATATTTGAAAAGCCCTATTAGAGCTCTTGGAAGGCAACTGTTTGGTGCTTTTACCAAAACCCCAATTGAACATATTAGTGTAATAGCAGATTTAGGTGGCGCCGGCGGTGGTTATCGTGAAGTAAACGCAGTTGCTGGTTATTTACAAAAGCATGGTGAGCGTGATAAAGTTATGGAATTATATTTTGATAAAGTAATGCCTGGTTATAGTGCAGATGTCGCAATTTATCATAATATGGATACTACCTATATGTTGGTGAAAGATTTCATGGGCAAATACGTTTATGCATGGCCTAGAACACAAACCAAGCAAGTTTCAAAGAAAAATAAGTCATTGAAAAATAAGTAGAAATAAATTTTTTATACGTCATTGATTTTAAACTATTTTTAAGGTTGAACTTTTTGTTAGAATGTTATATTATTAACGTATTGTAATTAATCAATAGGATTGGTAAATTTAACCGATATTGATTTGGATTGATTAATTAAGATCAATGAGGTGGGGACCAGTAAGTCGTGACGTTAGCCAGCACGTAAAAACCGCAACAAGGTTGCCACGCATTTTTTTATAATAATAAAACTTATAATAATAACAATAATAAAATGAGTTACCATGAGAACCGTTAACCAATGGATTACTAGAACGCGAAGAAAGAAACCAAAATTATTTGAAGCCACTGTCAATCAAGTTATGCCAATGATCAACATTTATTATATCATTTTTAAAGATAGGGGAAAAGTAAAAATAGGTAGTGTACGTGATAATATGTATATTAGATATGGCATTGCAACTTTTGGGTCATTATCATCAGTGAAGCCATTATACCTATGGGAATTAAAACCAGATTCAGTTAGTCCTGAGCAACTTAATGAAATGATAAAATATTGGAATAATGAAAGTGAATTAGATGATTTTGATGTTTCGGTATTATATGATTTAAGGTATTAATATGACGAAGATAAAGTGTTGTAAAAAGAAAAAAGTTCAAGATTTGACTCAAGGACTTGGGCCAGTTCGACATTATATATGTAAATCTTGTAAATCACACCTCTACAAGGATAAGTTTTATACTAAAAAGGAATGGGATTCATGGATAAATTCACCAGACGACACTTCAGTAGGTTGTTAAGTAAATTGATAAATAATTAGTATGATGAAAACTTTCCAAGCAAAAGTTTATGTTAGAAATGGAACTTCAAGAGTTCCGCATGTTGTCCAATTTAATGCGGAATCTAGCTTTGCTGCTCACGAAATGCTCAAAGCACAATATGGTGCAAGTAATGTAATTTCGGTACCAGTTGAGATTAAGCCAGGAAGTTCTTATAACCCATCCCCTTGGATGTTAAATATCGGTTGACATTCCCATTCGATTTTTATATACTTTAGGATAGTAATTTTGAAAGGTGTAAAATGGTTTCAGACATTGAAAAATCATTACAGTCACTCCTAAATATTTGGGATAGTGAAAAAGATTTAACAGTTGAACAAATGAGTAATCATTTAAAATTTTTAAACCAATACATTGACGGTGAAATTGATTTTTCAGCGTTGGAATCTTCATTTCAAAATTAAAATAATATATGTAAATTTAATTCTAATTTGGAGAATTTTTATGAGTACAGAAAAAAGATTTACAGTGGTGGGGACCGCACGGAATAGTGATGGTGTTTTAAAAATTCGTTGGGCTAATGATTTATCGTCCAGAACAAAAGCACTTGTTAAAAATGGAGTTTCGGAAATTGAGCTAATTGAACTGCCAGAGCCAATGACCAAAAATTCTGCCGTGATTTATTACCTCAATAATTATGAGGGATTAACCGCTGAGCAGAAAGAAGTTTTGGAAATGCGTCTGTCGGATTCTGAGCGTGTTGCAAAACGTAAGGATATGAAAGACACATTGTCAACTGGTACCGGCGTTGAAGAATCTGTTGATGATGATGTAGTAGACGAAGCCGCCCATTAATCATTCCAGGCATGATGGTAGCCAGCCCATAAAGTATTTGCATAAAATCGCCAATTTTTTATAGTTGTATGATTATGATTATTAATATAGTGGAATTTATATCTTTTATTTCGTCATTAATCTAGTTATTGATAGGTATCATTTTATTTCTAAGTTTGATATCCCTACCTGTCATTTGGATATTTAATCACATTATTTTTTATGTCTTCTATCAGAAAAATTCTATTAGACAGCTGGCATTCTGATTATATTTCATTCATTTTTGAATTAATTGGTGTGCTTTTTACTATTAGTGCATCATTAATTCTTGCCCTTACAGCCAAAGAACCTAATATGTTATTAATATTCCCACTATATCAAGTTGGAAGTGTTACACTAACTTATGTTTAT
>JABAHQ010001609.1_pt3 | contig 13171 bp, 12 predicted proteins | sample 7062091 | NCBI WGS metagenome assembly JABAHQ01 (sample SAMN14534359, study PRJNA622989) | marine sediment metagenome | biome: marine biome [ENVO:00000428]; feature: marine pelagic biome [ENVO:01000023]; material: deep marine sediment [ENVO:00002113] | place: India: Gulf of Kutch | collected...
TATCCGGATTTGCCAGGCGACAGCCAGCGAGACCGACTTTCTGAGTTTAGTTTTCGCTTTGCGTTCCTCCAAATTGCAGGGCCCCACTCGAATAAGAGGTCCCAAACGTCATCGCTAAAACCGACACTTGTTTCAAAGCCGACCGCATTTCCGATTCTTGCAACGAGGATAAGGGATGAATAAAAGCTGAATAAACGATGCCGTTACTTATGCCATAACGTGCGTCAAGCGCTGAATGAAAGTTTGCCTCCAGCATCCGGTCTTTGTGCTCCTCCGTGAGTTCGGATGCCTCAATGATTGGCGCGATAATCCGCATGCGATCATAGGTTGTGTCCACGACGCAGATCAATTGGATTTCCCCATCTCTGAATTGCCAGTAATTCGGGCCCTGTTCTACTTGACTGGAAAAGTTATGGATAATGTTATCCAGCTCGGAGAAGGTCATTACATCGGCGGCTGAGCGCTGTTCACTCTCCTGACATAATAACGCGTTGTTTAAGATCAGAACGGTTAAAACGGCGATTTTTGCAGACATGGTCATCACCCAACTTGTTTATTTGTAAAGAAATCAGTTAACAACTTTGATTTGGTCTTTTGGCGGCAGATTTTTGGGATTGTAGCCCTTTACGTCGTCAATCCGTTTGTAGACGCTTTCGTGGATCCACGCCCCGCGTTCGATTTTGCGGCGCCACCAACCTAAAATCCACCAGTAAGGCCACAGAGAATTATGCAGTTTGTCGGTGTGGTCCGTCTTGATTTCATGATACTTTTGTTCGTTTATCTTGAGTTCACACTCTCTGGCTTTGTCGAGCATCCACTTCAGGGCGATGTTTGAAAGGCCGTCTTCTGGGTACGATCCGCCAACATCGGAATGGACGCCTGCGAACCAGATTTGCTCGATTTTTTGCTCGGGAGTGGTTGGCGGATCCCACAGATTTGGGCGAAATTTGCTGCGCTTTTCATCAATAGCGATAGCATGGTAGCCAAACGAAACATCCTCGTTCAGTTTTGCGTTGGGAAATTTCCGGGGAATAATCAACCCAACGGATTTGACCGTATCCCAGACGCCAACAAAATAGGTTTTGCACTCCCGGGAGAAGGTGGCTTTAAAGCCAGCCGCTATTTTTGACTCGCCGCCTCGATACATCCTTATCGCATATGGAATGAGATTGTAACTACCTTTTTCGAGAAGCCCGACTTTGTGCAGCATGCCTGCCAATGCGCGAGCCGTGAACGCACCTCGGCTGAAGCCAAACAGGAAAACCCGATCGCCCTCTTCGTACTTATCCATCAGGTACCGATAAGCGTCTTCGATATTGGTGTTGATGCCGTAGGCAAATGCCAGTCCCATGAGTTTCGTGAACCACTTGGCCAGTTTCGTCCAGGCACCCGGCGTACTAAACGTGCCCACCCCTGGATCATAGTAGGCGATTTGCTTCTCGGGATCTTTTTCGATGATTCCGAACAACTTCACGACGTTGGTGTTTCTGTCGCCGTATTCGTTGCCGGTCCCATCACAGCAAATAACGATATTCTTGCCCATGATTCCTCCTCCTAAATGAAATGGCCATGTTTTATGACCTTAATTTTGGATGGGTTAAAATAAGGTTTATGAAGAGACGTCGATGTTTCAAGGTCAGCCCTTTATTGGATTTATTGGATTTGTTTGTCTTGTCTAATCAAGATATTGTTAAAGTGACAGGTGCAGCATATCCGCAATCAATCGTGCTTTTGAACTGGCTATCTCGGGTGGTAAAGCATCTTTGGTATTCAAGTCGATATATTTCTTGTTAAAGATTCTTTCCTGAAATATATACGCATTGAAAGAACAGCATGAAATCATCATATCCATAGCTTCTTCATGATTTAAACCGTTTTTCAAGAGTAGTCTGAATAAATCGTCAAATGTAAAAAATTCATAAACGATATAATTTCCTTCTTTATCTTTAGGAAATTTGTTTCATATTCAATACAGTCCGTTGAACCAAGAATTCATATTACGAAATTTATTGTCTTTAAGCAAACCAAACGTTGGAATTTTGCATTCGAATTGATTCTTAAGCAATCTGGATGCTGAGCGAAAAGAGTTCTTTCAAACAGTTCTGTGTCCGGGAGACTTGCAGGTAATTTGTTAAATTGTTACAAAATAGTCTTAGGATGCTATTCTAAGGACTTATTTCTAAGGGTATCAGGCCTATAACGCAACATTGTTGAGGAATAGAATCGCTACATTTCCGGAGCTCTTTTTTCCAAGACTGTCGGGTTTGAAATAGAGGTCGAAGGTGACTCCCTGATACTGTTTATAAAAAAATAGCCCAATAAAATAATTCCAAAAAAGAAACCTACCATTTGAACCATCGCCAATGTTCTCAATTGCTTGCTATACACATCATAATTCTCCTCTGAACTAATATGTGCGACAACACTCATAATAAATACTAATCCCAAGAGAATACTCAATACAAGACATGTTACTGTAATATAGAACAATCCATTGATTATTTGAGAGTTAGAGATTGCTAGCCCAACCACAAAGGCCACACCGGCAGACGCTAAAGTCAGAAACTGTTTTGAGATTTCAACGTTATAGCTACAAAGAGTCCTTATGTTTGACTTCATTTCGAACTTCATTTGACTGGATGGTATTCATTCTTTTCTCCTTATTTTTGTAACCGTAGTGTCAAAAGTCTTTCATGGTATGAGTTTTTAATTTAATATTTTATCGTAACTTAAAATAATATTGACTTTTCTCCCCCTGTTTGATAAATTTGTCCGTCTGTTTATAAACGTGAGAAAAAGCCATTGAATAAGATTCAGCGGTTAATTGTCTGGATTTGCAAGCATTATAACCGTGAGCAAATCCTCAACATTGTTGACGAGCTTGTGAAAGTCTTGCATGACAAAAACCCCGAACTTCAGCCAAAAGACGACTTCAAAGACAAGCATCCCNNTCAGGCCGTTTTCGCTTAGTCACTATTTAGGCATTGAAGCGGGTTTGGAGACTTCAGGTACTCGGAATGGTGCAGCAAAGCTCAAAGCTTAATCTCACTAGTAAGAGAGGTGTCCCGACATCCCACTACCAAAAAATTCTTGGATTTGACCAACAACCTTTAAAAAACGTGGTCGCTACCCATCCTTTCCCTGTAGCGACCCACAATTGGCGTCAATTACTTACAAGGAAGGAAGCGCACCGTGGTCTCCATTTCTTCCAGAACCTTGCCCATGGCTTCAATGGTGTCATCGATATCTTTTTCAGTTGTGGCATGCGAAAGCGACAGCCGTATGGCGCAATGAGCCTCTTCCTCGGTTCGTCCCATAGCCAGGAGCACATGCGTTGGCAGCGGAGATCCCGCCTTGCAGGCCGATCCCGAAGAGAGGGAGATGCCATGTTGGTCCAGGGCCACGACCAGGGACTCGCCGCGGAGATCCGGCAACGTCATGTTCAACGTATTTGGCAAGCGATTCTCTCGATGGCCGTTGAGCCGGGCGCCCGGGATCAGCTTCTTGATGCCGTCTTCCAGTTTGTCTCGTAAGTTCGCCAACTTATCGGCATCTTTTAGCTTGTGCATGGCGACCTCGGCCGCCTTTCCAAAGCCGACAATTGCAGGTACATTTTCGGTGCCAGCTCGCAAGCCGCTTTCCTGCTTTCCACCGTGGATAAGCGGTTCCATTTCCACACCCTTTTTCACATAAAGTGCGCCGATGCCTTTTGGCGCATGCAGCTTGTGACCGGAAAGGCTGAGTAAGTCAACATCCAGGTTCTGCACATCCACTTTGATTTTTCCTGCTGCCTGCACACCGTCGGTATGGAACAGCACGCCCTTTTCGTGGGCGATGGCGCACAGCTCCTTCGTCAGCAGAATTGTACCGACTTCGTTGTTTGCCATCATGATGGAGACAAGGATCGTCTTGTCGGTAATGGCGTTTCTCAACTTATCCGGATCCAGCCAGCCATCTTCGTCGACATCGAGATACGTGACTTTGTAACCAAGCTTTTCCAGGAATTTACTAGCGCCCAGAATTGCGGGATGCTCTATACCGGTGGTGATGATGTGATTGCCTTTATCCCGCTGCGCAAAGGCCACCCCTTTGAGGGCGAGATTGTCGGCCTCGGAGCCGCCGCCCGTGAAGATAATTCGGCGGGGGCGCGCATTGATCAATTTGGCAACCTGTCGGCGGGCTTTCTCAACCGCTTCTCGTGCGTTTCGGCCGGCGCCGTGAATGCTCGACGGATTGCCATGCGTGCCGTCCAGATAGGGGAGCATGGACTCGCGTACCGCCTCCGCCACCTGGGTCGTGGCGTTATTGTCGAGGTAAATGCGTCTTGCGGGCTTCTTGTTCTTTGTTTTCGGCATGAGCAGTTGCGGGCCGCAGGCCGTCACTTCACGATTGACTGTTCGCGCCGTTGCCTTCGTCCCTTCTTCGACTTTCACGATGTCACAAAGCAGCGATTTGTACACCGGGAACCCCGAGATTTCATCATAATTGTTGATATCGGTCAGTTCGTTGACGTTCCACTCCTGCCAGGCCTTCGGGCCAACGGGTGTGCCGCCGCCCATGTTGCACTCGACCGCTCCTTTAGCGATGTCCACCGAAACGCGAGCCCGGAAGGGTACGGCGCCTCGAGGTGTGCGCACCTCGACCAAATCTCCGCTCTTAATGTCTCTCTGCTTGGCGTCTTCTGCGTTCATTTCAACAGTGGGCTCGGGATTGTCCTTTACCAAACCTTTGATCCCGTGATGCTGTGAACGGAAGTCGGTGTGCGGTCTCGCCCCTGAGTTAAAAACCAACGGATATTCATTGGCCACGTCGGGCGCTGCCTGCGGTCCCTCGATCGGCTCTGTGTACTTCGGCAGGGGTTTGTAGCCATAGTCTTCTAATGTCGTAGACCAAAGCTCAAACTTGCCGGTGGGCGTGTCAAAGCCGGGCTTGCCATCCTCACGCAAGCCGCCCTTTTCCCATTTCTTGTACTCCATCATGGGTGTCGGAATTTTAACCCAGCCGCCCTCTTCTTTCACGTCTTCCAGCGTGTACCCCGAGCCTTCCAGAGCAAACCGAATCATCTCTTCTTCTGTTTGCGGAAACAGATGACCATAGCCCAAACGATTGGCCAGTTCAGCCATAATCAAGTAGTCATTCCGAGCTTCCCCAACCGGTTCAATCAGTTTCTCGCGCAAACGGAAAATCGGTCCGTAAACCATATAAGAATCGATTTCAAACATGGTCGTGGCTGGCAGTACCACGTCTGCGTAGGCCGCATCAGCCGTCATCTGCCGGTCGATGGAGACCTGGAAATCCAATTTCGACAAGGTTTCGCGCCAGATGGAGCTTTGGGGCCAGGAGGTGAGAAGCGAGGCGCCATGGATAATGAGTCCCCGAATGCGGTAAGGCTCACCGTTCAGCACCGAATCCACCAATCCGCTTGCGTGGGATTCGCCTCGATAATTGCTGTAAATCGGCACTTTGTCTCGCGCAACCGCCAAATCCAGGTTCGGATTCTCTTGATTGCAGGATTTGTTAATCGGGAAATGGCTGTTTAACATCGCCAGGCCAATTCCACCGGGGACGTCCAATTGACCGCCCAGCGCAAACAGCGACATAACCGCTCGGATTGCCTGAATTCCGCTGTTGGAATACTCAAGTCCGGTGTACATGACGGGACAGGCACCGGTGGCATTACAAATGCGGTGAGTTAAATCACGAATGGTATCCGCTGGCACGCCGGTGATCTTCTCCGCCACTTCGGGCCGAAAATGTTGAACATACGTTTCCAGTTCCTCAAAACCGTGGCACCAGTTTTCGGCAAAATCTTCATCATACAAATCGTCTTCGATCATAACTTCAATCATGCTCAGGGCAAGGGCGCCATCGGTGCCGGGTCGGATGCGCACCCATTCGGCGTCGGTTCGTTTTGCCGTGTCCGTATAGCGTGGGTCGATGACCACGATGTCTGCGCCGCGTTTGGCTGCCGCTTCCAAACGGTGCATGTCCATGGGCGGCGAATCAGTAGCCGGGTTGGCGCCCCAAACCACCAGCATCTCGGCGTTTTCCATGTCCGTGAACATGTTGATGAGCATGCGACCCATGGTCACGTGCGGCGCAATCATGGCAAAGGAGACGTAACACAGCGCCCCAACGCCCATGGTATTTGGGGAGCCAAACGGAAACAACACATTTGAAGCTGAAGATACCGCGACCCCTTTGGGTTGGTACATATCGCACAACGACAACTCGAAGGCCCCGCGTCCGGTGTACATTGCCACAGCTTCCGGCCCGGACTTCTCTTTGATCTTATTTAAATTGTCGACGATGATATCATAGGCCTCATCCCAGGTGATGCGCTCGAATTCGTGCGTCCCCTTCGGCCCGACACGTTTCATCGGATACTTCAGACGGTGTTCGGAATAGATGATTTCCGGGGCGTGTTGGCCACGACGACAAATCATCCCCAGAGGATGGCTGTCGTCGGGTTTGATGTCCACCAACTTACCGTCATCAAAGCCGACTTCCACCCAACAACCGGCGGGACAGATACCGCAAATGCCTTTTTCCCAATTCAATTCTTTATTTTTTTGATCTATATTTGTTTGCATGGGTTTCTCCCTTCGACAATTTTATATGCTCGAAAACTACGAGTTGAAATAAGTAACTTGGGGTTGGCGAGAATCGCCTAAGTGTAAATCAGGAACGGAAGTGCAGCTTGTTTGACTGTGGATATAACAACAATGCACGTCTATTTTTGTTTTTGGTGGGCTTACGTGTATGATATTCAAATATGTCAATATTTTAGCAGTTTGTCAAGGACAAACTTGGATAATTTGAGCAAAAACGGGGTTGGGTGTACTTCAAACGAGACGTTTGAAGTACGGGCCAAATTTCACTGTCCGTCCGACATAAAGATACCGGACGATCTTAGCGATCCATTCATGACTTAGGTGGCTCAAAAAGTTGATTGATGATCTCACAACAAATTTCGAGAGTATTGTGGATGCCCGGGTGAAGCAGGGTGCTGCCGTGTGCCAACCTGTTTCGCATCTTGGGTAAAATTGCGGACAACATGCGAACATAACCGCCTGGTTTAGCAGGCTTGATTTTTTCGGCATAGTCTGGAATGATTTGAGAAAGGCCATCGATGGTTTCTTGACGGCGTTTCATTTTTTCACGATAGCCACTAAATCCTTCATCACGAATCCAGCCGTGCTTAACGGCATGTGTTAGAAGTCTTTGCAGTTTTTTCTTTGTTCCTCCGCCATGCCGGACTCTCAATGCCAACTCAAGAGAGGCATAAGCCTGCAATTCCGCAACTTGTCCCAGTCTATAAACAAACCAAGTGTACAGATAGAGATTGCGGGCTTTCTCGAATTCGATGAAGACATCATCCGGGACACCATCGTGTAGTTTGAGTTCCTCAACATTTCGATAGAAGTCTTCAATCGTAAGCAAACGTATTTCATGACGCTCTAAGTCATAGACTTTGCGATCCTTATATCGAGCGTCGGGTTCACAAATTTCCTCGAGTTTCTTCAGGCAATCAGCTTCGCCAATGTTTGGTCGTGTCATATTAAAATTTTAGTAAAATGTCTGAAAATGAATTCGCGCTGATTTTGATGGTTTCACGCAGGAAATCCAATGGGACATTTGTCCCAATCCAAGCCCAATGCAGGGCAGAAGTTCTCCTAAAGTCGCACCTGCTCGTTGGGATGAATATCCAAAATCCCATTGTCCGTCCGGCATAAATATACCGGACGATCTTAAAACTAACAGGGCTTGCTACCCGGCCAACTCCTGCAACTCATCCAGCATGTTCTCAATCACGGTAAAACCGCCTTGCCAAAAACGGGCCTCCAAAAAATCCATGCCGACAGATTCCACCAGCGTTTGCGGCCAGGTCGAATCCCCCGCAGCCAGCAGTTCACGATACTTCGGTACAAAAGCTTCGCCTTCCTGTTCATAACGATTGTAGAGCGCCAGGACAAAGAGCGCCCCGAATGTGTAGGCGTAGCAGTAAAAGCGCGTGTGAATGAAATGCGGAATCACCGCCCAGTACCATTTCTCCTCCGGGAAAAAGTCGATGACATCGCTGTACATTTCATCGCGGTGTTTTGTCCAGAGAGTGCAAAAATCGTCGGCGCTGAGACGCCGTTTGGCGCCCTCCTGATGTGCCGCCAACTCGAACTGAATGTACATAGTCTGCCGTGAAATCGTGGCAAAGAAATCCTCCAGCTTTGAAGCCAAAATCTGGATATGCGTTTCGCGATCCAGGTCTTCGGAACGCAGTCTGCGTGTGAGCAGCATCTCTGCAAAAACGGACGCCGTCTCGGCCAGCACCAAAGGCGGATGAAATGTCAACGCTGTTTGTTTCTCACTAGACAATACCGTATGCAGCGCATGTCCCAATTCGTGAGCCATCGTATAGACGCTGTTCAAATTGTCCACGTAATTCATCAGTACATAAGGGTGAAACTCCGGTGTCACACTCATACAAAAGGCACCGCCGCGCTTACCGGGGCGAATCTCGGCGTCGATCCAGTCATCTGAAAAGGCCTTTTCAATGATGTCGCCAAATTCAGGAGAGAAGCCTCGGAAACTGTCCAGAACCAACGCTTCGCCCTCTTCAAATGGAATCACTCGCTCCGATTTAGTAATGGGAGCATACAGGTCGCTGCCTTTCAATTTCGGCATTCCGAGCAGCTTGGCTTTGAGCCGGTAATATTGCCGGGCCAAATGATAATTCTGAGTCGTGACATCCATCATGGTTTCTACAACGTCTTTGCTCACCTTATTGCTCAAATAGGATGGTTGGATGGGGCTTTCATAGCCACGCATTTCCATTTCAATGCTGTGGTCTTTGATCAAGTTGCCAAAAACATTGGTGAAGATTAAGCCATTTTCACCGAATTTCGCATCGTGGGCAATTTTGGCGCGTTTTCGCAAGTCAGCATCTTGGTTCCAGAGCAACTGCCTCACTTCGCTGGCGGTCAATTTCTTCTTCTCACCGTCAATTTCTAGCTCCCATTCGAACTCCGCAGTAAATTCATCAAATAGGTTCACGAAAGCAGTTTTTCCGCTCAAGTTTTTGTTGTTGATAATCTGTTCAGATTTTTCATCCAGTGTGTAGGGCGTAAAAAGGCGCAACGATTCGACGTAATGGCGATAGTGACCGAGTATGCCACTGGCATAGATTTCCGACATTTTGTCGTCCGGAATTTTCTGAATTTCGAGAGCAAAAAATAACACGCTGTTCTCGATGCGAGTGTGCGCATCCTGCACTTTCGCAACCAACGCCTTGTATTTGTCGGAGCGACCGTCGGCGGCAAAGAGAAGGTTGGCCATGGCGTAGGGGCGATAAATGCCTTCGATGATGCTTTCAAAGGACTGCAGAGCTTGCACCAATCTGTCTTCGGTACAATCCTCCGAAGCGATCTTACCATGAAACCTCTTCTTAAACTCTTTGCCCGCTTCGATGGCCTCATCGATGTCCTGATGAATTTTGGGGTCATCGTCTTTTGCATAAAGATCGTTGAGTTTCCAAACAATGCCTTTCGCTTTTTCCATATTATTTACCTTTCCGTTCTAATTTAAATCGATTCAGGAAACGTTTTTCAAAAATGGATGGCGTTTTTCTCACGACTGCACGTTCAGCCAAACGCACGTCTTCCACTGAAAACAGAGCTTTCGGGTTGTAATAATTGATAGATTTTATGATGTTCGGCAAATCCTTACGTTTTATGAGAGAGAAAATAATCTTCACAGGTCCAAACGATCCCTGACCATCAACGGTGGTAATGCCGTACCCCTCTGATCTGAGGTGCGAAATTAGTTGACTGGCATCACTACGGGTAACGATCCGGACGATCTGAATTCCGATGGCCATTTTGTTCTCAACGTACATCCCCAGGTAAATGCCCGCGGTATAGCCGGCTGCGTAGCCCAGAAAACACCCGACGTTATTCAAATTCTTAAAAACAGCACTGATGGCCAGAAGCCAAATTGAGATTTCGAAAAAACCCAGAGAGGCCGCCATCCTCTTGTACCCTCGAGTGGTAAAAATAATCCGCAAAGTGCCGATCGTCACGTCACAGATGCGAGCCAAAAAAATAAGTACAGGCAAGACCAACCAGAGATAGACTTCTGATTCGAAAAATGACCCATCAATCATGGCAAGCCTCGAATGTTGTTTCGTGTTCAGTTAATTCTAAATTAGCTCGGAATTGAACCCTAAAGTAAGTAATTCTAGCATTCAGTTCAAGAGTCCCTGATACATAATTTAGAGATCGCATCATTCCACTATGAAATAATGACAAATAACACAAAATAACTGTGCCAATTTTACAGGGACTGTTTAATTTTGACAGTTACTGTCTAGGACTTGACGGAAGTGTTATGGCAAGATGTGCTCGAATTAAGTATTTGTAATTAAAAAGCTTAATTTCAGGAACACGATTCATGGCACAGTCTTTGTAAATTAAAAGGGTGAAAAAGGGAAATGAAATTTGAGAATTTAAAAAAACAAAAAAACAAAACAAAGGAGGTGTGAATTATGGCTATCGTGAAACGTTTGGAAGATCGTCCGACAGTTGATCGTCCGTGGAATGCAATGGAACGATTCTTTGATGAAATGTGGCGAACTCCATTTTCGCGATTCCTTAGGACCCCATCCTTGTTCGATACAGATACCGAATGGTTCGGATGGCATCCTATGGCGGATATAGAGGAAACAGATGACAGCTACCTTATTCGAATGGACTTGCCCGGTATGAAGAAAAAAGATATCCACGTGAGTATCGACAACAATGTTCTCACGATTGAGGGCGAGAGAAAGCGTGATGAAAAGAGCAAAGACGAGAACTATCGAATCATGGAACGCTTCTACGGCAAGTTCAACCGGAGTTTCACACTCCCGTCCAGTGTGGATGTCAAATCGGTAGATGCCGAATTCAAGGATGGCGTTTTGGTTGTGAACTTAAAGAAGAAAGAGGAGTCGAAACCGAAGGCTATCGAGATTCATTAATGGAATTGCCAGTGCAACCCGCGGAGCAACTGAAACGATGAGAACTGCAACCTTTTAAAATCAGGCGGTGGACGGGAAGCAGGATGCTTCCTGTCCACAACCAAACGTTAATTAGTTGAAAGCTCTTTGGTGATCTGGTTAGCGCTGGGCGCCAAGGGGCTTTTTTTGTGCAAGTAGAAAACTAAACTGGGTTGGCCAAAGAGTCACGAAACGAAGTCAAACCAAGACTAACTGGCTGCAGCCCGACTTTTTTGGTCAGTTCGGTGTTCTCAAAAAGGAGTGAAGCGATGTTCAGAACAACGGTGTTTTACGACAATTTTACAGAATCCGTCGCTGGTAACTGGCGGTTGTATGCAATCATCGGAGCCAGTTTGATTCTGGCGGGGATTCTAATCTTCATTTTTCCCGAATTGCTGGCGTATTTAATCGCAGCGTTTTTACTCTTCAATGGTGTGCTGTTTTTTGGTGTCGCCTTCAGACTGAAGAACTTACGACGCCAATACAACCGCTGGGTAGACGAATTTTGGGAACCATAGAAAGGGTTCGCTTAGGAAATCTGAGGAAACATGACATCTGCATTAGTCGAGTTGCAAATTCTGTTTCTAAATAGTTGGATTCAGGCTAATCTTAGATGGATTAACGACAGAGGAGACAATAAAAAAGAGCTATTTTAGAACAATCAGTTAAAAACTTGAAAGACAAAATGGAAGACAAAAAAGACATCAGGTTAGACGAACAAGACATCAATCAATCAAGTTCGGAAAGTCACGAATCGTCGAGTTTGGAAAATTGGGAGGAGAAATACCGGCGAGTTGCTGCTGATTTTGCAAATTACAAAAGGCGAACAGAGGCCGAATGGGCGTCTGTAAGACGAAGGACCGAAGAGCGACTCTTAGAAAGTCTTTTGCCAATCTTTGATGATTTCCTTCGTCTGACGAGCCACAAAGCTGAAGACGAACAAATAGCCGAAGGCGTCGAGGCCGTTCAAAAGAAATGGCTCAGATGGCTTGAAACTCAACACGTAGAGGTCATGCATCCCAAAGGCGAAGAGTTTGATCACGAATCGCATGATGCGGTTCTGCATGAGCCGGTTGACGATCCCGAATTAGACGGAAAGGTCGTCCATGTTATCGATTACGGCTATCGACGTAACGGTGAAATTCTCAGACATCCGAAAGTAGCTGTGGGTCGTTACGTTGGTCAAGAAGGCCACAGACAAGAAGACGAATATGACGGAGAGTGATCCTTAATAAGATTTCAAAATTTCACTAAACTGCCATACGTCCAAAGCGGTTATTTGATCAATTTGCACTTACTAAAGCCGATGGACTAAAAAATTGCGTACAAATAAGGAGACAATCAAAAAATGACATTAGATAAATTTACACTCAAAGCTCAAGAGGCTGTGGCAAAGGCCCAACAAATGGCCTCCGAGACTGATCATCAGCAGATTGAGGTCGAACATCTGCTCAAGTCCATGCTTCAAGACTCCGAAGGCGTGGCCACGGCAATCTTGAAAAAGCTGGGAACCAATGTTGGTCTGGTGCGCAACCGCTTGGACGAGCAAATCCAAAAAATCCCAAAGGTTTCCGGTCCGGGTGCAGTCGGACAAGTTTACATATCGAACCGGCTGAACAATTTGTTTAACGTGGCCATGCAGGAGATGCGCCAACTTAAGGACGAATACGTGAGCACCGAACATCTCCTTATTGCCATCGCAGATGAGAAAGGTGGGGCGGCAGCGGATATCTTAAAGCAGCAAGGGGTGACCAAGGACGCCATTTATAAAGTCTTGAAAGAGATTCGCGGCAGCCAGCGCGTGACCGACCCGAACCCGGAGGGGAAATATCAAGCGTTGGAGCGCTACGGTCGCGACGTTACGGATTTGGCGCGGCGTGGTAAACTCGACCCCGTCATCGGACGCGATGAAGAAATTCGGCGCGCTGTGCAGGTTTTATCGCGGAGAACCAAAAACAACCCGGTGCTGGTGGGCGATCCGGGTGTGGGAAAAACCGCCATCGTGGAAGGCATCGCTCAGCGTATTGCCAACGGTGATGTCCCGGAGTCTTTGAAAAACAAGAAAGTGATCCAGCTTGAAATGGCCAGTCTCGTTGCTGGCGCCAAGTTTAGAGGCGAGTTCGAGGAAAGGCTCAAAGCGGT
>JABAHQ010017519.1_pt4 | contig 13161 bp, 17 predicted proteins | sample 7062091 | NCBI WGS metagenome assembly JABAHQ01 (sample SAMN14534359, study PRJNA622989) | marine sediment metagenome | biome: marine biome [ENVO:00000428]; feature: marine pelagic biome [ENVO:01000023]; material: deep marine sediment [ENVO:00002113] | place: India: Gulf of Kutch | collected...
GTACCCCGCCACCAATCTCAAGACCCAAACTTTCCCATGGTCTTTCTTCTCTAGCTACTTCCATACCCTTTCTAAGGTAATCTGTATCAGCCCCCATCATCCCTGCAAGTTCATCACCTAATCCAAATGTCATACCGCTTTGAACCATGCTTGCACGTTGTAATTCTTCACTTGGTATATCAGCCCTTGGACCTTTTGATGGTTGTGTTCTAGGAAGTGACTTGTAATATTCTAAATTATCTGGTTTTGCCTCCACAGGCTGAGTATAGAACTTACCGCCTGAGTATTGAGACGTAGACTTTTCAACAAGACCTCGTGATCTTGCTTCATTTAACACCTCAAGCTTTTCAGGTGAAAGCAATCCCCTCTTTTCAGCCTCTAACATTAACTCAAGCTTATTAGCCATCTACAAACCTAATTCCATTTTAATTTCATCGTCTGTCATTTCAGATGGTTTTTTTATTCTATTATCAATATCACCACCAGACAGTTCCCATTGTTTTTCTTCATCTGAAAAGTCATGTGGTGGTTTTTGTCCTTGTGCTCTAGCTATAGAATTTTCAGTAACCTTAATAAGATCATCAACAGCCTCACGATAACTATCTTCATCTTGAACACGGTTAATCCTAGACATAGCCTCCTCAGCTTTCATACCTTCAAAGTCAGTGACAGCACCTGCTCCTTTCAATGCTTCACGAGATTCTAAGAATGTCTTTCCAAGAATCTGCTTTTCAAGTGCATTAAAAGAACCAACTCCAGAACCAAGAGGTATTGATTTGCTATATTGCCCTTGTAATGCTCCAACAGCCTTATTGAGACCTTTATGTTCCTTTAGTTTTTTTGCAAGCCTTACAAGCTCTTTAGAATTTCTTACTGACTCTTTATTTTTTTCTTCCTTTGCACGCTGTTCTTTTCTAATCTCGAAATCTTCCTGAACTTTTGCCTTAGCACGCTCTTTTTGAATCTCTGGGCTTTGCATAACACTTTCACTAACACCAATATCTTTAGGCTGTTCTACTTGTGGAGCAGGTAAAATACCTGCTGTTTCTGCCAGTGTTTGTGTTATAGGTGTTTGCTCTGCTTGCTGACCTCTTACACTTGCCAAGTCAATAGGCTGATAAGGTGCGTATGCACGCCCTAGTGGGTCTAACGCACGCTTTGCACCTGCCATAGTCTGACTTGCTTGGAATATAGCTTCTTCTTGTGGCGTGAGAGGTTGCCCCATATAAGCCTTAGCAAGAATATTCTGTGGGTCTGACGCTTGCTCATACGCTTGTTTTGCTTTTTGAGCTTGCATTTCCTGTTGGAACTGTTGGTTTTTCTGATAATTGTTTGCAATTTGCATCAGAGTATTAGCAAGGTTTTGACCGCTTTGCGCTCTCTGTCTTGAACCTTCTAAAAATACGTTAGGATCGAACTGTGCCATTAGTGTACTGTCTCCATAACAATTCCAATCATAGAATAATCTACTGCCAATTTGTCACCAACTTTAACAACAGCATGTGGTAAAATCTCTAAAACTTCTTGAGCCATAACACCACGGTATCTATCATCATCACCAATGTAATTAAACTCATATAGATTAAACCCGTTCTTCTCACCAACTTTTACAATATTTTCTTTCATTGTGCGGTCTGAAAACATTAGAGCCGCTGTTGTTCCAATTTGAGCCAAGTTATTAAACATACTTTGCTTATTAGCCTGATTTGCTTGCTGTGCACCTGCTAAAGCGTTTTGAAGTGATATATTAGTATTACCAACATTTGTGGCGTAATTTGTACCTAGGTTTGCTTGCTGTTGCGCTGATGATTCACCAAACCCTGCAATATTTGCAAGCTTATTGTAAATATTACCCTGCTCTGATTGATAACGATTAAATGCATTTTGATATTCGTCTGATGCCAAATTCTGACCGTATGTTTGAAGAGCCTTTACTGCATCTGGAGATAATGAGCGACCTTGCGCCGCCATAGCACGATTAAGTGCCTTCTCACCTTCACCAAGTCTGAATTCATAACCCGGGTCTGTTTGGAATTGATCCATGCCAAAAGGTTGCAAAAGAGAACCATAACCTTCTGCGCTTGGCTGTCCTGAAATACCTAAAAGAGTTTCTAAAGTGCCTAATCCGCTAACACCTGCTTCATAGAAAGGCTTTGAGCGTGCAACTGATTCTTCATAAATCTTTTGTTGAAGTTGATTAGAATCAAGAGCGGCTTGCTGCATTCCAGATGTGTCTGCTTTTTGGTCTCCACCACCAAGAAGACCTCCAACAGCACTTCCCGCCATTGCACCTGCTGGACCGCCTAAAACACCTCCTATTACAGGAGCAGCTACAGAAGCTATTTTACTAAACCATCCCATAAAAAAAACCACCTCATATTATTTAAATGTCAGCCTAAACCTTCCATCAAATTTAACGCTTTGAAGTGGCGTTGATTTATATTAAATCATTAAGTTGAATATTTCAATCAACTTTCTATAGATGCCAAGTATCCATAAAATCCTGCTGAAACGTCTACACCTGTAGTAGATGCGTTTGCCTCAACAATAACATCTGTATTTGGAGGTATAATAAGGTAATTGTTAGGTGGTGATGCATCTAAAGCTGCACCATCTGTAGAAACAGCCCTAACCAATTTTGTCTTGAACACACCACCAAGCTCTCTAACTCTCAATCTTATGTTAACGCTAGCCGAAGTCTTCTTGTTCACATCTGCATATATTCCAGTAATGACGAAATAATCAGAACTAGAAAATGATGTAGCCGCTTTTGTAGATTGGTTATTCTCAGCAACAACTTTCATATGAACATTTGCACCTGTTCCGCTATCAGGCACACCGCCAGAAACAGTNNTCACGATAAGCGTACACATCACCTGCAAGGTCTGTATCACCTTGATTTTCCATTCTCGATATTCGTGCAAGTGGTGTTGCCAATGTTACTGGAGTCTGACCTGTAAGTGTTGCTGTTTGAACAACAAACGTTAAATCATTACCTGAAATAGTATGACCTTCAATTCGCATATCATAATCATCACCTGAATTGCTTGATGATATTTTTGTTATCAAGTTAGAAGATACAAAGGTTTCGTTCTGCTCCATACCGCACACCTCAACCCATGAAGCACCTACTGTTTCATGCCTACCAAACTTTACAAGGCTTTTACCTTTATTCTTAAATGATACATCAACACTATACTGTTTGCGTATTTCATTTTTAGCCGCATTAAGCACTCCAACACCCATGCCATCCTCCATTTCATCTATAAGCGTCTTTAATGACGTAAAGAACAGCACCCAAGGCTGTGTAAAATAGTTGTTACTCTGTATAGGTTGCTGAATCGGTGGGTTATCAAGTGGCATTTATGTAAGCCTCGTTTATTTGAACAAATACAGGATCACTAACCTTAACTTTCCACACTCTGTCACGACCTACCCCAAGCTGTCTCCATCTAACCCTTGTGTTATAGTTACCTTTAGCACCTAAAGACTCCCACAACTCGCTAGACCATGTATTACCTCCATCATGGCTATAGCTCATCATCATCATAGGGTCTGAACCTTGACCACTTGTCAGTCCTACAGCCTGTTCAACATCTAACTCGAAGCTATTTACATTAATATATTTCTTTTCATCTTGAATGTGTGGACTGATTCTTTCCCTTATCATCGGGTCGCCATTGTCTGAATATACGCTCAAAGATAATTCGTAAACTTTCCCGTTTTCCCTGTCGCACACAAGATTTTTGTTGTTGAAAAACATGTGACATGCCCCTCTGTGTAACTCGTAGTCTCCTGTGTCCGTATCTCTGTAAGCTCTTTCGTGCCATTGTTGAGTTGTTCCATCATATACTAAAGATGTGTCTAGCCCTGGTATTTGCAAAACATAGAATATATGTCCATCTTGGTGATATACCCATGAATAAGAATCCTCCAATTGTGATGAACTTCTAATACGCTTTTCAATTGCCTGTGTAGATATTCTTGTTGCCTGATAACCTTGAGTTTTCCAAACAATAGCTTTTCCATCCTCATCAACACCAAGCCAAACTAGACTATTATCAAACTTCTGTATTGAAAACTTAGCCGCACATCCTGTCGGTATAATCGCCCCCGGTATTCTCTGGAAAGGAAAATCAGTACCTACAGGAACGTTTTGATAGACTTCTAAAGACCTGTTACCAAAGAGCCATACGTTCCCACCTTCTGACTGAACGGCAATTAAATCATCTGGAGAGCTTTCAACTGTTGTATAATCTAACGCATCCCACGCTGTGCCATCGTTTAAGTTTGAAATCCAAAACTTCTGCGTATCATCTTCAGTAACAAGAAAATAACCGTCTTGATAGCTCACAACACTACATGTTGGGAATTGTGGGTCTGTGATTTGTGACCACGTATCTGTTGCGAGTGTAAATATCCACCCATCAGTACCGTCCACAACCATTATTTGCGTGTTGTTTTCTGCTATTGAAACAGTACCAACAATAGTATTTAATTGGCCATGTGTTTCTGTTGTACCGTCAGTTTTAATCTCGATAAAATTATCACCACTTACAACAAAAGCACGGCCACTTGTTGACGATATGTTTCCTCTACATGGTCCGTTACCTGCTGTGACATATAAAGAAAGTCCAGGGGTTGTTCTTAAAGCTGTAACTGATTTGCTTGTACCTGATTCTGACATGAGAGGATAAAGGTTTATTGACCTTTGGAAGTCAAAGCTTCTTGAATCCATCTGATAACTTGGTCCAACAAAAGGTATCTTCATTAGTATTCACCAGTATAAATATTAAATCCGCCTTTAGGCTGTAATGCACTGTCTAAACCAGAAACAGGCAGGTTGTTTCTTGAGTTCATATTGATAATTGCTTTTTTAGATTCATTAGCAATGTTTCTAACATTTAATGATGGCTCTATACCGTATTCACCCGCAATTTCTAATGCAAAGTTATAAACAAGCATTCTTTTCATACCCAAAGCCAAATCAACATCTGTTGTCAGCGCTGTAAACTGCGTCAATTCTTTTTTAGAATAAAGAGTTAGTGTGTATGAACTATCTGGAATAGGCCATAAGAATATATTACCTAATGGGTAGTTATTATCGTAATAAAATAAATCTGCGTCACCAGTTTGTGATTTGTTTTGTATTGATGAATACTGTCTTGCGTTGTTCTGTGTTAAAGGATTGTCTGTTGTTCCCTGTGTTGTGTAGGCAGACATAATATCAAGGTCTTGAGGTGTTAAAATCACCTCCAGAACCTATAGTGTATGACGTTGCACCAGTTAAGCTAAACGTCTCTCTTGTTTGAGTGTAGACCATGCCACCTTCTACAGACAAAGAACTAAGCAAATCATTCAGAACACCCAAGCAATTATTTGCCTCAGAGCTACTTAATGTATCACCCCGACCAATCACGTTAATTTTACGCAATCCGTCATTTANNGTCATGGCCTATACCCTATTTACTTACTTTTCAGAAACCTTTTCTTTAGGCTTCTTATCTTCTTTCTCTTCAACCCAGCCTTGCTCAAGCAAAACAGGAATAAGAGAGCTTTTTGCATTAAGGATTTTAACATCTTTATCCTTAACCAATCTTACTGTTTTTTCCATCATTAAACCTTTTAGTCAATTGTTGTTAAACTAACGCCACCGTCAGCATTGGTAGAGCCTGATAGATACCAACTTGTACCATCAGAATCCAATTGAACCCAGTCACCTACTACGGCCACACCATCAATAAAGTAAATGATGTCTGCATTTGCATCGTATGGACCATCATCACCAGTATCAACTTCCAACTCATTAACGCCGCCGATAATGACGTTATCACTTGAAGCGGTAACAATAGTATAGTTAGCACTTGCAGGTGCGGCTTTAATAATAAAGCGGAACTTACACCCTGCCGTTGGAGATGGAAGAGTTGTCGCAAACTCTGTAGCAGAATTAAGCGTCAATGTCTTTCCACAGTCAGCCGGAACAAGAGTTTCGGTAGCAGTCAAGTCTTCATATCCTGCAATTGCAGTCAATGGGAACATTTGAGCTGTTGCCGTTCCTGTACGGTAAACATGCACTAGGTCAGTTGAAGCAATGTCTCCAACATCCATTTCTGTGATGTCAGTTACATTTTGAGTTGAGATGTTATACCCTGCATAAGCAGAAATAGGCATCATCAAAGCTAAAGCCAATAAAAGTTTTTTCATAATTTAACCTTTCTGTTAAGTAATTACACGTGTTGCACCAGAAGTTCCTTCTGGACGTATCACAGTTACTTGGTGCGTTCCAGATGCAGGTGTCAACGCTCCTGCTGTTGGATTGATAAACTGAATAGACAGAGTATCATCCGCACTTACATAACAATTTCCAATAGCAATGTTTGCAGTTTGAGATGGTGGGTTTACGATAACGCAATCACCTGTTTTCAAACCAGAAACAGTAAACGTTTCAGCAGGTGCAACATTCGCCGCAACTTCACTTGGTGTCAATGAGACATCAATAACAGTAATGCTAGCTGTGTTCCCTGCAATAATTCCTGTAGACATAATAGTATCCTTTCTTAAAGTGGGAGGCTTTCACCTCCCGTTTAACACTAAGCCGTGATACGACAAGCCCATTCAGGACGAACGTTAACCATTCCCCATAGAACATCAGCACGCATAATCATCTTATCAGTCAAGATGTCGTACTGTCGCACAATACGAACTGTGATACCGTCTTTCTCAGCCATTCCAACCATATCAACACCATCTGGCTTCATCAATGGAAGAGAAACGAAACGGAAAGCAGACTTGTGATACGCGAGGTTCTGTGCGTAAGCAGTGCTCTCAGACCCCACAGGAGTAATAGCATCACCATCAGCTGGGAAAGCAGTGATGTTTTGCTGAGACCCTGTAGTGTACATAGCAGGACTTACAGAAAGAGTTGCGTAACCAGAACCGTCAGCAGTCGCATCAGCAGTTACAACAAACTGTTGTAGCTCTCCCAAGTCGTCCTTAGTTACTGGATGACACTTGTTAACACCTGCAACAGTGAACACTGTACCCTTCTTAACTGTACCAGTTGTTGTAGTCAATCCTTCAACAACAAGAGATGTAGAACCCTCTGTGCTTACAGTTGTACGTACTTCAAAAGCAACATCGTTACCGTTAGTGTGGATGTTTAGAAGGTTGTTACGCAAGAACGTAAACCCGTCAGCCATACCCATTGCACCAGACTTATACTGTCGGCTAATTTCTTCGCTAGATTGAAATAAACCTTTGCGAGAATTAACAGCAGAACGTGTTGCCGCAGGATTCAAAAGAGTGAAGCGGTTGTCGTAGTCGGAGCATCCGCTAATATCAATCTTTTCACCTGCTGAAAGCATTGTGTCAGTATCGAAAACTGTGCTTCCAGCTGTACCTACTGTGTTATAGATAGCATCAGATGCTTGCTCGATACATGCAGATTCAATGTTGTTAGCAAGAGTAATCATTGCAGGTTCAAGAACACGTTTAGCCCAAGACTTTAAAGCAATGTCAGTTGCAATTTCAGAAGACGTAAAAGCGATCGGCACGTTGTACTGATTGTCTACAGTCAACGGTACAGTAGTTTCTTCAACATCTTGCAAAGATGATGTTACGTCAGCACCTGTCCCAATAGTAAATTGAGCAGGGATGCTCACATCTACTGTAGCACCTGATTTATATCCGTTCTTACCTTCGAAATCAGCTTTATTTGCTTTATCAATAGATTTAACGAACTGTACTTTATCAGCCAACATGCCAGCGGCTAGATTGGCGATAATATTACCAGCACTGGTAACGGTATTTACACTATTTGCCATAGTTTATTTCCTCATTTTATGAGTTAAACCACTTCATTGCCTCGTCAACATTCATATTGCTAACAGACTTTTTGCCTTTTCCAGTTCCATTAACTGATTTTACAGGCGGTGGCACTTCCTCACGTTTAACTTTTTTTCGAGAAGAAATATCACGCTCCAATTCGGCCAACTTAAACACTGCTTCTACAGGTGACATAGAAGACAATTCATGCAATAGGTCTTCATTCCTCCCTAGCTCGTTAATCAGAGCAGGTGCAGAATTTCTTTCCATTAGCACTTGAGCAATAGTTTGAGTAGCAGGAGTCTTACCTTGAGAGTTAATCATATTAAAATTATACTCAAAATTCTCTTGGTTTGACTTGTATTCAGGGTTTTCAGCTCTAAAAGATGCCTCCCTCTCTTCAAATGACTTTGTCATCTGCTCAAACTTAGCCTGTTGCGCTTTTTGCAATTCAGCTTCACGTTCAGCCTTGAGTTTATCCTTAACAATTTTATCGGCTCTATATTCAGCCATTGCCTCTGTATACTCTTCAACCGTATCATAGTCGTCCATATTAGGAGCTTTATCTTCTTGAACAGGTGATGATTTGTTAATCTCCTCAATCCTCTGCTCAGCAAGTCTTAACTTCTCCTCTGCGCTTCTAAGTGCGGCTGTCTGCCTGTCAATTCGTTTTTGCATCCCTTCACGGGTTTTTTTAACCTCAGGATGCTCTTCTTCCTCAACAGTAGCTTCCGCTTTTTCGGCATCATCGCCTTCCTCTACATCTTGTTTTACGTCCTCTGCAGGCTCGGACTGTTTTACATCCTCAGATGCGCCTTCGTTCACAACCTCAGTTGCAACATCAGCTTTCAATGATTCATCGCTCATAGTAGCTCCTTATTCAGAAGATTTAGGCTCTTCAGCAACCGTTTCAATTTCAGGTGATTCAGGCTCACCAGTAGCCTTTTCGCTTTCCTTACTGGATAGCAAAACTTCAATAGTCTCATAAACATCTGAAAGTCTACCTTCCATATCGTCCATGAGTTCAGAAATTTTAACGAAAGCATCAGCATTCTCATTCTTAGCCTCTGCATTAGTTTTCTCTATATCTGCCATTGTTTTTAATGCTTCTATTTGAACTCTCTGCTTATCAAGCTCAACTTTCTGCATCTCAATCTGATTCTTGAATTGCTGGTCGCTTTGCTTAGTAGCAAGTGCGGCCTGTGTCTGTTCCAACTGCTGTTGTAGTTGATTAACCATTTGGTTTAATGCTTGCAGTCTTTGCGCTTCTGGATCGTCACCTAGAACTGATGGGTCCATAACCGCCTTAATACGTTTAGAAATCTCTTCCGAATATGGAATATCCAAAGCCTTAACAAGCAAATCACCTGCAACCTGCATCACTCTTTCATCTGCTCTGCCAAGTTCAAGGATAGCATTGGCAGCCTCTTGCCTCTTAGTTGCGTATGACGGTCCAACTTCTACGGCAATATCATATTTACCTGCGTCAAGCTGAAAGCGTTTATCTTCCTGTTTTGAAGGTACATAATCACCGTTCTCACCTTTAGACACTGGCTGATTAATAGGGACCATCTTATCAGTTCCATCATCACCAATAATTCTAACAATGCGTTGTCCGCTGTATATCAATGGAATCAACCCAACAAGAATACGACCAACCTGTTTCATACTTGTACTCAGGTTATCCACAAAGTGATACACTGAAGATTCGCCCTGTAATTGGCGTGATATAATAGCTTTACCGCTAATGTCATTTGTTTGTTGACCTAAAGAAGCATCGTAAATACCTAGAGATGATTTAATACCGTCAGCTGCTGCTATTGCCTCTTGCATCATAGTACCACTGTTTGTAGGTGGTGCTTGCCTTTGTGGAGGTGGTAACAATTGACCTTGATGTGATGCAGGTTTGTAAACCATGAATGGATAATTAATAACATTAGCATTAGCCCATTGTTGCTCATAACCTGTCACTTGGCCCTCTGCAATAACCCAAGGTGCTTTTGGTTGAAGTGCTACAATCTCTGCTGATGCACTCTTCCAGTAGTTAAGCATACGTTGCGGGTCTTTAGACTGGTGTATAAGGCTAAAAATATTTCTTCTGCCCTCGAACCATGATTCAAAACCATAAACAGGAACGATAGGAATGTAGTCACCTAGAAACTCACCTTCCTCAAGAATTTCTTTACCGCTTAACTTGTACCATTTTATCTTGCATACTCTTACTTTACGCTCTGCAACAATTTCTACACCTTCTGGCACATCTTCTTTGTAAGACACACGCTCTAAATCTCCAATAATCTCAGAGCGAATGGTATACTTCACCAAAGTCTTGTTTTCGTATTCTTTCTTGAAATACTCTGCAACACGGATGTTATTATCATCTTTCCATCCTGCATCCATAGAAGTCTTTTCAAATCCTTCTGTATCTGCATCTGGGTGAATATCCTCAAATTCTTGCTTAGAAATATCATCCCAAACAAAAGCATCTTCCATGTCTGCGCCGTCCATGCGCTTAGAGTTAGGGTCAATCATCACGCAGAATGGGTTGATCACACGTTCAATCTTTATCTCTTGGTCGAATGAATCGTAATCAGCATAATCAGTTACAATGCGAATCCATCCATAACCTGACATAATGGAATTTTGCGCCGCAGTGTCATAAGCAGTTTCAGCATCAGAGTTATGCTCAATGTTCTTGATGATGCCCTTCATAATATCTGCTGTTTCTGTGTCAGAGCCTTGGTCTACAGGTCTAACAATAACAGAAGGTCTTGCTTGACGGATATCATTAACCGTTTTGTTAACAAAAGGAAGTAGTCTGTTTTCAGTTAGGCACGGTCTACCTTCTAATACACGCTGTTCTTTTACATTATCTGGCCATTGTTCACCGATAGCAAAATCACAGTCTTCTTTGTTTCTTTGATATTCTTCAGAATAGTAATCCCACATTGCAGAGAACCTCTCCACAATTTCCTGATGCAAGTTATACTGATCATCTTTCTTTGGCATGGTAAATCCTTTAGTTAAACATCATGTTAAACCAAAATATTTAATGATGCAAACACTAACGCATCCAACCGCCACCACCTCCACCAAAGGTAGGTATTTTTACTTGTACTGGCTTTTCTTCTGGTTCAAAATTATGGGCTGAAACTGCTAAATATCTAAAAGCATCTGATGCGTGTGATGTCCAGTCATGCAAAGGCTTTCTACTAAACGTCTTTCTTTTTTCGTCATATTCATACTTGTAATTTCTTAAAGAGCGCAAACCTTTCTCACATTTATCTTCATCAAAATAGCACGTCTTTAATAACTGCCTTGCTGATTCTATACCTGCACTTATACTGTCTGCACCAAGTCCAAAGCATTTAAGCCCCATCCCCTCTAACTGGTCTTTGATAGAACCTTCCATCCCTATTCTTTCATGCATACTATCATGCGGCAGATAATGACCTCCATACTCATAAGGCTTAGAACGTATAAGCTCTGCATAATGCGACAGGTCTTCACCGCTATTTTCATAAAAGTCGATTACACGTAGTTGGAATCCAACCATTTGTGCGAACCATATAGAAGTGCTGTCTGATTTACCCAAATCCCACGCTGTGAAAACGGGGACACCAACCTTGTAAGGCACGCTTGTTATTCTTCCGCCATCCTTAGCTTCAATAAGTATAGGAGCATATATAGAACCGATTTTGTTGTCATTAAATCCTCCTTCCCATATCCAGTTATACGTCTCTGGCCTTTTCTTTTTATCGTCTAATCTTTCTTGATCTAGAATATCGTTAAACCACGGATTATCTCGCCAATTAAGCTCTACTATCTTTGAGTTTGTAGGCTTATCCACCCTGAAACGCATATTTGTTGCGCTTTCATCACTTTCAGGGTTCCATGTTACCCATATCTCTGAGTCATCCTCACGAACTGTTGGTATAAGTTTAGCCCATGCCATTTCAGACACGTTTTCAGCCTCATCAATCCAAGCTAGAAGTATTTTACCTTTAGACTTAACACTATCGAGATTATGTCTTAGACCTTTGAATGTGTATTTAACACGACCACACTTTGTTCTTATGTAATTCTGTCCAACCTCGTAGAAGTCATTCAACCAATCAATTGACATTATGGCATTCTTAACCTCTATAAAAGAAGACTCGTCAAGGCTGTTTTGGAACTCACGACCGCAAAGTATTTGTCCTGACCTACCTTCCATTGCATATTGATAACCTTTTATTGCTGACATCTTAGCAAAGTTGAAAGTTTTACCAGACCCCCTTCCGCCGAAAGACCCTCTATATCTTGCATCACCTGAAAAAACGTCAACAAGTTTTGGTGGAAGTTCAATCTTCGCTTGGCTCATGTTCTTTACCAACAAGTTGAATGACGGTTGGCTTCATAGAACCATCGCTAGAAGTGTGGTCATATTTATGAATGTCACCATATTTCTTAGGCTTCATCTTACCAGCTGTCCACTTATAAGCATCANNCCGCAGAAGGCTCAAGAGTTGGATTATTTCCATTTGTTAATTGGTCTGCTATATCTATGATTCTATGGGAATAATAATCAGCTGAATCTTCTCTTGCGCGCGTGTAGTTCTTGGAATATTCTTCATCCAAGTTCAAATACTTCTGATGAGTGGTATAATCCCACATATGCTCTTGCTGTAGAATTTGGTTAAGTGACCATCCTGCCGACAGTTTTTCGCATGTTTCTTTTTGAAGCTTCTTGCGCTCTTCTTCTGTATAAGCTCTTGGCATAACACAGCTCCTTTATTGTGATGAAGCATACAGTAGTTCTGAATCGCTCAAGCTATTATTATAAACGGTAACACTTCTAATCCACCCATTGAACGGCCTTTGATTAGATACTCCACCGCTTATTGTTGCTCCACCTAATATAAAATACGTTAAACCAGTTGGTATAGTACCAGAAGAGTCTGTGTTTATGTCAACTGCGTTTAAGCTACCTTTGAAATTATTTGTCTCGAAAGATAAACCATAAATATACCTTTGCAATGAAGTCGGAGTCCCTTCTGACATACCACTAACCTGAGAGCCAGAATCGAACACTACTGGCTCCAAGTTACCTGTTGATTGATTCAATCGTGCGTAAATTCCGTTTGAAACGCTGTCAGTTGAGTATGAAAAGAGTGTGTCAAAGTTATCCCCATCATAATCAACCATAAAGTCAATTGATATAGCACCTTTATTGTAGGGGAATGATCCAACTGCTGTGGTATATGCTCTACTATCTGCTGAACGAGTTGCAGATGTTGTTGTTGTGTTAATGAGTGAAGATGCTTTGTTGTCTCCACGGTCTAGTTCTAATTGCAC
>JABAHQ010013348.1_pt1 | contig 13159 bp, 19 predicted proteins | sample 7062091 | NCBI WGS metagenome assembly JABAHQ01 (sample SAMN14534359, study PRJNA622989) | marine sediment metagenome | biome: marine biome [ENVO:00000428]; feature: marine pelagic biome [ENVO:01000023]; material: deep marine sediment [ENVO:00002113] | place: India: Gulf of Kutch | collected...
CCCCCGCCCAGCGTAGCGGCACTGCCGATGGATACATTGATCCCTATCGTTGTCATTCCGGATCACCGCTGCGCCGAAGGTCACGGCGGGCTTCTGTAGGGGTGATGATCATTGCGCGAGTAGCCCCAGGTTTTTCAGGTGCTTGACGATGTCGCTTAGCGTGTACGCGGTGGTGCCGACGTTGCCGGTAAATGTCGAGTCGTCGTTGACGCCTGTGCCGGCGCCTGCGGTGAACCCAACCGTTTCGCCTGTCGTTGACGGCTGAGCCACAGGAGTTGCCGTGTAGAACGACAGCCCTGCAGCGCTGACAGTGACTCGATCGTTTCCGGAGTCGTCCTCGAGAACCGTTTCATCGCCGGGGNNATCTTTAGTCGCCGGTCGCACGCGAGTAGGGCCGAGGAGCTCGACTGCAGCGTATAGCTCAGTGTCTCGCTTCCGCCTTTGACCCGAACAACGAATCGCCCATTGCTGTTGCCGCCAGCTTCCGCGCCCACGTCCGCAATTACATCGCCGCCATCGCCTGCTGTGTTGGCTGAGCCAGCCGCGAGCGTAAGATTCAGCCCGTTCCCTGAGGATGTAGCGTCGATCGCGTTGATCGTCGCGGTGCCGCCCGCTGTCGCGATGAAATCGAACGACGGCGCCGCCGCGGTACCGGACACTGTGGCGAGCGCGACTTCGTTGATTCCGAAGGCGACCGCGGCCCCAGTCGGAGCGNNCCAATCGAGTCCGCCGCCGACGGTGTAGTAACGTTGCGTCGACCCCTTGCGGATCGACACCTCGCCGCCGAATCCGAGGAATTGGCCGGCGTCGATCGAAGGGCTGTTGGCACCAGACGCGGCCCCGTTGGCTAGTACGTCCGCCCATGTGTAGCTGCCTCCGGCACCGCTGCCGGACAGGCTCACGTCTGTGTGCTTGTTAGTGGGGTTGTCCGCTACACTAAAGGCACTCGAGAAGTTGAGCGTGTCGCGCAGTGGCTCTATGACAGTGCCGGCAAGCGCAATGTACTTGCGCATCAATGTGTCGAGAATACTCACGGGGTCAGGCCAGCTTCCCGCAGACGTGAAAATTGATTTGCCGCGATACGGCCGAGAGATCCGTTTGTGCCGACGCTAGGTCCGGATACACCTGCAACGCTGCCGTCGTCCCCGTGAGCGGCTGGAACAGGCAGGCGTCCGTGCCGTTCATTACGTTTCCGAACCCGCACATGTGGCGCACTACGCTCGTAGTCGTGTCGAAAGCGTTGTCGAACGTGACGATCACGCTACCGCCAGAAAGCGACAAGCCGGATACGCCAAAGTGAGAATATAGCGTCACTCCGCCCGCGCCGTCCGTCTCCAGGCAGCCCCAGGCTTGCAGGATGTTGTCGGCGTATAGAGTGTTTTTAGCCGGCGCCGCTCCGTCGATAAGGCCCGCGAGCTGCAACACTCCCGCGGGACCACCCTCATCGACCGTCAGACTCGCGAGTCCGTCGACCCACTGGGCGTCAGTCCAACCGCCCGAAGTCGTGGCGGCCAAAGCATGAGCAAAGAGAACTCTCGTGCCGATCTCGACTTTCTGCGCCGAGCCTGCCGTGTCGACCGCCCAAGCGGCAGTCGCAACATCGTAGGCGGCGTTGCGGGTGTAGACGATCGCCTGATTCCCGCTACCGCTCGCGAAGGCGTATACCCTTAGCTTCTCGGAAGTGCCTGTAAGGGCGCGCTCCTCAAGTAGCCAGTAGGGAGACGTGGCTTGTTGCCCTAGCGTAGTGACGACGCTCGCCAGCTCGGCACCAGCGGTGGTGTCAGCCTTGCTGACGGGCATAGCGGCTGCGCCAGTGATGCGGCGGTGCGCGTAATTGGTGCGGTCGGCTAGCTGCTGGAAGCCGGTCTCCACGCTGGCAGCGGTGCGGGGATCACCACCCTCGGGCACGGTGACGTTAGCGGCGTGGCTGTCGGCTTCGGTGAGATTCTTGGCCATAGCGTGCCTCTAGAATAGCTCGATCATAGATCGATTACGGCAGCGCCCCCGCTGGCCCACAAGCCCCAGGTGCCCGGGTCGCTCCACGTCCCCTCGGGGTAATCCCACAGCTCGCCGTCACCAGACACCATGCCGATATGCCCGATGCAGTGGGCGGCATTCCAGTTGGCCGGCACCGCTTTGATGTTCTCTACTTCCTGCACGGTGAGATCTGTATCCCACGTGCCGCCGTCGCTCCACGTGCCGGGATCGCTCCAGTAGCCATCATCGCTGGCGTCGATCCCATCGAGTATCAGCCACCAGTGCGACCAATCTGCGGATGCGCTCGGGGCTATCGCACTCACATCCCTTGCAATGCTGCCGCCTACGGCGCGCGTGAACTTGAGCCCATTCGTATACACGAGCAGCACTTCGAAGGCACTGGCCCAGAATTCGCCCACTTGTTGGAGGAGGGTGTACGGATTGCCGCGCGTGCGATGGTCGTCGAGCCATCGCTGAAGGCGCACCAGATAGGTGCTGGGGGGTTCGAGCGGTCCGCGCACGATGCGGCGATCGCGCCCCAGATGGCCTAGCGCATCGGCTCCCGCACGCGAGGGGAATTGCTGCGCCGCTCCCTCGGCGGCCGCCTGTGCGATAGCGTCCAGCTGCACCGCGCATGCGTAGAGCACCTTGCCGGCGATCCCGCTGCGCAGCCACCTAGGCGTTATCTCGCGGATGGTGTCGCGAGCCGTCGCGGCCGTCAGAGCCATCAGCCAGCCCCGGGGCGAGGCACCAGGTGGATCGCAGTGACGGTGATTGAACCCACCACCGGGATCTCATTCTCCGCCAAGTCTACGTCACCGGAGGGCGTTGTGAGCTCCAAGCGAACGAAGTGATCTCGCAGCTCCGCGTGTGAGCTGATGACGGCCTCGAGCCGTGAGTGGAACAGATAGCCCTCGAACTCCTCTGTGCTGTCGCCGCCGATCGGCCGCGTGCCGAAGTGCGTGGCGAATGCAGTGGAGATCTTGCTCGAGATCTCCGACTCCGTTAGCGATATGTCGTTGTAAAGCCACAGCTCATAGGTGATATCTTGCGACACCTCGGCGGCGCTCACAGTCGTTAGGGTAACGCTCAGCGGTGCAGCCTTTCGGTACATCAGATCGTGCACAGCGCCCAAGTCGGTGCCCGTGTCTTCTTGCGTGCCGCTCACGGCCCCCGAAGGCGTAGCGACCCACACGGTCACTCCACCGGATCCGTCGGGCTTCGACGTCACTCGCGTGACGCCGATCGCGCTGCCGTCGCTGGTTCGCGTCGCACGCTTTGCCCAATAGCTGTAGGAATCCCGCGGGCCCTGGAGCGATAGGCTCCCTAGCTTGTCGCGGCAGCGAGCGCGCAGATCTGCGTCGGATTCCTCGTCGAGCCCCACTAGGTTGTCGGTGTGCGTCACGGTGACGCCCGTCAATGCGCTGACCACGGTGTCGATCTCGCCGGCCAATGCCGTGGATGCGCTGCCGGCCACTAGCGCAATGAAGCTTTCGGCTTGCGCACTTGCACCGGGAAGTAGAGTGATCGAAGCTGTGTTGCGGTACTCCGCGCCAGTGAGTGACGAGCTCACGATCAGATCGCCGGGATCTAAGTTGTAGGTGCCGGCGCTCGAGTTGCTGAGCAGTAGTTGCCCGCTAGCGAACACCGCCAAGATCCGATCTTCGTTGTAGCGTTCCTTTGCTACGGCCGTCAGCCATTCGCCGGAGCTGAGCTCGAGAAAGCCGCTCGAGGCTATTCGCGCCATTAGCTGACTAATTGCGGATGCAACGACGCTGGTGCCGGCGATCATTGTGCGCACCACAGCGCCAGGCTTCCAGGACGTAGTAGTGACGCCCAACGTCGCTAGCGTCTCATAGATCGACGCCTTGACTTCGTCTACGGTGAGCGGCGTTGTGAGCTCTTCAAGCGACGGCATTAGCTAATGGCCTCCAAGATCGTCGCCGCATCGGTGACTACCAGCAGCAATTCGAAGCGCTGTAGCTGCGGGTTGGCAGGCGTGATCGACACGCTGACGCGCATCGTTCGCGTTACGGCGGTGTAGGTGATCGCCACGGCGACCGCGGCGAAGCGATCGTCTTTGCGCAGCTCGTTGGCTAATTCACCCTGCGCGGCTTCGATCTGCGTGCGCGTGGTGGCGCGGTGGAGGTACTCGCGCACGTCGCGGCCGTAGTCCGGAGCGTCGGGCACGGTGCCGCGGCGAGTGGTGATTCGGTGGTAGGCGGATTGCTGCAGATCTTCAGGGCCGTCGGGCTCGGTCTCCGCCAGCCGGGCTGTCAGATCGTCAAAGCACACCAGATCGCGGCCGTAGCCGTCTGCTGCGGCTGGCGTGGTTGCGACCGCGGCGCCGAGGGATGCGAGCTCGGCTGCGAGCGCATCTCGCACGACGTCTAGAGCCATGCCCCTAGAATAGCCCTCAGCCTAGAGTCAGCTCAGCGCAACGCCGAAGAATGAGCCGAGCTGCACCAGCGTGCTCGGCGCCTTCGCGGCGAGCAGCACGGCACCCACGCTGTCACCGCTGCCGCCTACGGGATGCGCGATCAGCTCGCTGCGCAGCGCGTCCCCCAGCTGAGACGCTGGCGCGCCGCGCGCCGTGTACAGATGCACCCCGGCGGATCCCAGCTGCACGCCGAGATCTGCAGCTAGCTGCAGCTGCGCTTGCAGGGCGCCTAGTGACGCCTGCACCTCTGCAATGGCGTCGAGCACGGCGGAGGCCTGCAAAGTGACCGTAGGCCCACTGATGGCCGCCTGCAGGCTGGCCACCGTGTCGAGGGCTGCATTGATGGTCGCCGTCAAGTCGGGAGCACCGACCGCTAGGGCCGCGCTCACTTGCCCTAGCCCCTCTAGCTGTGCAGTCAGCTCGGGCAGCGCAAGCCCGGCGCTGGCACTGATAGCCGCTTGCGCAGTCAGCGCCGTCGGCACCGCTGCGCCCAGCGTAAGCGACCCCTTGAATTGCGTGTCGACCGCCATTAGCCAGACTCCACTAGCGGGCTGCCGGTACTGATAGCGCCATAGAGTGGCTTTGCTGTCAGCCCGGCGGGATCTGGGGGCGTGCTCGAAAAGCTAATCACCACGGGTACGCCGGCCACGATCGCATTATTGGGCGGGGCGCCTGCTCCAGATAGCGGCATTAGGGTGCAGATCGTTCCCGCCCCTCCGCACTGCACCAAGTCGCCCTGCCTCGCTACCTTGCGGCCGCCTCCCGCGATCTGCACACTCACGGGCACGTGCCCACTGCCGTCTTTCCCGACGGCGTGCGTCACCACGGGGAAACCCCTATCTCCATCCGCGAACATCACAAGCACTTCGGCCCCCTTCGCGAGCTCCGCGTGGTAGCCCGGAGCCGACCACTGCGGCACGCGCACCATGTCAGGCAGCCCCGGCGCTTGCCGAACGACTTGCAGATCCGCTCGGTTGCCGCTCATCTGTACCACGCGATAGCGGTACGAGCCGTGCAGCCGTTGGCCGACCACGTGCTCGATGACGCTCGCGAGCGCCCCGGCCACGGCGTTGGCACCAGCGCCCCCGTACCACACGTGTGCGCGTGCGCTGTCCGGCGAGATCACCAGCTCGAGCGCCCCGATGGTGACAGGCTCATCAAGTCCGGCCCGCAGCACGCGCCCTGGCGCAATACCTTCTAGGCTGTCGACCCCCAGCGTTACCCAACGGCTCACTGGATCGTGCTCCAGCACGCTATAGCTTTCTGGCGGCGCGTCTCTACTGTCGCGCGCAGCCACGTGCGTCACACCATCGAAATCCACCCACCACGGCGTCGTGCCTGCCGCAGCTTCAAGCTGCTTCCCGGCGGGGCCCGCCTCGCGTGCCCAATGGGTTCCTAGGCTCGCGCGCGACGGCTCCACGGTGCCCAGCGTCTCGCCGAGCTCGCTGGCGAGATCCGAGATCACTGTGGCAGCTTTGACCCCGGCGTCATTGGCGTACGCTTTGCGTGCGACGTCTTGGCCCCACGCAGCCGCGCCGCCCACGATGCGCACGCCGCCATGCAGCGCGAAGCTGCCGCCCCGCTGCACGGTGCCTCGCAGCACATGCTCGCCGTCGGGCAGTGTGATTGTGATCTGCTGCGCACTGCTGAGATCTTGATCCGACTCGAGCGCGGCGTCTAGGAACCACGCTCCCATGCGTGGCACATGCAGCCGGGCATGCAGCACTCGCACGCCTCCGATGCTGACACTCATGGCAGCCCCTCGAGGATAGCTTGGAGCTGCTCGTTCTCTCCGCGCAGCGATTCGATCTTTTGATCCACTGGATCGTCGCTGGCTTCGGCCTCCGAGGCCTCGGGCTTCGCCAGCGTCAGCTTGGGCTCGCGGTACTCCAGGAATTTCAGATCGATAGCATAGCCGCCGTTGTCGATCTCCCGCGGCTGTAGCACGTCTTCCACCTGCACGCTCTTGATCTCTAGCATCTCGAGCCACGGGTGCCAGATATCGAGGGCCCGTGGGATGCGCAGATTCGGCGGACGGCTCACGAGCGGGCGCCACGATTCCCAGCCGCTCCAGTCCTCATCCGTGTAAAGCCGCAGGGTAACGGTACCCTTGGCTAGCTTTCGACCGCGGAAGATCGCGAAGGCCCCGCTAAAGCCGTAGCCGTTCTGTTCATCCCATTTGCGGGNNGGACAGATCGGCCAGCCCCGGCGATCGCTGCCCCTCGAGCAGAATGTAATCTACGGGATTCAGTAGTGGATTGTAGGCCATCAGGCTGCCTCCACGCCTGGCGTGCTGGCGCCTAGGGTGATGGCGCTACCCTCGAGCGCGCGTACGAGCTCGTCGCGCACGGCCGAGGCGAAAGCCTCCGGGCCACCCTCGCCCACGGCATCGCTACCGACGTGCAGCGCCTCGATGTTGACTGTGACGTTGCCGCCGCGCGCCAGCGCTGCACGCCGCTGTGGCTGCGGTGCAGGCTGCTGCGTCGCAGAGCTCACGCGCACACTGAAGCGAGGGGCCGTGGCACGCTGCACCTGCGCGCGCCGCTGCGCCAGCTGCGTGGGCGGCTGCCGCACGCCCCGTACGCCCAGCCCGAAGCTGCGGCGTACGCCTGCCCCGACGCCAACGCCGGCGCCCACTGCCGCGCGCCCGAGCGCTTGCACGCCGGTGCGCACGTGCCTGCGGCTGCGCATTGTGCCCACCTCGACACCTTGGCCAATGCTGAGCCCAGTAGGGATGAAAGCTTTAGCTGGCGACGCTGCTCCGATCTTACCCTTGAACCACTGCACCGCGCTGCCGCCCAAGTCGGTGACGGCGTTCTTCACTTCGACGAACGCATCCCGGATGCCTCGCGCGATGCCGAGCACCAGATCCTTTCCGCCTTGCACGAAGTCTTTGATGGGCAAGCCTGTGAGGATCTCCGCCCACGTGACAGCGAAGGCCTCGGTCAGCAGCGCTAGATCCTCATCAAAGTTGATCACGTCCCGCAGCTTGTTGAATTCTCGGTGCACCAGCGTTGCCGACCCGGCTAGCAAAGCCAAGGGGGCCGTGGCTGCCCCGGCCGCTATGGCCACTCCTCCGAAGGCTGCAGCAAGCGCCCATCCAGCCGTTTCGCCAGCTAACAAAGCTGCCTCGGTCAAGTCTAGATCTTTCAGAAGATNNTTGAACCAGATACGCAGCCGCAGGATAGTGTTACTTAGCTGTAGCCCGGCGATAACCATTCCTTGAAAGAAACGTTTCGCGATGGGCCCAGCCTCGCCGATGCCGTTGATCAGCGGATCCAGCAGCGAGTCGAGGATCGTCTTCAGCCCGCGGCCAGTGGCTTCCGACTGCGAGAACAGATCCGTTACCTCTTTGATGCCGGCGAGCAGCGGCTCGATCTTCAGATCCTGGAACAGAAGGCCGATGTTCTCGCGCATCTTCTGCATCTGCACGTCAAGCGACAGCAGCTGACGTCGAGCAATGCCCCCGAGCCGCGCGCGCACGTCATCGGCCAGCGCTTCGATGCTCTGCCCAGTGAGGCCAGCACTTAGCGCCAGGCTCTTGAAGCGCTGCGCTTCGGCTTCGCCTTGCGTGGCTGCAGTGATGGCCATGCCTTCCAGCGCTTGCTGAAAGTTGCCCCCGCGGAGTCCCAGCTTTTTCAGCTCAGTCGCATAGCCCACTAGCTTGTCACGGCCTAGGGCGACGCTCCCACTCACGCGATCGATCGTCTTCTGCAGCTCGCCCGCGTCGCCGCCCACCTCGCCGAACGCCAGCCCGCCGCCGGACATGAATCGGCGGATCTTGGTGAGCCCCTCGAGCCGCAGTCGCTCGCTGCGGCGCGCATCGGCTTGCGCAATCCCGTACGCTGACAGCACGCCGGCTGCCGCAGTGGTAGCAGCCACGAGCGCGCCGAGCCCAATCACTACCCCACCGATCGCCCCAGCCGTGCCGGCGAATACGCGCCCGAGCCCGCCCACGCTGCCCGCCAGGCGGCCCAAAGGTCCAGGGGCGGCCGCTGCCGCGTCGGTAAGATCGCCCAGCGAGCGGCGCGCCTGCTGCGCTTGCGGCGCCAGCTTCTTGAAGGTGCCCCCAGCTCGCACATAGGCGGCCTGTGAATTGGCGACCGCAACGCGCCCCGCCTCGATGCGCTCTTGTAGCGCGGCCGCGGCATCGCGCGTTTCGTCGCCGCCGGCCTTCAGATCGCGCAAGGCTTTCTGCATGTTGCGCAGCTCGGAGATATCGCTCACGAGCTCATTGCGCATCTGCTCGAGCGATGCGGCGCTGGACTGCGCAACGCTGGAGGCGTCGCTCTTGACGTCTAGATTGAATTCTGCGCGTACCTCAGCCATCCGGCTGCCTTCGCGTCAGTACAGGCCTACGATTGAAGTGGCAGTCGTTCCCGTCATTGCAACGGTCTCGACCATGACCGGGATAAGCCTGCCGGCCGGCACGGAAGCCAATGTCACGCTGCCCGAATTGTCGCGCGCCTTGATCACCAAGTCGCCGGCCCCGCCCACATAAAGCGCCCTCACAGGGCCCGCCCCGAACGTGTGATCGCCGGAGCTGATATCTACGGCCTCTATTCTAGGCGAAGGGCCAGGGCTGTGGATGTAGGCTGCAGACATATCAGGATCCGAGGCTTTCCAGCATGCGGCGGATCGCGTGTAGATCGGCCGCTGCCTCAGCTAGAATAGCACCGCCGACCCACACGCGCGCCGCGTCTTCAACGCTGTCATCGGGCTCGCGTGCGAATGCGCGCGCGACGGCATCCGCAGCTACGCCAAGATCTCGCTTTGCCTCAGCGCGGAGGCTTAGGCTTTTCCCTCGACGGCTTGCGCTCGCTCGCCGGCCAGCCGATTGCACACGCGACCGCAGCGCGTGATGGTCGCAGGCAGCTCGCGGCAAATCGCATCGTAGCGCGCGGGCTCGGGGTACACCAGGCAGCTACGGACGTATTCGTCTACTGCGTCCACAGTTACTCGGTCACTGTCCTGGAACTGCTTGAATTTGGCCGGGTGGGGACGCTTCAAAATGATGCGTCCCAGATCCGTTTCCACGATGCCGATGCGCTCGGCGCCGTGCTGGGATTCCGCCTCGGCTAGCGCGTTCTCGTCGGCGGCTGCACGCTCGGCGGCCTCCACGCGCGCGGCCATCTCCGAGCGGCTGCGGGCTTCGGCGCGTCGCTGTGCGGCTTCCGCATGCGCGGCTTCCGCGGCCGCAAGTCGGGCGTTCAGATCTTCGGGTGTGCTCATTGGGTGTGCTCCTATCTATCAGGGGGCGCCTTCGCTGGCGTCGAACAAGACCTTGCCATTGCGGCGAATCTTCATGGTGTCGAGCTCGATCTCCTCGCTGAGAGGGTCGGGGTTCTCCTCCTCATTGGAAGCGTTGCTCATCCATACGCAATCTTCGAGCTCGACAATCATGGGCGGCTCGTTGGCCTCGATGTACTCGGCCACGATCTGGATCTCCACGTCTCCGTAGCTGATGCCGTCGGACGACAGGGCCGCTAGGTTCTCGCGCAGCTGATGGATCGTGCTCTTGGGGCCGCCGAGCTTGACCGGGTCTGCCTCGTACTTGCCGCGCGATCGGCCTCGTGGGGCGTGGTGCTTGCCCATGCCGTAGGCCTTGGTGCGCGTGCGCTTGTCGCCGTAGGACAGCGACGTGAAGCCGTAGAACGTTTCGCCGCCGGCCTTGACTTTGATGGATCCCCAGCTAACGATGTTGCCGTTGATTCTTACCGCGTCCGAAGCCATTAGGTCACCACCTGAAGTGCGGGGTTCGTGAAGCCGATGTCAATGTTGATTGCCTTCGGGTAGGCGAGCGGAACGATCGACCCCTGGCCCGTGAGCGTCTTGGTCGAAAGCAGGTTGTCGTCTCGCGACAGCGTGACCGTTGCGGCGCTGGCCTTCGGCTTCGCCAGCAGGACGCCGCGCAGAATTGCGTTGGCGCCTGCCTCGATCTCGAGCGCTTCGGACTCGAGGATGAAACCGGTGGACGCATTCACCGCGATCGGCTTCGACAGCCGTCGAGTGAAGTAGCCACGCAGCGCGCGCTTGGCCCGGTTCATGACGCGACGATGCTGCAGGAGTTCGAAGTCTGAGCCGTTGGCGCTGAACGTGTTGGGATTGTTCACGTAGACGCCTTGGGCTCCGTCGAAGGTTCGCAGCACGATGGCGCGAGCATCGTCGAGCCCCGGATTGATAAGCTCGTCATGATGCTTCGGGTTCCCGTTGGCGTCCCGAATGCTGACGCCCGTGAGCGCGCCTAGGTTCACATCCGCAAGATCAACCTCTTCGGTGACACTGCCGGCGAGGCTAGCGACCGTCACCACGGGGGAGCGTCGATACTTTCGGAGGCTAACGCTGCTCGTGATCTCCGCGGCGCCCGCAACGATATGCGCGCTCGTATCGGCCTTGGCGCCTAGCGCGGTCGAGAAAGCCGTAAGGTACTGAGCCTCGGTTTCTCCCTCGTCGGGCGTGCGGAATTGGCCGATCCAGGCCTTGCCCTCGAGCGCCGCAAAGGCAGTCTCGACGGCATCATACAGCGAGCCGTCGAGTGGGCCTACCACCTCGGCAAGATCCCACTGGATGGCGCTCTCGCCCATAGCCGCGATCGCGTCGCCGATCTCGGTGGCATTGAAATTGAGCGCCGTCGCGCGCACGCTCACCTTGTCGCCCGCCACGGTGGTGCCCGTGTCGATCGCCAGCGTGACGCCACCGGAATCTGCGATCGTGATCTCGGTGTCCGTGGTAGCGTAAGTCTTGGTGCCGCTGAAGGTGCGGCCGCCGTCTAGAGACTCGCGATAGCTGACGTCTGCGTCAGGGCTGCCGGTGCCGTCGAAGGTCGCACCGCTCAAGAATTCAACGACGATCTCGAAATCGTCGGCGGGCGCGTTGGCGAAGGTTACGGTGCCCGTGCCGGAGAATTCGCTCTCGTCGGGCGTGCCGAGGGATCCCGCAGTGCTCGCGCCCGTCTTGACGAATACGACGCTGCGGCCCTTGGTGCCAATGTGATACGCTGCGGCTTCGACGCCCGGCCCGATGCCGAACGTCGATGTCAGATCCTGCACGCGGCTCATCGGCGTAGGCACTTCGACGGTGCCACTCGAGCTAACGCCGAACACAACCAGGGGCAGCTCGCCGGCAGGGGTGCTGCCGATGCCGCCGTCTTGCTCGGTGAGTGTTACTGCAGGTACCGTCATTCTGGCTCGACTATCATCACGGGGTCATCGGTGCCGGCTGGTGCGGGCTCGGGAATGCTGGGGGTCACGTGTGCTGCCGTATCTGCGGGCGCCAACGCGAGCGGGCTATCGGGGATCATTGATTCGACCGAGGCAACTACCCTTATCGTAGCACCCCGCCTACGCTCGTTTGGGTCTCCGTGCCACGCTGCGGAGCGCTGCAGAAATATTCCGTGGGCTGCCAAATAGACGGCGCGGTACCACGCATCATAGAGCAGACGAGCTGCCTTGAATTGGAGGAGCTCATCTTGCGGATCGCTCGCGTCTTCCGCGTGAATGTAGCAGGTAAAAAGCTCGCGCAGCGTGGCCAGCGGGCGGCCAAGGTCAGGATCAGGGCTCGTCTGATTGCGTCCCGGGTAGCGCGCGCCGCCGATCTCGCCCAGTGACCCGGCGGGATCTCCCGGGACCCACACGATGCGCGGCGGCCCGGCAAGTTGCTTCGGCGGCTCGCGCCAGCCGAATACCTGCGTTGCCGCAGTGCCTTCGGCCGTGAAGCGTGCGACAACGCTCTCATAGAGATACTCGAGTGCGAGCTTGGTGGCCATCAGGCTTGCCTCATTGTACGCAGTGCTGCGCGTTCCGCAGCTGCGGCGACGGCCGGCGAGAGCTTGCCCGNNCGTGCGACGCCCATGTGATGCAGGCTGAACGGGAAGCCCAGCACCACTCGCACCACACGCCCGACGGCCTTGATGCTGAGCGCGCGCCCCGCCGACTGTAGAGGCTTGCCGCCGCCCTGCAGTGGGATCCACTGCTGTCCGTCAGGCGAACGGCCTTGTGCGATGCCTTTGCGCAGCTCGGCATCTAGCTCGCGCGCGATGGCCTTGGCAGCGTCCTCCGGTAGCTTCTGCATCTTGCGCACGCGGCGGATCTGACCATCGAGGGCGCTAAGTGCTGCGGTGTTCTCCGCCTCACTCATGTGTAGTCCTCATCGCGCGCCGTGTCGCGCTGCTCGTCGGCCCACTTGTACGGCGACGCTTCGGTGTAGGCCAGCGGGTCGCCGCGGGTAATTGCCGTGGTGTCATCGTTGGCTTTGAGGGGCAATTCAAAGAGGCCCTCGTGACTGTCGGCTGCCTCTTTGAGCTCGGACATTGCGTCCGTAGCGTCCTGCCGCACGGCGTCCCATTGGGCGTCCGTGGGGTCGATGCCGCGCTTGTAGTAGACTCGTAGAGTCACCAGGCGTGCTAGCCACCCCTGCACAGCCACGGGGTAGGGGCTGCCGAAGGGCACGGAGTAGCGTTTCGCTAGCCGGCTATCGATCCACTTTGACCAATAGTCGAGCTGCCCCGCAGTCCAGCCGGCCTCGGCTGCTTCGANNGTAAGCCGCCGGTGCGATCGTTTGCAGCTTGAATTCGGCTAGCGTCAGGTAGGCCATGGCAGCCCTTGCGGGCTATCAGGCAGCCTGCACGCGGAACAGGAGGTAGGGGTGGCCGAGCCCGACCACGTTCGCGCCTCGCGTGACCCACTGGAACTTATTGGCCCGCTGCAGCTCGGCATCGGTCATGCCCGAGTTGAACACGATGGT
>JABAHQ010007315.1_pt1 | contig 13157 bp, 12 predicted proteins | sample 7062091 | NCBI WGS metagenome assembly JABAHQ01 (sample SAMN14534359, study PRJNA622989) | marine sediment metagenome | biome: marine biome [ENVO:00000428]; feature: marine pelagic biome [ENVO:01000023]; material: deep marine sediment [ENVO:00002113] | place: India: Gulf of Kutch | collected...
GAGTCAACAAGTACGTGGGTGTCCTCTTTGTCTGCTCTTTGTCTCTCTTTGTGCTGGCCGGTGAGTCAAGAAGTATGTGGGTGTCCTTGTCCCCCTCTTGTGTGGGTGTCCTTGTCCCCCTCCCATTTCTCACAGTGCGCTTCCGGCGCGAGGTCATCGCCCGCTACGGCTTGCGGGTCGCAGACGTGGCTGAGGCGATCGAAACCGCTTTCTACGGAACCGAGGTCTCCCGGGTGCTGCAAGGCCAGGCCGCCTTCGATCTGGTGGTGCGCTACGAGTCCGAGGTCAAGCGCGATCTGGAAGCGGTTCGCTCGACGCTGATCACTACCCCCTCCGGCGCCCGGCTGCCCTTGCGGGCCCTGGCAGAGGTGGACAAGGCGCGCGGCCCCAATCGGATCAGCCGTGAGAACGTGCAGCGCAAGATCGTCGCCATGGCCAACGTCGCCGAGCGTGATCTGGTCAGCGTCGTGGAGGACATGCGCCAGCGGATCGGGCAGAACGTCACCCTTCCGGCGGGCTATCACATCGAATACGGGGGCCAGTTCGAGAGCGCTGAACAGGCGTCACGGACACTGCTCCTGCTCGGCGTGGTAGTGCTGGTGGCGACCTTTCTGCTCCTCTTCGTCGCCTTCCATTCGGCCCGTGACGCGCTCTTGGTAATGCTCAATCTGCCGCTCGCCCTGATCGGCGGCGTCATCGGCGTGTACGCCTCCGGCGGCGTTCTGTCGGTAGCGTCCATCATCGGGTTCATCACTCTCTTCGGGATCGCCACCCGCAACGGCGTCATGATGATCGCCCACATCCAGCGACTGGTCAGCCACGAAGGCGTTCGGGATGCCCTGACGGCGGTGAAGCGCGGAGCTAGCGAACGGTTGATCCCGATCCTGATGACCGCCCTGGCCGCGGGCCTTGCGCTGGTGCCCCTGGCGCTGGCCGCCGGCGAACCCGGCAGCGAGATCCAGGCGCCCATGGCGATCGTTATTCTGTTCGGGCTGCTAAGCTCGACCGTGTTGAACATGGTCGTGGTGCCGGCGCTCTATTTGCGCTCCGGTTCGATTTGCGCTTCGGTTCGATCCGGCCGCGGCTAGCTACGGGCAGTGCTGCCCCCGAAATGGGCGGCTCCGAAGCGCTCGCGGACACTCCCCCAGGAGCGGCGCGCACCTGAGGCTCGGGGGCGTGTGGGAACGAGTGGTCCGCGCGTTTTCCGACGCCGCGTGTGACGCCCGAGCGCGTCCCCGGCAACACCCACCGGATGCGGCGTACACGCAACCGAGATTACGCGGAGGAAATCATATTGGTTTCGTAACGCCGCAACGATGAGGAATCGGATGGGCCTGCACCCCTATATGGAAGGCGAAACCCCCAGGAGACAAAACTTTGAAACTAAGTCACAAATTGGCGTCCCCAACGGGATTCGAACCCGTGTCGCCACCTTGAAAGGGTGGTGTCCTAGGCCGTCTAGACGATGGGGACAGGATCCACGGGGCCCACGACTCGATCGGATTGGGCCCACAAAGACGCGGGAATTTACGCCAGGGGCCTGGCCCGTGTCAAGCAGAGCGCCTGCGCCATCGCCGCGCCGGCATCGGTCGATTCATAAACCTATGATTAGAAGAGTTTTTAGCGCTGTGACCGAGGTCGCACCCGCGCAGCGCCCGCTGACCTTATTATATGCAGCCATCGGGCCCGCGTTATAGAATGGCGGGCCGGACCCACGCCGAAGCGATGCATTTCACTATTCGGAGTACAAGATAATGGCGGTTAGAGAACGAGCGCGCCGCTCGGAAGGCTTCACGCTCATCGAGGTCATGGTGGTGGTTGTTATCCTCGGGATCTTGGCGGCGATCGTCGTCCCCCGGGTGATGGATCGCCCGCAGCAGGCGCGAATGACGAAGGCCAGACAGGACATCCGCGTGCTGGAGAGCGCGCTCAACATGTACAAGCTGGACAACTTTGTCTACCCGACGACCGATCAGGGCTTGGAGGCGCTGGTCTCCCGCCCGTCCGGCTCGCCCGAACCGAAGAACTGGCGCGAGGGCGGGTATATCGATCGGCTGCCCAAGGACCCGTGGGGCAACCCTTATCGCTTCCTCTCTCCAGGGGAGCGCGGGAGCGTCGACATTTACTCGCTGGGTCCGGATCCACAGGCCAGTGATGACGATATCGGGAACTGGAACCTGGAGTAACCCCCGGCGCCGAGCGTCCATCGCGCCCTCGGGTGCCCACCCAACGCACGGGAAGCTTGGACCCTGCGGCTTTACGCTCATCGAGGTGCTGGCGGTGCTGGTGATCGTCGGCGTGATCGTTGGTTTCGCCACCCTGTCCCTCGGCAACCGCAACCGCGATGTCCTCGAGCGAGAGGCTCGGCGCCTGGCGGCGCTCATGCCGCTGGCGCTGCAAGAGGCCATGCTGAGCGCACGGGAGCTGGGATTCGTGTTGGACGAGGGACAATACACCTTTCTGTTGCTGGGCCCCGAGGGCTGGCGGCCCGTGGATGACGGCGTGCTGAGGGCGCGCACCTTGGCGCCCCAGGTAGAAGCGGTGCTCGCGGGCGACGAGCCCGGACCGGCAGAGCCCGAACAAGAAGCCCCGCAGCCCCAGATCCTGTTCCTGTCAAGCGGCCAGGTCACCCCGTTCGAGCTCACCCTGCGCAATCCGAACGTGGGCGGCTATTTCCGCCTCACGGGCACCATTACGGGGGAGATCCGCATGACCCAGCACGATACCGGCTTACGATGAGTACCCCAATGCGCGCCGGCGCCCGACGATCCGAAAGAGGCTTTACGCTCTTGGAGGTCCTGGTGGCCTTGGCGGTGCTCGCGGTGGCCCTCTCCGCCGCCGTCAAGGCCGCCGGCCAAAACGCCGCAAATGCGACCTACCTGCGGGACAAGACACTGGCCCAATGGGTGGCGATGAACAAGCTCACCGAGCTTCAGGTGGCACGGGAGTGGCCTTCGCCCGGCGAGCGCACGGGGCACGCCGAGATGGCGGGGCGCGAGTGGCGCTGGAGCACCGACACGCAGCTCACGGAGGACGACCGGCTGCGCCGCATCGAGGTGACAGTGCGCGCGCCGTCCGAGGATTCCGGGTCCATCGTGACCGTGGTGGGCTTTGTGCGACTGCCCGAGGAAGACTGACGTGGGTGCCGTCGCCCTCCGTCCGAAGGCGCGTGCCGCCGCACACCCCCTTGGCGCCGAGTGCGGCTTCACCCTCCTTGAGCTGTTGGTCGCACTCGCGATCTTCGCGGCACTCTCGGTTATGGCCTACGGCGGGCTCAAGGCCGTTCTTGACACGCGCAGCCAGACCGACCAGCAGGCCGGGCGCCTGGCGGAGCTGCAGATCGCCATTCATGTGATGGAGCAGGACCTCGTATACGCCGTCGCCCGCGGCATCCGCGACGAGCTCGGCACCCCTCAGCCCGCCATGATGGGCGGCAGCACCGCCGGGCTCGGCCTGGAGCTCACCCGCGCGGGCTGGGTCAACCCGCTCCGGGAGCAACGCAGCACGCTGCAACGGGTGGGCTATCGCGTCGAGGACCAGGCGCTGTACCGCGTGAGCTGGCCGGCCCTGGACCGCCCACAGGGCCTGCAGCCCAATGAGGCAAGGATACTGGACGAGGTCTCGGGCCTGGCCGTGCGCTTTCTCGACGCCCAGGGCGAGTGGCACGAGCAATGGCCCCTGCCGAGCGATGCCAGCCAAGACTCCCCCGCCCTGCCGGTGGCGGTGGAGCTGTCGGTGACCCTATCGGACTGGGGCGCCATCACCCGACTGTTCCGGATCCCGGGCTATTAGGGGGGCGCCGTGTCGCGCGAACAGAATTCGGCGATGGACGGGTGCGGACCAATATGCGCTGGGCGGCAGCAAGGCGTCGCCCTGATCACCGCCCTGCTGGTGGTCGCCCTTGCCAGCGTCGCGGCCGTTGCCATGACCCAGCGCCAGCAGATCGACATTCGGCGTACTGCCAACGTCTTGGCCGCGCAACAGGCCCTCCAGTATGGCCTGGGCGGCGAGGACTGGGCACGCACCATCCTCGCCCGCGACTACGAAGACGATCGCACCAACGGCACCATGGATAGTCTGCACGAGATCTGGGCCCAACAGCTGCCGCCCACCATGATCACCGGGGGGGCGATCTCCGGGCGCATCCAAGACCTGCAGGGCCGATTCAATCTCAACAACCTGACCCTGGCGGTGGACCAGGAAAAGGACGGCGGCAGGCAGCCCCCCCACCCCCAGCTCGTTTATTTTCAGCGCCTGCTGCAGGTGCTGGAGCTCGAACCCTCCATCGCCCAGGCCGCGGCAGATTGGGTCGATGCCGATGCCCGGGTACGGTTTCCCGACGGCGCCGAGGACGTGACCTATCTCGCGCAGGAGCCCCCCTACCGCACCCCGAACCGACCGATGGCCGATCCCAGCGAGCTTCGAATGGTCCGGGGCGTCAGCGCCGAAGCGTACGCAAAGCTGCGCCCCTATCTCAGCGCCCTGCCCCAGCCAACCACCATCAACGTCAACACCGCCCCCGCGCCGGTGCTCCAGGCGCTGGACGGGCATATCGATGCTACAATAGCCGCCGGGCTCGTAGAGCATCGAGACGAGCAGCCTTTCAAAGACAAACAGGCGTTTCTGGACACCCTGACGCAGCTGCTCGGCGGCGAGAATCGGACGATTGCAGACGAGGTGGCCGAGCTCGTCGACGTCTCCAGCGGCTACTTCCTGGTGCATGCGAACGTGGAGCTCGACCGGGCGCGGGCTCGCCTCGCGAGCGTGCTGGAGCGCGACGGCCAGGGCCGGATCCGCGTGCTGGCCCGCAATCGAGGACAGCACGATGACTAACCAGTTCTTCCTGCGCATCCACGACTCCAAGGGCCTGTCCTGGCTGGGAGGCAGTGCCGCCAGGGATCAGCAGCGGGACACGCCGCAGGCGCTGGATGCCGCGGCGGGCCGGCGCGCCGTGGTCCTGGTCCCGTCCACCGACGTGCTTTTCACCCACGTCTCGATCCCCACACGCAGCCGCCAGCACCTGGCCAAGGCCGTGCCCTATGCCCTGGAGGACCGGCTGGCCGGCGAGGTGGAATCCATGCATTTCGCCCTGGGCGCGCGTGCGGCCGACGGCGCACACGCCGTCGCCGTGGTCGACCGTGCCCGGATGGATGCGTGGCTGGGCCTGCTTCGCGAGGCCGGGATCGAGCCCCATGCCCTCGTCCCGGATATCCTGTGCCTGCCCTGGCAGCCGGACGAGTGGATCGTTTTGTGCGAGCACGACCTATCCCTGGTGCGCACGGGCGTCCAATCCGGCTTCGTCGCCGACACGCCCAATCTGGTCGCGCTGCTGGAGCTCGCCCTGGCCGAGACGTCGGAGGCGACGCCGAGCCGGGTGCGCGTGATCGACGCGGACGACCAGGGCCCCGAGCTGCCGGAGGCATTGCGCGCAGGCACGGTCCCGCTCGTCACCGATGCGCGCCCCGTCGAGCCACTACCTCTGATGGTCCGGCACTATGCCGCGACCGGTACCCTCAATCTCTTGCAGGGTCCGTACAGCCGCCAAGAGCAGCTGCTCAAGCTTTGGCGCCCGTGGCGCCCCGCCGCGGCGGTGCTCGCCGCATGGCTGCTGGTGCAGGGGCTCGGCACCGCGGTGCAGTATGCGGACCTGCGCCAGCGGGCCGCGGCCCTGGACCAGCAGATCGAGCAGCTCTTTCGCGAGACCTTCCCCGATGTGCAGCGGGTCGTCGATGCGGAGGCCCAGATGAAACAGCGTCTGGCCGCGCTGGAGAGCAGCCAGGGGCAATCGAGCCTGGGATTCCTGAGGCTCCTGCTCAAGACCGGGCAGCCCCTCTCGGCAACGGCCGGGATGGAGCTCCAGAACGTCCAGTACCGCGACGGGCAATTGGACGTGCTCATCGAGATCCGTGACCTGCAGACCCTGGACGGGCTGAAGCAGTCCATCGAGCGGACCGGACTGCGCGTCGAGATCCAGTCCGCGACGGCCCGCGAGCGCGGGGTGTCGAGCCGACTGCGCATCACGGAGACGGTGTCGTGAAGGATTGGTTCTTGTCTCGCACACCCCGCGAGCGCGGGATATTGATGGCAGGCGCTGCCGCCGTGTCCCTGCTTTTGATGTATGTCGCCGCCTGGGAACCGTTGAGCTCCGACCTGACCCGCAGCCGGGAGCTGGTCGCGGCGAAGCGGGCCACCCTGCAGCAGATGCAGCGCTCCGCCGCCCGCGTCGAGGCGATGCGGAATCAGGGCGCCGCCCGGACGCCGGCCGGCACCTCGCAGTCTCTGCTCTCGCTCATCGACACCAGCGCACGGGAGTTCCATCTACAGTCCTTCGTGCGCCGGGTCGAGCCGGTGGGCACCGATCGGGCGAGGCTCTGGCTGGAACGCGCCCCCTTCGACGCGCTGGTCCAGTGGCTGGCCAGCCTGCAGGCGCAGTATGGCGTCTCCGTCGGGGAGCTCGTCGCGAGCCGCCAGGAACCCGGCATGGTGGAGGCCCGGCTCACGCTCAAACAGGGCGCGCCATGAACCGGCTGAGACGCGCCTTGCCCCACACGCTACTCGCCCTGGTGACCTATGGCGTATTCCTGGCGGCCACCGTGCCCGCGGCGCGGGTATATGCCCTGGTGCACGAGCGCCTCGGCGCCATCCAACCCGCCCGCGTGGAGGGCAGCGCCTGGTCCGGGCGGGCCCCCGGGCTCCGGCTGGGCGCCGCGCCCCTGGGCGATCTGTCCTGGTCCCTGAGCCCCCTGGATCTGCTCACCGGCCGACTGGACTTCGATTTCGCCCTTGCGGGCGAGGGTCTGCAAGCGGACGGCCGCCTGGGCCTGAGCTGGAAGGGCACACCGCAGGAGGTGCAGCGCCTGAGCGGGCGGATCGCCGCCGAGCACCTGACCCGCCTGGCAGGGTTGGCCGGGGTGGAGCTTCGCGGGACCTTGGCCTTTGAGCTGGACCAAATCACCCTGGACCAGGGCCGGGTGACCGGGGCCACGGGGCGCCTGCGCTGGGACGGGGCCGCCCTGAACCGGCCGCTGTCGGCAGCGCTCGGCACCTTGGAGGCCACGCTGGAGAACCAGGATGGACGGGTCGTCGCCCGGATCGCCGACCGGGACGGCCCGGTGGGCGTGGACGGCACAATCGTGCTCGATCCCGACGGGCGCTATCAGCTCCGCGCCGCCCTGACCCCCACCGAGCGCGCCGATCCGCAGCTGGCGCAGGCCCTCGCCATGCTGGGCCGCAAAGATGCCCAGGGAACCATCCAGGTGGTCTACTCGGGGGCGCTGGGAATTTGAGAGCTTGCCGCCAGGGACAGACCCGGCGAACCCGGCGCTTCGTGCCGTGTCCACCCCCGGACCGTGGCGCGGCAAAGACGGGGCTGGACCAAAACTAAACTCACAGATACCTGTTTATGGCTAGGGCTTCTCCGATCCGTGAGGCAATTTATGTACGGGCTTAGTTGTTTCTGCTAACCTCCAAACACCAAAGGAAAAAGGGAATGCTGGATTTTGGGGAGCGAGCCCGGACCTACCGGCCTGCGGCACTGCGCCGTGCCGCCGATTCGTTGAACAGCAACTGCACTTTCGAGGGGGCCATCGGTGGCTGTAAGCCGATCTCGTCCTAGCCCGCATATCCCACCAGGCGGCCAACGGCTATGACGCAATGCCCCAAAACGCATAAAGAATAAGGCGTGATGCAGAGGAATTGGACGATGACACACCGTCTTCGCCGTTGGCCTATCACGGTTCAGGCTTATCTTCGCGCCCGTAGGCTTGCTCTTCAGTTTTGTACAGGATGTACTTATGCCGCGAAGCACAGGCATGTGCGGGAGCGGCCAAGTGGTAGCTACGGTTACCACTTTCCTTCCAGAACGGCGCCTGCTAACCCGCTTCATCGCCACGCAGGACCGCGTGGCGATGAAGTCCGGCCCGGCCATCCCTGGCCGGGCGTTCGCGGCTCCTATCCCGCCGCTCACCTGGCGCCTGGTCCCGCGATCCCGGTGAGATATGCGGGCTAGGTCTTGGCATCTCTTTCGGCTGCCCGGGCTGAACAGCGTTCGCGCGAGCGCAATGATGCTGCTGGCCGTGCTCGTGTTGCTGAGCGCACCGCCGGTTCATGCGGAATCCGTCACCCTGAATCTGAAGGATGCCGACATCACCGCCCTGATCAACACCGTATCCAAGATCACGGGCAAAAACTTCGTGGTAGACCCGAGGGTCAAGGGCGACGTCACCGTGGTCTCCGCCCGGCCCCTGGACGCCGACGAGGTGTATCAGGTGTTCCTCTCGATCCTGGAGGTGCACGGGTTCGCCGCAATCCCCGCCGACAAGGTGATCAAGATCGTGCCGGACGTCAAGGCCAAGCAGGGCGGCGTCCCGATCCCGCCCAGCCTGCGCGGGCTTCCCGATGATGAGATGGTCACGCGCGTCATCCAGGTGGAGAACGTGGAGGCCGCGCAGCTGGTGCCTATCCTGCGCCCGCTGGTGCCCCAACAGGGGCACCTGGCCGCCTATCCCCCCAGCAACATGCTCATCATCTCCGATCGTGCCGGCAACACGGCCCGCCTGGCCCAGATCATCGGCCGCATCGACCAGGAGAGCGACAGCGAGGTGGAGCTGATCCCGCTCCAGCATGCCTCGGCCGCCGAGGTGGTGCGCATCGTGGAAGCCCTGCAGCAGCAGGAGGCCAAGGCCCAGGCCGGACGGCTGGTGCGGATCGTGGCCGATGAGCGCACCAACAGCGTGCTGCTCTCCGGCGAACGCTCGGACCGGCTGCGCCTGCGCACGTTGATCATGCACATGGACACGCCGCTGGAGCGCGGCGGCAATACCCGCGTGATGTACCTGCGCTATGCCAAGGCCAAGGACCTGCTGGGCGTCCTGGACGGGGTGATCAAGTCACTGCAGCCGGACGAGAAGACCGCTGCCGCCGCCTCCCCCGTGAGCATCCAGGCCGACGAAGGCTCAAATGCGCTGGTAATCACCGCGCCGCCTGATATCTTTCGCTCGCTCCAGACCGTGATCAGCCAGCTGGACGTGCGCCGGGCCCAGGTAATGGTGGAAGCCGTCATCGCCGAGGTCTCCCTGGACGTGACCCGGGAGCTGGGTGTCCAGTGGGTGGTGGACGGCACCCCGGGCAACGACGGTGCGGTGGGAATCATCAATTTCGGCGGGGCCGCCAGCCTGGGCGGCGTGGCGGCGGCCATCGAGAGCGGCAGCCTCGGCGCCCTGCCCGAAGGGGCGCTGATCGGCGGCGGGCGCTTCGACGATCCGGACCTCAACTTCGCCGTCCTCATCCGGGCCCTGTCCAATGACGCGGATACGAACATTCTATCCACCCCCAGCCTGATGACCCTGGACAATCAGGAGGCGGAGATCGTGGTCGGCCAGAACGTGCCTTTCGTCACCGGCGAGTTCAGCACTACGGGTACCGCCGCAACGACCGCAACCACGGTCAATCCGTTTCGCACCATCCAGCGCCAGGACGTGGGCCTCACCCTGAAGGTGCGCCCGCAGATCAACGAGGGCAACGCCGTCAAGCTGGAGGTGGAACAGGAGGTCTCCAGCCTCAGCCCCAGCGCCGTCGACGCCTCCGATCTGATCACCAACAAGCGCTCCATCAAGACCACCGTGATGGTGGAGGACGGACATATCGTGGTCCTGGGCGGTCTCATCGACGAGGACTTGAAGCAGACCCATCAGCGGGTGCCGGGGCTGGGCGACCTGCCCGTGCTCGGGCGCTTGTTCCGTTTCGATCGCACAACCAAGGTCAAGCGCAACCTGCTTGTCTTCCTGCGGCCGGCGATCGTGCGCGACGCCGCCACCCAGGCCCAAACCAGCGGCAGCAAATACAGCTATCTGAGGGCCAAGCAGCTCGAGGCCCGGCGGCGCGGCGTCTTCCACCTCCCCGACGAGGAAGCACCGGTGCTCCCAGAGAGCTATCTCGACCTGCCACCCCCCTTCGACGACGAGGATCCCAGCGATTCACCCTGAGACAGCCAAAGGCAACCCGATGGAAGTGCCCGAGCTCTCCGAGCGAATCCCCGCGAGCGAGGCGCAGACCCCGCCCGAGCAGTCGGGCGTGAGCTATGGCTTTGCGCGCCGGCACGGCGTGCTCGTGACCGAGATCGACGACACCGAGGCCCACGCGGTCTACCGGCCCGATGCCACGCCCGCCAGCATCGCCGAGATCCGCCGCCATGTGCGGCGGCGCCTGCGCCTGGAGACAGTGAGCGCCGAAGAGTTCGAACGATTGCTGGCCGAACGCTACGAGGCGGGCACCGCCCAGTCCAGCCAGATCATGGAAGACCTGGGTGACGGGCTGGACCTGGACCACGTGGCGCGCACCCTGGCCGAGCCGGAGGATCTGCTGGAAAGCGAGGACGACGCACCCATCATCCGCCTCATCAACGCCTTGTTCACCGAGGCGATCAAGGAGAATTCCTCGGACATCCACATCGAGCCCTACGAAAGCCAGCTGGTGGTGCGCTTTCGCGTCGACGGCGTGCTGCGCGAGGTGATGCGCCCCCCCCGCGCCGTCGCGCCGCTGCTCGTCTCGCGCATCAAGGTCATGGCGCACCTGGACATCGCCGAGAAGCGCCTGCCCCAGGACGGGCGCATCTCGCTGCGCGTCGCCGGGCGCCCGGTGGACGTGCGCGTATCCACGCTGCCCACGAGCGCCGGCGAGCGGGTAGTACTGCGCTTGCTGGACAAACAGGCGGGACGCCTCGACCTGGAGCATCTGGGCATGGCCCCCGAGCAGCTCCAGACAATGGAGCGCATGGTCCAGCGGCCCCATGGCATCCTGCTTGTCACCGGACCCACCGGCTCGGGCAAGACCACCACGCTGTACGCCGCGCTCACCCGGCTCAACGATCGAAAACGCAACATCGTCACGGTGGAAGATCCCATCGAGTACTACCTGGAAGGCATCGGCCAGACCCAGGTGAATACCAAGGTGGATCTGACCTTCGCCCGCGGGCTGCGCGCCATCCTGCGCCAGGACCCGGACGTGGTGATGGTGGGCGAGATCCGCGACCTGGAGACCGCGCAGATCGCCATCCAGGCGAGCCTCACCGGCCACCTGGTGCTTTCCACCCTGCACACCAACAGCGCTGTCGGGGCCATCACCCGGCTGCGGGACATGGGCGTAGAGCCGTTCCTTCTGTCCTCCAGCCTTGTAGGCGTAGCCGCCCAGCGCCTGGTGCGCCTGCTCTGCCACCACTGCCGGCGTCCGTACAGGCCGGGGCCGGCGGAGTGCGAGCGCCTCGGTCTATCGGCCGATAGTCCGCCCACCCTGTATGCGGCGACCGGCTGTGAGCATTGCTTTCAGTCCGGCTACGCCGGGCGCAGCGGGATCTACGAGCTGATCGAGATGGACGATGCGCTGCGCACGCTGATTCATGACGGCCACGGCGAGCACAGCCTGATCCAGCACGCCCGCAACGCCGCCCCGAGCATCCGCCAGGACGGCATCCGCCGCGTCCTTGCGGGCGACACCACGGTGGACGAGGTGCTGCGGGTCACGCAGGAGGGGTAGGCAACCTTGGGTGCGTTCGAGTACACGGCCCTGGATCCGGGCGGGCGGGAACGACATGGCGTGCTGGAAGGCGATACCCCGCGCCAGGTGCGCCAACACCTGCGCGGTCAGGGATGGGTCCCGCTGAGCGTCGACGAGGTCGCCGGCGGCGAGAGGACGCGCGCCGACCGGGGGATGGGCCTGCGGCGTGGAATCAGCGCGCTCGACCTTGCGCTTGTCACCCGCCAGCTCGCCACGCTGGTGCGCTCCGGTCTGCCGCTGGAGCAGGCCGTCTATGACGTGGCCAATCAGAGCGAAAAGCCGCGGGTGAAACGCGTGCTGCACGCAGTGCGCTCCCGCGTTCGAGAGGGCCACAGCCTTGCCGCCGGGCTGTCACAATTTCCGGGCGTCTTCCCGGAGCTCTACCGGGCCACGGTGGAGGCCGGCGAGCAGTCCGGACACCTGGACGTGATCCTGGACCGGCTGGCGGACTACGCCGAAGGCCTGCAGCAAATGCGACAGAAGACGCTGCTGGCGCTGTTCTATCCGGCGATTCTGACGGGCATCGCCCTCATAGTGGTCGCGGCGCTGCTCACCTACGTGGTCCCCCAGGTCGTTCAGGTATTCGACAACATCGGACAAGAGCTGCCCTGGATCACCCGCGCGCTGATCGCAACCAGTGACGCGGCGCGCGCCTACGGGCTCTATGCGCTGCTGGCGATGGGTATAGGCGCAGCGGTGCTCTACCGGCTGCTGCGACGCCCGACCGTACGCGCGAAATGGCACCGTCTCGTCCTGCGCATGCCGCTGGTGGGACGCATGGCGCGGGGCGTCAACACGGCGCGCTTTGCCCGGACCCTGAGCATTCTGGCGGTGAGCGGGGTCCCCATCCTGGATGCGTTGCGCGTATCGGCCCAGGTGCTGACCAATCTGCCCATGCGCCAAGCCGTGGAGGAAGCCGCGCTGCGCGTTCGCGAGGGAAGCAGCCTGCGGGGGGCACTCGAGCAGACCGGCTACTTTCCGCCGATGACCCTGAGCCTTATTGCCAGCGGCGAGGGCAGCGGAAACCTAGAGGGGATGCTGGAGCGCGCGGCGGCGGTCCAAGAACGGGAGATCGCGACCACCCTGGCAGCGGCCATGAGCCTGTTCGAACCGCTGCTCATCCTGGTCATGGGCGCGATCGTGCTGATCATCGTCTTGGCGATCCTGCTGCCGATCTTCGAGCTCAACCAGCTCGTGGCTTGATGCCGACGGATGGCGCGGGTGGTTCGGACGCCGCCGGACAGCGTAGAATAGTGCAAATTGCCTCTCTTTTGACGACGATAGTGAATGCTGCGAACTGACACATTGAGCACAAAGCAAGCACAGCGAAGGGCCTCTTGCCGTCATGCGTACGGTACCCGTTGCCGCCGCTGGTCTTGGACCCTGTTGGCGGCGGGCTGCCTGGCCGCGGGGGCCGGCCTCTCCGGATGTGCCAGCATCGATGCGCAGACCCGACCCGCTCAGCAACCCGCCGGGCAGGCGGGCGATCTGGCGGCGGCCAAACGGGCCTATGATCTGGAGAACTACCGCCGCGCGGCAGTACTGCTGCTACCCCTGGCTCGCCAGGGGGATGTCGATGCCCAGTACGCGCTCGGGTACCTGTATTA
>JABAHQ010023280.1_pt1 | contig 13151 bp, 14 predicted proteins | sample 7062091 | NCBI WGS metagenome assembly JABAHQ01 (sample SAMN14534359, study PRJNA622989) | marine sediment metagenome | biome: marine biome [ENVO:00000428]; feature: marine pelagic biome [ENVO:01000023]; material: deep marine sediment [ENVO:00002113] | place: India: Gulf of Kutch | collected...
TTGCCGAAGCCACCGACAAACAAGCCCTAAAAGCCCTGGCCGGGCGGGCCAAAGTGGTGGCCAGCACCGTGGGCCCCTATGCCCGTTATGGTTCCGAGCTGGTGGCAGCCTGTGCTGAGTCCGGCACAGATTACTGTGATCTGACCGCAGAATTGCCCTGGATGCAGCGTATGTTGGACAAGTACGATGGGGTGGCCAAACAAACCGGCGCGCGCATCGTGCACAGCTGCGGCTTTGATTCCATTCCCTCGGACCTGGGCACCTGGGTTGTGCAGCAGGAAGCCATAAAGCGTTTCGGTCAGCCCTGCGATCGGGTGGAAATGCGCGTATTGAAAGTCCGTGGTGGTTTCAGTGGGGGTACGGCGGCCAGCCTCTCAGATATGGTGGCGGAAGCCACGGATGACCTGCAGGCGCGTGCGGCAACCGTTAATCCCTATGGCCTGTTCCGTGGGGCCGGGCCCCAGAAAGACCGGATGTTACCCCGTTACGACCAGGAGCTGGGACAGTGGAGCGCTCCTTTCCTGATGGGACCGATCAATACGCGAGTGGTGCAGCGTAGCCACGCGCTGGCTGGAATGCCCTGGGGCGAGGATTTCGTTTACGACGAAGCCATGTCCACCGGCGGAGGCGTACTGGGGCTGGCACTGGCCGCCGCTGTCACCGGTGCCTTGGGCAGCCTGATTGGCTTCACCGCCCTCAAGCCCACCCGGCCATTGATGCAGAAAATTCTGCCCAAGCCCGGTAAGGGGCCGAGCTTGAAATCCATCGAGAAAGGCTTCTTCAGCATGCGCGCCACCGGCACCACAAAAGATGGCCAACAGCTCTTTGTGGACATCAATGGCAAGAAAGATCCCGGCTATGGTGCCACTGCAAAGATGATGGGAGAGGCGGCGCTGTGCCTGGCGGCGGACAGTGACAACAAACAGGTGGGCGGCGGCTTCTGGACGCCTTCCACCGCCATGGGAGAGCAACTGGTAAAACAGCTGGCTGAACACGCCGGTGTGACCATAGGTTAGATTTTCTGGTGTATATGTAAGATATTCTCGTTTGTCTGCAAAACTGAGATCATCCTAAACTCCATCCCATAGAGACCACTATGGGATGCCTTGATATGAAAGTCTTTTTTGGGGGCGCANNTGGGGGGCGCAGCCCGCTCACTGCTCATGAGCATAATTGCGTTATGCATGGCTGCCTGTACCGCACCACAGATAACCCCGCTGGGACAAGTCGACACTCAGGGAGTGAAATATATCGAGGCGAATGGCTTACGCTTTGCGTATTTGGAACAGGGGCAAGGGCCTTTGGTGTTGATCTTTCATGGCTACCCGGATACCCCTCATTCCTGGCAGGATGTGCAGCAACGTCTGGCCAAGGCGGGCTATCGAGTCATCATGCCCTGGATGCGCGGTTACCCTCCGTCCAGTCCCAGTAATGAGGATGATTATCGGCTGCCAACTCTGGGCCGGGATGTGTTGTCACTGATTGATGCCTTTGGTGCCGAACAAGCTGTGGTCGTTGGTCATGATTGGGGAGCGGTGGCGGTTATGAACGCTGCGGCGTCAGATCCATCCAAACTAGACGCTATGGTGACCTTGTGTATTCCTCATCTGCGGGTGGCTTTCTCCTGGTCCTTGCCAGGCCTGTTAATGGATGCGCCCCATTTTGTTTATTATCAGTCGCCGTGGAGTGAGCGGCGAGTGTCCGCCGATAATTTCGCACATATCGACCAACTGCTGGCACAGTGGTCGGCACCCGGATATGAGCCGGCACCGCATATAGCGGAAGACATCAAGATTACCCTGTCCCAGCCCGGCGCTACCCAAAACGCCCTTCAGTACTATAAATCCCTGCTTGGCTGGACCAACCTTAAGACCGTCGTGGGTTCACGCAGTGATCGAATATCCACACCTTCGCTGGTGATCGCCGGCCGCGAAGACAATGCTGTGGATCTTGATATATATGAGAAAGCGCGACACGCCTTTGTCGGCGATTACCAGTTTGTCGCGTTGGATGGTGTGGGGCACTTTCCTCAGCTGGAGGCGCCGGAGCAAACGGCCGAGACAATATTGAAGTTTCTGGAGCAGGCGGCGCCATAGCACGCCATAGACTATAGGACACCATCGATAGTCATTTCGGGTTTTTTAGTAAAAGATGAGGTATTTGTCTGTGTGCCCTAAAGTCGTTGAAAAATATCTACCAGCCATTGGTGGAGCTGATGCATGGAGCGTCGCTTGCGCTCATTGGCCTTGGTGACAAGGTAATAAGCCTCCTCGATTGGAAGATTTGCCGGTGCCACCGTCTGCAGACGGCCTTCTGTCACAGTGTGATTAATGATAGGAAACAGTCCAATTGCCAGGCCCAACCCTTCTTCGGCTGCTTTGATCATTGCGTTGTAGGAATCGAAATACAGCTCTTTCTTCGGTTGGCCTTCGACGCCGAAATGCTGTCTCACTTTATCCCAGTCATTGACGTTGGTTCGAGTATGCAGGATGGTTTGATTCTGAAAAAAATCCGAGAAGGTTATCGGGTGTTGCTCCAGATAGCGTTTGTTGGCAACAATATTTACTTCAACTTGGCCAATTAATTTTGCGTCGTTATCGCCCCATGGGGGAACGCCGAAGCGGATTGCCCCATCCAGGCGTGATGTTGCCAGATCTACAACCTCACAGGAGGTTTCCATGGTTAAGTCGATAGCTGGATATCGTTCCGACAGCTCCGCAAGATTAGGAATGATCACTTCGGTGGCAACGTAGGGGTGCGTGCTGATTCTTATAGTGGGGGAACCATATTGGTCCAGAAAGCCAGCAAACCCGGTTTCGTACACGGCCAGTGTTTCCCGGGCCAACCGCATAAAATCTCTCCCGGCAGTCGTTAGGGAAATGGCTCGTTTGCTGCGTTCGAATAATGGAATGCCGAGAATATTCTCCAGGGTTTTGATTTGTTGACTGATGGCAGAGGGTGTGACATTCAGAGCGTCTGCCGCCTTTGCAAAACTGCCCCGCTCCGCCGCTTCCCTGAACGCACACAGATACTGGATTGGAGGGGTGTTGGTATGTGGATTCATAGGAATTTCAAATGTTATGTCTCTGAAAGTAATGCTTTACGTGAAAAACACAGCAAAGCCCAAATAATAAACAACCGGTTTGAAACCGTTAAGGAGACCACCCATGATCAATGAATATAACCCTTGCATATGGACTGTGGAACACGAATTTCAGGTTATGGGGGTTCCTGTGAGCACGAGGATGACATTGGCAAGAGNNATGGGCAGCAATATCACCGGTTCCCCTTACTGATGATGATCTGAGACAGATTAATGCACACGCCAAGGTATGCTATATCATTGCGCCTAATAATTTCCATCATCTGTTTATTAATGAGGCGCAGGCTTATTGGCCCGAGGCGGAGCTGTTCGTGCCTCGTGCTTTGCTCAAGAAGAGACCAGATCTTGCCGGTGCCACTGTTATCAATCCAACGCAGCGTTATCCCTGGAGTGATGATCTGGTGCCACATCGAATCAACGGATCAAGTTCTGTTGAGGAATTTGCCTTCTTCCACCGGGAAAGTAGTACCCTGGTGATCACCGACATCTGTTTCAATATGGTGGACCCAAAACCTATTCGATTGAAACTGTTTGCTACGTTGATGGGCACCAAGGGCGACTTGAAAACTTCTCGCTTGATGAAACTTTTGTATCGTGACAAGCAGGCGATGAAACAGAGTATACAAGAGCTCGTTCAACTGCCTTTCGAACGGTTGATCGTGGCGCATGGGGATATTATTGAGCAGGATGCCGCTGCCCGGTTTAAAACGGCCTTTGCCTGGTTGCTCAACAAGTGAGGGCTTGACGCCATCAACCAACGTCGTCCTCCGACCGCACCCACACCCGTGGCTCGCCACCCCCTTCAATCATCACAGTGAACAGAATCGGGCGGCAGCACACCTGGCAATCTTCGATGTACTCTTGTTCCGGTTCTGAGCAATCTATCAGAACGGCAATGGACTCACCGCAATAGGGGCAGGCAATATCGGTTTCGTACAATGCATCCACATCCATAATGTTTGATGGCCATATATAGCTATTGATAATGTGATAAATGGCAGCCAGTTACAATAATTCAACCCAGTTCTATATAATATGCCGATGCTATCTTCGCCCTAATATGTTTTTCTACTAGGGCATGGACCACGTATAACAACACTTATATAACGATAAAGAGAAAAAATAAGAAATCGGGGAAAGAAATGTCGTTGATTAAGCATACTTCAGCCGCGCTGGGTTTGTCCGCGTTGGTTGCCTTGGGATCATTGTCTGGTTGTAAATCCACCACTTCCAGTAATGTAGAAATGAAATTGAATGTGGCGGGGGCGGATGCGGCGATCGACAGCGCCACCAATTCACCAACGGCGGGTAATTTCTATACCAACGGTTTCCCAACCGACCTGCGCCTGCAGGATGATGGTAGTGTCAATATCAATGACTTTCCCCGGCGTTTTCATCTGCTTACCAATGCCTATGTGAACGGCATTAAAAAGCATATCAATATTGGCGGCTACCACACGGTATCGCCTATTTATATTCCTTTTACCGGGGCCATTGATGTGGCCGCCCTGCCGGATTGGGATCCGGACTACGCCCAGGCAGATTCTCCCATTCAGGTGGTGGATGTGGACCCGTCTTCCCCTGAGTACGGCCGCCGTTTCCCCCTGGAAATATCCATGACGCAAAAGGCTGATTCCTATCGCCCGGTGAATTTGCTGCAGATCATTCCGACGCTGGGGATCAATCTGCGCCCCAATACCACCTATGCGGCTTTTGTCACCGATCAGGTGCCGTTGCCCGAGGGGAATACCCTGGAACAGAACGATCAGCTGGCGGGTTTGTTGAACCCGTCTCAGGCTACGGTTCCGCTTTCTAATCGTGCCGTGGAAGTATATGGTCCGCTGCGGGACTATCTGATGCAGCAGGGGGTGTCGGCCGGCAGTATCATCGGCGCCACAGTGTGGACCACCGGTGATCCTACCGTCAGGCTGCGCAAGGGAGCGGAATATGCCGCATCGTTACCCTTGGCACCGGCCACGGACATGCAGTTACTGGAGGACTATCCGCAGTACTGCGTAATTGAAGGCTATGTGGATGTGCCCGGTTTCCAGCGCGGCGCGGCGCCCTATGTGCTGACCGGTGGTCAGGTGGACTGGGATGAAAACGGCCATCCCGTTCAGCAGTACACCCGTAACGCCAAGTTTGTGGTGACCATTCCCAAAACCCGGGCCATGCCCGCCGAAGGCTTCCCCATGCTGTTCTATCACCACGGTGCCGGTGGCGATGCGGATCAGGTCTTCACCCGGGGCAAGTATCTGCGCACGGCCATTGATATCGTTGTGCCCTACAAGGTTCTGGATCGCGGCGCCGGGCCATCTCAGGTTGCGGCAGAGCGTGGTTGGGCCAGCTCCGGCTTTGCCGGCCATATGTCCCTGGATCACATGGGGTTGGTGCTGGGCTTTGGGATGTTCGGCTATAACATGTTTAACCCCGTGGCGCTGAACAACAACTATTACCAGATGGTGTGGGAGCGAACCTATTTCCGTCGTGTGCTCAATCAGTTGGAAATCGATCCCACCCTGTGCCCTGATGCGGATACCGGTGGTGCTACAGCGTTTCGTATCAATCCGGATATGCAGATGTTGATGGGGCAGTCGTTAGGCAACTGGACTTCCAGCCTGCAGCTGGCGGCGGACCCAGAACCCTTCGAAGGCGTGTTGTTCACCGGTATGGCGGGCACCTGGATCAAGTTGTTTACCAACAATGCCCTGTTCCGTACTGGAATGTCCGCCGGTGTCGTCAGTTTGCTGCCCGGCCAGAAACTGGATACCGCCCACCCGTTCCTGATGCTGATGGAGTGGTTGATGGGTGGGGCCGATGTGGTGCCCCACATGGAAAACGTTTTGCGCTATCCCCTTAAAGAAGCGCCTCATGTACTGGCTATCTCCGGCGTTGATGATGGCGGCAGTGGTGAGCACGTACAGCGTACTCATATGCTGGCGGTGGGTGAGGATCTGGCGGGCCCGGATCTGGGGAACAGCTACGACACGACTCTGTTCCCTCACCTGGAAATCGGCGGCGCCCAGCAATTGCCATATCCCGTGGTGAACAATGTGGATGTTCCCGGCCAGGGTCCCCGCACTGCTGTTATTGTACGACATGAAAATACAGTCAGGCCCGATCACAACGGCCACCATGTCACCTTCGATCTGGAAGCCACCAAGCATCAGTATGGATGCTTTATGCAGCACCTTGCAGAAGGTCGTGCACCGGTAGTGGGTGAGGGCTGGGAGCAGGGCGGGCCCTGTTTGTAACGACTGAGCGGGATGCGACAATATGTCACATCCCGCATTCCCACCAAGGTTTTTATAATCCCCTACGAGTGTCGAGCACAGGGACGTGCTGCTATTCACGTTCATGTGTGGTTTGGGGGATTTCATGTTTCGCAATGCTTTTTTGATTCCGGGAATAATGGCGCTGGGCGCCTGTGGTGGCGGTGGCAGTAGTAGTAACGGTGCCGATGATTCTGCTAAGGCTCTGGATGAAACCGCTGTCAGCATCGAGTTTTCTGCCGTGGTAGCCGATGCGGCTCTGGCCTGTGACACTGATTACGCGAGTGTAGGCACTGCGGGCAGTGCCACTCAGATAAAAGATTTCCGCTTGTTTGTTCACGACATTGAATTGATGACCAGCGATGATCAGTCCGTTGCGGTGAACCTGGATGATTCTCCCTGGCAGGCGCAGGGTGTGGCGCTTCTGGATTTCGAAAACGGAACGGGGGAGTGCACCGGCACAGCAGAGACCAATAAGGTTGTCAGCGGCACGATACCTTCTTCCGATGCGCAGTTTACCGGTGTGCGCTTTATGGTGGGCATACCGAAGTCATTAAATCATCTGGAACAGGCCACCGTCAGCCCGTTCAACGTTACCGGTATGAACTGGGGGTGGACCAATGGCTACAAGTTTATCCGGTTTGATATCCCCAACTGGAACGTTCACATCGGTGCTACCGGTTGTGCGGCTGATGGTGACGGCAACATAGAATGTACCAACGAAAATCGCCCTGAGATCGAGCTGGAAAACTTTGATTACCAGACCCAAAGTATTCAGATCGATTACGCTGCCCTGGTGCAGGGGAGCGACGTCAGTAGCGATGCTGGTGGTGCCAGCGGTTGTATGTCCGGCGGAACAGATCCGGAATGCAATGAGGTGTTCACTCAATTGGGCCTGAACCTGGCCAGTGGTGAAAATGATCCAACCCTGATGCAAACAGTCTTTTCGGTAGCGGACTAACTGCCGGTCCTGCTAACTGCCGGTATAGGGGTGTCGTTGCCATGAATAAGATCATGTGTGTATTGGGCATGGTATCAAGCCTGTGCTTGTCCGCTTGTGGTGGTAGTAGCACCACGTTGGATGACGGCGGCGTGAACGATACCGCGTTTGCCTGGGCGTTGCGCGACGGCATACCTCTGCCGCTTGAGCCTGCTGCCAACCCCATGACGGAAGCCAGGTTCCAGTTGGGTCGACACTTGTTTTACGATGAGCGCCTCTCCGGTAATGCTACCCAGTCCTGCGCAACCTGCCATCATCAGGATAAGGCGTTTACCGATGGTTTGACCGTGGCAGTGGGGTCGACCGGCGATATNNTGGGCCAACCCGGCCCTGATTACCATTGAAGCCCAGATGCAGACGCCTTTGTTCGCCGAACATCCGGTGGAGCAGGGCATTGATGAAAGCAATCAGGATGAAGTGTTGCAGCGCATATTGGATGAGCCCCGTTATGCAAGCCTGTTTGCGGATGCCTTCCCTAACCAGGGCAGCCCGGTTACCTTTCCCAATATTATTGCGGCCATTGCCAACTTTGTGCGAGGGCTGACTTCCTTCAACAGCCCATTTGATCGCTATCAATTGGGTGACCACAGTGCACTGTCCCCATCGGCGCAGCGTGGCCAGACCCTGTTCTTCAGCGAGGATCTTGAATGCTTTCACTGCCATGGTGGCTATAACTTTTCCGATTCGACGGTGGATAGGGCCATCGCTTTTGTGGAGCGCCCCTTTCATAACACCGGGCTGTACAACATTGGTGGCACCGGGGATTTTCCCGCGGATAACCAGGGCCTGTTTGATGCGACCGGTGATCCATCGGATATGGGAAAGTTTCGTGCACCGACATTACGTAATGTGGAACTGACGGCGCCGTATATGCACGACGGCAGCATTGCCACGCTGGAACAGGTGGTGGACTTCTACGCCGCCGGTGGCCGCAATATCGAAAGTGGCCCCTATGCTGGTGACGGGCGACTGAACCCGTTTAAAGACAGCTTTGTAAACGGCTTTTCAATCACCGAGCAGCAGAAAGCCGATCTGATTGCGTTTCTGAACAGCCTGACTGATTACGAGTTTGTCACGTCACCCCGTTTCAGTAACCCCTGGGAGTAAATATGAAAACCACCGTTATCCTGCCAGCCGTCAGTGCGTGCCTGCTGTTTTGGCTGCAGCCTGCCTACTCCCATGGTGATGTCGATGAGCAGGTGGGTACCCGGGTAGCGGCAGCGGTCAGTGTAACCTGGCGGGATGAAGGCATGCTGTTGCAGGATGGACGTTGGCAGATCCCCGGCGTATTGATGGGGGGCGAGGCTTATCCGGTTACAGCAGATACTCAGGTGGACGAAGCTCGCATCAGTGTGGCACATCGAACCGCACAGCAAGTATTCGGCTACCTGCAGGTATCCAGTCACGACGGCGTATCGGACGCAGAAGTGCATCATGCCTACGCCGGGCTGGATTTTGAAACCGGACCACTACGAACTCGGTTGGTGGCTGGTCGAATGGCGGCAGCCATGACTCCGGCCAATGGGGAGCACACCAGTGATCGTCTGTTCAGCGAAACACCATTACCGCTGTCGGCGTTTCTGGGTGGTCAATTGAATGATGATGGTGTGCGTCTGGCGTTGAAAGGTGGTGGCTTTGAATTGGGCTTGGAAAACTGGCGTGGCGATGCCTTTCCTGCCACTCCGAATGCCNNGGCGTGGCGATGCCTTTCCTGCCACCCCTGATGCGGGTGACAGTGGTGATCTGTATTTGCACTATCGTGATAACTGGGGTGATCTGATGCTCAATGGTGGCGTCTGGTGGTTGCAGGCGGATGCTGACGATCGCATGGATACCCGCTACGCGGCAGGTGGTCACAGTCACGGGACGGTTACGACAGCTGCGCCCGAGTACTGGTTTGATGGTCGCACTACTATGAATGGGGTGTTCCTGCGCTTGAACCAGAGCACCAGCGAGAACTGGCACTGGACCCTTGAAGCACAGTACATGCAGGCGGACATCGAAGGCATCATTTGGGATAGTGCTCGCCTTGCGCAATGGCAGGCGGATGATAATGGCGGTTGGCTGCAGGCCAGTGTAGGTTATCAACAGCATCTGTTTGGGCTGCGCTGGGAGCGTTTGGTGCTGGACAATCAAATCACCGGTGCAGCGGCCATGGATATGGCAAATCTGGCCGGTTTATATAACCCTGATCATGATCCGGAACGCACCAGTGTGCTTTATCGCTATCAACTGCGGCCGGAGCTGGCTCTTCGTATAGAAGTTATAGACGATGGTATTCAAGTCACGTCGATAGACCGCCTTGCCCTGGGGTTGGTGTGGCGGAGTGATTTATACCCTTGAGCGACGGGCTCCCCTTGCTTCTTACGTTAAAAACGTGAACTGAAATCCTTGCGCACCTGCTTATTAACCTATACTTGATGGAAAACTTTAATCAAGTAGGGGTGTTCATGTCAGCAGATGCCGTTAAAAGCCTGTATTCAGGAAAACTGAACATTGAGTATGGGCAATTCTATATCGATCTTCCTGAGCCCGACGATGATGACGATTTTCTTGATCCTGAGGAGGCATTTAGCGATCAAGCAAATGGTGTTTGTGGTGCGGCACAGGCTGGAAAAATATTCTTTGTGACGGGTATACAAAATGGTGTGATTGCCATTGATGTGGAGCTGCATTCCTCCGAACCGCCGCTGGATCAATCGTATGAAGATATCGTGGAGGTTTCATTTGAGCGTGGAAAATCGCCGGTGTCATTGTGTGAGTGGGCCTGTGAAGAAACATATCAGTTGAACCTTGAACAGGGTGTCTATCGAGTTCGATATCATATTCTTGGTATGGACAAAGATTACGATGAGGAGGATGACTGGGAAGCACCGGTAAGCGGGCAGCGGTATCTCGTTCAGATCTGGAACGCTCCAGCGCAGAAGGATGCAATTGTTAAACAAACCTCTGAGAATGCGGCTTATTGGCATCGTACCTGGGGTGGTGGTTCTGAATAGGGCGTAACCAATCATGGAGTATATTAACTGGGTTTTAGTACCGCTGGGTATTTTCCTTGCGTCACAGTTTTTGCTTGGTCCGGTTTTGGTTTATCTGAATCAAAAGCTGCCTGCCAGGTATAAATTCACATTGCTGGCCAGTGAGCCTTTCTTGAAAGAACGCGGGGATGTGTTCAGGGAGCTGCATGCTCAAATACAAGATGCAGGTTTCCGTTACGTGGGTTCATCCGAGCTGAATATGAGTCACAGCTCATTGTACTTTTCCATCTACTATTCAGAAGAACGAAAACTTACCTGCACACTCATGACAGCACATGCCGCTCATCAAGGCCCGGTTACTCAAATTGAGTTCACTCAGATGTATGAAGATGGCACGTTGTTTGGCGTTAACAATAATGGCGTGTTCGGGGTGTATCCAAAGTGGGACGTAAAAGAAGGTTATCGATTTCCGCATATTAATGATTGTTCTGAACTTTTATCGATAACTGAAAAACTTATTGGTCAATACAAATCGAATTGTGTGCCCAAGCCATTGGTGAGTGGTCATGAATTTCAAACCATTGAAGATCATCTGAATGAGGAAGTGCAGCATCTGATTGATACTGGCTGGGTTTCTCCGACCCCCTTTGAGGGCGAATATCGATTAACCATCAAAGGGGCCATACTGATGACCTGGAAAATGTGCTGGCCCATAAAAGGGATCATCAACAGGATGGATGTCAACAGATCCATAGCCGCATTAAAGGGCGCATGAGAGGAAGCATAAAACGCAGACCACTCTTTCTTTGTTACCACCCTTTGTGCGATTCCTGCGGATGGGTCTGGAAATACTGCCGGGTGGCCTGGTTAACCTTTTTCGCCAGCAGTAAGGTGGAGATCATGGTGGGGATCGCCATCACCGCGTACATGCCGTCAATCAGGCCCACTACTGCATCCAGCGATACGGTGGCACCCACCACCACCAGCAGGGTATAGATCCAGATGTAGTGATGCTGTCGCTCGGCGCCAATCAAAAAGCCCAGACATTTGCTGCCGTAATACCAGAAGGTAAACACGGTGCTTAAACTCAGGAACAACACCATAATGTTGAGCAGGTAGGCGCCCACACCGGGCAGGGCCGACTCGAAGGCGTTGGCAGTCATGGTGACGCCGTTGGCATCCGTATGCCAGGCCTGGGTTACCAGAATGACCAGGGCGGTGCAGGTGCATACCAGCAGGGTATCGATCACCGGACCGATCATGGCCACCAGGCCTTCCCGCACCGGTTCATTGGTTTTGGCGGCACCGTGGGCCATGGCTTCGGTGCCGATACCGGCCTCGTTGGAAAACGCACCACGCCGCACCCCGGTTAGAATGACCGCCGTAAGCACGCCGCCCGCCACCGCTTTGCCAGTGAAGGCATCCTGGAAGATCAACGCAACCGCAGCGGGAATGGCCGGCAGGTTCATCAACAGCACAACCAGGGTCATGATGAAATAAAACAGGACCATGATCGGCACCAGGCGAGCGGTAACATGGCCCACCCGACGAATGTTGCCCAGGATGACACTGATCACCACCGCTGCCAGTACCAGCCCGCAGATCAAATCGAAGGTGAAATGACTGGTTGCAGTGGTGATACCGGCGGGAATCGCTACTGTATCCCGTATGATCTGCACCAGCTGGTTGATCTGGAATACCGGCAGGGTGCCGAACAGCCCGGCAATGGCGAACAACCATGCCAGGGGCAGCCAGCGTTTGCCCAGGCCTTCGCGAATCACGTACATTGGGCCGCCTTGTAACACGCCTTGGCTATCGTGGCCCCGGTACATGATCGCCAGGGTGCAGGTGTAGTATTTGGTGGCGACGCCCACCAGAGCGGTAACCCACATCCAGAAAATAGCGCCGGGCCCGGCCATGTGAATGGCGATGGCCACACCGGCTATATTACCCAGGCCAAGGGTGCCCGAAAGTGCAGTGGATAGCGCCTGAAAATGCGGCAGATGGCCATGGTCGTGGTGGCTATCATAGCGCCCGGTTATAATTTGCAGACCGTGGCGAAAGTGCAGGTAGGGCAATCCCCTGGAAAAAAGCACGAAAAACAGGCCGCCGCCCACCAGCAGAAACACCAGGGGTTTCCCCCACATAAAGCCGGCAAAGGCATTGAGCCAGTTTTCGATTGCTTGCATTATTCCCCCTGGTTTAGTTCGGAAAAGTATTCGTCGTATTTTTCCTGTGCAGAATCACCGAATAAAATTTTACAGGCCTCCATCAGCCCCGGCGCGTTTTGCAGATCTTCTTGCCTGACTACTTGTGCAATTTTGGAGCGGCGGCGTAGAAAATCGTCCAGTTTGACGATCACTTCCCGCCGGGCCGCCTGTTCGATTTCGCAGCGAGTGTATTCGGCGTTTTCAATTAATAACTCGGCGTTGGCCGGGTCAGAGCGAATACGTTCCAGCAGGCCGATGGCTTCCGCACCGTAGCGGCGCCAGAATCGTATCGATAAAGGTTCCGACGAAGATGGATGGGTCANNAATCGTATCGATAAAGGTTCCGACGAAGAGGGATCGGTCAGGCTGTCCAGGTCCATCAGTCTGGCCTGGTGCAGGTATTCGTCTCTGATGTCATCGTTGGGTTCCCCATACCAGCGATGGCGTGGGTAGGGGATGGCGATTCCCATGTCCTTGATGATGTCCACCACCTCTTCCCCCACGTTCAGGCAGTCCGTGAGCTTACCGCCAAAGATGGATAAATGCTTTTGTTGTTGATTTACGTCGATGGCGTGTTTGCGGGATAAC
>JABAHQ010005370.1_pt6 | contig 13142 bp, 19 predicted proteins | sample 7062091 | NCBI WGS metagenome assembly JABAHQ01 (sample SAMN14534359, study PRJNA622989) | marine sediment metagenome | biome: marine biome [ENVO:00000428]; feature: marine pelagic biome [ENVO:01000023]; material: deep marine sediment [ENVO:00002113] | place: India: Gulf of Kutch | collected...
TGCTCACTGGACGGGTGCTTCTTCGCCATCAGCCGGCATGCTCCTTGGTCACGGGTTGCTCGCAAACGGGGACCGCATCCGGCAGGTGCGGGAACAGCTCGCGCACGAGCGCGCGCATAACCTCGTGCGCACTCGCGGTCGGCCCCGGACGCCGCGGCTCCCAGCGGTGAACGGGTATCCGGGCGGTGGCCGCCTCGCGGTAGGCGACCATGCCTGGGATCACCGTCTCGAGGATGGTGACGGCGCCCTTGCTGGTGCCGTAGGTCTCCCGGCAGAGCTCCTGCGCAATGCGACGCGCGTCCACGGTACGGTCCATGCGGTAGATGAGGCCTTTGAGCGGACCCACCGGTGCGCCGAGGCAGGCCATGGGCCGCAAGCGCTCGAGCATGTGCAAGGTGCCGCGCGCGAACTCGCGCGCCGAGAGGATCTCGGGCGGGATCGGGGAGAGCAGCAGATCGGCCGCCAGCACCGCCGTGTCCTGCAGCGGCCCGACCGCGCCCTGGGTGTCGATCAAGATGAAGTCGTAGTCGGGATCGAACCGTGCAAGCAGGTGCTTCAAGCGAACACGGCCGTCCGGCGTGTGCAGGAGCCAGTTCTGCAGCATGCCCTCCGGGTCGTCCGACAGCACCAGGTCGAGCCGCTCGATGACGGTGCGGCTCACGACGCCGTCGGTCGTGGCCTCGGTGACGACCGTGGACAGACCGTGCGCGGCTTTCGCCTCGAGCGGATAGTAGCTGGACAAGGTCGGCTGCACGTCGGCGTCGACGAGCAACACCTTGTAGCCGAGGTCCGAGAGGAGCCCGCCCAGGTTCGCGGTGAGCGTCGTCTTACCGACACCGCCCTTGGTGCTGGTGATTGTGACTTTCAGTGCCAATAGGCCTACCTCCCCATACATGGAATAGATCGAACATCATTTGCAGGTTTCACAAACGCGCCGCCTTCGGCCTTGCGCATGCGCGTTGATCGGACCGCCGCACACTCGGCAGCAGTGGCGGAAATAGAGCTTGCATCCCGGGCACGTGCTGCCGTTGCCATCGAGCGGCGCCAAGTAGGCCGTGAAGCAGTGCTGGCACTCGCGCTCCTCCCAGTGGTTCATGTCGACGAGCTGCGGCACGAAGGCGGCGCGCATAAGATCGAGTACCGGCTCCCGCGCGATATACTTGTACGCCTGATACACATCGATCAGGACCTGCGCATCGCTTCGCCCCGTTCGCACGAGACCCTGATACAGGTACCAGACCACGGAGGCGTGAAGCATGCGCAGCTCATTTTCCAGGTACCAGGCGTCGGTGAATGGCGCCTGCCCCGGAGGGGAAGGCTCACCCTGCAACTGCCGGTAGAGACGGGTGACGGTTTTTTTCTCCAGTCCAGTAACACGGGATACGAGACCGGCACGCCCGCCGAGCCGGATCAGTTCGGCTGCTTCAAGGATTCGTGCGGCATGACGGCACAGGTCGGCATCGCAAATTGCGCGGGCGTTTGGATACATACATGACCGTTCGGAAGTGGAAAGGGCTAAATCGCTCACGGCTCAGCGACCTCCCTTCAACTCGGGGGCGATCATCAAGCTGGCGTGCTCCATAATCACTTTGAGTTCTTCGGTCCTGCCTTCACGCACGGCCGTGAAAAACGTTGCCACCACCAGGCATCCTGGCGGGGTATGAATAACGGCGGCTTGATCTCCGCGACCTGCGCCAGCTCCTGCGGCGTTGTCTCGGTCAGCAAATGGGCGAGCTCTCGGGACATGCCCAACACAATCGATGACATCTCGGAATCCTGCCGGGCGAGATCCCGAGCCTGAATGAGGTACTCAAGGTTTATTTTTGAAAAATCCATTTTCATGTTGTTCTTCCTTCTTTCACTCCTAAGACCAATGAACAGTTACCTCTTCTAAGACGGCAAGAACGTCCTCCCAATGCCGATTTAATTGTCGGAATATCGGGCCTTGACCGCCCCTCGCCGGAATCTCGGCGTGCGCATCGCGACCTGCCATCTCTCCCATGGGGGTTCACGCGCCCCATTTCAGTGCAACGGTGGGGTCACGACTGCATATTGGAGCACGTGAGTCACGTTGGTCTGAGACACTGGTCTCGGTCACGGGACCACCCGCTGACGAACACGCCCCCGGCGGAGGTGACGAAGCCCCGTGATCAATGACCGCTGCGACGCGTCGTGCCTCGAAGTAGACCCGGCGCCCAAGCCGGCGCTGTGCATCGGCGAGGCCGGCGGCGAAGGGCTGGCGCTGGCGTGTGATCGCCATGCGCACCCAGTTGGGCGTCGTGTGCATAACCTCCGCCACGTGCTGCAACGTCAGCAGCGGTCCGTACTTCGATAACAGGTATTGGTAAGTCGCAGAGATCGTCTCGCTCACACTCTGTGCTCCGCCGTGCAAGAACCGCGGTCTATGTTAATCAGAGAAAGAGCGAGAAAAATGGATGAAAGATGGCTTGTAGAGGGCGCTTTTCGAAGTGTTTTCGTACCGCGAACTATGTTATGGACGCAGAGCAGCGGCGAGTTGAACCGCGTCTAATCGTGCCCTGCTTGGTCAGATGACTCGAACGCCCATTGGCCCGCAAGGGTCTGGCGTCTGCTTGTACTGGTAGGGGATACAGAAAGGGGCGGAAAAGGCAGGGTGTCAATCGACCGTTTAGCTATCCGGACAGCAGTTCCGTTTGGAATGCCTATTCGGACGTTTTATTGTTGGAGGCGAGCTGCCGGCGGGTGCAACAAGCTTTTGCTGCGATCGCCTGTTACGTCTTCCGACTTGGTTCGATGATTACTTGTGGACACCTCACCGTTCTCGAGCCTTGCGAGCACTCGATGACTTTCTATTGGGCGCGCGCTTTTCGCGCGCATCGATCGATTCGATAATGGGGCAACCGTCTTCAGATGCCTGGCAGAGGTTAAGCAGGAGCTGCAACTCGTTTCTTAGGATCGTGATCTCGCTCAGGCGGGACTCGACCTCCGTTAGCTTCGCGGAGGTAAGCTCCCGCACGTTCTTCTTGGCGCGCTGTGGATCCTCGCGCATCTTGAGCAAGCTCGCGATCTCCGCGAGGCTGAAGTTCATCTTTTGAGCCCGCTGGATGAAGTTCAGACGCGAGATGTCCTTGTCGGTGTAGACGCGAATACCAGAGGCAGTACGGTTGATTGACCGCAGTAACCCTATCTTCTCGTAGTAGCGTAGTGTGTCGGCGCTCAGACCGGTAAGACGGGTTACGTCAAGGATACGATATCGGGCCTGGTGACGATCTTTCCTGTCGCGCCGTGGTTTAGAGGAACGCTTAGTACTTGATGATGAAGAAATACTCATTTAGCAAATACAACCCCGTCAATATCAATGTGACTCCGGCAATCCATTCCAGCGCCTTCTGGTGGCGTGACAGCATGTGCAACGACTCCAGCCAACCCATACTCCACGCACCTATTATAATAGGGATACTGCGCCCCGCCGCGAAGGCCAGCAGCAACGCAAAGCCGAAAGAAACCGAGCCGATAGCCGCGCTCGCGGTCAGGGTCACCAGCAGCGCCGGCGTGCAGAACGGACAGATGGCCACCGAAAACGGGATCCCGAGCAGAAAGGCGCCCCACACCCCGGTGACCTTCTTCGCGCGCATGGAGATCCACGGCACGCGCAGCTTCAGCCAGCCGGGCCACAGCAACCCGAGCAGGATCAACAGCGGACCGAGGAACAGCCCCCACTCGCGGCCCATCACGCCCTTCACCCAATCCCCACCCAGTGACGCGGCGACACCGAGCATGACATGGGTCACGGTCATCCCGGTGACGAAAGCCCCGCCCATAAGGATTGCGCGGTGCTCCTCGTGGGCCTTGGTGACATAGGCCAGCACCACCGAAATGGACGCGAAGGACACCGGGTTAAAACTGAACACGAAACCCGCCAGGAAAGCCAGGCCGATCCCCGCCGGGCTGGCCTGCTGCAAGGTTGCCTTGAGGGTATCGGCGCTCACGTCGAGTGCGGGGATCAACAGATAGAGCGCGGCGCCGAACAGCAGCACCGCCGTCAGGTACGGACTGCCCTTCGCCGTGCGGTTGAGTAGCTCTCGCCCGTCGGCGTGTACGCCCTTGAAAGACGTGAGCACCATCGGTGCCGTGAACAGGGTGGCAAACAACAGCCCGGCTAGCGCCGCGAAACCGACCGAGTGCACCGTCACCGCCAGGCCGGCCACGACCACGAACAGCGGGATCGTACAGGCCGGCAAGGTCAGGCCCAGTTGCACGGCAAGCGGCAGCGACCGGCCGCCAGGCAGTAACTTGAAGAACTCCAGATGCGGTACAGGGATGTAGGTGAAGCGGGACACGATATAGACAATAGCGATCGCCGCCAGGATGATACTGGGTAGGTAAGGGCTCCAGACCAGCGGCGGGGTAGCCAGAACGGCGATCACCAACAATACGCCCGATAACACGCTGCGCGTCAGCCAGACCGCCAGCAGACTCTGGCAGCAGCCGGCGTGCGTGGCCTGGTGGGCGCGCGCCGAGAACAGGGTATGGGTGGCGATGGTACAGGGCTCGAAGAAGGCCAGCAGTCCCAATAACGCCGCACTGGCAAGTAATACTGGAGTCATGCGGTTCCCGCTCCACCTTGCACAGCGAGCCGTCGGTCGAGTTCACTGCGCAGCTTGCGCACCGACGGCAGCCCGGTAAAAGTAAGCTGCCCATCAATCACGATGGCCGGTGTGGACAGCACGCCGAGGTTCACGGCGTAATCCAGCTCGTCCAGCACGTTAACTTCGCGCCATTCGATGCGGCCGCCGCCGATTTCCTCGGCGAGCTTGCGCAGAACCTCCTTGGCCTGGCCGCATTTGCTGCAACCGGGAGAGGAAAACACTTCAACTTTAATGCTCATACTGCTTACCCTGTGACAATCAAAAGTTGAATCGCACACCGGCGCGGACGATGTAGTCGTTTTCCAGCGCCGTGCCGTTCAGATCCTGCACCACCGGCACCTGCACCGCGCCTTCGAAAATCCAGCGCTTGGTCACGTACTGAATACCCGGTGTCAAAAACAGCTGCGTGCCGCCGGAGTCGGGATCCTTGCTACCGTTGAGCCGATTGTTGTCCTGGTGAATAAGATTGACTTCGATTACACCGTAGAGGTAATCCGGAACGCCTTGCGCTGCGTTGCGCCACAGGCGATGTTGATATGAACCGTCAAGGCGGACGATATCACCGGCTTCAAAACCATTTGCCTCATTGTTAACGCGGTAGCTGAGTTGGCTGTCGAATTGGTATTTCAACGTCTGGTAGGTCAACACCACACCACCGAAATAGTCCCAGGAACCGGAGCCCACCTGCACGCTGGTCGGCAGTGTGCCCAGCCCGTCGCGTGCATCGTCCTTGCCCGTCGGCGCCTCGACGCCGGCGAAGGGGGCGACGCGGAAGGTGCGCCCCGGCCGGTCCTGCTGGTAAGCGGTATAGCGTGCGAACAAGGTGAGATCGCCGAAGCCGTTGTTGCTGCGGGTGATCCGCTGACCGCCCGAGATCGTATCCAGATCGATATCCCGGTATGGGAGCACACCGAACAGCGCCCACTGCCCCGTGAGGCCGTAGCCCAGCGCGGTCACGGCCGCGACCTCGGTCCGGTCGCGGTCAGCACCACTGGGATCATCGCCGGACTGGTTCACGACCAACTGCTCGCGGGCGACAAACTCGCCTTTGGCAACCGGTAAGGCCGTATTAAACGTGATCGGTGCACCGATGACCTGACTGGTCCAAACCAGAGTTGGAATAAGCAAGACGGCCGGGATGATCCCCAGGACGAAGATCCTACGTTTGCTCGGTTTGTTCCTTGTCTTCTTCATCACCATCACGATTCCAGCCATATCCTCAATGGCAAAGCGATATAAGCGGCGAAGAAACCGATGACCCAGATAGTGAGCGAGGTCCAGTAGATGCGCCGGTTCCAGATCTGCGTTTTTTCACACAGGCGCCCCAGTTCAGGGTCGCTTGGACAATAACGACCGGGCCGATACAGCAGCCATCCGGATAGACCCAGCATGAACGCCGAGAGACCAAACACCCAGGCCTTGTGCTGACTCAACAGGATCAAAAACGGGAACGCGCTGGTCATGGCCGCAATGGTGGCGCCCAGACCGAGCGTCACGAAGATAATCGGCAAAGCACAACATACCAGCGTACCGGTGGTGGTGAACAAGGCCAGCCAGGTGAGGTGCCACGCCTTGCGGTGTTGGCGAAGCGTCTCGTTCACTGTTCAGCGGGCTGGTTGTTTTCGTCGCTGTGCTGCGGGCTCACCCGCATGCTGCGAAAGGTGAAGCCCGCGTTCCTGAACAGCTGTTTCATCTGCGGCTCGGTGAGCTCCACCCCCTCGCGCACCTCCACGACTACCAACCCCTTCTCCAGGTCGACATCGATCTTCTCCACGCCATCGATCTGCTTCAGCTTCTTTTCGATGCCGTAGGCGCAATAGGGGCAGGCCAGCCCGTCCACCCGCATGACGTACTGGGTGCCCGCAGCCAGCGCCGCCAGGCTCCAGACCAGTAGCAGCGGTACGATCAAATAACGTTTCATCACATCACCTCTTTCGTTTTGTCCAGGTATCTCAGTCAGACTACAGATGCCATTCGAGCACGAGCTTGGCGCGGTAGTCGGTTTCTTCCTGATTGCCGTTCAGGTCACTGGCGATCGGGATCTGCACGCCGGCCTTGATGGCAAAGTTGCGTTTGGTCCAGAAAATGCCCGGCGACAGAAACCACTCCGTGCCGCCGGTGTTGGGCAGTTCCGCACCGTTTAATTCGGCGCGCTCGCCGTACTCGCCGTTCAACTCCAACAGCCACACGGTGTCGGGCTCGTAGTAACTGGGCGGCGTGGGCCGCCAGCCGCCGACCAGATCGAACAGGATCTTGTCGCCGCGGCGCAGGCCCGCGTCGTTCTCGCCGTTGAACCGGTAGCGAACGCTCGCCCAGCGGTACCACTTGAGGCTCTCGTACCCATAGGTTAGGCCGAGGATGGTGTCGGTGGTGCCAGTGCCCAAGGGGGGTGTGGAATTGTCGTCTCCCGTATCGGTCTTGACCTTGAGCAACACGGCGGCGCTTTCCTGGGCGCCGAGGGTATCGTGACGCCAGAAGCGGTACTTGGTAAAGAGGCTGACATCGCCCGTGCCACTTGCGCTTTCCGGACCCTCTTCCTTCCGGGCATAGGGCAACTCGATGCCGGCGGCCCAATCCCCGGTGATGCCGTACACCAGTTCCAGCCCCAGCTCTGTTTCTTTCTCGTCGCCTTTCTTTTCCACGTGAACCTCGGGCGCCACCTCCACGCCGCCCTTGTACAGCACGTGCGGCCCGAGCCCGAACACCGGGTCGTGCGCCCAGGCGGGACTGCTGAGAAGTAGCACCAGCAGGGTCGCGCCTATGCCGGAAAATCCCGTCCTGCTATATCCCGTCATGTAAGACAACCTCCGCAACATCTGCCACGCATAACCAAATTTGACAACCTGGAGTCGACTCCAGATTCCTTGGAACTTGGAAGTATTTCGATCTCGGAATTAAGCCTACAACCTGGAGTCGACTCCAGGTCAAGCGCGGATTTTGGTCTTTTTTCAGTACGCCTGAGATCTTTCTATCCGGCCCTTGACTCCGTACTTGGGTACGGCGTTTATGCTTTGTCCAGAGGTTGAATAAACGAGGAGAGAACCATGGCGGGATCCACCGCAACGAAAAATCGTTCGCTGATCGCGGCGGCGGTGGCGGCAGTCGGCGCCTCTCTTTGCTGTGTTGGCCCCGTTGTGTTGCTGATGCTGGGCGTCGGTGGCGCCTGGATCGGCAATCTTACCGCGCTGGAGCCCTACCGGCCGATTTTCATCGGCGTGACGCTGGTGTTCTTGGGTTTGGCGCTTCGCAAACTGTATCTCGTGCCCGAGGCGTGCGAGCCGGGGAAACCCTGCGCCAACCCCGTCACGCGCCGCAACCAGCGCATCATCTTCTGGATTGTCACCGCGATCCTGGCCGCGCTCATCGCCTTCCCCTGGTACGGGCCGGCGTTGCTAGGTTAACGAACAGACCTTTAAGTAAGGAGAAGACTGATGTTTCGTATTACAAACTTCGTGCTCATCTTCAGCCTGGTATTTTCCGGGTCGTGGTTCATCGCGCCGACGCTCCAGGCGGCCGGGGCAGAGAAACAACAAACCGTGACCCTGGATGTGAAGAACATGACCTGCGCCATACGCCCCATCACCGTGCCCAAGGCTTTGGAGAAGGTGCCCGGGGTCATCAAGGCCGAGGCGAAATATGAAGGTAACGGCGTGGGGTGGGCGAAGGTCACTTTCGATCCCGACAAGACCGGTGTCGAGGCGCTGACCAAGGCAACCGCCAATGCGGGCTATCCTTCTTCACTTAAAATACAGTAGCCGCAATCGACTAGCGGAACCTTTTGCATGACCACCCTGACCTTGCAAATCTCCGGCATGACCTGCGACCAATGCGCGCAACGCGCGCAGGACGCCCTTAATAAACTGCCCGGTGTGCATGCCAAAGTCTCCTTCGCCGAGGGGCGGGCACGGGTCGAAACCGATGGCAACGTCGATACCACCCGGCTTCTCGATGCGCTGGCATCGAAGGGATACCGCGCCACACTGCTGGACGCCGACAAGCCAGCGATCGGTGGCAACAGCGGCGGTCTGCACATCGCCATCATCGGCACCGGCTCGGGCGCCTTCGCCGCGGCGATCAAGGCCGCCGAACAAGGCGCGGCGGTCACCCTGATCGAGGGAAATGAAGTGATCGGCGGCACCTGTGTAAACGTTGGTTGCGTGCCGTCGAAGATCATGATCCGCGGCGCACATATCGCCCATCTGCAAGCCCGTCATGCCTTCGATGGGATCGCGCTGAACCAGCCCCGCATCGACCGCGCCGCGTTGGTCCGCCAGCAGCAGGCGCGCGTCGAGGAGCTGCGCCAGGCCAAGTACGAAAACATCCTGGAAAGTATTCCCGGAATCAATCTGATCCGCGGCTGGGCGCGCTTCGCCGATGCCCATACCTTGGTGGTGACCCGGAATGACGGTTCGGAAAAAAACCTCACGGCGGACCGCATCCTGATCGCAACCGGCGCCCGGCCCGCCATTCCCAATATTCCCGGGCTGGAGGACACCCCCTACTGGACGTCGACCGAGGCGCTGGTCGCCGATCGGATCCCGGAACACCTCGTGGTCACCGGAGGCTCGGTGGTCGCACTGGAGCTGGCCCAGGCCTTTCTGCGCCTGGGCAGCCAGGTCACGATCATGGCGCGCAGTACATTGCTATCGAAGGAGGACCCGGCCATCGGTGCGGCCCTGGTCGGCGTGTTCGAGGCAGAAGGCGCTCGGGTCCTGCTGCACACCCTGCCCGAATCGGTAGTGCATGATGGCAAGACCTTCATCCTTTCATCCAAGACCGGTGAGATTCGCGCCGACCGGTTGCTGGTCGCCACCGGGCGTCAACCCAACACGGAGCGGCTGAACCTCGACCGGGCAGGCATCGAGACCGGACGCAACAGCGCCATCCTGATCGATGACCGCATGCGGACCAACATCAACCACATCTACGCCGCCGGCGACTGTACCAATCAGCCGCAATTCGTTTACGTGGCCGCGGCCGGTGGCACGCGTGCGGCCATCAACATGCTCGGGGGTGATGCCGCGCTCGATCTCTCCACCATGCCGGCGGTGGTGTTCACCGATCCGCAGGTCGCCACGGTGGGCCTGACCGAAAGCCAGGCCGACGATCGCGGTATCGTTACGGGCTCGCGCACGCTGGATTTGGAAAATATCCCTCGTGCACTGGCCAACTTCGACACCCGCGGTTTCATCAAACTGGTGGCAGAAAAAAACAGCGGCCGAATTCTCGGTTGCCAGGTACTGGCCGCCGAGGGCGGGGAGATCATCCAGAGCGCGGCGCTGGCGATCCGCAACCGCATGACGGTGCAGGAGCTGGCGGACCAACTGTTCCCGTATCTGACTATGGTTGAGGGATTGAAACTCTGCGCCCAGACCTTCACCCGGGACGTCAAACAGCTCTCCTGTTGCGCCGGCTGAGCCGGGGATCCCGGGCGGGAACACAAGGTCTTTTCCGTGGACTCGGCACCAAGTGCAACTGGTTTTCGTCGCGGCGATCTGGTACTGATATCCGAGCGGTGCGGATCTGAATTGAGGGACGTATGGACAATTGTTGCGGCAATGCGGGCTGCGAAATCGAGAGGCTCCGGGAGCGCCAGCGGTCCACGCTGACGGCGGTACTGGCCATCAATGCGGGCATGTTCGTGGTCGAGATGAGCGCGGGCCTGTTCGCCGGCCCTGCTCGCGGACTCCCTAGACATGCTCGGAGACGCGCTGGTTTATGGCTTTAGCCTGTATGTCGTCGCCCGCAGCGAGGGCTGGAAGGCGATTTCGGCCATGATCAAGGGCGCGGTCATGGCGCTGTTCGGTATTTTCGCGCTGGGGCAGGCCGCCTACAAGCTTCTGTATCCCGAAGTACCACAGTTTGAAATCATCGGACTGATCGGGCTCGTGGCGCTCATGGCGAATGCTATCTGCCTTCTGCTGCTGTGGCGCCACCGCGCCGAAGACGTCAATATGGGCTCCGTCTGGCTCTGCTCCCGTAACGACATCATCGCCAATATATCGGTCCTGGTTGCGGCGGCGGGTGTATGGGCCTTCCATTCGCAGTGGCCGGATATTGTCGTCGGGCTGGGAATCGCGGTGTTGTTCTTGCGCTCGGCCATCCACGTTCTCAAGGCGGCTCGGGCAACGTATTTAACCCAAGGTGCCCTCTACCGGGACGGCGCCATGAAGGACACCAGGGCGCTATGACCCAGTCCGCGAAGGCGCAGAAATTCGGAATGACCATCGGCCGACTCGCCGAGGCCGCGGGGGTGAACGTGGAAACCATCCGCTACTACCAGCGCATCGAACTGATCGACGAGCCGGTGAAACCGACGCAGGGCTATCGCCGTTACCCCGCCGACACGGTGGAGCGAATACGCTTCATCAAGCGCGCCCAGGAACTCGGGTTCACTCTTAATGAGATAACCGATCTGTTGTCTCTGAACGAGCGGGACTGCGATGATGCGCGCACGATCGCGGAACACAAGCAGGAAGTCATCCAGCAACGCATCGACGATCTTGGCGCCATGCAGCGCGAGCTGAGCAGACTGATCAGGGCATGCAAGAAAAACGTCTCCGGCGAGGATCGCTGTGCGATAATCGCGACTCTGACAAAACCTCACAAGCGGACATGAACATGTTCGTTGGCCGAGGAAACTCTCAGACGGCCGGGCCTTTTGATCAAGTGGGGAGCTCACCGGTTCGTCTCAGCAAGCGCATCAGGGCCAACAGGATAGGCGGGATCAATAGCCATTGCAGGAACGGTGTCCCGCCGATCTCGACAACGGGCACGATGGGCATCAATTCCGTGTAGCCCCAGGTTCCCTTGATGCGCACGTTGGTGATCTCGCTGTAGATGGTGTACCCCAGCCCCGCCAGGGTAAACAGCAGACCATTGAACAGAATGTTGCCTTCGAACCAGCGTCGGTTGCGGTTCAGCAGGGCCACGAGTTCGTAGATCACCAGCAGGATCAACAGGTCGCCTGCGGTGCAATGAGCAAGGCCGTACAGGATGTAGCCCCAATCGTTCTGATGCCACACGGTGTAGAGCGGAAACTGCGCGACCTCCCACAGCAGCGACAACGGCAGCCCGATTATGGCGAGCTGCACCTCGGGCAGTGATCGCCATCGGGCCGCCTCCCGCACCGTCGACCGTAGCTTCACCGATGCCACTGGACGTTGCTGCCTCCACCAGACAAGAAGCAGCAGCGCGACCACGACGATACTGATCGCCCAGAACACTCCCAGCAAGGCCCATTCGCCGCCGCCCATGTGCCAGGGAGCCTTCATGTGGTCATGCATCGGCATTTATCCCTTGGTGTCCTGTTCCGTACCGCATTCGCAATCGAAATCGAACGCAAATCGAGTCGTGGTCAATCACTCCGGCTGACGCGCATGGTGTTGCAGAAATCCGATAATCTCGCCGAGTGTTTGCTCGTCCGGGACGGTCCTTCCCATTGCGCGCATATTCTGCTGCATGCGGCCCATCACGGCCGGCCATTCTTTCGCCGTGTGTTGTTGTGGATCGGGAAGCGCGTGACAGCGCGCGCATATCCTCTGAAAAGCGCGGCCCGCCGCTGTCGCCAGTATCGGGTAGCGGGTCGGATCAATGGGCCGCTGCGCATGGGCTTGCAGATAATCGAGCATCGACTGGAACTCATCCGCGGAAGGCGCCTCGACCTGCCCCATCATCATCCCATGACCGCTCATCATCTGCACGCGTCGGTTCATGCGCGCCACCACCGCCGGCCATTCCGGCGCCGTGTGCATGCCGGGTCCGGGCAGATTGTGACACTGCATGCAGTAGCGAGCGAGCAGCCTTGCACCTTTGGATGTCGGCGCCGGCAATTGCGCCGGGTCGATACCGGGCGGCAGGACATCGCCCATCATCCGCTGCATCATCTCCCGCATTCCCTTCATACCCTCTCCGCCCATCATCTGTCCTGTTACTGTGACGGGCGTAACCAGGTAGATCACGCCCGCGACTGACGCGACGAGCAATATTCTCGCAAAAAGTGGCTGGTAGCATTTCATTGTTCACCTCCGATTCTGAGCGATCTCACGGTAACCACCTTGTTTGCGTTGACGCATAAGGCCCAGCGCTTTTCAGGCGGGAGGTGGATGCCCGGTACGCGTGTTGCGTTGTTTGTCCAGACCGCGGCCGCGCCAGATCGCGAACACGGCCGGGAACACGATCAGCACCATGACCAGCGCGGAGATCACGCCACCGACCATGGGCGCGGCGATGCGCTTCATCACATCCGCGCCGCTGCCGGTGCTCCACAGGATCGGCACCAGGCCCATGAACAGGGCCATGCCGGTCATGAGCATGGGGCGGATGCGTTGTCCGGCGCCGTCCTGGATCACCTCGTTTAAATCCGCACGGGTGGCGAGCCGTTGCTCGGCCAACCGGTCGCGGTAGGCGATGTCCAGGTACACCATCATCAACAGGCCCAACTCCACGGCGAGCCCCGCGACGGCGATCATGCCCACCCACACGGCCACGCTCAGGTTGTAGTCCAGCAGCCAC
>JABAHQ010012140.1_pt3 | contig 13141 bp, 12 predicted proteins | sample 7062091 | NCBI WGS metagenome assembly JABAHQ01 (sample SAMN14534359, study PRJNA622989) | marine sediment metagenome | biome: marine biome [ENVO:00000428]; feature: marine pelagic biome [ENVO:01000023]; material: deep marine sediment [ENVO:00002113] | place: India: Gulf of Kutch | collected...
TGGGCGGGCGCGGCAGCAGGGTGCGCGACTTGATCTCGGCGAGCATCGCCGCCATCAGCAGGTACTCGCCGGCCAGCTCGATCTCCATCGCCTTCATCAGCTCCACGTACTCGATGTACTGGTGGGTGATGGCGGCGACGTCGATGTCGAGGATATCGAGGTTCTGGCGCCGGATCAGGTAGAGCAGCAGGTCGAGCGGCCCCTCGAAGGCCTCGAGGAACACCTCCAGCGCGTCCGGCGGGATGTAGAGGTCGTGCGGCAGCTCGGTGACCGCACGCCCCTCGACGATCGCGAACGGGAACTCCTGCTGCGCAGCCGCCTGCGCCCGGTGCCGCATCGCCACCAGCCGCGGCGTGTCGTCGCCGGCCGCCGCCGGGAGCGAGCCGTCCAGCTCGTCCCCCGCCTCCGGCTCGGGCCGCCTCCCGCGGTCGCCGTCGTCGTCGACCATCGGCCTCCCCGTTCCGGGCCCGTTCAGCGGTAGCTGAGCCCCATCGCAGAGCGTACGTCGTCGAGGGTGTCCTTGGCCACGTCCCGGGCCGTCTCCGACCCCTCGCTGAGAATCGTCTGGACGAGATCCGGCTGCTCCTCGTAGCTCCGCGCCCGCTCGAGAATGCCGGCCTGCTCGCCCTTGATCGCCTCGATGACCGGCCCCTTGCAGTCGATGCAGCCGATGCCGGCGGTGGTGCAGCCCTGGTGGGCCCAGGATCGGGTCTCTAGGTCCGAATAGACTTTGTGCAGCTCCCAGACGGGGCACTTCTCTGGCGTTCCTGGGTCGGTGCGCCGGACCCGGGCCGGGTCTGTGGGCATGGTCCGGATCTTCTCCTGTACGGAAGCTGGATCCTCGCGCAGGCCGATGGTGTTATTGTAGGATTTGGACATCTTCTGCCCGTCCAATCCCGGGAACCGCGCGTCGGGAGTGAGAAGGGGCGATGGCTCGGGCAGGATCTCCCGGCCCCGCCCTTCCAGCTCGCCCAGAAGGTGCTCGCGATCCTCGGCGGCGAGGTTGGCCTGCTCCCCGATGAGCGCCCGTCCACGCTCCAGGGCCTTGCCGTCGCCCTCTTCTCGCCAGCCGGAGCGGGCCCGTTTGAACCCCGAAGCGGCCTTTTTCGCCATCTTCCGTAAAGCGGCCTCCACGCGGGCGTCGTGGTCGGTCTCCCGGCCGTAGAGCCAGTTGAAGCGCCGGGCAACCTGCCGGGTAACGTCGAGGTGGGAGAGCTGGTCCTCTCCCACCGGCACCCCGTCTGCCTTGTAGATCAGGATGTCGGCGCTCTGGAGAAGGGGGTAGCCCAGGAAGCCGTAGGTGGCCAGGTCCCGCTCGGCCAGCTGCTGCTGCTGGTCCTTGAAGGTGGGTACGCGCTCCAGCCAGGGCAGGGGGGTTAGCATGGACAACAGCAGGTGGAGCTCGGCGTGCTGCTTGACCGCCGACTGGACGAAAAGGGTGGCCTTTTCCGGATCGATGCCCACCGCCAGCCAATCGATGACCATCTCCCAGGTCGCCTCGGGGATGCCCTTGGGATCCTCGTAATCGGTGGTCAGGGCATGCCAGTCGGCCACGAAATAGAAGGCGTCGTTGGCCTCCTGGAGGTCCAGCCAGTTCTTTAGAACCCCGTGGTAGTGACCGAGGTGAAGGCGGCCCGTCGGGCGCATGCCCGAAAGGATCCGCTGGCCGGCTGGGGTCTCTTCCATGGTCGGGCTCAAGGCGGACTCGTGCTCTTACAGGAATTGGAGCAGGGTGCCCAGGTCCATCCCCGCCAGGCCGAGCAGCAGGCTGGAGAGGAAAAAAATCGGGACCCCGATCAGCAGGCCTAGGGTGCCGGTGAACAGCAGCACAAGCAGGATGGGCAGACCGAAGGGCTCAAGATAGCTCACCCACCGGCTTGCGGGCTGGGGCAACAGGCCCACCGCCACCCGGCCCCCGTCAAGAGGGGGAATGGGCACCAGATTCAGGGTCATCAGAACGATGTTGATCAGCACCCCGGCCGCCCCCATGAACATCAGGGGCTCGCCCAGGAAGCCGAGCCCCGAAAGCAAGGCCAGGCCGAGGGCGGTCACTCCGGTCCAGAACAGGGCCATGACCAGGTTGGCAACCGGTCCGGCAACGGCCACCCAGATCATGTCCTGCTTGGGCTGGCGCAGATTGCCGAAGTTCACCGGTACCGGCTTGGCCCAGCCGAAGATGTAAGGCGAGCCCAGCAGGATCAGTACAGCAGGCAGCGCCACGGTGCCGATGGGGTCCACGTGCTTTATGGGGTTGAGCGTGAGCCTACCTAGAATGGCGGCGGTATGGTCCCCGTAATAGCGGGCGACCCAGCCGTGGGCCACTTCGTGCAGGGTTATGGCGAACAGCACCGGGGGAGCCCAGACAACGATCTTTTGCACCAGGGTCAATTCCATCGGCGAAGTATAGTGGTTGCCCGGTCGGCCGGGCAATCGAACCTCGTGGAAACATGCCCTCAGCAGCGGGGTCAAACGGGGCCGGGAAGGCCTCAGCTGACCAGTGTAAGCCGGCCATGAGGAAGCCCATGCCCTAGCAGCAATGCGGGCTGGCTTCACCGAGCTGGCGTAGGGTTTGCCTCTCTATGGGACTATCCTATAATTCTAATTTTGGTCGGCAAATTGGCGATCGTCCCCGACGAAGGCCGGAGGAGGGCTTCATGGAAAAGCTGCTTATCGTAATGGTGAACACCGATCCACGACACGGTGCCGAGCTTGGAGCGCCGTTTTTTCAGGCTACCGTTGCCGCAGCGATGGAGTTCGAGGTCGAGGTGGTGATTACCGGCGGTGCCGGTGAGCTCGCCAAGAAGGGCGTGGCCGAGAACCTGTATGTCCAGGAGGGCAGCGGCAAGTCCGTTTACGATTTCATCAAGGATGCTCACGAGGCCGGGGTCAGCTTCAAGGCCTGCACGCCTACCCTGGACCTGCTGGGGGTGGACAAGGGCGGCCTGATCGAAGAGATCGAGGAGGTGGTCGGTGGGGCCTACGTCATAACGCAGGCCATGGACGAAGATACCTGCGTGATGACNNGACTTACTAGGCCGATCCGGAGCCGTTCTGGGGGCCCGCCATGCGGCGGGCCTCTTTTTGATTGTCGGCCCGGCTACTCGAGGCGGTCGATTCGGGCGATCACGCCGAACCGCGGGTGATCGAAATAATAGTACCGCTCCGGCAGCATCCGTCGGCTTTGGCGCAGAGTGTGGTGCCGGACATCAAGTCCCCAAGGGAGCCACCGGCGCTGCTCGGTAAAGACGAGTCCCACATCCAGGTGGGCGTAGCGCCCCTTGTAGAGGCGCAGGGTGCCGCGCAGCTGGTCCGCATTCCAGTGGTCCGCAGGGCTGGGCAGGGCCCAGTCCGCGCCCATGACCGCTGCCAGAGCGCGGCCTCCGGTATCGCTCAGGGCTGCGAAGGGAAAGCGGATGCTGGCTGGCCAAGTTTCCCGGACCCGGATGGAGTCGGCTTCCCCGCGGGGGACCGATAGGCCCCGAACGAGGGGCCGGTAGCGACCGGATCGGGCCAAGCGTCTCCAGAGGGAGCGGAAGGAATGCTTTTCGGCAACGGACGCGGGCAGGCCCTCGAGGCCTGCAGAGGAGACTCGCCGCGGGGGAACGGGTCCCGAGGTTTGCCAGGGGTCATCCCAGTAATCCTGGTGCTGGAAAACCAGAAACCGGAGAACGTACGGGGCTTCCGTCCCGGGGCCCATGGGAGCGGCGGTTACAAAGGGCACGGCCCCCAGCAAGGCCAAGGCCAGAAATAGGCTACGATTCACTATTCTTGCCCTTCCCTTTCCGGGTTGCCCGTCTCCGGGGAGCCGGCCGCCGCCATTTGCTCCAGCCATTCCACGAATCCCCGGGCATCGGCAATGTCGTGATGCTCGGCCAGGTGCCGGACGGGCTCGATCCCGTGGGAACGGATGAGGCCGGCGTCGGTCGTGGCCGCCAGGGCCTGATTGTACACGTCCGTGGCCTCGGCGTGGCGGCCCTGACCCAGGAGCGAGTGCCCCAGGTAGAACAGCAGGGGCGGCCTTTCGGTGTCGTTGGTGAGGGCCTGCCGGAAGTCCGTCTCGGCCTCGGCGAAGCGGCCCTGCTCCAGGTGGATGCGCCCCCGCAGGTCCAGTCCCTCCACCATGCCTGGTGCCTGCTCCAGCAGGGCCTCGACGTGGGCCTCGGCCTCGGCAAGGTCGCCGGTTGCCAGCTCCGCCTCGGCCGCCTCGGCCAGCAGGGTCCGGTCCTGGGGGAAGCGCTCCAGGGCCTCTTGAAAGATGCGCACCGCCTCCTCCTGGCGATCCGTCCGGACCAGCAGGCGGGCGAGACCGGTGAGCAGGACGCGATCTTCCGGGTGGGTCGCCAGCGTGGATCGGAGCCTCTCCTCGGCCTCGTCGAACCGGCCATGGCGTATCAGGAAGTGGGCGTACTGGCCGATGGCCCGGGGGCTGTCCGGCTGCCGGCGCAGGACCCCGGCCAGCACCTCTCCGGCCTCCTCTGAACGCTCCAGGTTCTCCAGGAGGTAGGCGAAGTAGCGGGCAACGTCCTCGCGGGAGGGGTCCGCCTCCAGGGCCCGTTTGTAGTGGGCCTCCGCTTCTTCCACCCGGCTGCTGTGCTCCAGGATCCAGGCCAGGTTGGCCAGGCTGTCGGCGGTGCTGGGGTGGCGGCGCAGCAGCTCCCGGGCGTAGCGCTCCGCCTCCGGGTACTGGTGCTTGCCGTCGGCGTCCAGCATCGCATAGTAGAGCTCTTCGTCGGTGAGCAGGTCCAGGCTGCGGTCGCTCACCGCGCTGGCCACCTTCTCCAGGTACTCCCCGGCCTCGTCCGAGACCGGGGACTGCAGGTCCAGATGCTCCTGGCGGAGCCGCTGCAGGGCCCCCTGCTCCTCCTTGATGGCCGCCTCGATCCGGGTGCGCTCCTCGGACAGGAACTCGTCGATCAGCTTGCGGGTGAGCTGGCGGGTCTCCTCCTTGCTGGCCTCCAGGATGGATTCCCGGGCCTCCTCGGCCGCCCCTTCCATCTTCTCCGAAAGGGTCCGGGAGAACTCGTCGCTGCGCAGGTAGCCGCTGGTGGAGCGCTCGATGATGTCCCGGAGCATGGTATGGATGTAGCCGAAGCCGAAGACCCCGAGGAGAATGAGGACGAAAGTCCCCACACGCATGTACAGGGAGAGGGTGGACTCCAGCCCCGAGATCTCGTCGTCGGTGTGCTGATCGAGTCCGTCGAGGCGGGCGCTCAGCTGCTCCCGAACGTGGGGGACGTCGCTTTCCAGGCGCGTGACCCGGTCCCGGAGCTCCAGGACCCGGCTCTGGAGGCGGGCATTCTCTTCGCGCAGGACCTCCAGCCGGTCCTGGAGCACCCCCAGCTGCTCCGGAGCCAGGCCCGGGAGGCCGGCAGTGCCCGGGGCGGATGGACCGGCCCCCTGGGCGGCCGCCAGGGGGACCACCATAAGGAGCAGCAGCCCCACCAGGTGCCAGGCCGGCCGCACGATGGGCCCGGGTGTCCTCGCCAACGCTTTCTCCTCCCGTGGGCCTCCCGCCTCCGCGGGCCACCTGGACGTGGATCCCGTCCACCATCCCGTCGGGGGCCTGTCGGGTCAAGTGTCGGGGCTGTCCGGGGGGCTTCCCAGGGTTATTGCGCCCCCTCGGCCAGGATGGCCTCGTCCCGGGCCGGAGAGCCCTCCTCGAGCGTCCCCAGCAGGGTCCGGACACCGGCGATGCGGGCCTCGGCATCCTCCCACTCCGCCTTGACGCGCAGCTCCCGGTCCCCGTGCAGGCCGTAGCGCTGGGGGTCGGTCTGCAGGATGGCCACCAGGTGCTCGGCGCGCACCCTGGGACGGTGGGTGAAGACCACCCGGCCCCCCACCGGGCCGGCCTCCAGACGCTCCACGCCGAGGGCTCGGGCACGGAGCTTGAGCTGGGCCACCTCCAGGAGGTGGTGGGTGGAGTCCGGCAGCCGTCCGAAGCGGTCCACCATCTCCTCGCGCAGGCTCTGGAGCTCCTCCCGTGTCGCCGCAGAGGCGATCCGCTTGTACAGGACCAGGCGCTCGCGGACATCGGGGAGGTAGTCCGCGGGGATGAGGGTGGAGAGGTGGAGGTTGACCCGGGTGCCGCGGTCCTCCTCCTCCATCTCGGTCTCCACCTCCACGCCGCGCCCCGTCTTGAGGTCGGCGATGGCCTCGTTGAGCAGCTTGAGGTAGGTCTCGAAGCCCACCGCGGCGATGTGGCCGCTCTGCTCCGCGCCCAGGATGTTGCCGGCGCCGCGGATCTCCAGGTCGTGGTTGGCGATGAGGAAGCCCACCCCCAGGTCCTCCAGGGACTCGATGGTCTCCAGCCGCCTCTGGGCGTCGTTGGTCAGGGCCTGGCGGTTGGGCACCACCAAGTAAGCATAGGCGCGGTGGGAGGAGCGCCCCACCCGGCCCCGGAGCTGGTGGAGCTGGGCCAGGCCGAAGCGGTCGGCGCGGTTGATCACGATGGTGTTGGCGCTGGGGACGTCGATGCCGGTCTCGATGATGGTGGTGCACACCAGCACGTTGAAGCGCTGGTGATAGAAGTCGGACATCACCTCCTCGAGCTCGCGCTCGCGCATCTGGCCGTGGGCCACCCGGATGGTGGCCTCGGGCACCAGCTTCTCCACCTGCTCGCGCATGCGCTCGATGGTGCGGACCTCGTTGTGCAGGAAGTAGACCTGGCCGCCGCGGCGGATCTCGCGCAGGATCGCCTCCCGGATCAGCGCGTCGTCCCACTCGGAGACGAAGGTCTTCACCGCCAGGCGCTCGTCCGGGGGCGTGGCGATGATGGAGAGCTCGCGCAGGCCGGACATGGCCAGGTTCAGGGTCCGGGGGATGGGCGTGGCGGTCAGGGTGAGCATGTCCACCTCGGCCCGCCAGCGCTTGAGCCGCTCCTTCTGGCGGACCCCGAAGCGGTGCTCCTCGTCCACGATGACCAGGCCCAGGTTGTGGAAGGAGACGTCCTTCTGGAGCAGGCGGTGGGTGCCCACGGCGATGTCCACCTTGCCCGCGGCGATGCCCTCCAGGGCGTGGCCGACCTCCTTGGCGGACTGCATCCGGGACAGCAGCTCGATGCGGACCGGGTAGTTGGCGAAGCGGTCGCGCAAGCTGTCGTAGTGCTGCTGGGCGAGCAGGGTGGTGGGAGCGAGCAGCAGCACCTGCTTGCCGGCCTGCACCGCCAGGAAGGCGGCGCGCATGGCCACCTCCGTCTTGCCGAAGCCGACGTCGCCGCAGACCAGGCGGTCCATGGGCTGATCGGCGCTCATGTCGCCGATCACCTCCTCGATGGCGCGGTCCTGGTCGGGGGTCTCCTCGAAGGGAAATTCGGCGGCGAACTCCTGATAGCTGGTGTCGGGGGCGGGGAAGGCGAAGCCCTCCCTGGCCCCCCGCTTGGCGTAGAGCTCAAGGAGCTCGGCGGCGGTGTCCCGGGCGCGGCGCCGGGCCCGGGCCTTGGCCTTGCGCCACTGATCGCCGCCCAGCTTGTGCAGGGGGGCCTCGCCCTCGGAGGAGCCGGTGTAGCGGCTGATGCGGTCCAGGGCGTCCACCGGGACGTAGAGCTTGTCGCCGCCGGCGTACTCCAGCTCCAGATAGTCGTTGTCGAAGCCCTCGCCCGAGGGCAGCCGGGTCAGGCCCCGGTAGCGGCCCACCCCGTAGTCCTCGTGGACCACCGGCGAGCCCAGCTCCAGCTCCCCCAGGTTGCGGATGACGGCCTCGGGGTCCCGCTCCCGCCGGCGGCGCTCCGCGGGCGGGGTCCGGCCCCCGAAGATCTGGGCCTCGGGGATCACCCGCAGGGCCGGGTCCGCCAGCACCAGGCCCCCCTCCAGGTGGCCCACGGTCAGGCCCAGCCCGGGCAGCTCCCGGCAGAAGGTCTCCCAGCCCGCGACCTCCCGGGGGATCAGGTGGCGCTCTCCCAGCAGCTCCCGGAGGGTCTCCCGGCGGCCGGGGCTCTCGGCCACCAGCAGGGTGGGCAGGGCCTCCTCCTTCCGGAGGAAGCGGGCGAGCTCGTCGATGGCCGTATGCCGCTCGCGGGCGGCGGGAAACCGCGCCGGGGCCTCGACCGGGGCATCGCTATCCGGATCGCCGCTCGGCGCAGGGGACAGAGTCACCCGGCTGAACGCCGCCAGGCGGCTCTCCACCCCCGCCCGGTCCAGGAACAGCTCCTCCGGGGGCAGGACCGGACGCAGGGGATCCCGCGAGCGGACCTGATAGCGCTCCCGGACCTCCCGGTCCCAGGCCTCGGCCACCTCCGCGGGATCGGAGGGGAGGGCGATCAGTGCGCCGGCCGGCAGGTAGTCGGTTAGGGTGGCGGTGCCATCGAAGAACAGGGGCAGGTAGTACTCGATGCCGCCCGGGGCCAGGCCCTCGCTGACGTCCCGGTAAAGGGGGATCTTCTGGGGGTCGCCCTCGAATCGGGCCCGGAAGGCGGCCCGGAAGTGCTGGACGCCCTCCTCGTCCAGGGGGACCTCCCGCGCCGGCAGCAGGCGGACCTCGTCCGCCTGTCCGGTGGTGAGCTGGGACTCGGGATCGAAGAAGCGGATGCTGTCGATCTCGTCGTCGAACAGGTCGATGCGCACCGGCTGCTCGCCGCCGGCGGGGAAGAGGTCCAGTAGGCTGCCCCGCACCGCCAGCTCGCCGGGCTCGCTGACCTGGGAGACGGTCTGGTAGCCGGCGCGGTCCAGGCGCTCCCGGAAGTTCTCCAGGTCCAGCCTCTGGCCCACCTCCACCCACAGGGCGAAGCGATCCAGGAACTCCGGGGGCGGCAGGGTCTGGGAGAGCGCGGCCCAGGGGGCGAGGAGGATGCCGCCGTCCCCGGTGTGCAGGTGGTAGAGGGCGGTCAGGCGCTGGCTGACCAGGTCGGCGTGGGGGGCAAAGGTGTCGTAGGGCAGGGTCTCCCCGTGGGGGAAGAGGTGCAGGTCCCCCGTTACGTCGCTGTCCCCGAAGAACCGCAGCTCGGCCTCCAGACGCTGCATGTGGGGGATATCGTTGCAGACCACCAGCAGGGCCCCGTCGTGCTCCGCATAGGCCGTAAGCAGGGCAAGGGTGCCCGCGCTCCCTTGAAGGTTTCCCCAGGTGCGGTGGCTCCCCCGCTCGGGGAGCGGTAGCCGGATGGCGCAGTCGCTTTGCATGGCCCTCGTTCGGTCTGGCAGGGAAGACGGAGACCGCAGGTGGACAACAGCCGGCCCCCGCAGCCGGGACGACCCCCCGCGGTAAGGCGGCCTATTTTCCCGTAAGCCGGGCGCGAGCACAACGCCGGGACAGCGTAAGGATGAAACTCCCTGTCCCGGCCTTCGGCCACGGTGGTGGTTAGGCTATACTTGGCGGCGTTTGGTTTCCCCGCACCCGTCCAGAGATGAGATCGTCTTGCCCGAGAGTCCCGTTCCCCGAGTCTGGGCCGTCGTCCCCGCCGCCGGAATCGGTCACCGGATGGGGTCGGAGCGACCCAAGCAGTATCTGGAGCTGGGCGGCCGCACCATCCTGGAGCACACCCTGGAGCGCCTGGCCGTCCACGACCGGATTCACGCCGTGCTGCCGGTGATCCGCTCCGACGACGGCGACTGGCCGCAGGTCCGGGAGCGCCTGATTCATCTGCCCAAGCTGCTTCCGGCGGCCCCCGGCGGCGCCGAGCGCAGCGAGTCCGTGGCCAACGGTCTGGCCGCCCTGCCCGAGTGCGGCGCCGAGGACCTGGTATTGATTCACGACGCCGTGCGCCCCTGCATCGGGGCCCCGGAGATCGCCGCCGCCATCGAGGCCGCCGGCCAGGGAACGGGGGCGATCCTGGCGGTGCCGGTGGCCGATACCCTGAAGCGAGTGGACGCGGCGGGGCGGATCGAGGCCACCGTGGACCGCAGCGGGCTGTGGCGGGCACAGACCCCTCAGGTCTTCCCCGCCGGCCGGCTTCGGGCGGCCGTGGCCGCCGCCCGCGAGCGGGGCGACCCGGCCACCGACGAGGCCAAGGTGATGGAGGACGCCGGCTATCCGGTGCGGGTGGTGCCCGGCCGGGACGACAACCTCAAGGTGACGCGGCCCGAGGACCTGGAGCTGGCCGCGCTGCTGCTGGAGGCCGGGTGATGCGGGTGGGTCAGGGCTTCGACGCCCATGCCTTCGCCCCCGATCGTCCCCTGGTTCTGGGCGGTGTGACGGTGCCCTTCGACCGGGGGCTGGCCGGGCACAGCGACGCCGACGTCCTGCTCCACGCCGTCTGCGACGCGCTGCTCGGCGCCGCGGGCCGTGGCGACCTGGGCGGCCATTTTCCGGGCACCGATGCCGCCTACGCTGGCCGCAACAGCCGGGACCTCGTGCGGGAGGTGGCGGTGCTGCTGCGCTCCGATGGCTGGGCGGTAGGCAACATCGACGCCACCGTCATCGCCCAGCGTCCCAGGCTGAAGCCCTACGTGACCGACATGCGGGCCAATCTCGCCGCCGACCTGGCCATCGGCCTGGAGCAGGTCAGCGTCAAGGCCACCACCACCGAGCATCTGGGCTTTGAGGGGGAGGAACAGGGCATCAGCGCCCACGCCGTCTGCCTGATTGAAAAGCCCTGACCCGCTNNGGGGATCGCCGCCATGGCGGTGGCCCTCCTGGTCCCGGCGGCCCCAGCCGGATGAGCCGCGCTCCCGCCTTCGCCCCTGCCGAGCTTCCCGCCGACCCCTGGCCCGTGGCCCGGGCCGGCGGTCGCCCGTGCGGTCGCTATCGGGTCCGCCCGGAGGACTTCCGGGTGAACGAGGTTCTGCCCTTCACCCCGGAGGGGGAGGGCGGCCATTTCCTGGTGCGGGTGCGCAAGACCGGGGCCAACACCGAATGGGTGGCCCGGGAGCTGGCCGCCCGCGCCGGGTGCCGGGTCCGGGACGTGGGCTACGCCGGGCTCAAGGATCGGCGCGCGGTGGCGGTGCAGCATTTTACCGTCCCGGCGGAGCGGATCGCCGGGGACCCCCGGGCGTGGGCCGGCCCCGGGTGGGCGGTGGAGACCGCGGACCGGGCCCGCCGCAAGCTCAAGCGCGGCGCCCTGGCCGGTAACCGCTTCGAGCTGCTGCTGCGGGTGCCGGCCCGCGCCCGCTGGATGGTGGCGGCGGGGTTCGAGCGGGCCCTGCGCAATGGGGTCCCCAACTACTTCGGTCCCCAGCGCTTCGGGCGCGGCGGCGGCAACCTGGACGGCGCCCGCCGGCTGTTCACCGGGGGCAGGGCGCCGGACCGCCACAGGCGGGGGCTGTACCTGTCCGCCGCGCGCGCCTACCTGTTCAATCGGGTGCTGGCTGCGCGGGTGCAGGCAGGCACCTGGGACCGCCTCCTGCCCTGGGAGGTGGCGGTGTTCCACGGCAAGGCCAGCGGCTTCGTGGTCGCAGACCCCGGGGTGGAGCGGGAGCGCTGGCGGCGGGGGATCCTCCATCCCAGCGCCCCGCTGCCCGGCCGGGGCGGGCTGGTCCCGGAGGCCGGGGTGCGGTCCCTGGAGGACGCGGTCCTGGCGCAGGACACTGATCTGGTGGGTGGGCTCATCGCCGCCGGCATGGACGCCCGCCGCCGGGCCGCCCGGCTCGCCCCGGAGGACGGCGGCTGGCGCCTGGAGCCCCGCGGGGTGTGGGTAACCTTCACCCTGCCGGCGGGGGCCTTCGCCACGGCGGTAGTGCGGGAGCTGATCCGGGGCGAGTGAAGATTTGCGAGGCGGGTAGGCGGGCAGGTGGGAAGGGTGGAGAAGTACGGCCCCCCTTCCGCCCCGATGCGGGTCTCACTGAACGGGCTCGTCCGGGCCGCCCCTGCCGTCCCGTCCCCGCTTCTTCTTCCCCTCCGCCCGGATCTCGAAGACGTCCCGGTCCTTGCGGGAGTGGTGATCCGCATCGTCCTTGCGCGGTTCCGCCTCCGGCCCGGTCTCCTTGGGCGGGTGGACCTCCAGCTGGACCTTGGTCTGGTAGCGCTTGAGGGGGATCGCCACCGTCTCCTCCGAGCCCGGGTAGGGGTGGAAGCGGGGCTGCAGCCAGCCCGGCTGGACGTGGAAGGACTTGGGATCGATGCCCTCGCCGTAGCGGATGGTCATGGCGAAGGTGTCCCGGTCCTCCGCCACGTGGAGGCGGTTCTTCAGGGGCTCGGTGTAGGCGAGCAATTGGTTGGTTTCCTGGGTCTCGCTGCCGGGGCGGTCGCCGTAGAAGACCTCCTCCTCCAGGGGCGGGGTCACTCCGGGGCAGGCGGGGCCGGCGATGACGCCCGTGACCGTGAAGTCCTCGATCCAGGGCAGGCGGGGGTTGTGCTCCCCGTAGGCGGCGTAGGCCCATTCGTTGGGGTTGTTGTCCATGAAAGGGATCAGTTCATATTGCCGAAGACCGGGCTCGGTGGCACTGATGATGGTTAAGCCCTGGGTGGCTTCTCCGGGTTTTTGATAAAGGCTCCAGATCGCTTTTCCAGAAACGGTTACCCCAAAGCTTCCGGAACTGCCGTATTCTGCCATTACTCTGGAAGGAACAATGAGCTCTTCCGCACTGTTCCCATCGTAAGCTTCGCTCTCGGACGGAGGGGGAAGACTGGAGTTAGGCTCTATTTTCTTGTTGCATCCCAGATCAATCAGGAGTCTGGAAATAATACCCTTATTGTCACTTGGTGATGCAATTTCGTATTTGTACCTAAAAAGACCATCTGATCTCTTTTCAAAATCGGCTGAAATTTTGGTTTTGTATATATCTTCGTCCCTGTAAAGGGGATCCTTCAGCTGTGATAAACTAGCCGTTGTTGTTATAATAAATAAGAAGATTATTTTTTTTCATCGGGGCCCCTTTTTTATTTTTTAATTCTATAATGTATAGAGGTTTCTTATAAAATTCTAATCAAATCGGCTTTATTTGACCATGAATCAACCAGGTTTAGTAATAACTCCTTGGAGCCGCCGCGCTCTACTATTTGGGTTCTTAAATTATATTCACCCGACCAATCCTCACTATTCACATCGATATCGATCCCCCGCCTGTGGGAATAGTGGCACCGGCTATCAAGGCCACCCCCGCCTGCGTTACCGAAGAAGCCCCCGTACGGCAGGCTGGCGTCGTTGAAGGAGAGGTGGTTCCCTGTCCATAGCCGGTAGTAGTCGTTGAGGGTGGTCAGGCGGACGCCCATTTCCGGGGTGACGTAGCGCCCCACGCCGTCGGCGGGATCACGGGTGGGGGTGTGGGGGCAGCCG
>JABAHQ010001580.1_pt2 | contig 13135 bp, 9 predicted proteins | sample 7062091 | NCBI WGS metagenome assembly JABAHQ01 (sample SAMN14534359, study PRJNA622989) | marine sediment metagenome | biome: marine biome [ENVO:00000428]; feature: marine pelagic biome [ENVO:01000023]; material: deep marine sediment [ENVO:00002113] | place: India: Gulf of Kutch | collected...
CCCCCGAATGTGGTCGTTTCACCCAGTCAACCAGTAACCGGGCGCTGGTATAACACGGATCAAGTTGTCTCATGGACTATTGATGATCCTGATCCCGGTTCTGGAGTAGACTACTTTAAATGGGCCTGGAATGATAGTACGCCTGAGAAGCAGGTGAACGGCGAACAAGGCTCAGCCGCCCTGAGTTCGGCTGGACAAGGGATACACAATCTTTACATCCAGGCCTGGGATAAGGTTGATCATAAATCTGCGCTCACCCAACTGGGGTGGTTTGGCTACGATACCCTTGCTCCCACTATTTCTTTTAGTTCCCAAAATCCTGCTGTGGAGCGTTGGTATAACAGTCGAATCAACCTATCTTGGACGATAAGCGATCCGCCTCCTGGTTCTGGGGTGGATGACTTATCTTGGTTTTGGGATAGCCAACTCCCTCTTCAATACGGCTTGACCAACAATCGCGTTGATGAAGCGCAGGGTACCCTGCTGCTCAATCCGGCTCAAGGAAAACATACGCTTTATGCCCAAACCTGGGACAACGCCGGAAATCCGAGTTCGATTAGCAGCCTGGGCTGGTTTGGTTATGACTCATTGATTCCGGAACCACCCTTAATTGACCCCGGCTGTGAAGCCACTAACAACCAATGGCAAAATACTTGTCGTGATCCGTATTTCATCTGGAGCAGCCAGGATTCTAATGGGGATGTCAGTTCCGGGGTGGCTGATTACGCCTATATCTGGGGGGACGCTCTCGCCGCAACATCGACTGATTGGGCTGACGTAACCAGCTATGATCCTGGTCCTATTGCGGAGGCGACCGGCTGGGGCCGAGCCTATCTTCACGTCCAGGCCAGAGATGTGGCCGGCAATATCTCTTCTCCGGCCACTTTTGGACTGTGGTACGATGGTAGCCTCCCTTCGGTTGATTTTGCGGTCAACTCAAACGCCGATTCGAAAGATACGGCAACCGTTCCACTCGACCTTTCAGCAACTGATACCGGGAGTGGCGTCGCCGAGGTGCGCATCGCTAACAATGATTTAACATGGTCGGCCTGGCAACCTTATACCCCTCAGGTTGACTGGACCCTCTCCACCCCTGACAACCCGACCCATATTGTCTCCGTTCAAGTGCGTGACCTGGCTGGCAATGAATCATCCATCGCCAGCAAGACCATTGACTTAACGGTTGCCGAGGTGCAGCCCGATTTATCCGAGGCACTCATCACCAACACTCAACCAGATACCTTCGCTGTTCGCTTTGCTGAGGGGGCCGTCTATACCCATATACCAACGACGACGGTCGAGATATGGGCACCTAATGCCATCGAAATGCGCTTGAGTCATCAAGCTGATTACGTCAACCAAGATTGGCAAACCTATCAACCCACCAGCACCTGGCTGCTGGACGATGCGGGCGATGTTGTCATCCCAAAACGTCTTTATGTTTGGTTCCGTGATGCGGAAGAAAATCTTTACGGCCCCTACTTTGACGATATTATTTATGACGCCCTTGCCCCAAAAGGGAAGGTGAAAATTCTGAGTTCCGAAGCGACGACCGTTACCTTATTGCTCAGTGCCTGGGATGATAACAGTGGCGTCGCCGAGATGCGCTTTGCGGAAGACCCTTCCCTGGATTTGGCGACCTGGGAACCATACACGTACACCACTGTCCGCCCGCAGAACGGAGCTGTGATCTACGTTCAGTTCCGCGATTTTGCGGGCAATCTCTCCCCCATATACGGCACCGATGGGAGTGATTCTAGCTTGACCGAGCGACTTTACCTGCCGGTTATGTGGCGGTGAGCCAGATAATTTATGTGGTGACACTTACGGTTGGTTTTCTCAAGCGCATCAACCATTTTTTCAATTCCATACTCCAAAATGGGAGGGTGCTCAACCCCAGACCGAGAAGTAGATCCTCAATTGACAGAGCAGTGGTTTCGAAAATAGGTTGCAGGAAGGTCAGGTACACCACCGCCAATTGTAACACGAAAGTCAAACTCACTGCGCCTAACATAGCTTTGTTCGACAACCAGCCAATCCTGAAGAGGGAGTCATGCTCAGAACGAGTGGTCATGGCTAAAGCCATCTGAGAGAGGGTAATCACCGTGAAGAGCATGGTTTGCCAGTTGGCCCGACCGGCCAGCCAGTAGCCGTAACCCACGCCCAGTGAAATAAGCCCCATCACTAAGCCCGTCCAAATGATGTCCCAGCCCATCCCCCGGCTAAAAATGCTTTCTGAGGGGGGGTAGGGTGGACGCTGCATTGTGTTTTTTTCGGCCGGCTCGACGCCCAGGGCCAGGGCCGGCAACCCATCGGTGACCAGGTTCATCCATAAAATCTGGATCGGCAATAACGCCAGGGGCATGCCCAGGAAAGGGCTCATCAACATCACCCAAATTTCGCCGGAATTACAACTCAAGAGATACTTGATGAATTTACGAATGTTGTCGTAAATAATCCGTCCTTCTTCGATTGCGGCCACAATAGTGGCGAAGTTGTCGTCTCGAAGCACCATGTCGGCCGCCTCTTTACTGACATCTGTGCCCGTAACACCCATGGCCACCCCGATATCTGCCCTTTTTAAGGCCGGGGCATCATTCACCCCATCCCCGGTCATGGCCACAATATGGCCCTGTTTCTGCAAGACTTGGACCAGGTTGAGCTTGTGTTCCGGGGATACGCGAGCGTAGACCGCAATCTCGTCGAGCACTTTTTCTAATTCTTCAGCCGATAGTTGATCAAGTTCACGGCCGATTATATAGTGCCCATCAGATGTGATACCCAACTGCATCGCGATATGACGGGCCGTCAGGGGGTGATCACCGGTAATCATCACCGGCCGGATGCCAGCCGCCTGACAGGTTTGCACGGCTGCTTGCACTTCAGGTCGAGGCGGGTCAATCATGCCAACCTGACCGACGAAAACCAGGTCTTGTTCCAGGGTTCCTTCCTCGCCTTTGGCTGGCACCCTCTCCAAAGGACGCATGGCCACCCCCAGTACGCGCATGCCTTTTTGGGCCAGCCCATCATGGCTGCTCATGATCCGCTTACGCCAGGTTTTGTTCAACGGTTCAGTATGACCCTCCACCCAAACCTGGCTAGAAATGTCCAACAAACTATCTACCGCGCCTTTGGTGAAGGCCAGGTGAGAGGGGAGATTGTCCGTCGGCCTTCTGGACCAAACGGGCTTTAAACTGGAAGGGATTTGCGCTTGACTTTGCGGGCAGCGATGAACGGTGGTCATCCGCTTGCGAACCGAGTCGAAGGGTACTTCGGCCACCCGGGGAAAGGCTTGCTCCAGGTCTCCCTTTAAAAGCTTGAGCTGGGCCGCGGCCAGCACTAAGGCCCCTTCGGTGGGGTCGCCTACGGCTTGGTAGCTGCCCGGTTGGTTGCCATCTACCTCCAAAATAGCGTCGTTGCACAACGCGCCTCCCGTCAACAACAAGTCCAGCGTAGGCCGGGCGTGTGTCTCTACAGTTCCATTTGGCGCGCCAACTAATTCAAGCCCGTGATCACCTGGGTGTTGCACCAGGTCAATATGTTGGTCGGCCACATCAAGCACGGTCACCGTCATCTGATTTTTGGTCAGAGTGCCGGTCTTGTCGGAACAAATAACCGTCACTGAGCCAAGGGTTTCAACGGCGGGGAGTTTGCGAATCAAAGAATGGCGTCTTAACATCCGTTGTGCCCCTAAAGCCAGGGCAATGGTTACGACTGCCGGCAACCCCTCGGGTACGGCTGCCACCGCCAGACTGACCGCAGTCAGGAACATAACCCTGATTTCTTCCCCACGCAACAAACCCAAGATGAAAATTACCCCAACGATTGCCAAAGCGACAACCGCCAGGATGCGCCCCAATTGATCTAAGCGTCGCTGCAAGGGAGTTGGTTCTTGTTCTACGGTCTGGAGCATGGTGGCAATATTGCCTAGCTCTGTTTGCATCCCCGTCTCGGTGATCACGGCCAGGCCGTGGCCATAGGTGATAATAGTGCCCATATAGACCATATTGCGCCGGTCGCCGATAGCTTGTTCGGTCTCAAAAACAATTTCGACCTCTTTGTCTGTCGGTTCTGACTCCCCCGTTAGGGCCGCTTCCTCGACCCGAAGGTTGACACTTTCTAGCAAACGGCCATCAGCCGGGACTAAATCGCCGGTCTCCAGAAAAATGACATCACCCGGTACTAAATCACGGGCTGAAATTTCTTTCACCCGTCCACCTCGACGAACTTTGACTACGGGCACAGCCAGTCGCTTCAGGGCCGCCATCGTCTGCTCAGCTTTATATTCCTGACGGAAACCCAGTGCGGCGTTGAGAATCACGATGGCCAGAATAGCAGTGGCATCTTTATAGTCACCCAAAAAAGCTGAAATGATGGCGGCGATAATCAGAATAACGACCAAAGTGCCTGACAGTTGTTCCCAGATAATGAGCCATGGGCTTTTGAGACCCCGATCGATGAGTTCATTAGGCCCATATTGCCTCAGACGGTCAGTGGCCTCTGCCTCTGATAGACCCTTGACTGCATCACTGTCTAATTGTTGCAACGTCCCAGTTGTACTGACACGATACCAGTCACTCACAGTATCCTCCTTATAGATTTTCCCCAGAGGTAACTCCCACGCCTGGAATTCAGCCGTGAGAGCCTAATCTACTGGACATGAATCTAGAATAACACTGAAATGGCAATAAATGTAGTGTTGAATGTCAGGTATTGTCAATGACGTTTAGCCTAGTTTTCGGTGCGAAATGTAGGTGGGGCATCCCTATGCCCCACCGCTGACGCATGGGGATGCGTCAGCTACAGTTTCGCACCGAGTACTAGCCTAATTAGCCAAAATTTTTCCCTGAACCACTACCCAGTTATGACAAACGTCATAGACAGATGTGACATGTGACACTCCCAACATCATTCAAGATATACTATACTATTATATACGGATAGGACGAAATTCGGTCGCGTACGCGTATAGGAAAAGGCCGATATGGTAAATATCTACCGTCATTGTCTCAAATCTTCTCCCGGGTTGGGTGGTTTTGTCAATACCCAGTATTGTCACAGCTTTGAATCCTTAGTACAATATCCGCACACTGGTCTTCTTTAGAAATCAGAAAAATGATCTAAGAGGGCAAATAGCTTATTTGCAAGCGGAATAAGTACAGCGCTCCCACTTTGCGGTTGGTGGTCATCCCACATCACTAATGGCTCATCATCAACGCATATATATAATCCAAAATTATGCGGAAAGGAAATTGATCAAATGGATACCCTGACCAAAAAAGACTTAAAGACTTTGATGGTGAAGAACGAAGAATGGTGCGTTTCGATTTTTATGCCTACACACCGTACAGGTCCAGATACGCAACAAGACCCCATTCGCTTGGCCAACTTGCTGCGGGAGGCGGAAGAGCGTTTGTTGGCCAAGGGTCTTCGAACGCCAGAGGTGAAAGCGTTAATGACCCCGGCTCAAACCTTATTAGAGGAGGCCTTGTTCTGGCGAGATCAAAGCGATGGTTTGGCCATCTTCCTCTCCCAGGAGATGTTTCACAGCTATCGCTTACCCCTTAATTTTGCCGAGCTGGTTATCATTAATACTTATTTCTACCTCAAGCCTCTGCTGCCCCTATTTAGCCAGGAGGGAAAGTTTTTTGTCCTGGCCCTCAGCCAAAATGCAGTTCGGCTTTTCAAGGGGACCCAATACACCATTGACGAAATCAAGTTAAAGGGTGTCCCGCAAAGTCTGGCCGAGATGCTTCGGTATGATCAGTTTGACACGCAAAAGCAATTCCATACGGCTACACCTAGCGTCCGGGGCAGAGACGCAGCGATCTTTCACGGCCATGGGGGGACTGCCAATGAAGCCAAAACAGAAATTGAGCAATATTTTCGCCAGATTGACCAGGGGTTGCACAAATTGCTGAGAAATGGACAAGCCCCGTTGATTTTGGCGGCGGTGGACTCGCACTTTCCAATTTATCGAGCCGTAAATACGTACCCTTATCTGCTTGATCAAGGGATTACCGGGAATCCTGATAGGTTGCCCTGGGAAAAACTACAGCAGCAAGCATGGGCTATTGCGCAACCTTACTTTCAACGAAAACAACAAGAAGCTATGGCCCGCTATGAGCAACTTGTCGGGCAGCGAGCATCCAACCAACTCAGCGAAATTATTCCGGCCGCCTATCACGGGCAGGTAGAAACGTTGTTTGTTGCAGTTGACACCCACCAGTGGGGCACCTTTGATCCGGCGACGACCGAGGTCCAGTTACGCTCAGAGGCTGAACCTGGGGATGAGGACTTGTTAGATTTTGCTGCCCTTCAGACATTGATTAATAGTGGGACAGTTTATGCCATGACAGCGGCAGAAGTACCAGGCGTCATGCCTTTAGCGGCCATATTCCGCTATTAAACAAGACCTTCAGCAGGAGGATATCGTTAAACGGCCCCAGCCACCTCCGGGCCGGATTTGATAGTAGTAAACATGGATGGCTAATGAGGAGATCGCATGGATATCGCATTAATCGGCCCCTCTGGGGCAGGTAAAGGGACCCATATTGGCAATTTGGTGGCTAACTTTGACTTGCTTCATCTTTCTCCCGGAGATTTGTTCAGAGAAAACCTGCAAGATCTAACTGCTCTGGGGATCATCGCCAGAAAGTATATGCAGTGTGGGGAGTTAGTGCCGGATGAAGTCGTGGATGCCATGATAGAGGCATGCTTACGGAAAGCCGACCCTGAGAAGGGCATTCTTTTCGATGGATTTCCCATCACTGTCTATCAGGCCAGATTCCTTGACGAGCTTTTGGCAAAGCTGGGACGTCAACTTGACGCAGTCATCTATCTGGACGTCTCTGATCAAGAACTGGAGAGACGGTTGCCGGGGCGTATAATCTGTCGTCAGTGTCAGACTCCTTTTCACCAACAATATAACCCTTTCAAAATTTGTCCTTACCACATATGTCAAGGCGAGTATCTATACCAACGGGAGGACGACACACCTGAGGTGGCCGGCGTGCGCCTCAAAATCTTTTACCGAAAAGTGGCCCCCGTTGTTGCTCACTACCGGAACCTGGGAAAGTTAACGGTTATTGATGGCGATGATGACCTTAATTGTGTACAGCAGGCGCTTATCGAGGCCATAAAAGGTGTAGAACGACAGGAGGTTCATGCTGTGAGGCCAATAGAAACGCAATACATTCAAGCCCTCAAAGACTTGACCCCAGCCCATCCCCCTAAACAGGCCGTTTATCCCAGCCTGGATATCGTTTTACTTGGCGGACCGGGCTCTGGTAAGGGGACCCAAGCCGAACAATTGAGCAAACACTTCAACTTACCCCATATCGCCACTGGCGATCTCTTCCGAGAAAATCTCAAACGCGAAACTGAGTTAGGGAAACTGGCCAAAACTTATATGGACCGGGGAGAACTGGTGCCAGATCATATTACTGAGGCTATAGTGCGAGAGCGTCTCTCACAGCCTGATACAGCGGTCGGTTTTATCCTGGATGGATTTCCTCGCACGATCTCTCAAGCTAAAGCCCTGACAGAGATAATGACTGCCATGCAGCGACGGCTCACCGGTGTCCTCTATATTAAGGTGCCGGACGAAGAGTTAGTGAAGCGTCTATCAGGACGCTTGATTTGTCGCAACTGCCAAACACCTTATCACCGGGAGTTCAACCCGCCCATCGAAGAGGGTCGATGTGATATTTGCGGCGGCGAGCTTTACCAGCGAGATGATGACAATCCGGCAACGGTTCGCCAGCGGCTTAAAACATTTCACCGGCAAACGGAACCCTTGTTCGACTATTACCAAAAGCTGGACTTGCTGGTTGAAATTGATGGTCAGGGTAAAGTTTCAGAAGTTGCCGAAAGGGCCATAGCGGCGGTTCAAAAACTTAGTTTGTTACTTCCTGAGCACAGTTCTGGCCGTTTCTAAACGTGACAATCGTCAGGATATAAGATGACAAATATCACTGTTAGCTTTGGCTGTTTTTGCATATATTTAAGTTAGATGAGTGATATTGATCTTGGTGCAGGGTATCTGAGGATGCCTCATCATTAAACCGCCTCAGCAGTAGTACGATTAAAATTCTATGAACCCTGACTTCCAACACTCCCCAGATGCCCACTGCGCATCTGGGGAGTGTTTGTTTAGATCGCTGTGACGAATAAAATAAGGGGGTGAAAAATGTTACCCAGACCGAAGCAATATATGTCTATTGTCGTCAACATACGCCTGCCACTTCTGACGATTGTCTTCATCTTCATTAATTGGGTGGATACAATGGCAACGTTGAATTGATCAGGCTTTATCCTAATTTTAAAGAGGAGGGTCAGGATGACCATACAAGAATCAAGCATGAACGGCAAGAAATTTTTTACCCCAGAACGATTTGCCCAGGAGCAAGTGCATCGGATGGAATCAAGCCGGGGGAAACTTCTAATCGCGGGCTGTCGTTCTTCAGCTTATCTGTCGACTAAGGTGGTCGAACGTTATAACCACCTTTTAGCAGAATCCGGAAGCCAGGATACCGTTTTATATTTACAGGATGTTGATTTCCAATTTTCTGACTCCGAAACTTGCGCTCGCTTGAAGATCCATGTGGGTGGTTATGATGTTTTTCTCATTCAAGCCCTGCTCAACCCGATCATGGGGCCCTACGTGGATCATAACTATATGGCCTTTCTCATCGCCGTCCGGACATTTCGCGATCATGGGGCCAGGCACGTAACGGCTGTCTTACCCTATCTGGCTTACGCCCGGCAGGACAAACCGACGAAATTTATGCGCGAACCCATTACAGCCAAACTCATGGCCGATCTAAGCATTGAAGCGGGCATTGATCGTATCATCACCTGGGAACCTCATAGCGATCAACTGAGTGGTTTTTACGGCAGCATGCCGGTCGAAATGTTGGACGCATTGACCTTATTCATTGACGTGTTTCGTCATTTTCAAGGGCGCAATGATGTTATTGCGGTTGCGCCCGATGCCGGAGCCTCCAAATTTGTGACCTATTTTGGCCGGGCCCTGGGTCTTAACTGCGCCATTGCCTCTAAATATCGACCGCAGCCGGAAGAAGCGGTTATTTCGGAAGTCATTGGCGACCTCGTTGGCAAGCGGGTCGCCATTGTGTTGGATGACATGATCAGTAGTGGGGGGACAATATATGCCCTCATCAAAAAGCTGGTGCAGGAGGAGGGTATTCGAGAGGTATATCTTGGCGCTTCCCATAATTTGTGCCGGCCCGCCGCCTACGAGCGATTATTGGAGCTGCATGCGAATTATGGCTTAAAAGAGGTAATTGTTACTAACAGCATCCCTCAGACCGAGGCCTTTCTGAATTTGCCCTTTCTCTCGGTCATCTGTTTATCCGACACCCTCAGTCGAACCATCAACCGCATTCATTATAACCGCTCCGTGAGCGAACTGTTTTCTCATTAAAAGCGTAAGCGGTTATTTCAAAGCAGAAGCGGTCCCATGGCGTGGCCGCTTAATTTTTGGCATAATGCAACCCACTTTCACCAGCAAGGAGACCGGCATGCGTTTATGTACTTTCTACCAAAAAGCTGAAACTAGAGCGGGGATTTTAATCGAAGGCGGAGTTTTGCCCTTAGCAGCCTCTGATATCAAGCAAGTCATTGAACAGTATTCCCTTGAGCAGCTCCAGGCATTAGCCCAAAGCGGGACAGAGGTACTTTCACCAGCAGAGATTACTTACGCCGCCCCCTATCGCCATCCCCCGAAGATCTGGGGTATTGGTCTGAACTACCAGGAACACGCTGCGGATTTGGATGAAGTTTCGCCGGAGGAAGAGCCAGCCAGCTTCATGAAGCCGGCCACGACCATTATCGACCCCGCTGAGACGATTATCCTCCCCAGGCAGTCGAACCGGGTGACCGGCGAAGCAGAACTGGGTGTTATCATCGGCCGGCGGTGTAAGGATGTCCCCTTAGACCAGGTTCAAGCGGTGATTTTCGGCTACACTACCATCATTGACATGACCGCCGAGGATATCCTGCGCCGCAACCCGCGCTTTTTAACCAGATCGAAAAGCTTTGATACCTTCTTCAGCTTCGGGCCGATTGTGGTCACGCCTGACGAGATTGGGGATGTCACCGGCCTGACCGTGCAAACGATTCGCAATGGGGAGATCGCAGCGGAGAATGTGGTACGTCATATGATGTTCCCCCCTTTCGAACTTGTGGCCTTCCACAGTCAAGTCATGACCCTGGAACCGGGCGATATCATTTCGACCGGGACGCCCGGCGCGGTTCATATTCGCCATAGGGATGAAATTATGTGCCAGATAGCGGGCCTTGGCAGTCTGCAAAATCCGGTGATTGACAGTAAGGTTAGCGGTTCATCTTAAATACCAAAATGGAGGTTACGTCGAATGCAAGAGCCAACCAATCGCTTATTTGACAAAGTGTACGGCTGTCTTCTCGGCGGCGTCATTGGGGACGCCATGGGCCGTCCGGCGGAAAACAAAACCTATCAGGAAATTCAAGCGACGTTTGGCCAGATTACCGATTTCTCGGGCAGTGGGACTGATGATTCGGCCCTTAAACATATCTTGTGCGATACCATCATCAAGACAGGGGGCTACCCTACAGCCGATGCCTGGGGCGAAGAATGGCTCAACCAGGAGGAACTTTTCCTGAGTAGAAGACTCTTCTGGATCCCGGTGATGAACGGTTTCTGGAAGCTGCGAGGTGAGGGGATTGCTCCCAGAGAAGCTGGACACGGCAATATGGCCAGCAGCAGCTCGGCCATGTGCATCTCCCCAATGGGGATCATTAATGCCGGCAGCCCTCGGCAGGCCGTCCTTGAGACCTATGAAGTGGCCAGTCTGATCCACCACAATTTTTGCCGGGATGCGGCCTGTAGTATGGCCGCCGCCGTCGCCGCGGCCTTTGATCCCAAGGCCTCGGTTGATTCGATTCTGGAGGCTGCCGTCACCTACTTATCCCCTCAGTCGGCGCACATTATGCGGGAAGCCATCACGGCCACCCTGGCCCTGGTCAGAGAAGCGCAAAATTATGAGGCTTTTCGAGAGCGCTTCTATAATGAGCACATGTTGCCAAACATCGCTATAGCCGACTCAAGGGAGACGGTTCCGGTAGCCTTAGCCCTTTTTTACCTGGCCGCCGGAGATCCGCAACAGACCATTATCTTCGGGGCCAATTTTGGCCGGGACGCTGATACCATCGCCTCCATGGCCGGCGCGATAGCCGGGGCATTTAAAGGAGCCTCCGCCATCCCCCCGACCTGGATCGAGAAAGTGAAGGCAGAAAATCCCCGTTCGCAAAAAGAACTGGCTGAAGCGCTGGCAGACATCGTCATCAAGCGTGGTGAAGAAGCGCGCGCTGAACTTTCCTTGATTCAGATCCTTCACCAAGCAGATTAAGCAGGCGTTCGTAGAAGGGTTAAACAGCCACTTTGGCCTTAATATGAGGGTGATGGGTGTAGTTTTCTAGCATGAAATCTTCGTATTTGAAATCAAAAACAGACTGCACTTCGGGATTGAGTTTCATTTGGGGTAAAGGATAGGGTTTGTGAGATAGTTGCAGTTTGGCTTGTTCAAGGTGATTGAGGTAAAGATGGGCGTCGCCTAGCGTGTGAATGAATTCGCCCGGTTTTAAGTCACTGGCCTGGGCAAACATCATCAGCAGCAGGGCATAAGAGGCAATATTGAAAGGCACGCCCAAAAAGATATCGGCGCTGCGTTGATAAAGTTGGCAGGATAGTGTACCGTTGGCGACGTAAAATTGAAATAAGCAGTGGCAGGGGGGGAGCTTCATTTTGTCAATGTCGGCCACGTTCCAGGCGGAGACAATCAGCCGCCGGGAGTCAGGGTTGGCTTTAATTTGACTAAGTACCTGACTAATCTGATCAACGGTGCCATTATCCGGCGTGGGCCAACTGCGCCATTGGTAGCCATAAACGGGCCCCAGGTTGCCATGATCATCGGCCCATTCATCCCAGATCGTCACCCCATTGTCGTTTAAATACTTGATGTTGGTATCGCCTTTGAGAAACCAGAGCAGTTCATGCAAAATAGATTTCAGATGAATTCTCTTGGTAGTCACCAGGGGAAATCCGTCGGCCAGGTCAAAGCGCATCTGATATCCAAAGACGCTCAAAGTTCCGGTGCCGGTGCGATCTTCTTTCTGGGTCCCATGTTTCAGCACATGGCGCATCAGATCAAGATATTGTTGCATTAGATAAGCCCCCCTATTACTCGAAACTGTCAGTCGTTGTATGATTTTAATTGTACTGTAAAACGACCGAGAAGACAACGAAGTTGCGCCGAATAGGAATTTATAATCCGCTCTGAGCCAGCCCATGACCGGCGGTCCGTGTCCTACCTTGAGCAAAGTTACGCAGATTTCTTGTGTTTCTTGCTTTGCAATTTATAATTGAGCATCCGGTTATTTTTAAGGAGGTAGATATCATGAAACGCGCCTTTTCAGCCATCGATATCCCAGTTCGCCCACCCAAGCCGAGAGACGAAGGGGTATCCATGATGATTGATTGGGGGTTGCCGCCTGGAACGCAGCGGGATATATTGGGCTTCGCCGCCGAATTTATTGATCTGGCCAAGGTGGCGGTCGGCATCTCGGGCCTTATTGCGGAGGATGCGCTGACGAGCAAGATTTCGGTCTATCGTGAAGCGGCCGTCGAACCCTTTCCCGGGGGGATGTTCCTGGAGCTGGCCTTCAAGCAGGAGAAGGTTGAGGATTACTACGCCGAATGTCAGCGTGTAGGCTATCGACTGGTCGAAGTGTCCGACAATGTGGTCCATTTCTCAACTTCATTGCGGGAGCGCTTGATTCGCCAGGCGGTTGAGGAATATGGCTTACAGGTCTTGGGCGAGGTGGGCAGCAAGCATGAAAAAACCGACCTGCCCACCTTGATTGCCGACATTCAGGCTGCCCTAAAAGCCGGGGCCTGGAAGGTATTCGTGGAAGCGGCTGAGTTCGTCTCGCCGGAGGGCCTCAATACTTCTTTGATCGAAACCTTGTTAGGGGAAGTTAATCCCGCCGATATCATCTTTGAGCTCCCCGGCAAATGGATACCCAATGTCCAGGCTCACCAGATTTACCGCTTGATGGTCTGGCTAGTCGA
>JABAHQ010004034.1_pt3 | contig 13135 bp, 9 predicted proteins | sample 7062091 | NCBI WGS metagenome assembly JABAHQ01 (sample SAMN14534359, study PRJNA622989) | marine sediment metagenome | biome: marine biome [ENVO:00000428]; feature: marine pelagic biome [ENVO:01000023]; material: deep marine sediment [ENVO:00002113] | place: India: Gulf of Kutch | collected...
ATCAACGGCATCGGCTGCGTGGCGGACCTCTCCGGCTACCGCCTGGAGCTCGACAAGACTCGCATCGAGGACCCGGTGCTGCTCGCCGAGCTCGGCCAGTTCCTGCAGGACTGCTTCATCCCGGCGCGCTCCAAGTACTACCGGGAGAAGCCCAACGTCGCCGCGCTGCTGTCCACCTACGGCCGGCGCGACCCGGAATGGTTCGGCTCCTACGTCTACCGCCGGACCGCGGGCTACTACGACAGCTACCGCGCCGCCACGCCGGTCAAGGGCTGGGCCTACAGCCCATCGAGGGACACCGAGTACGCGAGCCCGCCGGCCTACGGGCGGCCGTACTGCAAGGAGTGGTACGAGGATGCGGGCATCGGCCTGCGCAGGAAGCTGCTCGACCAGGTGCCGCCGACGCTGCGCAGCCGCGACTTGAGCATCCTGTCCTCCATCGGGTTCGGCTCCTACACCGCGGCGGAGATGGAGGACGACACCATCAAGAGCGTGGTGACCACGACCCTCGCCTCGGCGCCGGCGAGCTCCGACTTCGCCACCGTCTACAACGACGAGGACCTGCTGCACCTCTCCCTCACGCCGGTGAACCTGCCTCTCGTCGGTGCGGGCCTTGGCACCGCGTGGGAGAAGCTCTCGTTCAGCCCCATAATGTACGCGGTGCGCTCCGGCGCGCCCATCATCCAGTCGCTGATCCTGCTCGCGATCTACATGCTGCTGCCGATCGCGCTGGTGTTCTCCAGCTACTCCTGGTCCATGGTCATCACCGGCTCCATCGCCGTGTTCACGGTGAAGTTCTGGTCCTACCTCTGGCACGCCGCCCGGTGGCTCGAGAACAACCTGGCGCGAGCGCTGTACCCCGACGGCACCTCGTACTTCGGCGCCTCGGTCGCCAACCTCACCGACGGCGACTTCGCCCTCAAGGTCATGCTCATCGAGATGGCCACGGCCCTGCTCTTCATTGGCCTGCCGATCGTATTCTCTATGATCGTGGCGTGGGGGGGGGTATCGGGTGATTCAGGGAGTATCGTCCGCGCTCGAATCGCCGCTGCAAAGGGTTGGTACAGCAGGCCGATCAGCTGCGGACGTCGGACGAGCAAAGGTCGCCAGCCGGATCTGAGATCAGTGTCTGCGGTCGTCGTCAGGATAAATCCCATATGGGTCTTGACCATTATCGTAGTTCCCGGTGCGCGCGTTATACTGACCTCCGGTGCCGGACAAGTCTAGCGGCTCTAGCCGGGATAGCGCACGCTTTCCCGCACCCCCGGACACCAGCTGTATTACGGCGGCTGCGACGCTGGCGATAAGGATCCTCAACGCCTTGATGAAGCGCGGGAAACCAATTCTGCGAACTGTAACAGCTGCTTTCATTAAGAAATAGAGCACTCCCACCAATCCAAGTGCCAGCACCGTATAAGCTACCTCACCCATGGATCCCCTCTCTTACATATCACTGCACGCACGAATAAAAATCCTGCGGCTCATGGTAAGTATACCCTAGCGTGTTATCGAACGTGACTTCCCGTATATAAGCCGCGCCATAACCCGCCCTTAACGTGAGCGTAAAAGGCTACGTCAACCGACGATCGATCAGGCCCTCTCTTCCCCCAATCGAAACTACAATCGAATCAAAAAAGGCCATTAGCGCGATTGGCCCCTTGGGATGACGTCGTCCTGTTTCCGGCGGATCCTCGCGGTACGTCTCAAAAATGACCATGCGCTGCGTCGAAGTGGCGATCTGGGATGCAATCGACTTTGGCACCGATCCCATTTCTTTGCCGGCGTATCTGTACAAGACTGGATGACCTCCCCTGGCAGTATGCTGCATCTCCAGCAGATCACACACGACATCGAATCGCGTGAACAACTAGGGCAACCACACGATCACATTCCCCCAGCACCTCCGACTCCCAGAAGCGCAGCACTCGCCAGCCGTCCATCTCCAGCCGCAGCGTGTGCTCTCGGTCTCTCTCCATGTTGCGTTCAATCTTCCCGACCCAGTAGCCAGGGTTCGTGCCACTCAGGAGCTTCTCCCTACGTTCCGCCCAGTCCTTGCCGTGCCAGAAGTCGCCATCGCAGAACACGATGACTCGTGCCCCTTTGAAAACGAGATCGGGCTTCCCCGGCAGATCGACGACGTTCTTGCGGTATCGTAGACCAGCGCTCCACAGCGCCTGCCGAAGTAGCACCTCGGGCCTCGTGTCGGACTTGCGACTCGCACCGCGAGCGGCAGCGCTCGCGTTTGCTGACGCGGGAACAAAGCTGTCGTATCGGGGGACAGGCGCTTTCCGTGCCTTATCATCAGTCATCTTCCGCGGCCTCCATCTCGGCGTCGTCGTGCACCGAGGCGCCCTGCAGAACTTCAAAGCTCGAGGCCAGCTCGGGCGTGATCCACCATCCGAGCACTGTGCTCGGGACCATGCCGTAGCCGATCGCGTCTACGACATGGACCTGGACCTCCTGCCGTAGCTGCTCAACGAGCCCCTCAAGCCAATCCTCGTCGACGCCAAGGTCCACCGTACGCCCCTGCCAAAGCTTGAGGAGTGCTTGACCGGCAGCCGAACGGAGAGAGCGGAGGCGCCCGCAGGCATCCGCTACTTCCTCGGAGGTCCGCTCGGTGTGCTCCCCGATGAGCTGCCACATCGATGCCAGCTCCTTCCGGATGTGGCGGGGACCGATAGGCGCCGCCTGATCGAGGTGCAGCCACCCTTCCAGCGTCTGCAACTCTCGGTGGACCCCGGCACCGGCGAGATGCGCGCGCAGCTCTTCCAGGGTCCAGTGTTGCGCTGCTTGCAGCTTGCCCAGCGCTCGCCGCCACTCGCGCGCATCGCGTGCGAGCTGAGGATGCGAGGCCTCGATCGCGCCTACAACGGCCTCGGTGAACTCGTCTGCTGGTGACCAGGGGCTGGATCCCGGGCCAAGAATGACTCGGTCTTCGGGTAGGATGCGGTACGCAGGCTTCTCTCGCGCCTGGTCACCGGCTTCGACGAGCACTCGGCTGTCGCGCGCTAGCACTTTGCCTTGGGGTTCGTCGGCCAACCACAGGAACACGCAAGGAATGCGGCGCTCGCTGTCGTCATCGCGAGCGTGTCCTGCGGCCCAAGTCGGCTCGTCATCAATAGGAGCCTCAGATGGCCCCGCTGGGGGCGGTGCTGCCGGTGATGACCGATGACCTACCGCCTCGAGCAACGACTCGCCACTCGGGTCGCGCCGGTGGGCCAGACGTTCCCATTTCTGCCATTCGCGGTCGTCAACGAGCGCGACAAGCCGCCTAGGGGTATGAGCCTGAAGCCTGCGCGCAAACGACAGACTTCGCCAGCCGATGACGATGCACGACCGACACACACCAAGGTCGCGGAGCACGACAGACTCAAGATTCAGAGCCTCTCCGCGTGCAAGCCGACCGATGAGTTTTGCTTGCTCCGGGCGGTCGCAGACCGCCCACCAGCCGCCGTCCTGCTCCTTTTGGCAGAGGGCAATTAGCGCATCAGCCTTCGAGTTCTTCTCGGCTGAAACGCTGCCGACAGCTGAGCTGATCCGCCCGTGCGCTTCGGCAACCGGAGCAAGTCGCTCCGCGGCGCGAGGCCGAAGATCGCCCCACTGTTCGTGGAAGGCCGTCTCCCAACCGCGCACGAACGCTTGGATGTCCGTCCAGTAGGCTGCCGTGGCAGATACCAGAATGCGCAGCAAGGTTGCCGAGGAGAATAGGTGGTACTTCCAGTAGTCGGGGAGTTCCTCGCATGATCGAACGGTGTGAAGAAACTCCTCAATAGTCGCAAGGACGACCTCTTCGTCTGGAGCCCAAGACACGCAGACCCTCTCAGCTCCGGCAGCCGTGGCGGCTTCCCACAGCGAGGCTCGGCTGGGCGCCATCGTGTCTTCCAGGTCGCCGTCGAGTTCCAAAATGTACGACAGGTCGTCAGATGCGACTTGCAGCCGTCGATGCTGCGGCAACCAGCTCGGTGGATCGTCCGGATAGTACCCGGTAGCCGACCACACGATAATCGGGGGCGGTGAGGCGCGCGAGAGTAGAAACGGCAGGTCGTGCCGTCCACGATGCAAGCGCTCGTACCCATCGACGAGAACAACATGCACGTCTACGCCCTGCTCCACGAGATCCCGTGCGATCCGCAGCGTCGGAACGACCAGGACCAGTGCAGCCCGCACTACGTCCGGGCTTGGGGTGAGCCCCGCGAAGCGCACCAGCCCATCGTCGATCAGCGATACCCCGTTCGACCTGGCGCCCCCGAGCAGCTCCGTTGCACGCTGGCGCGAGGCAACCAGCAATACTCTGGATGCGACCGACGCGGCCCCGATGGCCTCATCCCAGTCGAAGAAGCGCTGGATCGGCTCCGCATCGTCCGCGCTGAGCTGAGCCGCGAATGCCTTTGCAGACGACAATCGGCCGTCTGCAACAGCCACCATACGATCCGCCAACGTTGGCGGCCGATATACGGTGCAGTCACGAAACGTCAGGCGGAGCCAGCCGGGGGCTGGAGGACCTGCGAGCACACCGTCGTAACGAGCGCGAAACTTTCCGTCGATCTCATAGGTGTGTCCCTGGCGGAGCGACTCGATCAAGTCCTGTGACGACGTCAGCCCCTCGAGCACGAGCAGGCCGATCAGGGACACGATCGAGTGCAGCGGGGAGCATGCAACCGACGGCTGAACCAAGACCAGCGGCGTCTCCGATCCGGCGAGCGCGTGCGAATAGGACACGTACGAGTTGATGCGGTCGAGCCAGGTCGTCGCCACGGGCCGTTGCTCGTGGCGCAATCGGACTCCTCGAAGGAACGGAAGGTCATCCCAGAGCGCGGAGATCCGCTCAGCCCAATGGAGCTTTTCGTCCTCCGTATACTCACCGACCTCGTCAAGCACGACGCGAAGGGCGAAGTCATCATCTAGAAGACCGATGAGACCAAGGCTATCGGGAATGGCGTCATGAATCTCATTTAGGTAAAGAATGGCCGCCGCCGCTCGGCGGCGAGCGTCAGCCGAGCGACCTGAATCGGCAGCAAGCGCGATCACGAGTTCGAGCCGATAACGAAGCCCCGACAGGAGCGCGCCTCCTGGTGGCCTCCGAAGCCGGTCCCGCAGGGAGGGAAATAAATCAATGGCGCGCTGAACGGCGGCATCACCCAGTGCTCCGTACTTGTCGAGCCTCGCCAGAACGTCATCACGAACATTGGGAGCGATAGCGGGCAGAACGGATCCGGCCCTCGTAGAGGTAGCGGACGCAACTGCCGTGCTGGCGCGCTGCAGGGCGTCATCCGTGAGCGTTCCGGGGCCCTCTCGCACATACACGCCGAGGGCGTCCACGCTGAGCTTCTCAGCTTCACCACCAGGCGTTCCAAGCAGGTACTGCGCAAGCCCCAACACGCGCCACCGCGTGAGCAACAGGTGATCAGTTGGCACACCGCTCGCTGCGAGTCGTTCAGCTACACGCGCTAGCAGACCTTCGTGCGGAGACCTGGTCACCGGCTGCCATCCTCGTCGAAGTCCTCAATGACCCCGGTCTCGATCAGGCGCTGGAAGTGATCGGAGATGGCCTTTGCAGGGACGCCGCTAACGCGTACGCCCATCTCCATGTTCTTGTCCATCGCGTAGAACGTGAGGTTCGCGGACGTCACGAGCGCGTCTGTGCTATCTGCAACGAGGACCTTTGCGTGCAGCTTCAGATGGCGGTCATCGGGGGGCAGCCGCCACGTCAGAATCCGCGGCAGCGGAACCCCTGGCGACCATGCATCCAGGAGCGCCTGTCGATTATCGCGGCCGTCGGGGCGCTGCCGCTCGTCAACGATGACGGTAGTCTTGACACCGCGATGCACGGCGAGGCCGAGCGACGTGATCACCTCTTCGATAATTCCCTCCCCCTCGTCGCCGGCCGCGATCCAGTAGCCGATGACGAGGATATCGTGTTGCGCGGCCCGCAGAAGCTCGCGCACGACCTCTCGAGTTGATCGAAGGTAGGATCCCTCGACCTTTGGTCCGGTCCAGACCACCTGAGTGGCGGGCAACTGGCTACGGCGCTTGTCTGCGACAGCCACGCTGGAACGTAGCGCGAGCGCGAGCGAGTTGGCGACAAGCCCGGGCTGCACGCGCCAAAGGTCCTGAAGAACACGAACGCGTGCCTCGACCAGTGCATTGCCGCCAGCGACGGCAGCACGAACAGGCCCGGTCGACTGGCAATCGAGGCGCCCGCTCTCCAGTGCCGCGCAGACCGCCTCCAGGGCTCCAGAGTTGGAAAGCTGCAACGCGATCTCGGCCAAGCGATCGGGCAGGCTTCGATCATCCATCGTCGTCCCTACGTGCGCGAGAAGAACGCGATGGAATCCGTAGCCATGGTCGGTACCAACACGTTGCGGTCGAGAAAACGATTGAATGCTTCGCAGGAGGTCTCTGACGCGAGAATGCAGGCGTGGCAGGCAGCACCGTTGATGGTCGCGTGGACGTCCGGCCGATGGTCAGCGCACAAGGGATCGGACGAGCACCGCGTGGCAGACCGGAGTGCGCTCCGAAAAAGATCCGGGAACCTCTTCGGGCTGCCGAGATCGACGAGGCCGCCGAGGCTCCCTTCCGAGTCTGGGCTGGCGGTATACAGGAGAACGCCAGCCATTCGCCTCTTCGGATCGGTGCTGCTGTAGATGCGCTCTCGAACAGAGCTTGCGGAGTAACCGCAGTCGAGCGAGAGCTGACGAATGAGCGTGTGCGCGAGCGAGTGCAGCAGCACATACCGCGCGCCGGGAAACGGAGATGGGTCGGACTTCCGCTCGGCCTCCCACTGCGCGAACTTCTCGGCCATTGCCCGCGCCCGTGCCTGCACCTCTGGCTTCGCCTCCCACGACGATACGGCCGTCTCGTTGAGTTCGATGAAGATGCCCTCGCCTCGGACCTCGACGGCGGGTAGCCAGTCGCGCCGATTGCGATAGATGGGAGCAATAGCCGAGGTCGCTTCATCCTCGGTACCAGCGCCCGCCGCATCTATGCGCGTGAAACCTACCAAGGCGCGTACCTCAAGAAGCTTCCGTGCGAGCACAACTCGCGCGATCTGATCCCGGTAGCCAGCTGGTACTTCACCGAGTTCGAGGAAGAACTCCAGCTTGTCACTCGAAGCCGATCCGGGGTCTCGGAAGGCGAGCCACTCCGGCCAACGCAGATCGATGTCGTCAGTCTCGATTTCGCCGCGCTGCTTCTGGATGGCGTTCCATACGTTCGGAACCGGGAAGGGCTCCAGCGAGGGGAACATCCCCATCTCCACAAGCGTCTTCAGCTTGTCCTCGGAGTCTACTTTCTCGATCTGCTTCGGGCTGCACGCGTTGAGGGCAATGCCGATCGGCGTGGCAGCCTCTTTGACGGCCAGCGCGCTCCGCACAACAGGGAACCAGCCGTTCGTTGCGCCGCGCTGCATGGCGCGAACCTCTGTGGCGTCGGCACATACCGCGCTATCCCGATTGCCGATCCCGAGCCATGGGCGATGCCGGCTACATTGGCCGAGGGCTTCAGACCGACGCTCGCCGAACGCATCGCTCGCGGACCTCGTCTTTTCGCACTCGCACTTCACCAGAATGTCCGCGACGGATCCCGTCTTTGCGATCGAGAACAGTTTCATGCGTTTGCGGCACGGGGTTGGTCCTCGGTGAACGTATTCGCGCCACGGGAAATCATCGATGTGACCAGAAGGACAGGCTACGACGAAGGGTGCCGGGAGCGTTGTAGCGCGGAACTTGCCGCGGCCCTTGCAGCCTGGCGCCTTGCAAAGCATCTCCTGCCACTTGGACTCGTATTCGACATAGCCCTCGCCAAGGAGCGAAAGCGTTCTGCAGACGGGACAGAGCTGATATCGCGGGAACACATACGCGGGGACCGTGCCGCGCTTCGTAAAAAAGCTCCCTTCTGTGGGCTTGGCGGGGAAGAACCGCTTCACTCGGAGGGCCCGCTCAAGTCGCGGCTCGTAAATCGCGAGTTCTTCATCAGTCGGCCAGCTGTCGATGCCGGCGACGATCACCGACATGGTTTGGAGATCAACGATGGCGCCAGGACCAAACGTCGTGATGACCTGGCTGGGGCGGACGTCGCCGACGGCACGCTTAGACATCGGTCATGCCTCCTCGTCGTCCAGAAAGAAGGCGGCCGTGGGCTCTACCTCGCGAAGTGATCCGGGCGCCATCCACTCCCCTTCGTTTTGTGTGCCCGCGGTGCGCAGAAGCACTCGGCTGTTGTTGGGAGGACGACGCGCGTCATTGAGCCATGAGTAGCGCAAGAGGTTCTCGGCGAGGTGGGACCAGTCATCACGATGGGACAGCAACCGCTCACGGACCAGGTCCGCGTTGTCTTTCCCGACGAGCATCGCCGCGCGCTGGTAGATGTTCTCGATCACGTCCTCAGTGCAGGACGCAGCCGGATCGAAGTTCGCCGCCTCCGGCTCCATCGCCATCTGTGGTGCCACCAGGCGATTCATCGCGGCGAACACGCCGCGGAGCCCGCGGTCAAGAGCGCGGGAAGAGAACGAGGTGACGCTGATCGCTTCTACATGCTTGTACAAAGCCGAGTGGTACGATTCGAACCGCTCGTAATGCGACAGATCGCGGGCACCCATCCAGTTGTACATCGTGACGACGAGACCCGGATGCTTCCGGCCCACGCGGCTTGTTGCCTGGATGTACTCCGCGGTCGTCTTGGGCTGCCCGGTTACGACCATCACTCCGAGACGATCGATGTCCACGCCGACGGAGATCATGTTTGTGGCGAGCAGCACGTCTACTGGCCAATCGGACTTGCCGCGAGGGAAGCCGTTATCAAGCTTCTTCAGGAGCCCCGGGATCCGCCAGGAGTCGAGGCGGCTGGTCAGCTCCTCGGGATCTGTGATGTGCCGAAAGGGCAGCCCCCGCTGCTGAGCGAGGTACTTGAGCCGGACAAGGCGCACGTCATCCTCGACCAGACGCTTGGCTCCTCCCAGCGCACGCAGGCTGTTGAAGTACCCGACGAGCGTTCCATAAGGGTCTGCCGGCTCTGAGTCGGTCTGAATCTCAGCTTCGGCCATGGCAAGCAGGATCGAGTAGACGCGCACAAGGAGCGTCTTGGTGCTTGACCCTGGTGCGTTCACGCCAACGTAAAGCCGACCGGCTGTGTTATCCGCGTCTGGGTCGATGGGCAGCTCACGAGCAAAAAAGGAGTCACGCGCCGTGACACCGGAGGGAGGAAAGATTTCGAGCTTCCTGGCGTAGAGCTGGCGCGCCTGCTGCGCCGCGCGCCGAATCGTGGCGGTCGACGCGATTACTTTGGCGGGCACCCGCGATGACCCCTCCATGATGACGCTGGTTGCGTAGTCCACCGCCGCCTCATAGAGACCGACCATCGTGCCCAGCGGGCCCGAGATGAGGTGGAGTTCGTCCTGAATGATCAGCTCTGGGGGCAGGAGCCTGGCGGCAGGAATGGCATCGCGCAGCTTTCGGCCACCGACGGAGTCTCCATGAGCGAGTGTGATGTGTCCGTAGGTCGGACTGAAGCGGTCGCGAAACCCGAAGAGGGCGCGAGTCTCGCCCTTGAACGGAAGGCGCGCGAACTTGTCGACAGTTGCGACGACTAGCGACGGGCAGGCGCGGTAGATCTCATCGTCGACAACGACCACGGGTAGGCCCTCGCCGCCGGACGCTTGCGCAGAGAACTCGCAGTTACTGTCGGGGCACCAGATGATCGTGCGCTGCTTGGACATGTCGGGAACGTACGTGCTCTTCTCCGGCATGCCCCTCTCGTTTACGAGCCCGGTTCCGCACCGTGGGCACGCGACGAGCTGAACCGGGCTGCCCTCCTTCGGCTTTCTGCCATCGGCAAGATCCTCCAGCGCCTTCTGGGAGTCGGCAAACGTGTTGGGCGTTGTTCCACGTCCCACCCAGACACCGATCCGGAACGGCTCGGTACCCCATGTCGATGAGTCGGCGCGTCGCATGATCTCACAGGCGCAGATGAGAGCAGCGGCACGCTGAAACTGCTGCACTGTGAGAAGCCGAAGCGTGTAGCGCATGATGATGCTGACGCCGGCACCAGCATGGAGCCCGTGACGATCGCCCCGGAGGCGACGTAGGCCAAGCGCGAAGGCAGAAAGTCCCAGGTATGCCTCGGTCTTCCCACCGCCCGTGGGGAACCAGAGGAGGTCCACGATGCGCCGGTCGTCGCTTGTCTCCTCCGCGATTCCTCGGAGGTTCAGCAAGATGAAACCAATCTGAAATGGCCGCCAGGTGCGGTCCGCGGGCGTGTCGAAGTCGCTTGCTGTTCCTGCGATCTCCCCTCGCTTCCGATTCCCAGCAGCCCACAGCGAGTGGATGCGCTGATCCCACATTACGGCATTCGCGAACCGAAACGCGGCGAACACATGTGCGTCACTTCGCATGAGGTCTAGGCCGGCACGGATGCGAGCAGCGCAGTCTTCACACCGTCTCAGGTTCTCCTTCGCCGCGTCGCGGAGCTGCGGATCGCTCTGGATATCGTCGGCGAGGCTGGCCTTCCTGGTCGCGGCAATCCACGTGTCGTATGCCTTGGACATGGGCTCGAGGAGGGTCACAAGGTCGGTAGGCGTCGCCACTTCAGCCAGAGCCTTCATGTCGAGTGTAGCGCCGCCCGTTTGCTCCGTCGGTGCCACGAGCATCGGTACTTCGTGGGTTGGGATGAACTCGGTGAAGAGGGAACTCGTGCGTCGGCCATCCTCCGTCGGCATCTCCCACCCCACCGCAACCCCGTGCCCGGTGGCGAACTCACGGGCATGTCGGTAGAGAAGGGAAGGGCATTGATCGTGGTCTCACCGTCGTCATCGGCAAGGAGCGGATCGGCCCTGAAATCCTTGGCCACGAACACCGGTGCCGCATCAGCCGTTGTGACCGTCAGCTTTGGTTGGTAGATCCAGCGCTCGTCCTTGCTCCGATCTCCCAGCTCTCCCTTGGTCCGTCGATTCACCAGGAACAAGCTCACCGCTCGGTATCCAGCGAAGTCGTGGACGACTCCTTCGAGAGCGACCTCGGGGTCGTCGACACCGGATATGACCACCCCTGCTGGGTTGGTAGCGGACGGGGAAAGGAGGATACGAGCAATCGCACCAGGGGCGGCAATGGGTAGTCCATCCGCAACGCCCTCTCGCGGATGTCGGCGCCAAACCGTGCCAGCCTCTGGATCCTTCTCTCGGCGATAGTCGCCCCAGGCGACATTGACGCGGAGCGCGCCGACAGACCCGTCAACCAGGAAGGACAAGCCCATCGAGGAAGGGTTGAACCCGATGATTAGCGGCGGCGACGTACCTTCATCACCGTCCTCGTCATCTCCGGTGCCAACGCCAAAAGAATCGTTTTCGGTGGGATCTATCGCGGCGTCCGTGTCATCGTCTGCCGCTCGCGCTGGAGCAAGCCGGCCCACGATGTATCGGGTTGTCGGATACTCCGGAATCGTCTCCTGAGGCTCTGAAGGACCCATGAGTTCCTGTCGGAGAGCCTCCATAAGCCGATCGCGCACCAGACGCGTTTTCTTCGTTGAACTCATGCGCTTCCTCTGCCCTGCCCCTTCAGGTGCTCATCGGCTCTCGAAGGCGTACGCCAGGGCCAAGACCTATACCGGGATGCTCTGGGTGTTCTGCGCGAAGCGCGAGGTAGCGTTGCGGGACCTTCGCGCGGCGCACTGGCCTCGGGCAGCCAGAGCGAGGAGAAGGAATGAGCCGTAGTTTTTTGCGAACACGCTCGCCAAGAAGCTGACGGCGAATTTCAAGCCCGAATAGCTCGCCGATGGCGCAAGGTACTGCATTTCCAATCTGCCGGTGTGCGGATCGTCGGTCCCCTTTAATTGTGTAGCCGGTGGGGAATGTCTGCAACCGAGCCATCTCCTCGATGGAAAGGCGGCGGCTCCTCCAATGGAATGGTCCCGTTGCCGGGCCTGGACCTGCCTGGAGCGTCCAGGAAGGCTGGTTCTTTGCCAGCTTCAAAAGGAACGACCAATACCGCGTACGCCATCCAAAGATCGGCTCTCCCCCGCCGCGCGGCGTGTGCCACAAGTAGTTCCGTCCCTCAGGGATGCTTTTTAAGAGACCAGCCCACTTGCCAGTGGGGTCAAGCTCCGGCGGCCAATCGTCTACGTCTAAATCTCCGATTGCATCCCACGCCGTACGATAAGGCATGAGGCCTTCCGCATCGCCGTGTGTTGCAGTCGGTACATCAAGCTTCCGCCCCTCAACGTTGGCGAGAATGAATACGCGCTCACGGAGCTGAGGGACGCCATAGCTGGCTGCATTGATCGTGACGACTTGGGGGTCATAATTCGTTTTGTGCCGCCGGTTGATCCTCTTCAGCTCATCCCGAAGAAACTGGAGACCCTCGTCCTTCCCTTCGGACGCAAGACCCTTGACGTTCTCCAACAGCAGAACTCGCGGTAGTGCAACCTCAACTACGTCGAGATACGACTGCAGCGTCTTTGCGCGCGGGTCCCGGAGACCGCGCGAAGCCCCGTTGGACCAGTATGCAGATTTAGAAAACGGCTGACAGGGAGGACCGCCCGCAAGTAGCGTTACTTCGCCCTGTGCGAGCCCCGATTGCGCGAGCAGATCCTCGGGCTCGGCCTCGTGAATGTCACCGGGCTCGGCCAGCTCCCAACTGGGACGGTTTGCTCGCAAGGTTTCGCGTGCGTCTTTGTCAACCTCGACACAGAGCCGAATGCTCAGGCCAGCAGCTTCGAGACCAAGGTCAAGGCCGCCAGCACCCGTGAATAGAGACAAGACGGTATGGCCCTCCACCGACCCGCCTTTCCTGCGACGGTTATCGGTTCGCATCGCGACCGCACATCCATCGGCGATGGCCCTTAGCTTCCTGCTTCTGGTGCTCGATCCACGTCATGATGTCTTATACTTTATTTTTATTGTAATCCAGTCGCGTTGAACACGGGAAGGTCACCTCCCTATATCATGCGAAAGACCATCCACGAATATTGGAAGCATAAGCATCCTTTCCCGCAGTGTTCAACTGGTAATCCACGTGTGCCTGCGAGGGTATCCGCCGCAGCACCACGATAGAAAGGCTCCCTCAAGGACCTTCCGGGCGGGGAAAGATAGCGGCCGGTCCTGTCTGCATATGTGCGGATACATAAGTAGGAAAAGGCGATTGCGCGG
>JABAHQ010009697.1_pt1 | contig 13131 bp, 13 predicted proteins | sample 7062091 | NCBI WGS metagenome assembly JABAHQ01 (sample SAMN14534359, study PRJNA622989) | marine sediment metagenome | biome: marine biome [ENVO:00000428]; feature: marine pelagic biome [ENVO:01000023]; material: deep marine sediment [ENVO:00002113] | place: India: Gulf of Kutch | collected...
ATCTCAGCAAAGGAATTTTCTCGTCGAAATAGTTGAATGCCTTGTTGTATTTTGGGGACAAATCTCGTTCAATTTCCGGAAATTTTTTCAGTATGTCATCGATAATCCTTGAGTTAATGTCTTCCATAAACGCCTTCTCGGTGCTGTCCGCTTGCGTGTACGGCAGTTCATTTAATTCGGGCTCAAGCTCCACATGTCGCCAGTCGGTCCACAACAAGCTCGAGGAACACTCGTCCAGACGAATGCTGATGAACTGTTCGCCATAACGTGTGATATAGATACTCCTGCGGCGCTGTTCATTAACGAGAACCTCTCTCAAGGAGTAAGGGTTGATTCCGAGATCAGACATTACCTGTTTAAACCTCGGTCGCTCGGAAGGTGTGATGATGCCCAGCACCGGATGGATGTCGTCTTGGGTATTAATGTTCGTGGGATGCTCAACGGTATATTTGAGTTCACCCCGATTAAGGGCACTCTCATCAACATCACTAAGCTTAATTTGCACAAGCTCCCGTCCGCTCTTTCTGTGATCGGGATTGGTTAAATTAACTCGCTTGCGATAACGAATACCGCTCTGATGTCTCAACATAAGAAGGTCCGGGGTATCGAAATAGACATCCATGAACAATTCATCGTACCAATACGAGTTCAACCCCGAATCCAAATTCTTGATAAATTGCTTGTCCTTGATCAGACGTCCGAGCAAGTAATTCCAGACAGCTTCGGTTTTCTCAGGAGGAATCACCAGTTTGTCTTCGTTCTCAATACGTAGCTCCGAAGACAGATCATCGAGCGCCATGGTTTTGTCAGGTCGGTTGCTGGTAGCGGAACTGTTCAAAATCCAAATGGCTACTACGATGATGCTAACAGAAAAAACAAACAGAAAGACACTAGACTTCTTCGACATGAATCCTCCTGACACAAATTACCGCGTTGCTCCTTCGCAAGTTTAGATTATACATATTCTTCTCTTGCCACCGATGAAAAACGAGCTTGACTGCGGATTCCATGGCAAAATTTACTGATGGCTTCATTTTGCAAATTGTATTTGGAGATCAATGTGTGCAACCAGAACGGCATGGTTCCATCCACTTTGATCTCAAAGATGGAATGTCCATATTTTAACAAACTGCGCCCGCCTTTGAAGGGCCCCAGCAAATCCAGATTTCTCGACGCCTTCAGATGATCATCGAAGTTGACACGCACCCGGTTCATCTCGGTTTTTTCATACGCCTCGCGCCGATACTGAACCATGATTGTCGGTTCCATGTTTAACTGCCGTTGCAACCTGAAGAACTCTTTGGAGACGTTGTTGTTCGTAAGAATTCGTTTCGGTGGTATGCCGCGCCCGAGCAAAGCCGGCTCAACTTCGTCATACTCATCAATGGGGATATCCACAGTGATCTTGTGAATAAAACTGATGTAACGTGACTTCACCTCGAGCCGCACAAAAGGGGCTTCCCGCGGATTTTCGCCATAGGCACGCACTCGCAGTTTGTGTCGAATGGCAGCTCCGGCCATTTTGTCGTGATAGGCTTTGTAAGCCTTTGTATCATAATAGAGACTTCGCACCAAATAGGCGCCATCTTGACTGGTATGTACGTCCGGGCGCATAAAGGCCCTCAAATCCCGCGTTAAGGCCGTGCGCGTGGTCCGGTCTACCATGTACTTTATTTCCATTCGCCGGAATAAGATCATCCGGCTGGAAGCCAGGGCAGCGCTATTTTCTACTTTAGAGTTCAAGATGATTCTCCGGTGTAATCAACGTCACCTCTCGGACAACTCCGTTACTGAGTTCACTGACGATTTTCTCCGGAGAGGCTTTTGAGGCCAATTTCACGCTATACGTGTATTCAAAATCTTTCCCGTGGTCGATGTCGGTAGCGCCGCGTAGTTGCTTCCATGAGATAAGCGACTGCGCTTCGGGCTTAATTGAATTCCACGGCTCCTTCTGATCCGACCGAAAAATGAGGATGTAATCGGCCGAACCAGCGGCATTGTGGCCAATCTTGGACATAACCACGGTGACCACGGAGATGGTGCTCGTGCCGATAATCGCCACCAGCCAGGCATTTGCACCACAGCATAAACCAATTCCAATGGCCAAAAATAAGAACGTCATGTCTTTTGCATCTTTAATCACCGTCCGAAATCGAATGACCGAAAGGGATCCGACTAAACCCAGGGACAGCGCCACATTGCTGCCGATGGCCATCATGACCATCGCAACAATGGATGGGATTAATAATAAGGAAAGAAAAAACGACCGCGTATAGGCGACACCGCTGTGCGTTTTTCGATAGACCGTAGCCCAAACAAACCCAAGTGAGAAGGCCAGCAAGAAGCTCAGCACCACCTGGGCCGGGGTTAAGTCGACGTTCAAAACGTTGCTAAAGTTCATCTAAACCATCTCCATAAATTATCTCTGTGATTAAGATGTTCAACCTGGTCAAGCTGCTGTTTGAACACTGGTTGATTCTTCAGGCAAACTACTGTCCACAGAGTGACCATTTTTTTTCATCTGGCTTTCATACCATCGATATGTTTTTCCTAATCCTTCCGCCATAGTGAAACGTGGCTCATAGCCAAGCAGATTTCTTGCCTTTTCTATGGCAGCGATGGAATCACGGACATCTCCGGGTCTGGGTGAGGTGTATTCCGGAGTGATTCTTTTATTGCTTATGTCACGCAAAAGATCAAGCAAATGATTGAGCGAAATTCGGCGTCCACATGCGACGTTGATCACCTCACCCGCTGCGCTCTTGGAATGACAGGCTTTGTAAATCCCATTTACCAAATCCTCTACAAATGTGAAGTCTCGTGATTGCTTGCCATCTCCGTAAACAGTTGGCGGCCGATCACTGAGCACTGCTTGAATAAAGCGCGGAATAACGGCAGCATAATGCGAATTGGGATCCTGTCGAGGACCAAAAACATTAAAGAATCGCAGGCAAACCGTTTCCAGGCCATGCAAGTTGTAAAAACATTTGAGATAAAATTCTCCGGAGAGTTTTGACACGGCATACGGAGACAGGGGCTGCGGCACCTGTTCTTCCTGACGCGGGAACTCGGGAGAATTGCCATATACCGACGAGGATGACGCAAACACGATCCGTTTCACCTGGCTGTCCTGGGCAGCATGCAGCAACTTCACGGTTCCGCTCACATTGATATCGGTAGTCAGCATCGGGTTCTTCACCGAGCGCGGAACCGAAGGCAATGCCCCCAGATGAATGACGTAATCAATGTCTTTGACTGCCAAGCGGGCTTCTTCTTCTTTGCAAAAATCGCCATCAATGAGCTCTATGTTTTCCATAACCTCTTTAAGGTTATGGCGATTGCCGGTAATAAAATTGTCCAAAACGCGCACGCGATGATTCTGATTTAAGAGATAGCGTACGACATGCGATCCAATAAACCCGCCACCGCCAGTAACTAAATAATGATTCATGTTGTGAGCCTCCGGATGTTATAACCCAAAATAGCAAAAACATAGCTGTTTGAAAATAATCTCAATTAAATGGCTGGAACGAAAACGGGCGTTTGCTGTCATTCCCGAGATCGTTTATTCGGGAACCTCCTGCCTAATTCCNNGAATGACATGCACGAACGAGTTTTCGTTCAGTCACTAAATATACTCTTCGTCATGACTGTCTGCTCAGAGCAAAGTCATGAGCGAATTCACTTTCCTTCACTCCTTCCAATCTTGTAAAGTATTGGTTTAATACGCCTTGCATCGAGTCGAATTTGAAATCGTTGAGCAGTTGTCTTAATTTTTGTTCCGTTTTTTCAATATTCACTTTATGCCTGAAGCGCTTGAGCGCACTCACCTTTGGCATAGGATGAAACGGATCCAACTCCCACGGATGAAAAGCGATGACAGCCGGTTGCTTTTCGGCTTGGTTGATTTTGTTAATGCCAAATTTTGTGAACGAATAAGGAAAAAATCGTAAGTAGCCGCCCGCCACAATCGGAATATTATTCCCAGCAATGCGCACCGTCGAGAGCGGAAATACAATTAGCGTGCCCGTCTCACGCTGTATTTCGTGCGGAAAGCGCTCCGAGTTCGGATTCCCGTAACGCTTATGGTGAATGGGAAAGACACTGGAATCGACCTTGAATCCCTCTTCGATTAGAATGTCCCAGGCCCATTCAGACGATTTCACAATGGAGTATGTTGGGGCGCGAAATGCCGTAACCGCCTTTCCCGAAATATCTTCCAGAACGACTTTATTTCGATGAATGTCCTCTCTGAACTCAGAAGGTGTCAACTCGGAAACGCGTCGGTGCCAATAGCTGTGACAGGCCATTTCGTGCCCGGCATCGGCGACCTCGCGGACTAAGTTCGGATAGTGCTCAGCCAGCCAGCCAACCGTAAAGAATGTCGCACGATAATCGTATTCATCCAAAAGTTCCAGAATTCGAATGGTGTTGCTACGCACACGAGATGGCAGGTCTGTCCACGAATCCCGTCCGATGACATGCTCAAATTTTGAAACCTGGAAGTATTCCTCTAAATCAATTGTAAAAGCGTTAATCACACTCATTCTTCAGGAGTAGCTTAAACTTTTGCCGAGCCTGGGCTATGACGTTGAGGCTGCCATCTCTCGATTTGGTGCCCTCGGATGATATTTATGAGGGCCACCAAAGCGGCGCTGTTCGCAAGGCAATAGAAAAAAGGAATATAAAGTACTCGCAGGTGGCCTATGCGTCGGTCTTTCAGTAGAAAGCCAATCCCTGCCAGGACATAAAAAATGCTCTGTGAGATAGCGCACACTCGGTAAAACAGGCCGTCTGATATCAGCGTGATGCTGCTCACAAACAAGAAAAGCAACATAACCGAAACCAGCCTGCGCAAAAATTTATGTGTAAACAGAATTAAGGAATAGAAACCGTACCGAAACGGATTGAGCAGCGCTTTTCGGAGCAACACACCGCGCAAACCCCTGGTCATCATACGCACTTTGCGCCAGAACTCGCGATTGGCCGCTGGAATCGCAACCTCATACGCCCGTGCCTCCTTCTCAAATACCAGACGATAGCCCTGCTCGATTATGGACGTTGAAATCGCAAAGTCATCCGTAACAGCGGAATCGATTTGTGGTTGGTAAAGTTCTCGACGAATCGCATAGATCGCGCCATGTGCAGAAATGATGCTCCCGGTCCGACTCTCCATCTCTTTCAGCCACTTGTCATAATTCCAGTACAGGTTCTCGCCGTGACCGCACGTATCGCCATTGATATCGGTGGTGTAAATGGTGTTTCCTCCTACTCCGCCTACTTTCGGATCCGCAAAATTCGAAACAAGTTCACGGACGGCCTTCTTGTCATAGATTGAATTTGCATCTGAAAAGACCAGGATGTCCCCTTTGGCTTCAGCAACGGCATCGTTGAGCGCATGGATTTTCCCTCGACGCGGCAAACTCAACAGACGCACACCACAATCTGCGTACATTGACACAATAGCCTCGGTGCCGTCGTCTGAACCATCGGAGGCAACAATGATTTCGAGTCTGTCTTTCGGATAGTCTAACTCCAACACACTATCGAGCTTTTCGGCGATGCTGGACTCTTCATTATAGGCGGCGATGATCATACTCACAGATGGGGTAATGCTTTCCTTTCGAACTTCTCGGTTGAGTACTGCTCCCACGATGATGACGAGCATCGCAAATCCCGCATAAACGAAAAACAGTGAACCCAAGGAAATCCAGAAAGCTAAGACTGACAACTCTATTTCCTAATCTTGGTGAATAGCGTAAGTGAATTTTTCAAAATAATTTAAAATCAAACGGTTCAATATGCGGATGACTTGGTAAAGACGAGGCAGGCAATCGTATGGGCTCATTTGACACCTTGCCCTTTGAGCACGACAGCAATTGTGCGAAACAAAATCCGGATATCTAACCAGAGAGACATGTTCCGCAGATAGGCAATGTCGTAGCGGGCCTTATCATCCAGCAGCAACTCACCCCGGCCATTCACTTGAGCTAACCCCGTGATGCCGGGTTTCAATTCGAATCTCGCGGTATGCCACAAGTCATAGGTGTGCGCATTGTAAGAACTCGGACGTGGACCAACCAGCGTCATGTCCCCCATTAAGACATTGAATAACTGCGGTAGTTCATCCAAACTTGTTTGTCTTAAAAACCTCCCTACTCTGGTAACCCGGGGATCGTTTGTGATCTTGAAATCGGGTGGGTTCAATTCATTGAGATGAAGATACTTGTCTCTGAGTTCGGCAGCATTTTTGACCATTGTTCGAAGCTTGATAACGCGAAAAGGCTTTCCACCCTTGCCTGTTCGATTTTGGAAAAAGAAGAAAGGGCCCGGTGTATCGAGTTTTACGGCAATATAACACAGTGCCAATAACGGTAAAGCGATTGGTAATAAAGCAGTACAGATAACCACGTCCATAACGCGTTTAATTCGCAGATACGTTTCCTTACCCAAAATACGCTTTTGGGAGCCCAACTCATACCATGGCTTACTCTCTGATAAATCCAGGATCAAAGTTGAACCATTGTTTCCTTTGTTTGGGCTCACTTTGCCGTTTGTTCTCTTTTCTCTCTTTTCTTTGATCAACTGTAACATAACCCCAACCGTAATGATAATCACCTGTCTATTTGCTTCCTTTGATTATATACCTTTTCATGAGACCTTTGCGTACATTCTTCCACAGCTTTTCTGACAAGATCTTCTATGATGAGACCGTCTGAAGGGAATTGGGCTATCCCGGCCACCAGATGGCCTGCCGTCCTCTTAAAGAGTAATTTCTTCAGCCGTCGCACAGTTTGAGTGGCCTGGGTCAGATCGGACTCAGGAAGCAGGATGACGTACTGATTGTTGCTAACATCATATGTGGCAATGTCACTCTCCCTTAACGATTCGCTAAGAATCGAACCCACCAGCGAAAACACCAACTGAATGGTTTGCATAATATTGTGATAAGAGCTTACGCTGCCGTTGCCGGTCTCTGCAACCAGGCTCCTTTTCAGATCCAGCAGCAATTGATCGCTCTCGATTCTTAAAACGATCAACGTTAGAGGCCGATTGTACCGTCTCACGCGAGCCAATTCATTGGACAGTTGAGGAAGCGTGCGCCTGAACGTGGGAACCGCTCCAAGCTGCATGTCCGAAGAAACGAAACGGCCATTTGATGGATGAATTTTAAAGCGTTTGCGTCTACTTAAAATGACAAAAAAAAGAAGCCCCACAATGAGGATGGCCCCCGTAAATGCAAGCAATGTGCTGTCCAGCAATGTAAGTAGTCCCTAGTTGCTTCTCGTTAAGATGCACGTCCACATAGCAAACCGATTTTGTTAGACAACCTACGTTTGTTCCTTGGAATGAAGAGGTGCGTTGTACCTATTTAGTGGACGAAAACGGCCTCTCTTGACATTCCCGAATGTCTTCATTTGGAATCTCCTGCCCCAAATCACAGGATTCCGGCCCTTGCCGTGGCAGGAAAAAGCTTAAAAGATGCCGGAATTATCAAGTCTCCGTTCGGACACTAATTATGCTTTGTAATAATAATTGCTCTTATAGATTCCGTTCAAATCAACATTGTTTAAAACGGTACCTACCACATTCGCATTGGCTTTTTTAATCAGGCTTTTTGCCTTGAGCAACAATTCTTCGTTAAATTTCTTGGAATCCACTACAAAAACGACCCCATCCACCATAGCCGAGAGGATCATGGTTTCCGGCACCAACAAGACGGGCGCTGAGTCAAACATGACGATATCAAACTTTGTTTTTATTTCCTCCACAAGGGCCTTCATGGAAAACGAGGCGACCGTTTCGCTCGGATTCTTCAACTGTTTACCGCTCGATAAGATCTTCAAGTTTTCAATCTCCGAGACTTGCACAGCTTCAATGAGAGCGCTATTCAGTATGTTAAAATTGTTCTTCCCTTTCAAACTATTGATCTTCGAAACAATCTGATCATCTAAGACAAAATCAGAGAAGTTCTCAACAAGATCCCCCATCCCCTCTTGACTGACAACATTTCCCAGCAAGGAGCGCTGCTCATCCGTTATGCTTAATTCCTGATCCATTGCACTATGGTTGACCAAAAGTTCGCTCAAACCGGGTTCTCTGTCCAGCCCAAAAAGTGAATGCAAGACCGGCTTTCTCATGTCGGCATCGACAAGTAGCACCCGTTTACCTAAATTCGCCAGTGCAATCGCCACGTTTGAAATCGTTGTCGACTTACCCTCTTCAGGCCCAATGCTTGTGAATAAAAGCGTTTTGAAATTCTGCCCAACACCATGAAATTGTAAGTTCGTCCGCAACATGCGATATGATTCGGCCGCTCCGGACTTCGGGTTGAGCCGCGCAATTATACCCCGCCCAACAAATGATTCCTTGGGTGAACGCCCGTTAAGATTCGAAGATTTGCCATTAAACGACGTTTTGTCAATCCTTGGAATGGACGCCAACACAGGCCACTGCGTCAGGTTTTCCAATTCCTCCGTAGAATCCAAAGAGCTGCTAAACGTTTCTAAAACAAACGCGATACCCAATCCAAGCATCGTACCCAAGATCAGTCCGATGGTGACATTCAATTTTTTGCGAGGCTTGATCGGCTTCTCGGGTAAACGGGCATGGTCGATGATTCGGAGACTGCTGGTTTTTTCTGCTTCCGAAATCTTGGCATCCTGAAGCCTCTCAAGCAAATTCATGTACGTGTTGCTCTTTGCGTCCCGTTCCCGAGTCAATTTGATTAAATTGTATTCTTTTGCCGGTAAGGTAGCCAGCTTTTTTTCATACTGATTAACAATGTTTTTCAAAGCCGCTTCCTGGGCCTTGTAGGCTTCCAATTCTACCTGCAACGTAAAAGATTCATTTACGTAGTTGGCCAGTTGGACCTGAGGATCGCTGAAATTTCCGCTTTGTACCTGCCTCATGGCTTCGTTGGTGAGGGTTTTCTTGGTCTCCTCGATCTCTCGGTTCAATTGAACAATTTTGGGATGATCCTCAGCATATCCTTGCACTCGAAGGTCAGCTTTTTCAGACTGAAGGCTGACCAGCTTCTGCTTCAATTTGTCAGTCCAGGGACTGCCCACATCGGTAATCAGAGGCACAAAATCTTTCTTTTGTTCTGCGATTTTTACCTGTATGGTTTCGAGTCGTTTTTCGGTGGAGCCACGGTTGCCTTTAACCTGATTGTAGAGAACTTCAGCTTCCGTGAGCCTTCGCAAAATCTCTTCGGATTCTCGGTTGAAGGACGTGATTCGGTTCTCCTCTTTGAAGTTTTTTAAAGCTTGCTCCGCAGCGTTTAGCTCTTGTCCGACCCGATCAAGCTGATCTTGAATAAAGTGGCGAACGTTGCTTACTCCTTCCTGGCGGATGCGATAATTTCTTTCCAGGAACGACTGTGCAGCCGCGTTCGCAAGCGACTTTGCCAGATGGGGATCCGGCCACTGCACGCTGATGCGGACGATATTCGATTTGCTGACCGGCATCGCTGCAATGTTCTTTTCAATTTTCTCGCTCACATATGTCTTAAAATCAAAGTCCGGAGGACGCTGATCTGGCAGTTTTATCCGTTGCAGGATGTTTTCGTCCAGAGAATTTGTCACATCCTCAGCAAACGCCAGGCTCTTGATTTCCTCCACTCGGTTAAAAATCAGAATTTCTCTTGAAGCGTCGTAATCGAATGATGACAGACCGCCCACAAATTCCTCAAATACGACCATCGTACTCGCTTCATACACAGGGGTAGCCGTCTCGTTGAAATAGATGATTGGCCCTAATATCCCCATGACGCAGATTATTAGGATCCATTTTCTACGTTTCAGAATCTTGCTTAGCTGAACAAAAATTTGTTGGGACTCATTGTTTTGCATTAATCCACACTCCTTCGAATAAAAGACAACTTCCTTTCCAAGGAATCTAGTCTACACTTCTTCTGTACAAGAAGTAAACACTGGCAATCACCGAGAGATCACGAATAACGGTAAAAGCGTTTCTCCATGCACGCCAGCTATTTCGTGGAACCAAAACGATATCACCCGGCTTCAGTGCGGGTGGTTGGGTATCGACGCCCTTTTTTAAGTAATCCTTTACATTATATTTTATGATCTTGTTTTTTTCCTTTAGCAATTTGCCATTGCCATTTGCCATAAGACCGTGATCGACCCGCGTGATTGACACAGATGTTAAGTTTGAAAATTCAGTCGGTCCCCCTGCCTTTGAAATTAATTCCATGAGGTTGGTGTTGTCGGTTACTCTATACTCCCCGGGTCTTTTCACCTCTCCTATTATATGCACAACCATTTCCAGTTGCCCCTCTTCACCGAGAATATACTTCTCTTTTTCTTGCCCGGACACGTCATCATGGAGTAAGAAAAGAAACAAGGAAAGACACAAAACTGCATTGAACGCATACACCAACATTGAATTTCTTAGTTTGAAAAATCTCATAGTCATCAACACTTACTGTTTGATTATTAAAAAATTACATGGATTAACTATTCATAGCGATTGTGACCGGGAATGCCTACAGGTATAGATTACACTCAGCATCATGATACTGCGTAACATAAATGAAATGGAGTTCGAATTAAAGGACCTTAAGATTAGATGCAAAGTGCTGTATTCCCCGAAATATGCAACCCCCATACAACTTATGTACCAAAAAATGATGAATAGGATGAATAAATTCTAACCCTCTAAAAATAAAATGATTATATCACGAAATATGTTTGTCGCCAACTCGAGCAATTCTCAAACACCCGTCCATTACTGTATTTCACGTATGCATTGTCTCATAAGTGATACACAATATCACGTGCCCGCGGGAATCAATATCAAAATTGTATTGACAGTGGTAGGTAATTCTTCTATATTTAGATTGTCCTTTCCACAAAATTGAACTCTACTATGTTATCGAATCTCAAGGGTTATCACCGTCCAAAATCAATTGCGGAGGCATTGGCCCTTCTCGAAAAAAATAGCGGCACCATTCTGGTCATTGCAGGTGGCAGCAATTTGGTGCGTTCTCATAACGAAACGGTTCAAGAACTCGTGGACATCAGCTCTCTGCGTCTGAACTATATAAAGGAAGATGTCGGGCTCATAAGAGTGGGCGCCACGACTCCGATCCAGGAGTTGATAGAGAACCCGAAGATTAGCAATCTATCCGACGGGATCCTAACTGCGGCTGCGTTTCAATCCTATTATTCAAGAATGATTCGAAACGTGGCCACTATTGGAGGTGAACTCGTTCAATCCAATCCTCTTTCGGTTCTGTACTGCGCGTTGTTGGTATTACAGGCTCAGGTTAGAATCGCGGGTGGAGAGGAGTTTGCTCTGGCGATGAATATTTTCCTCAATAAGAAAGGCCTGAATGGAGGTTTGCTCGTCGAGGTCTTGATTCCAAAGATGGCAGACAGGACTTACGCAGCGTTGTCAACCATCCAACCCGACCCAAAAAGCCCACCTATCATCGCGGCGTGTTCGCGTTTGACATTGCACAAGGGCTTGTGTCGCAATGTCAAGATAGGAGTTACGGCCACAGCCAAAATACCACAAAGGATGCAAGAGGCCGAAATTCAATTGGAGGAGCAGCGTCTATCAAACGCAAATATTNNGGAAGTGGTGAGATTGGTCGTCAAGAAAGCTCTCAACACCTGTTTGGAATTAGCCGAAGAAGACCTTTAATCGTGACAATCGCATAAAAGATGAAACTCACTTTAACCATTAACAATAAGAAAAAGTCGTTTGACGTTCCACCAAATCGCACGTTGATGGATCTCTTGAGGTCGCAAGGATTTTGGAGCGTGAGATACGGCTGTGAAACCGGAGACTGTGGCAACTGCGCTGTGAGTGTAGACAAACGGGCTGTCTATTCTTGTCGGATGCTGGCGGCACAGGCCGAGGGCAAAAGCATAGAGACATTCGAGAGGATTGGCAACAAGAAGGAATTCCAACCCCTCAGGCAGATCTTTCTTGAATTTGGAGACATCGAATGTGACTACTGCATTCCAGCGCTGGTGTTGGCAACCAGAGCTTTGATGGAAACACGTCCCGATCCGACAGAGGATGAAATAACCGATGCACTTTCCGGCATCAGTTGCCGATGCTCCAGACAAGCCTACCCGGTGGATGAGATCCGGAATGTCATAAGAAAAATGCAGGGTGATTGGTGATGATGCGTGCCAAAAAAGAACTGCTGGTAATGGGAGATCGAATCCTCATTTCAACGGAAAGCGAGAAAAATCGTACTGAGTCCGGTCTGTTTCTCCCGCCCGGCGTTAAGGAGAAAGAAGAAGTTCGAGGAGGGTATGTTGTCAAGGTGGGACCCGGCTATCCTATCCCTGAAGCCAACATGGGAGATGAGCCCTGGTCTCCAAAACCGGGCAACGAGATCAGATACATTCCATTGCAAGTCGAGGTTGGCGATTACGCCCTATTCCTCGGTAACCAGGCAATTGAAATTGAATTTGAAAATAAGAAATATGTGGTGGTTCCTCAATCGGCGATCTTGGTGGTCTTGCGGCAAGACTTTAATTTGGAAGAATGATTGCCTTTCTGCCTCTACTGCCCCCTATCTTCCACCTTCAATCATCTATTTCCAGTGCGCCTTCACGAACAAAGACCAGCGACTTTGACGAAGTCGATCGGCCATTCTTGACAGGCGAACGAACATCCGAAGGATATTTCAGGGTTCGTGGTGGAATTGAGTACGCCATCGCCCGATCGCTGCAATACGCGCCTTATGCGGACATGCTCTGGTGCGAGACCTCCAAGCCGGACCTCGGCGAGGCGAAAGAATATGCCGAGGCCATCCACGAGAAGTTTCCGAACAAATTGCTGGCCTACAACTGTTCGCCATCGTTCAATTGGAAACGAAATCTGGACGACAAGACCATCGCAGGATTTCAAGACAAGTTGGGTGAAATGGGTTACAATTCCAGTTCGTGACCCTTGCCGGTTTTCACGCGCTGAACACGGTATGTTTGATCTGGCTCGTGCTTATAATAAGGAAGGCATGGCTGCGTACTCTCGCCTCGAGGAACATGAGTTTGAGCTGGAGCGCGAACATGGCTACAGCGTGATCAAACACCAAAGATTTGTGGGCGCCGGATACTTTGACGAGGTGCAGATGACGCTATCCGGCGG